>ERZ773054.745-NODE-745-length-23006-cov-10.714914_pt1 | contig 23006 bp, 21 predicted proteins | sample MGYA00580630_ERZ773054 | MGnify/ENA primary metagenome ERZ773054 (study PRJEB29015, sample SAMEA2737994) | human oral metagenome | biome: human oral; feature: human-associated habitat; material: dental | place: China | collected 2115 ... | reverse complement strand
TTGAACGCAAGTGGTATGTTGTAGACGCCGAGAACCAGACGGTCGGACGTCTTGCAGTAGAGATCGCGAAAATTCTACGCGGCAAGAATAAGCCCATCTACACGCCGCACGTCGATACCGGCGATTACGTCATTGTTATCAATGCTGAGAAAGTGAAGTTCACGGGAAAGAAGCTGACGGACAAGACCTACTTCCGTCATTCCGGCTATCAGGGCGGCACAACCTTTACAACCGCCGGTCAGATGCTCGAACGCTTCCCCACCCGCGTCATCGAACATGCTGTCAAGGGTATGCTGCCGAAGAACAGCCTCGGCGCTCAGATCTTCCGTAAGCTGAATGTTTACGTCGGTCCCGAGCATCCCCACGCAGCGCAGAAGCCCGAACCGCTGGCGTTTGATATTCGCTGAGTTTCGTAAAAGGAGGAATCTGTTCGATGGCACAAGTCACTTACTACGGCACGGGTCGCCGCAAGACCTCGGTCGCACGCGTCCGCCTCGTTCCCGGCGACGGCAAGGTTACAATCAATGGTCGTGAAATGGCAGAGTACTTCGGTCTCAAGACGCTTGAACTGATCGTTCGTCAGCCGCTCAACCTGACCGAGACAGTCGATAAATACGATGTTATTGCCAACGTATCCGGCGGCGGTGCATCCGGTCAGGCGGGCGCAATCCGCCACGGCATTACACGCGCACTCATTGAGATGGATGCAGAACTGCGTCCTGCCCTCAAAAAGGCAGGCTTTGTCACGCGTGATCCGCGTGAGAAGGAACGCCGCAAGTACGGCCTTAAGAAGGCGCGTAAGGCATCCCAGTTCTCGAAGCGTTAATATACACGCAATACAAAATCCCTTCTTCATATTGCGAAGAAGGGATTTTTATTTGACATTTTCACATATTTAACATATTATATTGCTATAAAAACTATGTTTTATGGAAAGAAGATGAGTCTATGAAGATTTCTGCAAAAGGCCGCTACGGTATTGCAGCGATGGTATATCTCGCACGCAATTACGATACCTCCTCCCCCATCACGATCATCAGCATTTCAGAGCACCTTGGCATCTCCAAGATCTATCTTGAGCAGGTCTTCTCCCTCCTCAAGCGCAGCAAGCTGGTCAACTCGATCAAGGGCTCACAGGGTGGCTATCAACTCTCCCGTCATCCGCGTAAAATCAGTGCTTATGATATCCTTGCCTCGATTGAGCTTTCACTGATTGAAAAGACCGGCGCTGCCTCGGAAAAGATGGGTCAGCTCAATGAAATACTAGCACGCAAGGTCTTTGATGTGCTGGACAATAGCATCTATGAGGCACTGAACGCAATCTCACTGGAGGAACTTCTGACCGCGTTAAATCATGCGGAGAGCAATGAAAACCTCATGTACTTTATCTGAGAAATGGCTGCTTATGCTAGGAGATTCATACCAACAAAGATCAGCAGACCGATGCAGCCGCCCACAAGGGAACCATTGACGCGGATCCAAAGGAGATCCTGCTCGACCTTGTCATAGACGAGATGATTGAGCTCCTCATCGGTAAGACGTGACAAGACATTCCCGACAATGACACCGACAAGAGTCTGAGCATGGAGCGCAGAACGCGCCAAGAGATCGTAGAGGACTTTTGTGATAATCTTCTGCAGTTCCGACCGCTCCTCGATCAGGAAAAGCATGTGCTGATATTCGACGTGAAGAATGCTCTGCAGATGGGTATAAAATACCGGCATATGTTCTGCAATCGGGTCGACCTCTCGTTTGAGATCCATCTGAAAGTGGTTTCGCAGCCCTTGAAAGAGCCGCGCCAAGGTTTCCTCAATGGGAAGTTCACAGGCAAGCCGCTCCTGCAGATCACGTGCAAGACGCAGAAGCTCAGAATCCTGTCGCAGATCTCTGAGACAGTCATGGAGAAGCGCGATGGCATTTTCCTGCAGAGGAGAATGCGCCCTTCCAAGTTCGCTTAATACGTGACAGGTATGACGTTGGATCAGTTCCGCTCCTTCATCCAAGTTGACCGTATTGGTCACCTCGAGCAGACGTGATAAAAATCCATCGCCTATTTTCTCATGTTCCAACCGTGCCAGTTCATCTCGAATGGACTGACGGGTCTCATCGGCAGCAACTTCTTGGGCAAGAAGCCGGGAGATACGGACAAGTGCCTTTTGATCCCATTCATTTGTGTGGGAGAGCATATCAAAGCGACGCATGAGTTCGGAGGGATCTTCACGCAGGAGGATATTCTTGAGGCGCTCCGCCAGATAGGCAATCACCTTCTTATTTTTTTTTCGCAAAAATGCCGCACGAATGAAGTGAAGAACCGTTCCCGTCATTCGTGCTTCCGTTTCTTCTTTGCGCAGATAATCCTGAAGCATGGGGAACAGGTGAATTTTCTCAATATGACGGAAGATCTTTCGCCGTGAAAAGAACTCCTTTTGCACCATGACGACAATCGCCTTGATAAAACTGTCCCGTCGACGCGGCAGAATCGCCGTATGGTACGGAAATCCGAGAGGTCTGCGGAAGAGCGCCGTTACCGCAAACCAGTCCGCGACACCACCGACCAGAGCAGCCTCGCTGACCATGAGCATCCCGTCCGTCCAGATCACAGACGGATAATGCAGATGCAGATATAGGGAGAGCAAAAAAAAGAAAAAGGATGTTACGAGAGCCGCATCAGCCTTATTCCATGCTCGGGTCATAGCGCCCACATCCTTTCTGCAAATGCTACGAGAAGCGACAGTCCCATACCGACAAAAGCGCCGACAATGGCACCATTCACGCGAATCATCTGCAGATCGGTCTGTACCTTCCCCTCGACAAAGGCAATGAGTTCGTCATCCGATTTCCGATTCAGATAGTCACGAACAAAGTCTGCGATCATTCCGTGATGTTTCTCTACCTCTTCCGCAGCCAGATTTTTCATCCATCGGTCCGCACGATTCTGCCAGCTTTCCGAATGTGCAAATACGTCCATCTTTTCATTTAAGAGTTCTTTAATGTACGGAATCCAGAAGGGATGACTGCCCTTCATGCGGTGCTCGATAAAGTCGGTCAGAATGTTTTCGAGCTCAATATGCTCAATCACATGAATTTTGTACCGGTGGAGTGCTTCGCGCAGATTCGGATTGGTACGAAGCGTTGTCACGAAGGAAACAAGCGCCTGTACCCCATCTCTATGGCGGCGATCATCATGCTCCATCGCCAATTGCAGGATATCCGCCAACCGATCGGTCAGCCATTCTGCAATCATCTCGTCATCAAAAAAGGACAAAACGAAGGCGCGAAACATCCCGTCACCCTCATACTCCGTACGTATGGAGGCAATATTTTCACGGAGCATTTCCTGAAATACCTGTGTCCGAATCAGCTGCAGCCCCATACGGATCAGCATATTGAAAATGCGGTCTGCATGGGGCTCTTCGGTCAGTACGTCCAGCAGTTCGACAAAGCTGTCCTCCAAAGGAAGTGCATGAAGCGCCTGCATTACGTATGGTGTAAGCTCTTTTGAAATACGACGGCTGTCCACATCAGCGGCGACATGGCGCAAAATATCTACCGTTGCCTCGATGAGCCGTTCACGTCCGCCGCGATGTTCCAAATACTCCACGAGAAGTGCGCCGATGTTCTCCCGCTCGATCACTTCCATGATATTCTTTTTGCTGAGCAAATCGTCGGCGGAGAACTGAACCAAGGACTCCATAATACGGGCGCGATTGCGCCGGAGAATGTCCGTCCGATGCGATATGCCAAGCGGACGCCCGAAGATTGCCTTTACCGCAAACCAATCCGCAAGTCCTCCGACTGTCGCCGCCAAAAAGCCGTGATGAATCGCTGTCCAAACGAGGGAAGCCCCCCCCTGCCCTGCTGCCGTCCCTACTGCACCGAATACACTGACAGCAAGTGCAAGATTTGCCTGATTTTCCTTCCGCAATCGGATCGCCTCACAATGTCTTCACAAGATTTTTCAGATATGACTGAAAATCTGTGCCGAGATCTGCACGCCTCAGTGCAAACTCAACGGTTGCCTGCAAGAATCCGAGTTTATCCCCCAGGTCATAGCGTTTTCCCTCAAAGTCGTAGGCATAGACCGCCTCACGCTGCGCGAGGACCTTAAGTGCATCCGTCAGCTGGATCTCACCGCCTTTGCCCGGCTTGGTCTCACTGAGAATTGCAAAAATCTCAGGGCTGATGATATAGCGTCCGAGAACCGCCATCCGACTGGGTGCTTCCTCAAGCGCAGGCTTTTCCACCATATCAAAGACGCGCATGAGACGCGGATTCTCCAGTGTCTCTCCTGCAACAATGCCATATGAGGAGACCTGCTCATCCGAGACCATCTGACAGCCGAGGATGGAAGCGCCGCACGCCTCGTAGACATCGATCAGCTGCCCTAACACCGAACGCTCCGGATGATAGACAACATCGTCGCCGAGAAGGACGGCGAACGGCTCACTGCCGACAAAACTCCGTGCGCAGAGAATGGCATCGCCCAGACCGCGCATATATTTCTGCCGCACATAGTGCACATTGACATCGGTAGTCTCCCGCACGAGATCCAGTAAGTCCTGTTTGCCCTTGCGTTCAAGTTCGTGCTCAAGTGCCGGAGCCGAGTCAAAGTGGTCCTCGATGGCACGCTTTCCGTGTCCGCTGATGATAAGGATGTCCTCGATGCCGCTTTCCAACGCCTCTTCTACAATATACTGAATGGTTGGCTTGTCTACAATGGGAAGCATTTCCTTTGGCGTCGCTTTCGTTGCGGGAAGAAAACGAGTTCCATAACCTGCTGCCGGAATGACCGCTTTACGAATGCGTTTTTCTTTCATCTCATCTGCTCCATCCGTTATGTAATAAAGCGCGAGGCACATTCCCGCGCTTTTTCTGATTCAGCGTCCCAAAATTTCAAGAATCGCTGCACCGATCTCCGAGGTCTTTGCTCTGCCGCCGAGATCCGGTGTCAATGTCCTGCGCTCCACGAGTAGTGTCTCGACCGCAGCAAGGACACGATCCGCCCATTCATGCTCACCAAGGAAGTCGAGCATCTGGCTGATCGACCAGATCGAAGCAAGCGGATTTGCAATCCCCTTCCCTGCTATATCCGGTGCACTCCCGTGGATCGGTTCAAACATCGAGGGGAATTTCCGCTCCGGATTGAGGTTCGCGCCTGCCGCAAGCCCCATCCCACCCGCAATCGCTGCACCGAGGTCGGTGAGGATATCACCGAACAGATTGCTTGTCACAACAATCTCGAAGCGCTTCGGATCCTTGACGAAGAACATACTTGCCGCATCGACGAGGAGACTGTACGTCTCTACATCAGGATATTCCTTCCCAACCTCTGCGAAGATATCATCCCAAAATACCATCGAATAGCGCAGTGCATTTCCTTTCGAAATCGACGTGAGTGACCGTTTTTCACGGCGTGCAAGATCGTATGCGTAACGGATGACACGTTCACAGCCATGCCGCGAAAAAACACCCGTTTGGAGTGCCACTTCGCGCTCCGTCCCTGCATACAGATGCGCACCGACATTCGCGTACTCACCCTCGCTGTTCTCACGCACGACAATCATATTGATATCATCTTCGGATACATCAGCGAGCGGACATGGGGCCCCCTTAAGGAGGCGGACAGGACGCAAATTGATATACTCGTCGAACCCACGGCGAATCTGAAGCAAAAGTCCGCCCAGCGAAACATGATCCGGAACACCGGGATATCCGACCGCACCGAGATAGACGGCATCGAACGGTTTCAGAATATCCAGCCCATCTGCCGGCATCATCTCACCCGTTTTCAGATAGTACTCGCAGCCCCACGGAAAATCCTCGAAGGAGACCGAAAAACTGCCGTCCATCTTTGCGATGCCGTCAAATACTTTTTTCCCCTCGGCAATGACCTCGGGACCGATTCCGTCCCCCGCGATCACCGCAATATTAAAATGCTTCATGCACGCTTCCCCCATATCCTATACGTGACAATCAGAATGCTTCTGCAATCGTCTTGATGAGAAGGGCCTCCTGCTGACGCGGGAGCCCGCTCTGATGAAGCGCACGCCCAAATCCGATGAGAAAGTCAATCTTCTGAAGCCGCGTCAGTGTCGTATTCTCCCGCAGAACCTTCGTAATCGCACGCATCCCCGCAACGCTCGGATCGCGCTTAAGCTGAACCTCCATCGCAAGTTGTCCCGCCAGAATGTGACGACGGACCTCATCCGAAATTCCTCTAAGATCGTCTACATGCTGCGCTTCCTGTCGTAAGGACAGCGCCGGAACGCCTTCCGGACGAACGGTATGCGCTGCCGCTGGAATTCGATCTTTGACGGGGGCAACCGTAGGATGCTGTGTTGACACATTACCTAAAGATTCAAAGCGCTCCGGCTGTTTCGGTACCGCTCCATTTTCCGCAGGAGGAGTTAGAGAAAACTCGCTATGCGGAAGCTGTGGATAACGGGGATGTGACGGAGGCTGCTGGTTGCCCGCAACACTGCCGGCGGACTGCGTACGGCTGGAAGAGTTTGCTGCGGTATGCTCCTGCTGTACGGATGCGGAGGAGGATACATTGGAATCCTCCTTGGAGGCTGTCAGCATATTGGTATGCGCAGACATACCAGAAGGATTTGTCTGCATCGAGGCTCGCTGATCCGAGACAGGCCGCTGTACATTTCCTCTGCTTGATTCACCGAGGATCTGTGCCGCACTTTTCCGTTCTTCCTGCACAGTTACAGAAGCATCCACGCCCTCCTGGGACACAGAATTCTTTCCCCTTCCGGGAACAAGGAGACTCTTTGGCGGCGGAGCCGGCCGATTCATGTTTACATCACCGACCAGCTCCTGTACAGGGCGTCCCTCTTTCTCCGCCAGCTTCTCCTCACGTCGGATATCATCAGCCGTAATGATCACAGGCTTCGCTTTCTGCGCAGAAAGGCTGAATGATGGATCGTTATTACGTGCGGCAAGGCGTGCATCAACACTGTCCCAGCGCAGACGCGCGGGCTGAGAGGTCTTCGCAGCTGGTGCTGCAGGCGGCGGAGTATGCGCACTCCCTTTTTTCTTCGCAGAGATCGAGGCTTCATACAGATCGGGGGTGCTTTTTTCTTCCAGTGCAGGATTTTTTGCAGGGTCTGTGACCAGTCGGTTCGCACGAAATAGTTCCTGTGAATCCACCGTCCCAGGTGTCGCCGCAAGTGCGGTGCTCGAGGAAAGCGTCACAAGTACCGCCGCCGTCAGCATTGTTTTCTTTGATGACATCTTCATTGATATTTCTCCTCCAACTCTCCCTCATTACGAAAACATCTGCTCACGTCCGCGTGTGCAGCGTACCTGCTCCCGCCAGAAACGCAGCGACAGAGGATGCGCGCAGTGCGGGGTTGTCGATGAGTTCAAAACCATAGCATGCGCCGTTTTCACCACGGAAAAAGAGTGCCGCCATCTGGCTGTTTGCCGTCGCTGTCGCATCCGGAGTTCCATCGCCATTCTCATCGATCTCGATCTCCTTTGCCGTCACTGCAAAGATCCCCTTATTTTCCTCGGTCACGTTCACCAACATGATTCCCTCATAGGCATTGCTGCCCATGATCCGTTTTAGAAGCTCCGTTGCTTCCTCAGGGTTGATGGTGTTTAGATTCGGCAGGGCTTCTTCGGGGAATGCATGGACGAGAACCACCCACGCGTACTTGATATGGTATTCCTCGTTCTCAAAGATCAGGATCTCGCCCTCACGATTTTCAAAAAGTGCACTGGCAGGGATAACACCGACAGGTTTCTGAGGACACATAACGCGATAGTTGTATGCACTGCTCTCATACAGATAGGAGAGCGCGGGCACTTCGGCTGACACTGTCTGCGCCGGCGCAGGGGATTTCTCCGCTGCCGCAAACGCATACGGCGCAGCAGATAATACGGCTGCAGCACCGATGCCGGCAAGGATTTTCTGATAGTTCTTCATTCGTATGTACTCCTTATTATATCCTGTATCATAACAAGCGCATGGTTCACCGCAGCATATTTGTTCTCACTTCTTGTTCCGTAAAAATTATTCTTATGGACAGTGACCTTCGCTTGATTTGCTACCGCAATATAGACCAGCCCAACCGGCTTTTCCGCAGACCCGCCGTCCGGTCCTGCAATCCCTGTGATGCCGACCCCGAGATCCGTCTGCATGAGGTTCCGTATCCCTTCCGCCATCGCCCGCGCAGTCTCCTCGGAAACAGCGCCGCAAACAGAAAGTGTCTCCGCCGAAACGTGCAGAATACGATTCTTCACCTCGTTGGAATAGGAGACAACACTGCCCATAACGTATGCGGAACTTCCGGGCACATCCGTCAGTACGCTTGTAAGCAACCCGCCTGTACAGGATTCTGCACAGGCAATCGTAAGTCCTGCCGCACGGAGCTTCCTGCCCGTCTCCTCAGACAGCGTTTCAACCCCAAAGGTCATCAATGCACCCTCTCGCCCACAATATCGTATGTAAATCCTTGCAAAAGGCGGACGCGAACAATATCGCCTACGCGGCTCTCCGTATCCCCCTCGATGTAAATCTGCCCGTCTACCTCGGGGGCTTCACGATAGGAGCGCCCCACGGCAATCGACTGCTGCTCTGCATCGCGCCCCTCAATCAGGACATCCAGCTCTTGGTTTTCGAGACCAATATTGATTTCCTCGGAGATCTTGCTCTGCAGGCTCATAAGATCATGGTAGCGCTCCTGCATGACTTCCTCGGGAACCTTTTGTGCCATCATGGATGCAGGTGTATCTTCCTCCTCAGAATAGGTGAAGATCCCAACTTTGTCAAACCGCTGTGCTTCGACAAAGGAGCGAAGCGTCTGATAGTGCGTGTCCGTCTCGCCGGGAAATCCGACAATAAAGGTCGATCGGATGGTCACCCCGGGGATACGCTCACGCAGCTTTTGAATCAATTTCTCCACACCTTCGCGCGTGTCTGGACGGTTCATCGAACGCAGCACTGCGTTATGCGCATGCTGAAGAGGAAGATCGACATATTTTACAATCTTCGGCTCAGTTGCAAATACCTCGATGAGTTCATCGGTAAAGTATTTCGGATAGCTGTAAAGAACACGAATCCATGCGAGCTTCTCAATCTTCGCCAGCGCGCGAAGGAGCGCGGGAAGCATTGGCTTCTTGTAGCGATCCAGCCCATAGTTCGCACTGTCCTGCGCAATCAGGACGATCTCACGTACACCGCTCTCTGTAAGTGCCCGCGCCTCGGTCACAATATCCTCCATGGGGCGGCTGCGGAAACTGCCGCGAATCAGCGGAATCGCGCAAAACGCACAATGATGATCGCAGCCTTCCGCAATCTTAAGATATGCAGTATAGTTCGGCGTCGTGCGCAGACGCGGTGTCTTGGCATCGTAGATGGTCTCGTCCTTCCCCGCAATCAAGAGCCGCCGCCCCTTCAGCGTCTCCTGAATGACCTCCATGATACGTCCCCACGCCCCTGTGCCGATGATGGCGTTCGCCTCCGGAATCTCATCCAGCAGCTGCTGCCCATAGCGCTGCCCAAGACAGCCCGCCACGATGAGACTGCGGCAACGTCCGATCTCCTTATAGTCTGCCATACCAAGTACGGTCGTAATGGACTCTTCCTTCGCGGACTGGATAAATGCGCAGGTGTTGACAATCAAAATATCTGCCTCTGCAGGCTCATTCGTGATTTCAATGCCATGCTCCCTCATAATGCCGAGCATGACCTCTGTGTCCACGAGGTTCTTTGCACAACCGAGACTGATAAAACCTGCTTTCACTGATAAACTCTCCTCCGGCTTTCGTTATCCTTCATGGAACCGTACCTCTTTGACCCAGCGATCCAGGAGGATCTCCTTTTCCTCCTTGCTGAAATACGGTCTGCTCTTAAAAATATTGATATTCTTCCCCGCAAACATCTGATAAGACAGGGTCATCGGATTCGTGGTCAGGAAGTAGAATCGATGCTGTGCAAGTGCTGTCTGTGCCTCATCTGTCAGCAGCCAGTCCGCGAAGCTCTCCGCTGTGTGAGCATCACGCTCCGATACGCGGAACGCAATCCCTGTTCCATAGATAACTGCGGACGTACCGTCTATGGGATAGAGAATACGGATCGGATACTCATCGTGTATATAGCGCAGGGTTTCACTCAGAACGGCGACCGAGAGATCCACCTCGCCCATCCCCGCCTGTCGTACCGGCGTATGCAGATATTTCGAGTACTGCATAATGTTCGGCTGTATTTTGCGCCAGATCTCAAAGGCACGTTGATCGCCATATTCGGCAATCATGCTGTAGAGCAGATTCGACGAAGCATCTGCCGCCATAAAGTCTGTCGTACCGATGCGGATATCTCGCTGCTGTGTAAGCAGCTGCCATGAGTTCGGCAAATCAAGATGCGTACGCAGATAGTCCTGATTCACAGCGAAAACAACAGGATCATACCACACGCCCGTCCAGTAGCGATCTGGATGTCGAAACATATCTGCCACTTGATCGCTCTTCTCTGAGATATAGGGAACAAGATACCCGGCTGCCGCCGCACGATCCAACGTTTCCCGATCAGTCAGAACAAGGGCTGCCTTTCCGTCATTCTCCTCAAATGCCTGCTCACGCAAACGGTTCAGGATCTGCTCCGGCGACAGCTGAACAAAGCTGACACGTATATGATATTCTCTTTCGTATTCCTCTGAAAGCACCGCTGCGATCTCTGCCGGAAGTGATGTGTATGCGGTAATTTCCTGCATGGGGTGACGCAGTGTGCGGGATGAATCGGATGATGCAAGATAGGCGGAACCTGCCGCGATGATACTTACGAGAAGGGCCGTCACTATGATGAACAGCGTGTACCGCTTCATAAATAATCCTCTTTTATGCCAATGGACTTCTTACATTATAAACAATTCATCCGAAATCTACAAGCCATTTTATCCGTACCACGCAAAGGCCTTCTCCACAGCAAAAAGACGCCTTTACAAAAAGTAAAAGCGTCTTTCCGAATGTATTTACTTTCCTATGAGGGCCTTCGTCTGCTCAACAATATGATCTGCTGTCAGACCAAACTGTTTGAGCAGTGCCGCGGCAGGGCCCGAGTGACCGAACTCGTCCCGCACGCCGATGCGGTGAATGGGAACCGGTATGTGCTCCGCAGCAACAGCTGCAACCGCCTCACCAAGCCCACCGAGAATGTTGTGCTCCTCGACAGTCACAATTCTGCCGCATTCCTTCGCCGCGCGAAGCACCAGCTCCTCGTCAAGCGGCTTGATCGTTGCCATATTGATGACGCGCGCATTGATTCCGTCTGCGGCAAGACGTTTTCCCGCCTCGATTGCCTCCGGAACGAGAATCCCTGTGGCGATGACGGCGACATCCGACCCTTCCCGCAGGACTTCGCCTTTGCCAATCTTAAAATCAAACGCTTCATCGTGATACACAGGTGTCGCCGCGCGGCCAAAGCGGATGTAGACAGGTCCCTCCATCTCGTATGCCGCGTGCACCATCTTGCGCGCCTCTACATCATCCGACGGGCACATAACCGTCATGCCCGGAATCGTACGCATGAGGCCAAAGTCCTCGCAGCACTGATGCGAGGCTCCATCCTCACCGACGGAGATGCCGCCGTGCGTCGCACAGATCTTGACGTTCAGATGTGGATAGCCAATCGTATTGCGCACCTGCTCATAAGCGCGTCCTGCCGCAAACATGGCAAAGGTCGAGACAAACGGGACAAGCCCCATCGTCGAGAGCCCTGCACCAACGCCAACCATATTGCACTCCGCAATACCGCAGTTGAAATGGCGGTTGGGAAATGCCTTCTTGAAGAGTCCGCTCTTCGTCGCACCTGCGAGATCGGCATCCAACACAACAATGTCTTCGTGCGTTTTACCGAGCTCTGCCAATGCGTTTCCGTAGCTGTCGCGCGTTGCAATTTTCGTTATGTCTGCCATGCTCATGCCTCCTCAATCGCCTTGCGAATCGCAGCAAGCTCCGAAAGTCCCTGCGCGAGTTCGTCGTCATTAGGTGCCTTGCCATGCCAGCCGGCATTGTTCTCCATAAAGGAGATGTCCTTCCCCTTCACGGTTTTCATCAAAATGACCGTAGGTTTCCCCGTTCCCTTGTTGGCATGGAACGCCTTGAACGCCTCTTCGAGTGCATGAAAGTCATGTCCGTCAATCCAGAGAACGTCACAGCCGAATGCCGCAAACTTTGCATCGATCGGTGCGGTGTTCATAACATCTGCCGTCGCGCCATCGATCTGAAGTCCGTTCACGTCCACCGTAATGCAGAGGTTGTCCAGCTTGTAGTGTGCGGCAAACATCGTCGCCTCCCACACCTGCCCCTCGGCAAGCTCACCGTCTCCAAGCAGTGTATAGACGTTGATATCCTTCCCCAGATACTTCGCTCCCTTTGCCATGCCGACCGCCGTTGAGATCCCCTGTCCGAGCGAGCCCGTGGACATATCCACCCCCGGCGTGAGGTTCATATTCGGATGTCCCTGCAGACGTGCATTGATATGACGCAGCGTCAAGAGTTCGTCCACGGGAAAGAAGCCGCGATTGGCAAGTGTCGCATAGAGCCCGGGTGCCACATGGCCCTTGGAGAGGACAAAGCGGTCGCGATTCGGATCGTGTGGATCCTGCGGATCCACGCGAATTTCTTTATTGTAGAGATAAGTAAAATACTCCGTTGATGAAAGAGAGCCGCCCGGATGTCCGCTCTTTGCCGCATGTGTCCCGCGCAAAATACCCTCACGCACTTTTACTGCAAAGAGCCGCAGCTCTTTCTGTTCAGCTGTCGTCATGAAACTCCTCCTCGCCCCAATCAATACATCATCGAACTCATCACATTCTACCCCTTTTTCGTTTTGCCCGCAAGGTACACCATGCTACATTTTCTCCAGAATATTGACAAACAAAAAAGTCGTCCCGAACGAACGACTTTTTACAAAATATCCTCAGATCTCCATGATAATGGGGAGGATCATCGGGCGACGGCGCGTCTTATCGAAGAGATAGCGGCTGAGTGCATCGCGTACGTTCGACTTGATCGCCGACCACTCGCGCACATTCTCATCCTCGCAGCGGTCGAGTGCCTGCTGGACGCGTGCCCGGGCCTCATCCATCAGCGCCTCGGACTCGCGTACATAGACGAAGCCGCGCGAGACAATATCGGGTCCCGAGACCACGCGGTTGTTCTGTCGATCCATCGTCACCACGATGATGAGAATACCATCCTGAGAAAGCTGGCGACGGTCACGCAGAACAATGTTGCCCACATCGCCGACACCGAGGCCGTCGACCATGACCATGCCGGACTGCACGCGTCCGACGACCTGTCCCTTCTCCTTCGTGAACTCGAGGATCTGCCCGTTCTCGCTGATGAAGATATTCTCCTTCGGCATGCCGAGTTCGCGTGCAAGGTTCGCATGCTGCACGAGATGGTGATACTCACCATGTACGGGCATGAAGAACTTCGGGCGCACGAGATTGTGCATGAGCTTGAGCTCCTCGCGGCTGCCATGTCCCGAGACATGGATCCCCTTGTCACGACCGTAAATGACATTTGCACCGAGTTTCATCAGATTGTCCACGGTCTTGGAGACCAACTTCTCATTTCCGGGAATCGGCGTTGCCGAGATGATGACCGTATCCCCCGGCACAATCGTGATCTTGCGGTGGTCCGATGCAGCCATGCGTGAGAGCGCAGACATCGGCTCCCCCTGACTGCCCGTCGTGACAACAACGATCTGCTCGGGGCGGAAGTTGTTGACCTCGTCAATACCGATGATCGTTCCCTCGGGTGCATTCAGATAGCCGAGTTCGAGAGAGATGCCGACCACGTTCTCCATGCTGCGGCCGAGAACGGCGACACGGCGTTTATACTTCACCGCGGTGTCGATGACCTGCTGGATGCGGTGCACATTTGAGGAGAATGTCGCGACAATGATGCGTCCGCGTACATTGTGAAACGCTTTGTCAAACGCTGAGCCAACCGTACGCTCGCTTGCCGTATGCCCCTCGCGCTCCGCATTCGTACTGTCGGCAAGGAGAAGCAGAACACCCTTGTTGCCGAGCTCGGAGAAGCGGCGAAAATCCGTCATCTGCCCATCGACCGGCGTATAGTCGAGCTTGAAATCGCCCGTATGGACGATCATGCCGATGGGGGTCTTGATCGACAGCCCAACTGCATCGGGGATGGAGTGGTTGACACGGATAAAACCGACGCTGAAGCAGCCGATGTTGATGATATCCCCCGCCATCACAGAGTGCAGATTGCTCGAATCAACGCCGTTTTCCTTGAGACGCCCTTCGAGAATCCCGAGCGTCAGACGCGTCCCGTAGACAGGTACGGGAATCTGCTTCATCACATACGGCAGTGCACCGATATGATCCTCGTGCCCGTGCGTCAGAACAATCGCCTTGACCTTATCCCTGTTCTCGATCAGATAGGTAATATCCGGAATGACGAGGTCGATGCCGAGCATATCCTCCTCCGGGAACATGAGCCCGGAGTCCACAACGAGAATCTCATCATCCACGCGGATGGCAGTCATGTTCTTTCCGATCTCGCCAAGACCGCCGAGCGGTATGACCTGTACCTTCTGCACATTTTTCCCATGATTGCCATTACGATTTAACGACAAAAAACACACCTCCATAGAATATGGGACATTTGCATTGTGTCCCTCTTATCAAATTATGCTCATCCATTCGATCATGAAATCAGAATTCATCCACACGAAAATACAGCGACCAGAGTTGCTCGCCTCCGTTGTCGCCACATGGAAAAGTGCTGTTTTCATTATGATTGCTGTATAAAAATACGACCGCACAGCAATTTGAAAACGGCAAGAAAAATGATCCGATCCATTCACTTGGGGATTATTTTACCATCCCATCTCAAACAATGCAAATAAAATTTCAAAAGGCACCCCCTACATCTCGTAGAGAGTGCCTGCATTGAACCGTGTCTGCAATCAAAAGCGCATCGTCAGTCCGACCCCGATACCGTTCTCACGACTGCCGTGATCCGGCTTGAAATTGTGATAGTTCACATTGAGATCCAAATTTGCAATCAGGGATTTGTTCAGCCCCACTTGGGACTCGTTGAAGTCCTTGCCCGCGATGTAGGATGCGTACGCATTAAACCCGAGCACCGTCGGTGTGCTGAGGCCAAGCCCCGCAAAGACATTGTTCCTGCTTTCCTGCTTCATGCCCCAGCGATAGCCGCCGAGCAGACGGATGTTCTGATCGAAGACGTTGTACTGCACATAGGCATCCTTCGGATTGCCGTACTCGTCACGGTCATTGCGTGCCACACCGACCGTGATCTCATCTGTTGCCTTATGCTCGATGTATGCTTCCTTCGTGCCGACACCGACAGCCGTATCATGTGTACCGAGATGATTGAGCGGAGCCGCCATTGCCGCCGAGGAAACAGACAGAGCAATCGCCGCAGCCAGAGCTGCATATTTCTTCATCGGAATTCCTCCTTTCAGATATATTTGTATTATCCACTGAACATATTGGAAATATATTATTTTCTATTTAGGATACAATGAAATTTTAACCGCTGGTGACAAGTTCTCAGAGAATTTCCTGCTTTTGCGCCCATGCAGAGACGATGCGCGCCTCCTCCGCCATCAGATCACGCGCTGCCTCCAGCTGCATTTCCACCTGCTCGTACGAGGTACCTCCGTAAGAGTTCCGATATGCGACGCAAGTCTCGGGACGGATTGCCGCATAAATATCCTCCGCAAAGAGCGCGGAGAGTTTTTGATAATCCGCGAGCGGCAGGTCTGCGAGCCAGATACCGCGCTCGATGCAGAGCGCGACCGCCTGTCCCGAAACGCTGTGTGCCTGACGAAACGGCATCCCCTTACGTACAAGATAGTCCGCGAGGTCGGTCGCATTCGAGAAGTCCGCCGCGACGGCATGGCGCATGACATCCGCACGTACCTTCATCCCACGGATGAGCTGTGCGTAGACGGCAAGACTGAACTTCACCGTGTCGATGGTGTCGAACAGCCCCTCCTTATCCTCCTGCAAGTCCTTGTTGTAGGCGAGAGGGAGCCCCTTCACTGCCGTGAGCATCGCCATGAGATGACCGACGACGCGCCCCGTTTTGCCGCGCACAAGTTCGGAGACATCCGGATTCTTCTTCTGCGGCATCATGGATGAGCCCGTGCAGTGTGCATCGTCCAGCTCGACAAAGGAGAATTCGCGCGAGCACCAGAGGATGATCTCCTCCGAAAGACGTGAGAGATGAACCATAAGGATGGATGCCGCAGAGAGGAATTCGAGAATGTAGTCACGGTCGCTGACCGCATCCAGACTGTTCGTATAGATGCGCTCGAAGTTCAGCCGCTTCGCGACAAAGGCTCGATCGATCGGCAGTGTCGTTCCTGCAAGAGCACCTGCGCCGAGCGGCATGATGTCCGTCCGCGCATATACTCCTTGAAACCGCTCAAAGTCACGCACGAGCATCCCAAAGTATGCCATAAGGTGATGAGCAAAGAGGATGGGCTGGGCACGCTGCAGATGCGTGTAGCCCGGCATGATGACCTCCTTGTTCGCCACTGCTGATTCAACAAGTGCGTGTTGAAGTTCCCGGATACGATCCAGCACGTCCACAACAGCGTGCCGCACAAACATATGCGTATCGAGTGCCACCTGATCGTTGCGGCTGCGTGCCGTATGAAGACGGCTGCCCGCCTCCCCAATCGCATCTGTAAGGCGCTTTTCGATATTCATGTGGATGTCTTCGAGTTCGACACTGAACGCAAAATCTCCGCGCTCGATCTGCGCGAGGATGTCACGCAGCCCCTTTTCGATGGCCGCACGATCCTCCTCGGAGAGAATGCCAACCTTTGCCAGCATGGCAGCATGAGCAAGCGAACCTGCAATATCCTCGCGGTACATCCGACGATCGAACTGAATGGAGGCTTGGAACTCATTGATCATCTCATCGGTTGTCTTGGAGAAACGACCGCCCCAGAGCTTCTCGCTCATTTATTCAGCCCCTCCTGCATGAGTGCACGCACCTTGAGCGGCAGGCCGAAAAGATTGATGAAGCCGCCTGCATCTGCCTGATTGTAGACATCGTCATGCTCGAACGTGACGAACTCCTGGCTGTAGAGCGAATACGGCGACGTTGCTCCTGCAGAGATAATATTGCCCTTGTAGAGCTTGAGGCGCACCTCGCCCGTTACGGTCTCCTGTGTGCTGTCCACGAACGCGGCAAGTGCCTCGCGCAGCTGGCAGAACCACATGCCGTCATAGACGAGCTCACCGTAGCGGATCGCCATTCCTTCCTTGTAGTGATAGGTTGCACGGTCGAGGCAGAGATATTCGAGCTCGCGATGCGCATAGTAGAGGATGGAGCCGCCCGGATTCTCGTAGACACCACGCGACTTCATGCCGACGAGACGGTTCTCGCAGATGTCGACGATGCCGACACCGTTTCGCGCACCGATTTCGTTGAGCTTCGTCAAGAGTTCGACCGCACCTAGTTTCTCACCGTTGACAGCAACGGGAATGCCTTTCTCAAACGAGATGGAGACGTATTCCGGCGCATCCGGAGCAGCCTCCGGCGCACAGGAGATGAGGAACATGGAGTTCTTCGGCTCGTTCGCGGGATCCTCAAGATCGGAGCCCTCATGGGAGAGATGCCAGATGTTGCGATCCATGCTGTACGTCTTGTTCTCCGTCGCAACGGGGATGCCGTGCTTTTTTGCATACGCGATCTCAGCCGTACGGGAATCGAGGTCCCACTCGCGCCATGGGGCGATGATCTGGAGGTTCGGTGCGAGTGCCTTCACGGTCAGCTCGAAGCGTACCTGATCATTGCCCTTGCCCGTCGCGCCGTGCGCGATTGCGTCCGCACCCTCACGCTTGGCGATATCGACGAGTGCCTTTGCAATCACGGGACGCGCAAACGATGTGCCGAGCAGATACTTACCCTCGTAGACAGCTCCCGCCTTGAGCGTCGGCCAGACATACTCCTCAAGGAACTCCTTCGTGAGATCGACGATGTGCACCTTCGACGCGCCGGAGGCAAGTGCCTTGTCATGCACGGGATCGAGTTCCTCCCCCTGCCCGACATCTGCACAGACAGCGATGACCTCGCAGTTGTCATAGTGTTCCTTCAGCCACGGGATGATGACCGACGTATCAAGACCGCCGGAATATGCCAGAACTACTTTTTTGATCTGCTTTGCCATGTTTGAAACATCTCCTTAGAAATATAAATCAGTCACCCATAACGAGTGCCATGATCGCCTTTTGGACGTGGAGGCGGTTCTCCGCCTCGTCAAAGATCACATCGGCAAACTCCTCAAAGACATCCTCCGTGATCTCCTCTCCCCGATAGGCAGGCAGACAGTGCATGACGATGCAGCGTGCATTGCCTGACTCGGCAACGAGTTCCCAATTCACCTGATAGGGACGGAACACCGCCGTACGCGCGTCGTGCTCTGCTTCCTGCCCCATGCTCGCCCACGTGTCCGTGACGATGATATCTGCGTTCGCAACCGCTTCCATCGGATTGTGTGTGATTGTGACCGTCGCTCCCGTTTCCGCTGCATCTGCCTTTGCATTTGCAACGACCTCGGCATTTGGCTCGTAGCCCTCGGGAGTTGCCGCCGCGAAATTCATGCCGACCTTTGCCGCTGCATACATGAGCGAGTGCGTCATATTGTTGCCGTCGCCGACGTACGCCATCTTGAGGCCCGCGAGATTCTTGCCCTTGTACTCACGAATCGTAAGCAGGTCGGTAAGTGCCTGACACGGATGCAGGAGGTCGCTGAGCGCGTTGATAACGGGGATGTCCGCATAGTGAGCCAGCTCCTCAATGCGTTCATGCCCATAGGTGCGGATCATGATGCCATCAAGATAGCGCGAGAGCACGCGCGCCGTATCCTTGATCGGCTCGCCGCGCCCAAGCTGCAGGTCACGGCTGCTGAGAAAGAGTGCCTGTCCGCCGAGCTGGTACATCCCGACCTCGAACGACACGCGCGTCCGCGTCGAGGATTTCTCAAAGATCATACCGAGCGTCTTTCCCGCAAGCAGTTTATGCGGAATGCCAGCCTTCTGCTTTGCCTTGAGATCAGCGGCGAGCGTCAGAATCTCCTCCACATCGTCCGCACTCAGCTCATGAATGGAGAGTAAGTCCATGCCCTTGTTCATCATAATCCCCCTCGGTCACATATGTCAAGGATACAGTGATCCAGTACACGGATGAGTTCATCCACTTCATTCTTCGTAAAGATCAGCGGCGGGATAAAGCGCAGGACATTCCCTGCCGTGCAGTTGATAATAACGCCCTGCTCCAACATCCGTCGTGCGATTGCCGCCGCATCCTCATTCCTCTGCATCTCCATACCGAGGATCAGTCCTGCACCGCGCACCTCCGCGATGTGTGCGGGATATTTGCTCTGCAAGTCCGTGAGTGCCTGTTTGAAATGTGCGCCCACCCCCCGCACATCTGCGAGAAAATCATCATTTGCAACCGCATCAAGCACGACATTTGCCGCCGCGCACGCCAGCGGATTTCCGCCGAACGTCGAGCCGTGATCACCCGCGTGAAATGCCGCGGCGACCTTCTCCGTGACGACGAACGCGCCGATCGGAACACCGCCCGCAAGCCCCTTGGCAAGCGTCACGATGTCGGGAGTGACACCACAGCTCTCATAGGCGTAGAAACTGCCCGTGCGCCCCATGCCCGTCTGGATCTCGTCGAAGATCAGGAGCGCATCATACTTGTCACAGAGAGCCCGTACCTGCTGCAAATATCCGTCCGCAGGGGTACGCACGCCGCCCTCCCCCTGAATCGGCTCGAGCATGACCGCCGCCGTATTCTCGCTCATCCGTGCTTCGAGTGCCGCAATGTCATTGAACGGCACATAGTCAAACCCCTGCGGCAGCGGCTCAAAGCCCTTGTGAAACTTCTCCTGCCCCGTCGCGGTCAGCGTCGCAAGTGTGCGCCCGTGAAAGCTGCCCAGAGCCGTGATGATCTGCGACTTCTCGGGATGGATCATATGCCCGTATTTGCGCGCAGCCTTGATTGCCCCCTCGTTCGCCTCTGCGCCCGAGTTTCCGAAGAACACCTTGCCGCCCGCCGTAAGTCTCGACAACTTTGCCGCCGCATCTGCCTGCGGCTCGGTATAGTAGAGGTTCGACACATGGATGAGCCTCTTTGCCTGTTCGGCAATCGCCTCCACGAGCGGCACATAGTTATGCCCGAGCACATTGACTGCAATGCCACCGAGCGCATCGAGATACTTGCGCCCGTTCACATCCCATACATACGAACCTTCCCCGTGGTCGAGAACAATCGGATAACGGGAAAATACCGGCAGATAGCTCGCCGTATCCCGTGTCATAATTTCATGTTCGTTCTTCATGATCGCTCCTGCCTACCGAAGTACCATTGTTCCAATACCGCGCGAGGTGAAGATCTCCAAGATAATGGAGTGTGCCAATCGACCGTCAATGATATGCGCCTTATGTGCCCCCGCCTCAAGCGCACGGAGGCACGCCTCCACCTTCGGGATCATGCCGCCCTCAATGATACCGCTGCGGATGTATTCCCTTGCCTTATCCATGCGAAGCTGCGAGAGAAAGCTGCTCTTATCCGCAAAGTTCTTGTAGACCCCTTCCACATCTGTAAGGAGCAGCAGTTTCTCCGCGTGCAGTGCGCCCGCAATCTCCGCCGCTACATAGTCCGCATTGATGTTGTAACTTTCCCCATGCTCGCCCATGCCAATGGGGGCAATGACAGGAACATAGCCTTGATTGAGAAGATCGGCGATGATGCTCGTGTTGATCTCCGTGACCTCACCGACATAACCGATATCGACCTGATGCGCTGTATCGTTTTCATACACCGTAGCGAGCTTCTTCTGCGCCTTGATGAGCCCTGCGTCCTTCCCACTGAGTCCGACGGCACGCACGCCGCGCAGATTGAGCAGCCCAACGATCTCCGAGTTCAGCTTGCCGTCGAGCACCATCTCGGCGATTTCCACCGTCTCCTCATCCGTCACGCGAAGTCCCGAAACAAAGGTGGACTCCTTGCCGACCTTCTTTAGGAACCCCGTGATCTCGGGACCTCCTCCATGCACGAGAATCGGGCGGATCCCGACAAATTTCATCAGTGCCACGTCGCGCATGACATTTTCCTTGAGCGCATCGTTGATCATGGCGTTCCCGCCGTATTTGATAACGACGGTTGTCCCGTAAAATTCCTGGATGTACGGGAGCGCGTCTACGAGAATCTCCGCCTTGTCCTGATCGGAATACATCGAATCCCTCCCTCAGGTGTGATATTCACCGTTGATCTTCACATATTCATAGGAGAAGTCACAGGTCCAGACCTTTGCCTCCTCCGTGCCATCCTTGAGGTCAATCTCGACGACGATATCATGCGCCGTCATCACTGCACGCAAGGCATCCGCATCATAGGATACGCCCATGCCATCTGCATAGACGGGAATCCCGCCGAACTTCACTGTCGTGTGATTCGGATTCATAGGCACACCCGCATAGCCGGCCGCGCAGATCACGCGCCCCCAGTTCGGATCTTCGCCAAAGAACGCCGTCTTGACGAGGGGGCTGTTCGCGACACTCATGCCGACGGTCTTCGCATCGACAAACGATTTTGCTCCCTTCACATGAACGGTGATGAACTTGGTTGCCCCCTCTCCGTCCGCTGCAATCTTTTCCGAAATGCCCTGACAGAGTGCAAGCAGCGTCTCCTTGAACACCTCGTAGTCCGCATTCTTCTCCGTGATCTTTGGATTCCCCGCAGCACCGTTGGCGAGGACGATTGCCATATCGTTTGTACTCATATCACCGTCGATCGAGATCATATTGAGGCTGTGCTCAATGACCTCCGACAGCGCATCCTGCAGGAGCACACCGTCGATATCCACATCCGTTGTAATAAAGCAGAGCACCGTCGCCATATCGGGGCGAATCATGCCCGAGCCCTTTGCGATAATACCGAAACGAACTTCCTTGCCGCCAATCATAACGGAGGTTGCTCCTGCCTTGGAATAGGTATCCGTCGTGATGATTGCATTGCCCGCATCCACACTGCCATCCGAAGAGAGCGCCTTTACAGCTGCATGAATCCCCCGCTCTACCTTGTCCATCGGCAGAAGCTGACCGATGATGCCCGTCGAACCGACAATGACATCCGCTGACGTGCAGCCAAGCGCATCTGCCGCAATCTTCTGCATGGCGGCGGCATCCGTTTCGCCCTTCACGCCGGTGCACGCATTTGCACATCCCGCGTTTGCAACAATGGCATGCGCCGTATGCGTTGCGACAACCGCCTTCGAGACGTGTACGGGTGCGGCTGCAACGGCGTTCTTTGTAAACGTGCCCGCAACGGCAGCTTTCTGTTCGGTGTAAATTACAGCAACGTCAAGATTGCCGCTCTTCTTGATACCGGCTTTGACCCCTGCCGCCTGAAATCCCTTCGGATAGGTAACGCCCATCTTTGCACTTGCTTCGCTAAACATATATATTCCTCCGTTCACTTACGAAACCACTCTACGGATACATAGGTACGAGATCGAGCCCCGCACGCTCATCCAGTCCAAATGCGATATTCATATTCTGAATCGCCTGTCCCGCGGCCCCTTTGACCAGATTGTCGATGGCTGAGAATACGATCACACGATGCGTGCGCGGGTCGATATGCCACGCAATATCACAGTAGTTCGTACCACGCACATACTTTGTTGCGGGATATGCGCCGCGCCCAAGCAGTCGTATAAAATATTCATCCGCATACATTTTTTCATAGGCGGCATCGACATCCTCTGCCGTAACCCCCTCGCACAGCGTCGCGTAACAGGTTGCCAGAATGCCGCGCGAGATCGGCGCAAGGTGCGGCGTAAAGTTGATGGTGACGGAAGCCCCCCCCATCTCGGCAAGTGCCTGCTCAATTTCCGGTGTATGGCGATGCAATACGGCACCGTACGCCGTAAAGCTGTCATAGAACTCCGGATAATGCGTGCTCTC
>ERZ773054.744-NODE-744-length-23007-cov-11.775052_pt1 | contig 23007 bp, 19 predicted proteins | sample MGYA00580630_ERZ773054 | MGnify/ENA primary metagenome ERZ773054 (study PRJEB29015, sample SAMEA2737994) | human oral metagenome | biome: human oral; feature: human-associated habitat; material: dental | place: China | collected 2115 ... | reverse complement strand
CGTTGACACTCCTCTTTAAGGACGCAATCAAGCCAAACCTCGTACAGACCATCGGCGGCACACCTGCATTCATCCACGGCGGCCCGTTTGCGAATATCGCGCACGGGTGCAGCAGCGTTATGGCGACGAAGTACGCGCTACGCTGCGCCGACTATGTTGTCACGGAGGCGGGCTTCGGTGCAGATCTCGGCGCGGAGAAATTCTTTGACATCAAGTGCCGTCTCGCGGGTCTCTCCCCCGATGCGGCGGTCATCGTTGCCACCGTGCGTGCGCTCAAGATGAACGGCGGCGCGGGGAAGGACGAGCTCGGCACAGAGAATCTCGATGCGCTTAGGCATGGGGCGGCGAATCTCGAAAAACATATTGAGAACATTGGCAAGTTCGGTATACCTGCCGTCGTCGCCGTCAACGTATTCCCAACAGATACCGAAGCGGAACTTGCACTCCTTGAAGAACTCTGTGCGCGACTCGGCGCAAAGTGCGTGCGCTCCGAGGTCTGGGCGAAGGGCGGCGCGGGCGGCCTTGCCCTCGCGGATGCTGTGACGGAAGCACTCGGCAAACGTGCAGACTTCCACCCTGTCTATGATGAGAAGAAAAGCATCGCCGAAAAGATTGAAACCATCGCCCGAGAAATCTACGGTGCGGACGGCGTGGACTTCACAGACACGGCAAAGAAACAGCTTGCGGAGATGGAGACACTCGGCATGACGCAGACCCCCGTCTGCATGGCAAAGACACAGTACTCGCTCTCGGACAATCCTGTGCTTCTCGGCCGTCCCTCGGGCTTCCGTATCACCGTGCGCGAGCTACGTGCCTCCTGCGGCGCGGGCTTCGTTGTCGCCCTCACGGGGAACGTGCTCACCATGCCGGGACTGCCGAAGACACCTGCGGCGATGGGCATGGATATCACTGCGGACGGCGTGATTACAGGACTGTTCTGATGCCGAGATAGGGTTGTAGAGCGGGGAGCGTGGGAACATTGGATATCGAGGAGCAGCTTTAGCGTTTGTCCGCGCAGGGAGCGTATGACGAACTTTGCACGCTGGCGCGGGACTATCTTGGTCGTGATGCAAAAGAGCGGGACCTTGATGCTGCGTATACGGTGCGCATCCTGCTTGGCGAAACCTTGTTGGGGCTGTCTGCTGAATCCGGTGATACAGATGGATTCGTGGAGGGAAGCCATCTATGGATGTCGAGGGCAGCGAGCTTGAGGCGCTCAAGGGAGCTGCGCATGTCATTCAAAGAGACATGCCTGTACTCGCGATCTCTGCGTACCACAAGCAGGAAGACCTTATCACACTGCCCCAATTTATTGCCGGCTGCAAAAATGAAAACTTTAAGTATGACATATTTTTAAGACATCATGGGTGTACGGTTCCGGAACTGGTGTTGTATGGTATACCTAGAAAACGGTGATGAGTAAATGATATTATTCATATATGGAGCAAGCGGTGCAGCCATCGAGATCTATGACTTGGCAGAGCGCGTGAATGCAGTATCCCAGAGGTATTCGAAAATTTACCTCATTGATGACTTTGAAGAAGAAGCGCCGTATTATGGGACGGAACGGATTCACTTTTCTTCGTGTGAAACGATCGCACAGGAAGAATTTGAGTTTGTTATTGCCGTCGGTGAACCTTCGGCACGTGCTTTTCTGCTGAAGCGCATTGAGGAAAGCGGTTATAAATTAGCGACCCTCATTGACCCTTCTGTCATAGTTTCACCTACAGCGAAGATTTCCCCGGGGTGCATTGTCAACGCACAGTCCATCGTGTCAGCCAATGTCATCATGGAGGAAAACTGTTTTTTGGGCTTCCATGTAGTCGTCGGGCATGATGCGCATCTGAAAAAGAATACCGTTGTATGTCCGATGGCAACGGTCGGCGGCGGTTCCACTGTCGGTGAAAATACGTTTATCGGTCTGAACTCGTCGATGAAGGAACACGTAAATTTAGGGAATCATGTCGTTGTCGGAATGGGATCTATGGTTTTTCGGTCGGTGGAGGATGGATGCACGGTTTTAGGGAATCCTGCAAGAGTAACAAAGGGCAATGATGATCACAAGGTTTTTCGGAATTAGGAAGTGAGGTCATATCGGTATGTCGGAAGAAAAAATATTATCATTTGACGGCGATGAGCTCCAGAAATACGAGCCGAACCGCTATCCATTCCTTTTTATCGACCGCGTAACGGAGTGTGTGCCGGGGAAATATGCAAAGGGGTATAAAAATCTGACGAACAATGAGTGGTTTTTTCCGAAACATTACCCGGGACATCCGATTATGCCCGCCGCGATTCAGACGGAAGCTCTGAGTCAGATGCTCACGATTGCATTTACGACCATGAACGAGATTGATGATATCTATGTAGAAGGCGCGAGCTGGAAAGTAAAATTCATCAAAGAGATTCGTCCGGGCGATCGGTTGGATATTGTTGCGGAAGTAAAATCATATAAAAGAGGCGTTGGAAAAGGCGTATCCAGAGGATATGTGGATGGCGAGCTTGCCTGTGAAGTAGAAGTAACCCTTGTCATTCCCTCTGTTCTTGACAAATATCGACCAAAGAAGGCAGAACAACATGCTGAACGGTAAAATCGCAGTCATCACAGGTGCGAATCGGGGCATCGGATGGGCAACGGCGCAGAAATTCGCCCAGCACCATGCTCGTGTATGGGCCTGTGCAAGACGGCAGACGGAAGAATTTGAAAAAAAAATTAAGACATTATCGGAGCAGTATGCAACGGAAATTTACCCGCTCTATTTTGATGTCGCAGATGCAGACACGGTAAAAAAAGCCATCAAAACCATCGGAGACAAACAAAAGCGCATTGACATTCTGGTGAATAATGCGGGAATCTCCGTGGAACAATTATTCCCGATGACCGCAATCAAAACGATGGAAGATTGTATGCACACGAATTTTATGTCGCAGGTGCAGTTGGCTCAGCTTGTATCACGGTATATGATGAGAAATAAGGCGGGGGCGATCATCAATGTAGCCTCGGTCGCAGGGATGGAGGCGGAGGAAGGCGGGCTTGCGTACGGCAGCAGCAAAGCTGCGGTGCTTTTTTCAACACAGACGATGGCGCTCGAACTCGGAAAATACGGCATCAGGGTGAATGCGGTTTCTCCCGGGTTCATTGATACGGATATGTGGCATGCGCGCAGCGATGAACTCAAGGAGAAAATACTTCAAGAGACACCGTTGAAACGACAGGGGGCTCCGGAAGAGGTCGCAAATGCCATTTTGTTCTTGGCATCGGATATGGCATCGTTCATTACCGGACAAAATATCGTGGTCGATGGGGGCCGAAAGTCTCTATCGGGGGGGTGACGATGAAACTGGATTTGAGAGAAGGAGGTCTATGGAATGTATTTGGATAAAGCGCGTCCGTATATTGTGGCTGAGCTGAATTCCAGCCACAGGGGAAAGGTTGACATCGCAAAAAAAATGATCGATGCGGCGAAGGCGTGTGGCTGTGATGCGGTTAAGTTCCAGTCATGGACGGATGCCTCACTCTACAGTGGGTCGTACTACGCAAAGAATCCGATCGCACGGCGTATGGTGAAGGGCTTTGCGCTTTTGCCGGAGACGCTCGTGGAACTGTCCGCCTATTGCAGGGAGAGCGGCATTGATTTTGCATCCACGCCATACTCCCGCCGTGAGGTCGATCTCCTGGTTGATGTGTGTGACGTTCCGTATATCAAGATCGCATCCATGGACATCAACAACATCCCTTTTTTGGAGTATATTGCAGGCCGCATGGTTCCGATTGTACTCTCTACGGGGATGGCAACGCTTGATGAAATCAGGGCGGCTGTTCGTGCGATTGAGGGCAGAGGAAATCATCAGATCTGTATTCTCCATTGCGTTTCCTTGTATCCCGTGGCGCATGAACATGTCCATCTGAATAATATGCGCATGCTGAAAGCGGAGTTCCCGGAGTGCAGTGTCGGATATTCGGATCATACCATGGGAAGTGAAGCTGCGTGTGCCGCAACAGCACTTGGCGCGGTGATGATCGAAAAGCATTTTACCCTCGACAGCAGCATGGTCGGCTGGGATAATCAGATGGCGACTGAGCCTGAGCAAATGGAGAAGCTGGTGCGGGAATGTCGAAATGTCGCAACGGCGCTGGGGTCTTATGAACGAAGTGTGACGGAAGAGGAACTCGCACAGCGGGTGAAAATGCGAAGGAGCATTGTTGCCGCGAAGCATCTTCCTGCAGGGCATGTGCTTTCGATGGAGGATCTTGACGCAAAACGGCCGGGGGACGGAATACCTCCCAATGAGTTTGCCTGTGTGGTTGGCAAGAAAGTGAAACGCGATATGGAAGCCGATGAGATGCTTCTGCCGGATGATCTGGAATAGTGCAGGGATGGTAGATATGGTAGAAGACTTTCACAAGCTGGATCCGTATGCATTACCGAAAGCTGAAAAGGAAAAGCTTTTACTCTCTGCTATGCGGGAATTGACCGAATGGCATCGGCATCACTGTGTTCCGTACCAAAGGTATTTGGATGCTGTCGGCTATGATCCGGCAGGGATCAAAACACTGGAGAACGTACCATTTCTTCCCATTCGCGCATTCAAAGAATTGCAGATGAAGAGCATCCCGGATGACGATGTTTTCAAGGTGATGATGTCGTCGGGAACAAGCGGTCAAAAACAGTCGAGGATTTATCTGGATCGGGAAACAGCGGTTTTGCAGCAGAAGGTACTGCTCCGACTGTTGGGGGACTTTATCGGAAGCCGCAGGCTGCCGATGCTGGTGATCGATTCGGAGGCGATGATCAAGGATCGGCGAAACTTTACCACGAGAGGTGCAACGATCATGGGGCTGGAGTTTGCGGCCAGACGCATGATTTTTGCTCTGGATGAACAGATGCAGCTCAAGGAAGATGTGCTGGATGACTTTATTCAAGCCTACGGAGCCAATCCATTCATCATTTTTGGCTTCACCTTTATGGTTTGGCAGCATCTTTTCCAGCGATTAAAGCAAGCGGGCAGAACTGCCGATTTATCGAATGGCTATCTGCTTACAGCAGGCGGTTGGAAAAAGTTAGTCAATCTGAAAATCTCCAATGAAGATTTCAAGAACATGGGACAGGCTGTCTGTGGAATAAACCATTATGTGGATCACTATGGAATGGCAGAGCAGACGGGCTGCATCTATGCAGAGTGCGAATATGGGCATCTTCATGCCAGTATCTACTCGGATGTAATCATACGTCGATATCGTGATTTCTCGCCTTGTGCAATGGGCGAGAAGGGCTTTATTCAGCTCCTCTCTACGCTGCCGCATTCGTACCCGGGGCACTCGATTCTCACGGAGGATGAAGGGATCATCGAGGGGGAGGATGACTGCCCGTGCGGAAGAAAAGGGAAATACATCCGTATCCTAGGCAGGGTGGAGCAGGCGGAAATAAGGGGGTGCAGCGATACCTATGGAGCACGTATATAGGGACATCGACTTTTTGGTCGGAAATATGGATGTCCTCAGCAATATGGAAAAGACGCGGGCACTGCCGATGTTTTCAGAAGATGTCGTATCCTTTCTGGGGAGACTATCCGAGGTGCTGCTCCGTGATCCTCGAGCGAAGGCGTATGGGGACATCGCTGCCTTTGCTTTTTGGCTTCGCAAGGCGTCCATAAAAAAGGAAACCGCCAAATATGGAGCTTCTGGCAGAAGAATCGGCTGGGGGATGGCGTTCCATATCGCACCGTCGAATATTCCCGTGCAGTTTGCGGTTTCCCTTGTCTATGCGTTGACCGCCGGCAATGCGTCAGTGATCCGTGTATCCGATAAGCAGTTTGAGCAGGTGGATCTCCTGTGTGAGACGATCAACATGCTATTGCAGGAGGAGTTTCAGAAACTGCATCCATATATCTGCATTGTCCGATATGCACATGACAACGCGGCGACGCGCGTGCTGTCATCACTCTGTGATCTCAGAATGATATGGGGCGGAGACCAAACCATTGCAGGGATTCGGAGCAATCTCGCGCAATCTCGATGCGTAGAGCTAGGATTTGCAGATCGGTATTCGATTGCTGTCATTGACGCAGATACGTATTTGCAGAAGGATCCAACGGTCGTTGCGCGCGATTTTTATCTTGATACCTACTATTCTGATCAGAACGCTTGCAGCTCAACGCGGCTTGTGCTGTGGATCGGTAATGATATCGACCGCGCAAAAAAGATATTTTGGAACAGCATTCAAGAACAAGCGGATCAAGAATATTCGCTGAGCGATATCAGCGGGTCGGAAAAACTGCTGCAGACGGCAGTGCTTGCGGCCGCCTGTCCCGGCATCAAGGAGATTCGGCAGAACAATGGTCTGGTTAGAATTGAGCTGCCGGAACTGTTCGAGGATGTGATGAATTATAAAGGAAATTGTGGGTACTTTCTCGAATATAGTTTAGGAAGTCTGGATGAACTGGCATGCGTCCTTGGCAAGCAGTGTCAGACCGTTACGTATCTGGGGGATGATCTGCATGATAAAATCAAGGAGCTCATCTTCCAACAGGGGCTGCGAGGGGGAGATCGCATCGTTCCTGTGGGACACAGCCTTGATCTGTCCTTTGTTTGGGACGGCTATGATATGCCGTTGACACTTTCCAGAAAGATCAACAATCAATAATGCATACAGAGAGGGAGCAATATCATGACGAATTTGGAGAAATACACGCAGATATTTTCTGACAGCCTTGGCGTTTCCAAGGACGATGTGGAGGGCCTCACATATCAGTCCATCAGTGCATGGGATTCGGTCGGACACATGGAACTGGTGGCTGCCATCGAGGATGCCTTTGATATCATGATGGATACCGATGATATCATCGACTTTAATTCTTTTGAACGGGGGAAAGAGATCCTGTCGAAGAATTACAGCATCACATTTTAAGAGGCTGTGCCGTGTTTTTTGATCTGAAATCTTTTGCCGAGATGCCCGCACTCTTTATGGAAAATGAAGTGTGGGCATACAGCAGGTTGTTTGATACATCGGAAAAGATTGCGGGACTGATACCAACGCGCTCGTTGGTTTTTTTGGTGTGCAGCAATACGCCTGTATCCATCGCGGCATACGTGGGGTTTATCAACCATGGGATTGTTCCCGTCATGGTCGATAAGGAGTTGGATGGTGAACTGTTCCAAAGCCTTTTGGAGCAGTATTCACCGGCCTATATTTTTGCAGAGGAAGCACATTTCGACTTTTTGGATCGTTATACGCAGACCTTACATATAGAGGGCAGTGTTCTTTATGATACGGGCGAGCAACAGTCCTATCCGCTCCATGAGGATTTGGCACTCCTCATGACGACATCGGGTTCTACGGGCAGTCCGAAGCTCGTGCGACAGAGTTATGAGAATCTGCGCGCGAATACGTCATCCATTGCAGCATATCTGCATTTGGACGAGACGGAGCGTGCTGTGACGAATCTGCCCCTGCACTATGTCTACGGGCTTTCGATCCTCAATACGCATCTTGCGGTCGGTGCCTCGGTTGTTGTGACGGAGAAGACGCTCTTTGACCGCAGTTTTTGGCAGCTGATGCGGGACAAAGAGGTTACGAGTTTCTCCGGCGTGCCCTACACCTACGCGATGCTGAAACGACTGCGCTTCTTCCGTATGGATCTTCCCGCGCTCCGTATACTGACGCAGGCGGGCGGCAAGCTTGATCCCGAGCTGCACAGCGAGTTTGCTGCCTATGCAGATGCGCACGGGAAGAAATTCGTCGTGATGTACGGCGCGGCAGAGGCAACGGCACGCATGGGGTATCTGCCGCCGCAGGATGCACTGGAAAAGGTCGGGGCGATGGGCGTCGCGATTCCGGGCGGCAGGTTTGCACTCGTCGATGAGGCGGGCGAGGAGATCACGGCGGCGGATACCGTCGGCGAGCTGGTCTACTACGGCGCGAATGTTACGCTCGGCTATGCGGAGAGCGGTGCGGATCTCGCGCGCGGCGACGAGCGTCATGGACGCTATGAGACGGGTGATCTTGCCCGCCGCGATGCGGATGGGTACTACACCATCGTCGGACGCAAGCGCCGTTTTTTGAAGATATTCGGCAAGCGTACGAATTTGCAGGAGGTTGAGCACATTCTGCGGCAGCATTTCCGTGCAATCGAGGTCGCATGCGCGGGCATTGATGACAACCTCTACATTTTTGTGACGCAGGAGGAGCTTGTCCCCGAGATCGTGCCGTTTTTGAGTGCAAAGCTCGGACTGCACCACACGGCGTTTACGGTGAAATGCATCGCGACAATTCCGAAGAATGCCGCGGGCAAGACGGTCTATCGGGAGCTGGAGCAGTACTATGACGTATGAGGATGTACTCGCACTGCCTCCGTTCGGTGTGGGGCGCGCGGAAAAACAGGAACTGCTGCGTGGGGAGTTGCTGCGTCTGACGGAGCAGCATAGGGCGCATTGTGTGCCCTATGCACGGATGATGGAGACGGTTGGCTTTTCTGCTGCGGACGTTCGTTCGGTGGAGGATATTCCGTTTCTGCCCGTGCGGTTCTTCAAGGAGATGGAGCTGCGGAGTGTGGCAGAGGAAGACGTGTTCAAGACGATGACCTCGTCGGGGACGACGGGGCAGCAGGTGTCGAAGATTTTCCTCGACCGCGAAACGGCGTCGAATCAGCAGAAGACACTTGTACGCATTGTCTCCGATCGAATTGGCGGCAGCCGTATGCCGATGCTCATCATCGACTGCCCTTCGGTGATCAAGAATCGTGCGATGTTTTCGGCGCGCGGCGCTGGCATCCTCGGCTTTTCGATCTTCGGGCGCAAGAAGCTCTATGCGCTGAATGACGCGATGGAGCTGCAGCTCGATGATATTCGCGCATTTCTCGCGGAGCATGCGGGCGAGCGCATCCTGCTCTTTGGCTTTACCTTCATGGTGTGGCAGCACTTCTATCATGCTCTGCGGGCTGCAGGCGAGCGCCTTGATCTTTCGAACGCCGTACTGATTCACGGCGGCGGTTGGAAAAAGCTCACCGCCGAGGCGGTTACGCCCGCGGCGTTTCGCGCGGCACTGCGCGAGGTCTGCGGCGATCTTGATGTTGCGGACTATTACGGCATGGTGGAGCAGACGGGCTGCATTCATCTTGAATGCGCAGAGGGCCACCTCCATGCGAGCACGTACGCCGATGTTATTGTGCGCCGTCCGTTTGACTTCTCGCCCGCAGATTTCGGCGAGCGCGGCATTATCGAGGTCGTCTCGCTCCTGCCAGAGTCGTACCCCGGTCATGCGCTTCTGACGGAGGATGAGGGCGTGCTGGTCGGTGAGGACGACTGTCCGTGCGGGCGCAAGGGGAAGTATTTCAAGGTGCTTGGCAGATTGAAACAAGCGGAGCTGAGGGGGTGCAGTGATACCTATGCAGCAGCATTTTGACAGCGTGACATACGCGCTCGGCAGTGCGGAAATCGAAATGCAGATGGCGGATGTTCGCCCGCTTCCCATTTTTTCGGCGGAAGCTGTTGCCTTTCTCAGCGCTCTCTCGGCACGGATTCTTGCCGATGCGGAGGCGAAGGCGTACCCCGATGTCGTGACGCTCGGCTTTTGGTGCCGCCCCGCCGCGCTGCGGCAAATGCAGAGAACCTACGAAGCAGAAGTGAATCGGCTTGGGCGCGGTATTGTCTTTCACATTGCACCATCGAATGTAGCCGTGAACTTCGTCTACTCTTGCCTTGTGGCATTTCTTGCGGGAAACGCGAGCATTGTGCGTCTGCCGTCGAAGGACTTCCCGCAGGTCGATGTTCTCTATCGGATTTTCGCAGAGACGCTTACGGAGTTTCCCGCGCTCTTTCCATACTTCCTTTTTGTCCGCTACGGACACGCGCAGGAGATCAACGAGCACTATTCGCGGATGTGCCAGACCCGTGTTGTATGGGGCGGGGATGCGACGATTGACGCAATACGCCGTACAGTGCTTCCACCGCGCGCGAATGAAATCACGTTTGCCGACCGTCACTCGCTTGCCGTGATTGATGCCCCTGCCTATCTCGCTGCAGAGGACAAGGAGCGGATCGCGCAGGATTTCTACAATGACACGTACCTCAGCGATCAAAACGCCTGTACCGCACCGCACTTTATCGTATGGCTCGGCACTGCAGAGAAGGTCAAGGCGGCGCAGGAGGTGTTTTGGAGCACCCTGCATACGCTTGTGAGGGAGCGCTACACGCTGCAAGGCGTTCAGGCGGTGGATAAGCTGACGCAGCTCTATCGGCTCGGCGTGCACGCTGCGGCGCGTCAAGTTCCTATGGAGGATAATCTGATTACGCGTGTCCGTGTGGCGGAGCTGACGGAGGAACTTGCCGCGTATAAGGCGGGCAGCGGCTTCTTTATCGAGTATGCGGCGCAGGAACTTGCAGAACTCCGTCCACTTTGCGGACGGTCATGTCAGACGCTCTCGTATTACGGCGTGGAGCGGGAGACCCTTTTGCAGGCGGTGCTCGCCATGCGTCCTGCAGGTGTTGACCGCATCGTGCCGATGGGGCGCACAATGGACTTTGCGCTCGTCTGGGACGGTGTTGATCTCATTCGGACAATGAGCCGTGTGATCTCGACAATTTGAATGAAAGAGGATATGCCCATGTGTACGAGGGTACTCGTCGTTCTCGGCGGCGACTTGGATGAGGAGCTTGTCCCTCATTATCGACGTGCGGAGCAGGAGGGGACGCTTTCGATTGTCGGCTATGCAAGCTGCACGGAACGTGGGCTTTCCCTTGAGGGGCTGTCGGGAGAGGTGACTGCAGAGCGTGTGTTGCTCTCGTGTTCGAAGCTCTATCCGATGATCGCATATATGCGGCAGTATGCGCCCGAGATTCCGCGTGCGGCTCTGCTCGACGGACGCATCTTTCGGATGTCGGGGCTGGACGTGCCGCGTCTCTTTGCGGAAAACGTCGGCTATGGGGCACTTCAAGCGGTACTTACGGACCGGGAAGAAAACTTCTTGGATGCGACGCATGCGGAGATTCCACGCGTCTGGTTGTACGGCTCACGTGTGGTCTCAGTTGGGGTAAAGAGCAGAGTTGGCGGACGAATCGAGTGGGGCTACCGCGGCGGGGCGCAGGAGGTGCGCGTCGGGAACTACACGTCCTTTGGTCCGCACGTTATCCTTGAGGTTGGACTAAATAATCAGCATGACTATCGCCGTGTTACCACATACGATCCCGGCTGTATGGACTTTGATACGGAGGATTGGTGTTCCTCTCTGGGGTATAAGAATTGTGCGGGAGGGATACATATCGGCTCAGATGTTTGGATCGGACGCGGCAGCCGACTGAAGGCGGCGGGTGACAGCGGGGTTCTGACGGTCGGGGACGGTGCGGTCATTGCGGCGGACAGTGTCGTTGTGCGGGATGTCCCGCCCTACGCGATTGTGGGCGGCAATCCCGCGCAGATCATTAAGTACCGTTTTCCACCCGAGATGATTAAAGCGTTGTTGTATCTATGCTGGTGGGACTGGCCACTAGAGAAGATCCACGACAATCTGGATGTCATGAACGATCCGGCTGCGTTTTTACAGAGACATGGGCTTTGACAAGAGGAGAATCCGCTTATGAATGAAAAGAAAATCGCAGTTATTGCACAGTGCGATGCGGGCGGAGGCTCTGCCATACGTTCGTATCTCGATGCAATTGATGTGCCATCGAGATTTACTGTGGAGCTGATCGAGGTATCTGTCGATGGGAATGTTGCCGCTGCCTATCAGCGTGCAATGCACGAGAGCGATGCGAAGTATAAGGTCTATTTGTCAGCAGGAAGCATCCTCTTGCGGCTCAATTTCTTTGCAGAGATGCTGCGCGTATTTGAGGAGCCCGCAATCGGCATTATGGGGATCGTTGGCACAGCACAGCTCTCGACATCGGGGGAGCTTGGCGCATCGCCGATGCTCAAGGGCAGACTGCTCTATACCGATGATACCGCCTTTCATGGAGCGGCGGTCGAGAGGGCGACGGAGGAGGTCATGGCGGTAAGCAGCGATCTGATCGCCACACAGTACGATATTCCGTGGCGCAGTGACCTTTTCCATAGCAATTGCTTTTTTGCAGAAGCGCAGTGCATCGAATTTCGTCGTAAGGGGTATCGTACGGTGGTTCCGCAGCAGGATGCGCCATGGTTGCTCACACGCAAGCGGGCGTATGCGGCGGATGAAGAGAGCCGCAATATGTTTCTCGATACGTATTCAAAGGATGTTTATCCACTTGTCTCGATCGTTATTCCAACGTTTGAGCGACCGCATTACTTCCGCCTCGCTCTTGAGAGCGTGCTAGCGCAGACCTACCGCAACCTGGACATCTTCATCACGGACAACTCACACAACACGGAGACGGCGGACATGATGCGGCGGGATTTTGCAGACGACCCGCGCATTCACTATGAACATCATCCCTCCTATGGGCTGTACGAGAATTGGGCATGCGCCCGCAGATACGACAATAAAGATGCAGCCTATGTCAACTGGTTGATGGACGATGACCTCTTTCTGCCGGATAAAATAGAGGTCATGATGGACTGCTTCTTTGCACACCCCGATCTCGGCCTCGTCACATCATATCGGGAGCTGATCGATGCGGATGGAAATAAGCTGCCGGATATTCCTGCAACAAGACCAATTGCTCAGGAACTCACAAAATTCAGCGGAGAAACAATTGGAGCAAATATTCTTGTCCATCTGACTAATTTTGTTGGCGAACCGACCACAGCACTGCTCAAAAAGAAATTTATGCTGGATGGACATGATCTGGGGTTTTCGGGCAGGGAGGGAAAATATCTCACATCGGATTTCCCAACGTGGCTTTGCATGCTCAGTCAGAGTAATATGATGTATTTCCCGCGACCACTCAGTAAATTTCGTATGCACGGCGGCAATGAGCAGCTGAGTGTACAGAGCCGTATCCGTGGCACGATTAGTTGGGCCATGGCGATTCGGCATGCGATTGAACAAAATCTGTTCCTCCATGATCTCGGTACGCGGCGCAAGGCAATTGTGGAATGGCTCAAGATGGCGAGCGAAGTCCTTCGGATTGCTGCGATGATTCCGGAGCTCTGGGCAGGGACGGAGTTCCACGATCTTCTATGTGTGTATGCAGCGATGGCAGAGGCCCTCCGCAAGGATTGTCGGATTGATTTTGATATTGACACGACGCTTGTATTGCAGATGGACGAGGATTGATCGAGGGGAGGCGGAACATGAGCATCTTGGTGACGCGGTCGTCGATGCCGCCGATGGAGGAGTACATCGCGGAGATTCGCGATATTTGGCAGTCGCGATGGCTGACCAATATGGGCGCAAAGCATCACGAGCTTCAAGCAGCACTGCGGGATTTTTTCGGTGCAGTGCAGATCGAGCTCTTTACAAATGGACACATGGCACTTGAACTCTCGCTGCAGGCGCTGAATCTTTCGGGCGAGGTCATCACGACACCGTTCACGTTTGCCTCGACGACACACGCGATTGTGCGCAACGGCCTGGAGCCGGTATTCTGTGATATCAACCCGAATGACTACACCATGGATGTGACGAAGATCGAGCCTCTGATTACAGAGCGCACGTCTGCCATTATGCCCGTCCATGTTTATGGAAATGTATGCCGCGTGGAGGAAATCGAGCGCATTGCCCGCAGATATGGGCTGAAGGTGATCTACGATGCCGCGCATTCCTTCGGCGTGCGCTATCGGGGCAAGAGTACGGCTGTATTCGGCGACGTCGCGTGCTTCAGCTTTCACGCAACAAAGGTCTTTCACACCATCGAGGGCGGCGCGGCGTGTTTTTGCGATGCGGAGCTTGGGAAAAGGCTGTACCGCTTGAAGAACTTTGGCATTCGCGATGCAGAGTGCGTCGACGGTGTCGGTTCGAATGCGAAGATGAACGAGTTCTGTGCAGCGATGGGGCTGTGCAATCTGCGTCATGTCAACGATGATATTGCACGGCGCAAGGCGGTCGCAGAGCGCTATCGTGAGCGACTGGCAGAAGTCTGCGGCATACAGCTGAATCCAGTCCAAGAGAATGTTACGCCGAACTATGCTTACTTCCCCGTGGTGTTCCATGAAAAGGAGTTCGGCAGGACGCGCAATGAGGTGTTTGACGCGCTGCAGCGGGCGAATATCTACAGCAGAAAGTATTTCTATCCGCTCACGAATACATTCGAGTGCTTCCACGGCAAGTACGATGTGGAACAGACGCCGGTCGCGCGTCATATTGCGGATCGCGTTCTGACCCTGCCGATCTATCCGGAGCTGGAGGAGGCGGCAGTAGATCGTATTTGTGACGTGATCCTTTCCTGCAAAGCGTGACAGCGGACATATCCTTGCAAAATACATCGTTTTGTGCTAATCTTATCGTTGCAATTCATAGAGCCAACAGCATTGACGATGTGCGGACGCCCTCGTCCCCTCGGGACGGGGGCGTTTCTTTCGGGAGGAACAGACAGATGAGCCAGGAATCCGGTGCAAATATTCCAAAGACATACGACCCGCAGAGCTTTGAGCGCAAATGGTACGCGTACTGGGAAGAACACAATCTTTTTCACGATGCGGCAGACGAGACGCGTGAGCCGTACAGTGTGGTGATTCCGCCGCCGAATGTGACGGGGCAGCTCCACATGGGGCACGCACTCGACAATACGCTGCAGGATATTCTCGTGCGCTATCAGCGGATGCGCGGCAAGAACGTTGTCTGGATTCCGGGCTGCGACCACGCGGGCATCGCGACGCAGGCAAAGGTGGAGGAGAGTCTGCGCGCGGAGGGAACGAACCGCTTCGCACTCGGGCGTGAGAAGTTCCTCGCACGCGTCTGGGACTGGAAGCAGCAGTACGGCGATCGCATCATGTATCAGCTGCGCATGCTCGGCGCGTCCTGCGACTGGGAACGCGAGCGGTTCACGATGGACGAGGGCTGTTCGCGTGCGGTGCGCGAGGTGTTCGTGAGCCTCTATGAAGAGGGGCTGATCTATCAGGGCACGCGCATCACGAATTGGTGTCCGAGCTGCTCGACGGCGATCTCCGACATCGAGGTCGACCATGAGACAGAGGAGGGGCATCTCTGGCACCTGCGCTATCGGATTGAGGGCACGGATGACTACGTTGAAATTGCGACGACGCGTCCCGAGACAATGTTCGGTGATACGGGGGTCGCGGTGCACCCCGACGATGAACGCTACAAGCATCTCGTGGGCAAGACGCTGATCCTGCCTGTGGTGGAGCGTCGCATTCCTCTCTTTGCGGATGCGTACGTCGATCCTGCATTTGGCACGGGCGCGGTCAAGGTGACGCCGGCGCACGATCCGAACGACTTTGAGATGGGGCTGCGCCACAATCTTGAACAGGTGGTCGTCATCAATGCGGACGGCACGATGGGCGAGGGCGCGGGCAAATACGGAGGGCTTGACCGCTATGAATGCCGCAAGCAGCTCGTGCAGGAGCTCGAGGAAATCGGCGCACTCGTCCGCACGGAGAAGCATGAGCACGCCGTCGGGCAGTGCTCGCGCTGCAAGACGACGATCGAGCCGCTCGTCTCGAAGCAGTGGTTCGTCCGCATGGAGGATCTGGCGAAGCCCGCCATCGCGGCGGTGAAGGACGGGCGCATTCGCTTTGTCCCCGAACGCTTTACCAAAATCTACGAAAACTGGCTTGAGAATATCCGTGACTGGTGCATCTCGCGCCAGCTCTGGTGGGGGCACCGCATTCCCGCGTGGCACTGTGAGGACTGCGGTGAGACCTCTGTTTCGCGCGAGGACATTACGGCGTGTATGCACTGCGGCAGCACGCACATCCATCAGGATGAGGACGTGCTCGATACGTGGTTCAGCTCCGCACTCTGGCCGTTTGAGACGCTGGGCTGGCCCGAGGAGACGAAGGATCTCCGCCATTTCTACCCGACGGCGACACTCGTCACGGGCTACGACATCATCTTCTTCTGGGTCGCGCGGATGGTCATGATGGGGCTGCGGTTCGGCGGCGATGTGCCGTTCCGCGACGTGTTCATCCACGGGCTTGTCCGCGACAGCGAGGGGCGCAAGATGTCGAAGTCGCTCGGCAACGGCATCGACCCTGTGGAGGTCATCGAGAAGTACGGCGCGGACACGCTGCGCTTCATGCTCATCACGGGCAATACGCCGGGCAACGATATGCGCTTCTATTGGGAGCGTGTCGAGGCGGCGCGCAATTTTGCAAATAAGATCTGGAATGCGTCGCGCTATATGCTGATGAATCTCGAGGGCGCGGACGATGCGTTTGTGCCCGAGGAGAGCGACTATACGCTTGCCGACCGCTGGATTCTCACACGCTCTGGCGAGACGGCGCGTGCAGTAACGGCGAACCTCGAGAACTATGAGCTTGGCGAGGCGGGACGCGCCATCTATGAGTTCCTGTGGAGCGAGTTCTGCGACTGGTACATCGAGCTGACCAAGGCACGTCTCTATGACAAGGAGAATGTGCGTGCAAAGAACACGGCACTCTACGTCCTGCGTACCGTTCTGGAGCGAACGATGCGCCTCCTGCATCCCTTTATGCCGTTCCTTACCGAGGAAATCTGGCAGAAACTGCCGCACGAGGGGCACAGCATTATGCGTGCACCGTGGCCCGAGGTCGATGAAAAGGAAATTGACGCAGAGGCAGAGGCGGCAATGACCGCGATCATGGAGGTCATCAAGGTGACGCGCAACCTGCGTGCGGAGCTCGACACGCCCCCGGGCAAAAAGAGCACGCTCCTTCTGCGCGTGCGCGATGCGGCACTTGCCGATGTATTTGCGGCGCATACGGACTATTTCCACGCGCTCGCCTCGGCATCCGAGGTGACCTTCCTCGCAGAGGACGCTCCCGATCCTGAGAACGTCGTCACGGGCGCACTCGCGGGGGCGGCGGTCTATCTGCCGCTCGCGGGGCTCATCGACGTGGAGAAGGAGACGGCGCGTCTGACGAAGGAGCGTGACAATCTTGAGAAGGAGATTGCACGCCTTTCGGGTAAACTCACGAACGCGGGCTTTACATCGAAGGCTCCTGCAGCCGTCGTTGCGGCGGAGCGCGAAAAGCTCGCGGGATATGAGGAGAAGATCGGGCTCATCCGCAGCCGCCTCGCGGATCTGGCAAAGCTCTGAGGTGTGCCGATGAACTATGCGGAGGCACTTCTCTATCTCGATGAACTGAATACGTTCGGCATCCGCCTCGGGCTCGCACGCATGGAGGAGCTCTGTGCGCGCCTTGGGAACCCGGAGCGCAGCTATCAGGTGATCCACATTGCGGGGACGAACGGCAAGGGTTCCGTCACGCAGATGATGGATGCCGTCTGCCGTGCGGCGGGGATCCGTTCGGGACGGTACCTCTCGCCGCATCTCGTCTCCTACACGGAGCGCATGAGTGTGGATGGACACGATATTTCCGAGGAGCGGTTTGCCGAACTCCTCACGCGTGTGCGCACGGCTGCGGACGAGATGGTCGCGGCGGGGCACGAGCACCCGACACAGTTCGAGGCGCTGACTGCACTTGCGTTTCTCTATTTTGCTGAGGAGCGGGTCGAGATTGCCGTCGTTGAGACAGGGCTGGGCGGGCTGCTCGACTCGACAAATGTTGTCGAACCTGCGCTCACGATCATTACAAATATTGCGATGGACCACGCCGACCGCTGCGGCGGCACGCTTGCGGGCATCGCGGAGCACAAGGCAGGCATCATCAAGGAGGGCGTGCCCGTCATCACAGCGGCGACGGGAGAGCCTCTTGCGATCATCGAGCGGCGTGCGGAGGAGCTCGGCGCGGATATCTTTGTCTGCGGCGAGGATTTCTCTGCCGTGCTGCAGCATTCCCCCGAGAGCGGGCAGCAGGTCGCATTCCACTCTCTTATCTGCCGCGAGAGCGAGCCCTATGCGCTGGCGCTTGCAGGCGGCTATCAGGCAGAGAATGCGGCGCTCGTCATCATGGCGGCAAAGCTGATGGAGCGTGAGGACCCTCGCGTCACGGAGGCTGCCGTCCGTACAGCGCTGCGTACGGTGCGCCATCCCGCGCGGTTTGAAATCCTCATGCAGGAGAACTTGCCCATTGTCATCGACGGCGCACACAACCCTGCGGGGATGCGCGCACTGCGTGCAGGGCTTGATTGCTATTTCCCCGATGTGCCGCGCGTCTTCCTGCTCGGCATCCTAAAGGACAAGGATATCGACGCCATGCTTGCAGCGCTCCTCCGGCCCGGCGATCAGGTCGTCACGGTGCGTCCGAATTCGGAGCGTGCGGCGGGGGCGGATGTGGTCGCCGCGGTTGCACTTGGCATAGGGGCCGATACCCATGCGTGCAGTGATCCGCGGACGGCGCTCGCGGAGGCCGAGGTGCGCGCGCGCACTGCGCATGCCATCCTCGTTGCGGCCGGCTCACTCTATCTCGTCGGCGGCATTCGCGCACTGCTCATGGCTGGGAGGTGACGGCATGGCAGAGGATATCCAGGAGCGTCGACGCGCGCGGCGCAGACAGCGATGGGGCGGACGTATGGCGCGCATGATGATGTATGCCGTCATCGCTGAGGCGTTCCTCATCCCGCTCGCACCGCTCGCGGCGATGGTTGTGCTGCTTCTTGGCTGCGGAGCAATGCTCCTGCGGCTGCGGATCGACCGCAACTTTCACCTGCGCCGTCTGCCGTACGATGCGCCCGCACTCCTCTTCGTCGTGATCGGGCTGCTGTCCGTGGCGGTCGCGCCGGATAAGGCGTTCAGCTTCTATAACTTTTACCATCTCGTGCCCATCTACGCGCTGACTTACCTGCTCGCGGGACAGACCCTGCGGAAAACGCGTGAGCTGCAGCGCGTTGTGAGCGCCATGGCACTGTCGGCAGGGATCGTTATTCTCTACGGCTTCTATCAGTTCATTTTCGGCATTGACATCTCCGCGATGAAATGGGTGGACGGGGAGTCCTTCCCCGAACTCTCGAAACGCATCTTTTCAACGTGGGAGAATCCGAACATCCTCGCGGGCTATCTTGACGTCGTTGCCTGCATTGCCGTGGGGCTTGCAACTGCGCTTACGCGCGGCTGGCGCATCCTCGCGCTCGTTCTGCTCGTTGCCGCGATCGCATGTCTCGGCATGACGTATGCGCGCGGGGCGTGTCTTGTCATCGCCGTCGTGCTTGCGGGCTACGGTGCGCTGCGCGACTGGCGTGTGCTCCTCGGCATTGTCGTCATCGGTGCAGGGGCACTTCTCGCCGATCCCGTACTCGCCGATCGGCTGCTCTCTGTCTTTACGCGTGTGGATACCTCCTCGGAGATGCGGCTTGCGTTTTGGGAGAGCACGGTCGCGATGATTCTCGATCATCCCTTCCTGGGGATCGGATGGGGGATGTACTTCATGGTTTACCCTGATTATGACTTCTATCTGCAGGGAGCCCCTGTACAGATTGTCCATGCGCACAATATGTACCTGAACTATGCCGCCGAAATCGGTGTTCCGGGGGCGCTCTCGTTTCTCTGGTTTTTCTTTGGCTCCCTCCTGCTTGCCTTTCGCCTGCCGCAGAGAGTACCGCCGTGGGATGTGGTGCTTGCCGCACATGAACACGAGTGGAAAACCGTCGCCGATGTGAGGGCGGCACTTTCACGTTGGCGCAGACGACGCTTCGTTGAGGGGGTGTCCCTCGGCCTCGGACTGGCGTTTATTTCCGTTGCACTCAACGGCATCACAGATCACCTGCTCTTTAATATACCGTCCTCCATGCTGCTTTGGATGCTCGCGGCCATGACGGCGGCGGCACATGCGATTGCGGGGGAAATGAAGGAAGCATGACTATGCAGGAAACTCTATCCATATCGAAGGCGACCGTCGACCGTCTGCCGCGCTACTATCGCTGTCTGCGCCAACTGACTGATGAGGGCGTGGAGATCGCCTCATCGGAGGAGCTTGGCCGCCGCCTCGCCATCAACCCCGAACAGATTCGAAAAGACTTGGCGTTCTTTGGACAGTTCGGCAAGAAGGGCGTGGGCTACTATGTTGCGGAGCTCAAGGAGAGCATCGGCAATATTCTGGGACTTGACCACCATTGGAGCGTTGCGATCATCGGCATGGGACATCTCGGTGCTGCGCTTGCGAACTATCAGGGAATCGCTCGTCTTGGTTTTCGACTTGCTGCGATTTTCGACGTGAATCCGACCGTCATCGGCACGCGCATCGGCGAGCACCGCGTGGAGGACATTGCCGATCTCACTGAGATCATTGCCGAACGTGCGATTCAGATCGGTGTCATTGCCGCGCCTGCCGAAGCGGCACAGAGCATTGCAGATCGCCTTGTTGCGGCTGGCATCCGTGGGATCTGGAACTTTGCACCCGTGAAACTTCAAGTGCCTCCCGGCATCGCGTTTGTCAGCGAGGATCTTTCTGTGGGGCTCAGTTCACTTTCGTATTATCTGACGCATATGACGGGAGACGAAGACCGCCTGTCAGAAAAAAATAAGGAATCGCTGATAAAATAGACCCTCAGATTGGCGTAGATTTTTCGTCCGAACAGAGAGGCAAACCGGACGTATAGCAGGGGCTATGTGGAGGATTTGCCGACACAGTGCGAGCAAAAAAGATGCGTCAAGATAACGGTGCTGAATTTATCCGTGCTTCCTTAGCGATTTGCCGCGTGTTTGGGCTTTTTTTCACAAATCACAGAAAATGCCGTCAATGTAATCTTGACGGCATTTTTTTTTCGTGATATTCTATGGACAGATATAATTGACTTATGCACCTACGATAACTTGTAGTTATTTAGAACATTCCTAGCGTGAATAATAGGACGCGACGAAATACGAGTTCTAAAGTACTGCAAGGGCGTTTGGTGCATCGGTCGGATGAGCATCAAAGGGAGGTTTTTCTATGATCGATATTTCCGATCGCATACCCAAATCCTTGACTGACAGGGTTGTCAGCGCGGAGACGGCGGCAGAGTATTTTGCCGACGGCATGACCATCGGTGCGAGCGGCTTCACGCCGTCCGGCTATCCGAAGGCGGTCACGCTGGCCATCGCCGAGCGCATGAAGAAGAATCCGTTCAAGGTCAATATTTGGACGGGAGCTTCGACGGGCCCCGAGCTCGATGGTGCACTTGCAGAGGCAGACGGCATCAAGCAGCGTCTCCCCTATCAGACGAATACACCACTGCGCAATGCGATCAACTCCGGGCAGGTCAGCTACCTCGACATGCACCTCTCCGAGGTCGCGCAGCAGTCGCGCGAGGGCTTCCTCGGCAAGATTGATGTCGCGCTCGTGGAGGCGGTCGCCATCACGGAGGAGGGCATCATCCCCTCGACCTCGGTCGGCAATACACCATCCTTCATCCAGAGTGCCGATGTGGTCATCGTCGAGGTGAACACGAGCCAGCCGATGGAACTCGTCGGCATGCACGATATCTACATCCCGCTCGATCCGCCGAACCGTCTGCCGATTCCCATCACGAAGGCGGGCGATCGGATCGGAACGACGTTCATGCCCTGCCCGCTCGACAAGATCAAGTACATCGTCCCCTGTGACATCACGGACAAGACGCGTGCACTCGCTCCGGTCGACGATATCGCGCGCAAGATGGGGCAGTTCACGGTCGATCTTCTCAAGAAGGAGATTGCTGAGGGGCGTATGCCGAAGGGCCTCCTTCCGCTGCAGTCCGGTGTCGGCAACGTGGCCAACGCGGTCATCGCGGGCTTTGTCAGCTCAGACTTCACGGATCTCGAGGTCTATACCGAGGTCATCCAGGACGGCATGTTCGACCTCGCGGATGCGGGCAAGCTGAAGTTCGCGTCGGGCACGGCGTTCTCGCCTTCGCCCGAAGGCCTCCAGCGCTTCTACAAGGACATCGACAAGTACAAGAAGATCATGATGCTCCGTCCGCAGGAAGTCTCGAACAACCCCGAGGTCGTGCGCCGTCTCGGTGTCATCGCCATGAACACGGCGATCGAGGTCGACATCTACGGCAACGTCAACTCTACTCATGTCATGGGCTCGAAGATGATGAACGGCATCGGCGGCAGCGGCGACTTTGCACGCAACGCCTACCTCACGATCTTCTACACGCAGTCCGAGGCAAAGGGCGGCAAGATCTCGTCCGTCGTTCCGTTCTGCTCGCACATCGACCACGGTGCGCACGATGTCGACATCGTCATCACGGAGCAGGGCGTTGCGGATCTGCGCGGCAAGAGCCCGCGTGAGCGTGCGCTCGAGATCATCAACAACTGCGCACATCCCGACTATCGTCCGCTCCTGCTCGACTACTACGAGCGTGCATATGCAGCGACCAAGGGCGCACAGACGCCGCACCTTCTCGACGAGGCGCTTTCCTTCCATCAGCGGTTCCTCGAGACGGGGTCGATGCAGAAATAATCCTATTTAGATAAAAAGGGCGAAAGCCCTTTAGGGGATCACCCCAATAAGAGAAATGAAAAGGTAAAGGAGAACACTTTCATGAGCAATGAAAAAATCCAGGCGGGGCTTGACAAGTACAATGCTACCGTAGAAAAGGCAACGGCGAAGTTCCCGGCGCGTCCCCACATCCCCGAGCAGGGGCTCTACACCCCACTCGACATCAAGGAGACGGACTATGCGGAGGACATCGGCTTCCCCGGTGTCTACCCCTATACCCGCGGCGTTCAGCCGACGATGTACCGCGGACGCTTCTGGACCATGCGTATGTACGCAGGATTCTCCACGGCGGAGGAGTCCAACAAGCGTTACCGTTACCTCATCGAGAGCGGCGCAACGGGCCTTTCGTGCGCATTTGACCTCCCGACGCAGATTGGCTACGATTCGACGGATGCCATCTCTGAGGGTGAGGTCGGCAAGGTCGGCGTTGCGATCGACTCGCTCGCTGACATGGAGATCCTCTTTGACCAGATCGATCTCGGCAAGGTCTCCACGTCCATGACGATCAACGCTCCTGCATCCGTCCTCCTCGCGATGTACATCGCTGTGGCGGAGAAGCAGGGCGTGTCGGCAGACAAGCTCAAGGGCACGATCCAGAACGACATTCTGAAGGAGTATGCGGCACGCGGCA
>ERZ773054.742-NODE-742-length-23018-cov-5.108697_pt1 | contig 23018 bp, 24 predicted proteins | sample MGYA00580630_ERZ773054 | MGnify/ENA primary metagenome ERZ773054 (study PRJEB29015, sample SAMEA2737994) | human oral metagenome | biome: human oral; feature: human-associated habitat; material: dental | place: China | collected 2115 ... | reverse complement strand
CGAAGGGTTGTATTTGGTTGATAATTCCATCTTGATAATATGCTTTTTGTACAGTTATAAATCCACTAAAACAGGGTGCAAAATTACTGATTTATTTTCGATATATCTATCGTTTAGACTATCACGATATTAAGTTACTTTGCTGTCTGAAAAATATTTTATACGAATCAATTATTGTTTTTCTTCATCATACTCTCTTAGCATCGAATTTACTTTGCCGATAGCATCACTCATCGGTGTATCTTGCTCAAACACAGGTATTATGCTACGGATTTTTTTGTAAAACTCATTGGTTCGCTTCGATAGCTTTTCGCTTATCCTCAGGTAGTCGACAGCCTGTGCCAGAGCGATAGACTGTATCGATAGTACCTGAAACGAATTGTCTATTATACGTTTAGCTATTATAGCCGCATTTGTACCCATCGACACTATATCCTGATTGTCGTTGTTGTTTGGGATAGAGTGTACATACATCGGATTCGACAGTGTCTGGCACTCGGCGGTAGTAGATGTTGCCGTAAACTGTGCCGCCTGCATACCATAGTTGAGCCCCAAGACACCGAGATTGACAAATGGCGGAAGTATGTTGTTTAGTCTACTGTGGCACAGGTAATTGAGTTGGCGTTCGATAAGCATTGTAAGTTTTGTGATGCCGATTTTGAGTTTATCCATCTCGAAGGCAACATAGTCGCCGTGAAAATTACCTCCGTGATAGACATTATTGCTTTCGTAGTCTATTATAGGGTTGTCCGATACAGAGTTAAGTTCGTCTACCAGAACTTTTTCGGCGTTAAGTACTTCGTCCGAAATAGCTCCTAAAATCTGTGGTACACAGCGTAGTGAGTAGTATTCTTGTACTTTGGTCTGTATTATGCTGTCGGTTATCTCTTTGTTGTAAAAATATTCGTTTCGTTTCCTGATACATTTGCTGTCGTGTAGTATTTGTCTCATTTTTAGAGCAATATCTCTTTGCCCTTTGTGGAGTTTTGCATTATTCAGTTCTACGGATAGATGGTCGTCGAATGCAGATACTATCTCGTTGATAATACACGACATAAGTATAGCTATCTCTATCAGCTTTTTAGAGTTTATCACATTGATAAGTCCCAAAGCAGTCATAACCGACGTACCGTTTGCCAGAGCCAAGCCCTCACGTATGTGAATATCAAGTGGTTTGATATGTAATCTGTCGAGCACTTCTTTGGTATTATATCGACTGTTTTCGTAGAATACTTCGCCTTCACCTATCAGACACAGAGCCAAATGTGACAACTGAACCAAGTCGCCCGATGCTCCCACACTGCCATGCTCGTAGATGATGGGTGTAATGCCATGATTTATAAATTTTTGTAGTATTTCTATCACATCCGTGTGTACTCCGGAATATCCTTGTACGAATGTATTGAGACGCACCGTCATAACGCCCCTCACCTCTTTTGGCGAAAGGATATCGCCTGTTCCTGTACAATGCGAACGTATTAGGTTGATTTGTACTTGTTTGAGGTCGTTTTTGTCGATACGATATTGAGCCATAGGACCGAATCCGGTATTTATACCATATATCAATTTTTTATCGGCAAAATCATTTAGAAATTCGTAACTGCGTCTTACTCTTTGTGTTTTTTCGGGCGATATATCGATTTTTCGATTTCCGAAAACAATAGAACTAAACTCATTTAAATCCATATAAAATCGAGATTGTGAATGTTTTTTTGCGATTACAAAATTAATAATAATCCTCGTCGACAGAGCCTATATTCGACAATATCTATTGATTTATAGTATATATTTATAATACTAATATTACCTTTGCCTCAAAATAAGGATATAAAAATATACAAACATAATAAATAATAAGAAGTTATGGCAAAAACACATTTTAAAGGTACGGAAGTACATACCAATGGCAACCTACCGACTGTAGGTAGCATCGCACCCGATTTTACTCTGGTAAGGGGTAATCTTAGCGATTGTTCTCTGAGTGAATTTCGTGGTAAAAAGGTGATAATGAATATTTTTCCGAGTATCGATACAGGAGTCTGTGCTACGTCGGTACGTCGGTTCAACAAAGAGGCAGCAGCTCTAAAAGATACTGTAGTACTCTGCATATCAAAAGACTTGCCTTTTGCTCAAGGACGGTTTTGCGGAGCGGAAGGAATCGACAATGTAGTTACTCTATCCGACTTCAGAAGCAACGATTTCGCCGAAAAGTATGGTGTACTGCTTGCCGACGGAGCGTTGAAAGGACTCTTTGCTCGTTCGGTGGTGGTAGTAGACGAAAACGGTAAAGTCGTTTATAATCAGCTTGTAAATGAAATAACCGAAGAACCTGACTATCAGGCAGCTCTAAAAGCAATCTTATAAATTGGCAGCAAGATACAAAACAAATTAAGAGACAGTCGTGTAAAAGACTGTCTCTTAGTTTATTTATACGGATATAATGTGTTTTTACATCACGTTCAATTATTTACGACATACAGCTACAGAAAAGGTTTCTGTCGCCGAATGCGTTGTCGATACGTGCCACCTTTATCCAGAACTTATTGTCTCTGACCCATTCGAGCGGGAAAGCTGCCTTCTCTCGTGAATACGGGTGATTCCATTCGTCGGCAACGACCACATAGTCGGGGTGCGGAGCATTGACGAGTACATTGTCTTTGGCATCTGCCTTGCCAGCCTCTACCTCTTCTATTTCGGCTCTGATAACGAGCAGGGTATCGACAAATCTATCGAGCTCTGCAAGCGATTCGCTCTCGGTAGGCTCTACCATCAATGTTCCGTGGACAGGGAACGAGAGTGTAGGTGCGTGGAAACCGAAGTCCATAAGACGTTTTGCCACATCGCTTTCGGTGATACCCGATTTCTTGAACTGATGGCAGTCGAGTATCATCTCGTGTCCCACTCTGCCTGTTGCTCCGGTATAGACGATACCGTAAGCCGCTTCGAGCTTCTTACAGAGATAGTTGGCACTGAGGATAGCACATTCGGTAGCAAGCTTCAGACCGTCGGAGCCCATCATACGGATATAGCCGTAGGTGATAGGCAATATACCTGCACTACCCCAAGGCGAAGACGATACGGCTGTTATCTGTTTGCCGTCGGCTTCGAAGCGATGGCGGGGCAGATAATCGACCAGATGCTTGGCAACACCGATAGGACCTACACCGGGACCGCCGCCACCGTGAGGCGAAGCAAAGGTTTTGTGTAGGTTGAGGTGGCATACATCGGCTCCGATGAATCCGGGTGAGGTAAGCCCAACCTGTGCATTCATATTGGCTCCGTCCATATATACCTGTCCGCCATTCTTGTGTATGATGTCGACTATATCCAATATATCTTGTTCGAAAATACCGTGCGTCGAAGGATATGTTATCATCAGTGCGGCTAAGTTTTCGCGGTGTTGTTCGGCTTTTGCCCTGAGGTCGGCAACGTCTACATTGCCTTTTTCGTCGGAAGCTACCACCACCACGTCGAAGCCTGCCTGAATAGCACTCGCAGGATTTGTACCGTGTGCCGAGGCGGGTATAAGTACTATATTTCTATTGCCCTGACCCTGTGCCTGCTGATAATGACGAATTGTCATCAACCCCGTATATTCGCCTGCGGCTCCCGAATTAGGCATAAGCGATATACCTGCAAAACCGGTGATTTCCGCCAAGTATTCTTCGAGGTTTTTGATAACCGTACGATAACCTTCTGCCTGCCAAGCAGGAGCAAATGGGTGTATGGCACCAAATTCCGACCAGCTCAGCGGTAACATTTCGGCGGCGGCATTGAGTTTCATAGTACAGCTACCGAGCGAAATCATAGAGTGAGCCAACGAAATATCGCGGCGTTCGAGCGCCTTCATATAACGCATCATCTCGGTTTCGGAGTGATATTTTTCAAAAATCTCGTGTCGAAGCGGGCTCTGCTTTCTAAGCAACGATTCGGGGATAGAGATACCTTTTATCTCACTCACTTCGGGTAGTTCTTTGCCTGCCAGTTTGGCAAAAACACCTATCATAACGGCAAGTCCCTCCATCGACGATGTCTCATCGACCGAGATGCCTACTATATTTTTTTCTTCGAAATAACGAATATTTATCCAGTTGTCTTCGAGCTCTTTACGGAGTTTTTCTCTATCTACTCCCGAGGCAAGTTCTATCTTCAGAGTATCGAAGAATGTATCGTTCAACTGTTTGTAGCCGAGCTTTTGGAGTTCGTTAGCCAAGAAGCACGCTTTGACGTGTATCTCCATGGCAATATTCTGCAAGCCTTCGTTGCCGTGATACAGGGCATAGAAGCCTGCCATAGTAGCCAATAGAGCCTGAGCGGTACAGATATTCGAAGTCGCCTTCTCGCGTTTGATATGCTGTTCGCGTGTTTGCAGGGCAAGACGTAGAGCGGTCTTGCCGTTGGCGTCTTTGGATATACCTACGATACGTCCGGGTATATTACGCTTAAACTCCTCTCTAAAAGACATATATGCAGCCGAAGGACCGCCGTATGACATAGGTACACCGAAACGCTGTGTAGAACCGAAAACTATATCTGCTCCCCATTCGCCCGGAGGTGTGAGCACCACAAGGCTCATAATATCGGCAGCAACGGCTGTCTTAGCTCCCACTTCGGTACATTTTTTTACAAAATCGGCGTAATCTTCTATTAGTCCGTCGCCATTGGGGTATTGCAGAATGGCTCCAAATATTTTGGTAGAGAAATCGAACGCCTTCCAATCGCCGACCAAAACCTTAATACCTTGTGGTACAGAGCGTGTATTGAGTACGTCCATTGTCTGCGGGAATATGTTCTCGTCTACAAAGATGGTATCGATGCCCTCTTTGACCTGTTCTTTCGACCGTAAGCCGAACATCATCGTCATAGCCTCAGCAGCAGCCGTACCTTCATCGAGCAGCGAGCAGTTGGTCAGAGGCAGTGCCGTCAGGTCGCATACCATAGTCTGGAAGTTGAGCAACGCCTCGAGCCTACCCTGCGATATCTCTGCCTGATACGGAGTGTACGAGGTATACCACACGGGATTTTCGAAAATATTGCGGAGAATGACTGCCGGCGTAGCCGTGCCGTAATATCCAAGCCCGATATAGTTGTCGAAGATAAGATTTTTCGACGCAAGGTCTTTGATATGAGATAGATACTCATATTCCGTCATTGCTTCGGGCAGATTGAGAGGTTTTTTTAGTCTTATCTTCTCAGGAACTACCTGATTGATAAGGTCATCGATAGAGCTTGCTCCTACCGCTTGCAGCATCTTGGGCAAATCGTTTTCGGATATGCCGATATGCCTTTTTGAAAACTCGTTGAAATTCATATTATAAAAATGATATTTTGACTTTTATTTAATTACAAAAATTCGGCACAAAGGTACGAAATAATTACCGAATTACCACAAAATCAGTTGTGCTAATTTCGGTCTTTGTATACGAAAAAAGCCTCACGTAGAGGCTTTTTGTTGTCGAATTTCGTTTTTCAGACTTTAATCTCTACCGATACACCGCTTGGCAGTTCGAGCTTCATCAGTGCGTCTACTACTTGCGATGTAGACGAATAGATGTCGATAAGTCGCTTGTAAGAAGAGAGTTCGAACTGTTCTCTCGATTTTTTGTTTACAAACGTCGAACGGTTTACTGTAAAAATTCTCTTGTGTGTGGGCAAAGGAATAGGTCCGCTTACTGCTGCACCTGTGGCTTTTGCCGTTTTCACGATTTTTTCTGCCGACTTATCTACCAAGTTGTAGTCGTACGATTTGAGTTTAATTCTGATTTTTTGTTGACTCATAAAATTATTATCATTAAAAAATTACTACTAATATGCTGAGGTTAAGAGTCATTCGCTAACCTCAACAAAAAAATATTTGTGCCGCAAAGGTAATACATTTTTTTGAGTTACAAATTACTTTTCCGATACGCATAGCAATTTATTGTATACGAAGAAACAAAATTTATTGCTAACTTTGCTCGAACTTTCTATTGATTTGTGTTGATAATTAAATAGATAAACGAAAAATGCTTATTTCCAAGATATTAGAAAATGTTTCTACAAAGAAAAGTTACAGTAAAGATATAGATATCAATAATATATCCGACGATTCGCGTAAAATAGGCAAGGGCGATATGTTTGTTGCCGTATGCGGTGCTGTGGCAGACGGACACGCTTTTGTAGAAACGGCTATCGGCAACGGAGCTGTTGCCGTAGTGGTGAATCGTTCGAGTGATGTGCCTTGTTTGGCTAAATATCCCGATATACAGGTGATTAAGGTCGAAGACTCTGCAAAAGCTCTCGGCGAGATAGCTGCCAATTACTACGGTCGCCCGTCGGAGAGCCTCAACCTCGTGGGCATTACGGGCACTAACGGCAAAACTACCACAGCCACACTGCTTTACAAGCTATTCTTGGGAATGGGATTCGGTGCGGGACTAATCTCCACTATCAAAAACTATATCTGCCTCGAAGAGCGTGAGACTATCAACACCACCCCCAACGTATTGGAAACCAATAGGCTGCTTGCAGATATGGTACGTGCAGGCTGCGACTACTGTTTTATGGAAGTATCGTCGCACGCCACTGTACAACAGCGTATTGCAGGTCTGACATTCCGCGGTGCCGTATTCACCAACTTGACGCAAGATCATCTTGATTATCATAAGACTATGGATAATTACCGCGATGCCAAGAAGTTATTCTTCGACCACTTGCCACAGACCGCTTTCGCTCTGACGAACGCAGACGACCGCAACGGCAATTTTATGCTACAAAACACCAAAGCTCAGCGATATACCTATTCCACTCGTTCGTTGGCAGACTTCAAGACTAAGATAATCGAGAATACATTCGAAGGGATGACTTTACAGATGGAGACCAATGTAACCGACAAAGGCAAAGAACGTTACGAGGTATCGACTCCTTTCGTAGGTTCGTTCAACGCACAGAATCTGACTGCCGTTTTCGGAGCGGCAGCCCTCTTGTGCCAAGGTAAAGGCATCGACAACCAAACGATTCTGACCAAACTCAGCGAACTATCGCCTGTATCGGGTAGGTTCGAGGTAATTCGTATGGCTGGCATATCGGCAATAGTAGATTACGCACATACGCCCGATGCCCTAAAAAACGTATTGTCTACCATCAACGATGTAAAAAGCCCCGACAGCAGAGTCTTAACCGTCGTCGGTTGCGGCGGTGACCGCGACAAAACGAAGCGTCCGATAATGGCACAAGAGGCTGCCACTCAATCGGATACATTGGTGTTGACGTCGGACAATCCGCGTACGGAAGACCCACAGAGTATTCTCGACGATATGGTTAAAGGGTTGAGCAAAGACAGGCTCGAAGACACTATAGTGATTGTCGACCGCCGCCAGGCAATAAAAACCGCCTGCAAACTGGCAAAAAACGGTGATATAGTGCTCGTTGCAGGTAAAGGACACGAAAACTACCAGATTGTCGGCAAAGAAAAGCACCACTTCGACGACAAAGAGGAGGTAATAGCCTCGCTAAGCAGTAAGAAATAAATTATTTTATTTTGTACTGCCAAACATTTTATTTGTGTTGTGCACGATTGAAAAAAAAAGTATACATTTGCAGGTAAATTATTAAGTAAGAGACAAACTATGTTTAGACAATATAAAGCACATCCATGGCACGGAGTAAGTATAGGCAATCTGTATCCTGAAATCGTTACCGCTTTTGTAGAGATAGTACCCACAGATACAGTTAAATATGAAGTAGATAAAGACAGTGGTTACTTATCGATAGACCGTCCGCAAAAATATTCTAATGTAATACCTGCTTTATATGGCTTTTTGCCGCAGACATACTCGGGGCAGCAGGTAGCTGAGTTATGTAATAAGGCACTTGAACGTACTGATATAGTGGGAGATGGTGACCCTGTCGATATTTGTATACTCACCGAAAAAGATATTGTACACGGCGATTTACTTGTAAAGTGCCGTCCGATAGGAGGTTTTCGTCTTCTCGACAACGATGAGGCTGACGATAAACTAATTGCTGTAATGCGAGATGATGCCATATATGGTAAATATCATAGAATACAAGATATTCCTTCACAGATAATCGAGAGGCTCAAACACTACTTCACTACCTACAAAGATATACCCGGTAGCGACAAACGCCGTACTTATCTGGCTGATATATATGATGTTGAGGAGGCTCATGATGTTATACGTCGGGCTATCAACGATTATAAAGAGAATTTCTGGATGATACGATAGACGACAACGCCATCTCCTATTTGTTTTCAAGACGTCTTATCTCTTTAGTGAGTTTTTTTACAATATTTTTCAGATGCTTGAGTGTCTGCTCATACTCTGTGATTGAGGCAACTAATGAAGTTGCTTCGGCGGAATCTTTTTGTAAAACAAATCTCTTACGCTCTGCCGTCAGGCGTTTTTCGGTGATATTTATTGAGTCTTGTACCTGTTCCAAACGGTGAAATCCATTGAGTGCGGTACTATCTTGGAAATCATTGTAATCTCTGTAAACTATACTATCCTTTACGAGGAAATTGAATTTAGCTTTGCCGCTTTTGTCTATATCTGATAATTGTTTATCTTTTCCTGAATTGTAATGCTTTGATTTTTTGAAAAATATTTGTAGCGCTGCCTTACGAATCGAATCCCTGTCTTTATTTTTATCGTCTGCTTCGACTCTATTGTATTTGAATGTGTATACAGCTACTTTGCCGATAGGTAGATATCTGTCCGACGCAAAATAACCTATCCCTTGGCGTTCGTCGACTACAAGAAGATAATCGTTTGCAGGCGAATTGAATGGCATACCTATATTACGTGGCTTCAGAAATACTCCTTCGGGGTTGGTGCTCGATACGAAAATATCGTAACCTCCCAAATTGTCGTGTATGGTATTGGATGCGAAATATATAGTAACTCCATCGGGTAGCATGAAAGGGAAGTTTTCATCGTAAGGAGTATTAATATCGCCCTTAAGAGCGGTAGCATCGCTCCAGCCCGAAAGATATCTGTTGCTGCGATATAGGTCGAGACCTGTATGTATGTTTTTGTTTGTCAGTATCTTCATGTCCTTTTTACCCGACATAAATTCAATCGTCGGTATTGAGTCGCTGCTGTCGGAGTTTGTCGTATTAATATATCCCGTATTTGAATTTTGCCGATAGGCTGCCAGAAGCTTACTCTTGTCTACTATTACGCTGTCTATGAATACTATATCGTTAGGATTGTATCTGTTGAGCAACCGCTCTCCTGTTTTGGCTCTCGCCAGTAGAAGATTGGCGTCTTGTTTCGCTTCGGAAGATACATTTTTGTCTTCTACCATACCTTCAAGTAGTTGTATGGCAGCAGTAAACCGATATGTATGGAAATATGCCTTTGCAAGCAACAATTTTGAATCGTTATTTGGTGTGTATGCTATTTTTGTGGTTTTAAAGTTCTTGTTTATCACTACTTTGAGATGCGGTATTGCCTCTTCGTACCTTCTACTTCGACACAATGCAAGTCCTGCAAAATAGTTAGCTTCGGCGTCGGCGGGTTTCTTCTTCAAAATACTTGTGAATACGGCTAACGACTCCTTTGTCTTACCTGAGTTTAGGAGCTCTATGCCTTTCGATATAGTAGTCTGTGCGGTAATGTCGACTATCGATGTGGCTATTATACAGATGATTAGCACTATTCTTTTCATTGGTAAAAATATCAAAACTCCAATTGCAAACCGTCTTCTGCCAAAATAGTATTTTCGAAGATACTCTTAGCCTCTTTAAGAAAAGGTTTTTTATCACGATATCGTGCCGAGAAATGCCCTAATATCAGTTGCTTCACATTTGCTTTTCGGGCTATCTGAGCCGCTTGTAAAGCGGTGGTGTGTAGTGTCTCTTTTGCTCTCTGTCTGTCGTCGTCGACGAATGTCGATTCGTGAAACAATATATCTACCTCAGCTATTTGATCTATAATCTTTTCGGTATACAGCGTGTCGGATATGTAGGCGTATTTTCTTATCGGATCGGCCGGAGTGGTGAGGCGTTCGTTCGATACGATAAATCCCTCTTTATCAACGAAATCTGCACCTTGCTTGATGGCTTTTAGGTCTTTTATAGGAATGTCGAATGCCTCTATCATAGATTTTATTAGATGGCGTTCGCCTTGCTGCTCTTCGAACAGAAAGCCACACGTCGGAACACGGTGTTTGAGTGGAATAGTCGATACTTTCAGTCCTTTATCTTCGTATATTACTGCTTTCTGATTGGGATTTATATCGTGAAATACCACATTAAACGAGTCATCGTCGGAGAAGTATTTTAGCATTGGTGATATTATCTCTTTCAGGTCTTTATAGGCATATATATTAAGGTCGGTCTTTCTTCCGAGCATAGCAAGTGTGGAAATAAGCCCCATAAGACCTATGCAGTGGTCTGAGTGTAAGTGAGATATGAAGATATTGTCGAGGCGCGACAGATTTACTTTATACTGATTTAGCTTTATTTGAGCACCTTCGCCACAGTCGATCATATAGCGTCTGCCTCGCAGTTCAAATACTTGCGAGGCATGAAAATTGTTTTTCGTGGGTAGAGCCGAACCACTACCCAATATTGTCAGTTTTATTTTTTCCAAAACAATATTGCTGGTATATTTTCCTCACCTGTGAGGCTTATTTTTTTTGTACCAAAACCCACGCATCTGCGAATTTATCAGATATTTCCGATATCTTGGCTTTAGCTTCGTTGTATGTCTTATACGATATTAGTATTACGCGAAACATACCTTTTTCGTTGATTACAATTATGGGATTGTATTGGTCGGACTGTTCGTTTTTGAGTTTTATGGCATTTTGTTTTTGTGTGAAACTACCGATTACTACGTTGTAGGTGCTGAGCCTGTCTTCGTCGTTGACTTCGTCGGCTTTGAATGTCTCTTCGCGTAAGGCTTGTTTTATACCGTCTTGAGTTGGGGCTTCTACTACTTTGTATGCACCCGGAGCACGTTTCACTTTGCATGAAGTAGCCGAAAGTGCTGCAATACAAACGATAAATAATGCTATTATGTGTCTGTTCATAAGTTTTTTATTATTCATTGACTATGATGTTATTGTTTTATAATCAATTTGTTAGCTGTTTAGAAAAAACTGAAATGTATCCGATAACAATTTCTACAATGCAAAGATACATATTTTTTCCGTGAGAGACTATTTTTTTTCTCTAAGTATAAATTATAGATTAAATTATTTTGTTTATATTTGCATATCCGATTTTTTAGGTTGGGACATACTGTAAATGTAGGGTATTCATCATAAAAAACACATATAATTTTGTATTATGGCTAATTTATTTTTAAAGAAGATTTTTGGTGTTCTACAAAGTACACAAAAGGTAGAGGCAAGAGACAATCAGTTACTTACAGATCTTATTCACTACAAAAGATTTGAGGGATCGGAAGAGTATGCTGAATACAAGCGGCTGTTTGGTTTGGTAAATTCTCCTGAATTTAAGGAGAGACGTAAAAACAGAAAAAAACAGACTGCCGAGCAGTTGGTAGCAGATGACGATTTAGAGGCTCAGTTGAGACATATCGCTGAATCTGAGGATGGTAAATTTTTTCTTTCGACCAATCCTCGAAAGTTCAGACGTATTGAGAATCTTGTTGTTTACAAAAAAGATAACTTTGAGTATAAAAATTTAGATGATAGTCTTTGGAAAGCAGGGTTTTACTATACCAATCCAAAGTTACTTGCCGTTCATTCGTTATCGAATGAGTTACAGGCGAATATGGGAGGAAAGAATGTAGTTTTTAACCATGGTTTGTCTATTCTTACCAAGAAAGCTCAGGTGCGTGCTACTGCTTGGGGACCCAAAAGAGGGTTTGAAGAGAGAGAATTCCAGTATACCTCCGATGTTGTAAACGGATGTGGTTTAGTAACAGAAGAATACTGCGGTATAAGAATAAAAATGCGTTGCTCGGGAAAAGTTAATCATGCTTTTTGGCTTTCGTCGGGCGAAAAGATACCACAGATAAATGTGGCTCTGATAAAGGGTAAGACTATCGAAATGGGGGTACACGATGCTCGTGGAGACTACTATTATACCAGAGTCAAAGGATTGAACCCCAGTAAATATTATATATACTCCATATATCAGAAAGATGGCAAACTTATATGGAAAATCAATAATATAACCGTATTTAAGACAAAGAATATTATTGCAGGTCGTAGATTTTTCCCTTGCCTTAGCTCTTTCATTCCCGATACACAGAAAAATCCGTCGGAAGGAAGGTTCGATGTAGAATGGATAGAAGTATATAGATAAATATATTACATCCGAAAAGAATGAAGTTGCTTGTATCTCTTGGTAGTAATATTGGGGATAAACAGCAAAATATAGAAAGGGCTATTGCTCTTATCGATGAAAAAATAGGCTCAGTAGTAAAAAAATCGAGTTTTTACACTACTGAGCCTGTTGGTTTTACGTCGGACAATAATTTTATTAATGCGGCGATAGAGGTAAAAACCAATTTGCCTATTTACCGAATACTGAAAATAACACAAAAAATAGAGCGTCTAATGGGGCGTACTCAAAAATCGTCTAAGGGAGTATATCACGATAGAGTAATTGATATAGACATACTTATATACGGTAATAAGAAAATACATTCGGCACGCCTTACGGTTCCTCACCCACGTATGTACGAACGAGATTTCGTGATGCAGCCTCTTAGAGAGATAACAAATATAAAATGATAAAAGCCCTGAGAAATAGGGCTTTTAGTTTTGTGATCCGGAAGGGATTCGAATCAATAATTTCATAGAGTTTGTTTAGATATTAAAGAATAGATTTTATCGGTTTTGGCGAGTAGTGTCGTTATATCGGAGTTTCTTAGAATTTCATCTTTTTTGACGAAAATCGTGTGCGTTTTCGTGTACTACATTTGGTCAAATTTTGACATCTCTCGCTCCTTTAACTCGTCCACTATTTTGATATAAGGCTTCATTGCCGAATAATTGCTATGCCCTGTCCAGCGTATGATGACCTCGGCGGGTATGCCTAACCTCAAAGCATTTACAACAAATGTTCGACGCCCGCAATGAGTAGTAAGCAGTTGCCACTTAGGATAAATTTCCTCGTGCCGTATATTCCCCGTAAAATATACTATACGCTGCGGCTCGTCAATACCACACAGCCTGCCAAGCTCTTTTAGAGCCTCATTCATTTTTTGATTGGATATTATGGGTAAAGCTCTGCCAAGTCCAAACGTTAAACCGTCGTATTTGTCCAATATGGCTTGGGAGTGTTTGTTTAGCTCTATTTTTATACCATCAGACGTCTTTTGCGTAACTATCTGGATATAACCGTCTTTTACATCGTGTCTTGTAAGCTTGGCAACGTCGGAATACCGCAATCCCGTAAAACACAAAAATAGAAATACGTCCCGCACGTGCTCGAGATGGGTATTACCTTTGTATTCCCGCAATAATTTTATTTCATCGGGAGTAATATAAATTACCTCTTTGTAGTTACCGTCCACACCCTTAATTTTGGGTTTAAATGTATCGTGTGCAGTCCCGTTGTAATATTTATGCTTGGCTGCCCAGCGGAGAAACCAACGAAATTGAGAAACTTTTTTTGCTATGGTTGTGTTTCGGTATCCGATTTTTCGGAAATAATCCACAAAATCCTGCATTCTGTTGTCATCGATAGCCTCAATCGTAGTGTGTGGAATAAAGTCCGACAGCTGCCTACGAAGAGTTGAAAACTTTTGTCGTGTGGAGAATGTCCACGCATTTTGTCTCGATAATGTTTCTACGAACTTATCATACACGTCGAAAAAGTTGTGCATTTCGTCCTCAAAAACAGGTCTACGATTACTCATATCGTTAAACAGCTGTTTTACCTCATCCATCGTAGGCTTTCGCTTTTCTATTAGTTCATATCGTGCAAATACCTCATCGGCAATATGGCGGTATTCGTCTATTGTGCGATTGATATCGACAACTCTAATTCCGTTTTTGCTTGTAAAATTACTTTTTACTTTTTGCGTTGTCTGGTCCCAATAATTAGCAGGGATGTTAAAGCCAATAGGAAAATCGGCCGTTTTACCCGCATAGCTTATCCGCATCCTTATAGGGACGTTTAGAGAGTTACTCCCCGAACGCTTGTGTAATAAAAACTTTACACTACGCTTGATGTACATAATCAAATACTATTACTATGGGAGTACTGTACTTTTAATATAATATTTCGCGTGTTGTTATATGCGACGGTTTATCATTGAAATACTCGATGTTTTTTGTCCAATTCCCTTTACTATCGGATTCTTCGTATTTATATGTGTAGACACCAACTTCTCCTGACATATTTTCGGAACAAACAATAACTTCTTTTTTTGTCAGCCTTGATTTATTATCAAATGTAAGCTTAGACCAATAATCGACTTCATCCTTACCCAAAACTTTATACTCTATGATGTTGCCTTTATTATCAAAATATCTTTCGTATTTACCGGTTGTCTTCCCCTCCGAATTTTTCTTCGTAGTAACCTCTTTTCTACCTTCGGTCTCGATGACTGATGTAATAAAACTACCGTCTGACGCTATCGCCTCCATAATTTTGTTTTTTGATTCTTTGTTTTTTAAGGTATACGTTGTCAGAGTGCTATCTGATTTAGAGACAGAATGGGACTCCACTAAATATCCTTTTTTAAACTTATCTGTTACAACCGATAGGGTATCTCCGTTGTAATAGTATATTGATATCGCTTTGACAATAAACCCTTCTTTGTCAAATTCATAATAATAAGACTCCTCAATATCACCTTCGACAATTTCGCCAAATTCTTCGGTTGCCGTATATACGGTTTCTCTTATTGACTTTGGACTACCGGATAGCCCCATAAACTTTTGTTCTTTAATACCTCCACCGCAACCTGCAATAATGTAGGTAAAAGCCACCAATATTACACCTTTTTTCATCTCGTATTTTTTATCTTTTTGAATTAGTATTATAAACTATTGTGCTTCCTTTATTGCAGCCTTCATATCCGACAAAAAAGACTTGTTTATCCCCGTTTTAAAAGACTACAATCAATAGTTTTATTCCAATCTAACGACACCTACGACAATACTAAGACTGCGAATGTCGGACTTAGGTATCGGGAAAGGAGGGTATACCTTCTTGTTGTCGCTGACAAGAGTAATGAACGCGTCGTCGTCGTGCGGATATACTCGCTTGACTAACGCACCTTGAGAGGTGTCGAGGACGTAGATTTTGCCCCATTGAAAAAACAGAATATCTTCTATCTTTTTGCAGCCCAAGAGGTCGCCGTTGCTATACTTGGGGTACATAGACGAGCCCGACACCCGAATGATAAACTCCGCCCCTCGTCGGTCGAATTCGGGTATTACATAATGTTCGCAATCTTCGACCATTACTCCCTCGTTATCTGTAGAGAGATAGCCTGCGAGAGCCTCGAAAGGTATCAGCGGCAATGATTTCTGCAGCTTGTCTGCTTCGGCATCGACGGTAGTTGTACGGAGCATTTCGCCTTCGCCTGTAAGAAGCCAACCGGTATTTAAGTCTGGAAAAGCAAGAGAAATCTTCTTTATTTTGTCGGGCTGTATAGACTTTTCTATGTTAGAAACATACCTTTTTGATAATCCTGCCTCCACTTCAAACCTGTTTTTGTTGATTTTCTTATAATCTATATAATCTATAAGTCTTTGTTTTACCGTATTTTCCATAATATCATTATTTAGAATAATTACAAATAATCATTTGTAGTAGATTTTTTCTTGTTTTCTCGCCCCACTGTAAGAGATTTTCTATTACTTTTGCATTGTGATTTAAACAACAAAACGACCTACCTCTGAGGAGGTGAAAATTTGGCGATTAAACTTCTGCAAAGGTAGGTATTTTTATTGAGATAACACAAGTGGGATTTTTAGCAGTAACAATAAGAGATTAGAACAGAGCTTTTTGCTTAGCCGTCTTCCCACTACGGCAGTGAAAGGTTCTGTTTTTATTTTAAAGCAAGAGGGCAAAACAATGATAGACCCAAACACAAGGATAATAGACCTTACAGTAGCCGACCTTATGGAGATAATCGGCAAAGAGGCGACTATAACTACTGACAACTCGCAAGCGGCTGAGCGTAGGTTAGTGTATGGCATTGCGGGGATAGCACAGATATTCAACTGCTCTATGACGACAGCAAACCGCATTAAACAAAGTGGTAAAATAGACAAAGCCATAACACAATATGGTAGAAAAATAGTTGTAGATGCCGACCTTGCATTGGAACTTATAAAGTAAAAACAAAAAAGAATAAGCCACACTTTCGGACAAAAAAACAATAGGCAAACAAATTTATGACAATCAGACAATTAAAGTTAGCGAATAAGTTTTTCGACAAGCTCGGTACCGTACTCGGAGCAATGGGAATGATAGTGCTCTGTACAGGTGAATGGAAGGGACTTATTTTCTTTGTGGTAGGTTTTGCCGCACTTATTGCAGCCAACAGGCTATACGACAAGGCACACCCCGACAGAGGCAGTAAAAAAGACAAATATTACAGTATTAAACAAGTATAAATCAATAAAATATTATGAAAAGTATCATTTTAAAAAGTTTGACGATGACAAATTGGCGGGGCGAACAGAGCCGTACGACCGATTTTAACGATGTCAGCACTACTATTGCCGGTGGTAACGGCTTGGGCAAAAGCCGCCACTTCGACGCTTTTATGTGGCTTCTTTTCGGCAAGGACAAGGAAGACCGCAAAGATTTCAATATCAAGAGTATTGTAGATGGACAGCCTCTTACGAAGACCGACAGTGAAGTTGTCGGAGTGCTCGATGTAGACGGCGAAGTTATCACTTTACGACGTGTTTTTGCGGAAGATTGGGTAAAGCCTCGCGGACAGGTGGAACAGGTATTCAAGGGCAATAAGACCGAGTGCTATTGGAACGACGCTCCTGTGAGTGTAACGGAGTATCAGAAGAGAATAAACGCAATCATTGACGATAGCGTATTCAAAATGGTTACCAATCCGTATTTTTTTGCCAATATGAAGTGGCAAGACCAGAGGGAGCAACTGTTTCAACTTGCGGGCACTATTACCGACCACGAGATTGCGGGTAAAAGCCTTGAATTTGCCGCCCTCCTCGACAGGATTGGCGGTAAGAGTTTTGCCGACTTTAAGAAAGAGCTATCGGCTCGTAAGAAACGGCTAAAAGACGACTTGGCACAGATACAGCCTCGTATCGACCAGACACAAAAGTTGATGCCCGAAGCGTGCGACTTTGCCGCGGTAGAGGCTGAAATCGCCGATATTGAGGCTGAGATAGAAAAAATAGACAAAGCGATAACGGACGCTACCGAACGCTCTAAACAACAGTTCGAGGAGGCACGGGAGCGGCAAGGAAAGATTAACGCCTTGAAGAGCAAACGCCAACAAGTTCTTTTCGACGCACAAAGCAAGGCTAAGGAGGAGGCTTTTGCCGCCAACGCTAATCGCCGCGAATTTCAAGATCGTATCAACGCCACAAAACGAGAGATACAAGGCTTCGTCCAAGACGAAAATTCGGCAAACACGCAGCTCGAAAGACTTCAAAGGCAAATACAAGACCTTACCGCAAAGACCGATGATTTACGTGCCGACTGGTTCAAAGAGAACGAAGCCGAATACAGCGGCGAGACGACCTGCCACTGTTGCGGGCAAGAGCTACCTGAGGCGATGAAAGAGGAGGCAAGGGAACGTTTCAATCAATATAAGCAGGCACGTCTTAATGAAATAACGAGATGTGGCAAGGTCTTCAAGACAGATATTGAAGAAACCGAAAAGCGTATTGCAGAAGTCGAACAAGACAAACAGAACGCCATTGCAGGCTCAAAGGTGAAGGAAGACGAACTTCGTCTATTGGAGAAAGAACTCGCCGACTTGTCGGAGGTGAAGCAGGCAGAGGTAAACCCTGACGAAATCGAAGAGTATGCCGAACTGACAAAGCAAATTGCAGACCTCGAAGAGCAGCTAAATGAGACGCACATCTATACAGACAGCACGGACGCTTACAAGACACGCAAAAAGGAGTTATCCGATTTGAGAGATGAGGCAAAAACGAAACTTGCCGACCGTGAGCGTATCGAGCAATTCAAAAAGCAGATTGCAGACCTCGAAGCCAAAGGCAAAGACCTCGCACAACAGATAGCCGATGCCGAGAGCGAAGAGTACACCGTGCGGCAGTTTACAAAGGCAAAGATTGACGAATGCGAAAAGCGTATTAACGGGCTATTCACAATGGTAACATTCCGTCTATTCGACTACACTATCGAGGACAACAAGAAGGAAAACCCGATAGAAACGTGCGTACCGCTCGTTAACGGAGTGCCTTTTGCCGTTGCAAATACTGCGGGGCAAGTAAATGCAGGTCTCGACATCATCAACGCCTTGACACGCTTCTATGGCGTTACCGCTCCCATATTCATCGATAATCGTGAAAGCGTAAATGAGATTATCGACACCGAAAGCCAAGTGATAAACCTTGAGGTAACTGATGATAAATATTTAGTAATAAAATAAATAATCAAAAAATAAAAATTTTACGACAATGAACGAACTTCAAAAAACAAACCAAAATGAGGCGGCACTGCCGACCTCCTCACAGTCGGGGTTTAACTTTTTCGACCCTGTACAATTCGACACGATGCAACGAGTATGTTCGCTATTTGCCAATTCGGAATTAGTTCCAGATATGTATAAAATATCGGACAATAACCCAAAGGAAAAAGCTATCGCCAACTGTATGATAGCCATAGAGATGGCTCAACGAATAGGAGCAAGTCCGCTGATGATAATGCAAAATATGGTTATTATCTACGGACGTCCGAGTTGGTCGAGTAAGTTCTTGGTAGCGACGGTCAACACCTGCGGACGCTTCAACCCATTGCAATATAGGTTTACGGAAAAAGGTATGCTCGGCAAGGTAGATTATACCGAGTACGAGAGAGCGTGGGACAAAACTCTCTACGGAGGCAAAGGCGGCTACAAAAACGCTGCCAAAACGGTAACATTCGACGGCACGAAGGTGATGGACATCGAGTGTGTCGCTTTTACGACGGCAAAAGGCTCGGACAAAGTATTGGAATCGAGCCCCATATCGCTCCGCTTGGCAATACAGGAGGGTTGGTACACCAAGAACGGAAGCAAGTGGCGTACTATGCCCAAGCAGATGCTTATGTACCGAGCTGCCTCATTCTGGACGAATGCGTATGCTCCCGAGCTATCGATGGGAATGAAGACGGAAGACGAAATCCGCGACATTGTAGACGTAGACTACGAAGAAATAACAGCCACACAGCCCGAAGACGGTGCGGAGAAGAAAACAGTAAGTCTTGACGACGAGAAGCCCCAAGAAACAACCGTTAAGGAGGACGTCAAGGAAGATAAATCGAAACAAAGTGCGGAACAAGGCGGCTCCGCCTCATCGAAAGCAAAAAATAAAGACTTGTTTGGCGGACAACGAACACCCGGATTTTAATTTGTAGATAGTTATGGAATTGAAGGTTCTCGGCAGCAGCTCAGCGGGTAATTGCTACGTGTTCGACAACGGCAAGGAGGCGTTAGTCGTAGAGTGTGGCGTAAGGTTTATCTATATAAAGAAGGCGGTTTGCTTCGATGTATCACGCATTGTAGGGTGTCTCGTATCGCACGAACACGGCGACCACGCAAAATACGCCAAATCGCTCATTGGCGAACGGATACCCGTGTATGCCTCGAGCGGAACGATTGCGGCTATCAGAGGAGAGGAAAAACTCGACGCAGTGAAGGTACTAATACCGCTTGAGCGGACTTCAATAGGCAACTTCGTTGTACTGCCTTTTGACGTACAACACGACGCTGCGGAGCCGATGAACTTCTTGATTTCGCACCCAGAGATGGGAACGACGCTTTTCGCTACCGACTGCCGAGAACTACCGTATAAATTCAAAGGTCTCAACAACATACTTATCGAGTGCAACCACTCGGTAGGTATTGTGGAGGACAAGCTTCGCAGAGGAGCAATAACGGAGGCACAAAGCGTTCGTACCCTCCGCAATCACCTGTCGTACGAGACGTGTCTCGAAATGCTCGCCGAAAACAACTTGTCGAAGGTCAATAATATAGTACTCATTCACCTATCGGACGGCAACAGCAACGCCGACGACTTCCTGCAAGGAGTTAAGGCACAAACAGGCAAAACTGTCCACATCGCCGACAAAGGTATGGTTATCAACTTCAATAAAAAACCTTTTTAAAACAAACGCATAGAGATGAACGAATTAATTGATATTCAGGAGAAAAACATTAACCGTATAAGGCTTGCCGTAGAGGCTGCAACCGGAGTAGACGTATTGAATACCGCCAATGCCCGCCGCACTCAAAAGCAGGTATTTGCACGAATGATATTTACCCATAAATGTTTAGAATTGGGCATATTTGGAGATAGAATTGCCTACGAACTAAGGGTGGCAGAAGGAACTATAAGGTATTATGTTCGTAAGTTCGAAGGCGAAGTAAGGTATAATCCTATATTTGCCATACTTGTACAGACCATAGAAAATATCTTATCAGGCGACGAACACACTATTTGACGTAAATAAAGCTTTCGCACAATTTGATGTAAGAATATTAAAAAATATACCACAATGAAAGACCCTGCATTTTTATTTTATAGCAACGATTTTTACGAGGGGACACGCACTATGTTGCCAAAGGAGCGGGCTTGCTATATCGATTTATTAATATATCAGCACCAACACGGAGCAATATCAATTGATTTAGAAAAGATACTTAGATACTGTACAGGTATCGATGAAGCTACCCTTATAGCTACCCTTAAAGCAAAGTTCGAGAAGACGGAGAAAGGGTGGATAAATAAACGTCTGAATGAAGAAATTTTTGGACGTGAAACCGCAAAAAAGAGACAAAGCATTAGTGGAAAAATAGGTCAATTCTGGAAAAAAGCGAAAGCAATTTTAAACGAAAACGACTTCGCTAAACTACGTCAAATATTTGTAAATAATGACGATATAATAACATTTATAGATAATAACGACATAAACGAAAGTACCCTTAAAGCAACCTTAAAAGCCACCCTTAAAGCACCCCTAAAAAAAGACTATATATATACTACATATACAGATATAGAGAAAGATAGAGATAAGGAAAAAGGGGGTATGGGGGAAAAAACCATAAGAGAAAGGAAGGGTGAAACAAGAGAATCGAGCAACGAAAAAGTCCAATTTGCGGAGTTCGTCAGTATGACCAATGTCGAATACTCGACACTCGTTACGGAACTTGGAGACGCAGACACTAAGCGTTGCATAGAGATACTCGACAACTACAAAGGCTCGAAAGGACAAAAATACAAAAGCGATTATCGGGCGATACGTAGTTGGGTAACAAAAGCACTTAACGAAGAAAAAACAAGACAAGGCATTAACAATCAAAAAACTAACGTAAAAAATGAACAGAACAAACAAAGTGGAGCTGCTCTCGGACGTGTTGCGACGAGCGAACAGCACAGAGCCATCTCGCTATAACGAACAGGAAGAACAGGCGTATACTTGGCGTAATCTCGGCAGAAAGACGCTCGAGATACTGTACGGCTACCTGAAAGAAAGAGGCGAGCGGATAATATGGGACGACTGCACGCGGAAGCTGATAGAGTACTTGACGCGGTGGTACTGCGGAGATACCGAAGGAGTAACCGACGAGATACGGATACACAAAGGTTGGCTGATTCGCGGCTCTGTCGGAGTAGGTAAATCGAAGTTGCTAACGTCTTTTTGCAGAGCGGTAAATGCCGACTTCTACGAAGAGATAAGACGTAGGCAAGCACCTGCGATAAGGTTCGTGCATAGCTTTGATGTGCAGACCGCGTATATCGAACAGAACACCACGACGATAGAGGCACTTAAAAGTATCGATATACTCGTGATAGACGATGTAGGCGTAGAGAACTCGGAAGTGCTGTACTACGGTAATCGTCTGTGTCCGTTCGTCGACCTATACGACAAGCGATATCGCTCAGATTTGCGGACGATACTGATAACAAACCTACTGCCAAAGTCGGACGACGACAAAGAGGTAACGCTGAGGTCGAAGTACGGCGAACGTATATACGACCGCATACGTGAATGCTGCAACGACTTTGTTTTCGAAGGAGAGAGTAAGCGAAAATGAAAAAGGGATTAAATGTATGCAAACAACGCTATTCGATATAAGAGAATTCGAGGGTACGCCTGCCCCGCTAACACCTAAACACAGGTGGATAGAGGAGAACGGCTATACGTGTCGCCAATGCAAGCACAGGCAAAGGTGGGAGTGTGAAAGCGGAGTTCGGATTATACAATACTGCGGCGTACGTCGGAGTAATAGAACGTTCAATAATCTATTGAAAATAAAGGTAACAAACAAAGCGTGTTATATGTTTGAATTAGAAGATAAAAAAATAAAATAAAAAGGAGAAAAAAGTAATGAAGAAGTATGATGTAGTGATAGGCATAGACCCCGATGTAGACAAGTCGGGGGTTGCCTTTCTGATTGTAGAAAGCAGAGTTTTAGAGGTTTATAGCCTTCCCTTTGCTGACTTACTCGACTATCTGCGAGAAATAAGAGACATTCTTATGAGAGAAGGTAAGTACTTCGTGGTAGTCGTAGAGGCTGGTTGGCTGAACAAGGCACATTGGCACGTGGGTAAAGGCGGCAGTGCGGCACGTTCGGCTGCAATCGGCAACCACACAGGACGCAATCACGAGGTAGGACGTAAGATAGTAGAGATGTGTCGACATTACGGCATAGAGGTGGTAGAACAGCCGCCGCTGCGTAAGATGTGGAAAGGCAAGGACGGCAAGATAACGCACGAGGAGCTGCAACACTTCACCGGTATAACTGGCAAGACCAATCAAGAAACAAGAGATGCAGCTCTGATAGCTTGGGAGTATGCGGGGCTACCGATACGAATAAAGAATTAGGAATTATATAATATAGAAATGAAGAGAAATA
>ERZ773054.739-NODE-739-length-23063-cov-19.532467_pt1 | contig 23063 bp, 18 predicted proteins | sample MGYA00580630_ERZ773054 | MGnify/ENA primary metagenome ERZ773054 (study PRJEB29015, sample SAMEA2737994) | human oral metagenome | biome: human oral; feature: human-associated habitat; material: dental | place: China | collected 2115 ... | reverse complement strand
GCCGCCCACGGCCGCCCCTGCCTGGAATTCGGCGCGCGCCGCACGCACGAGACCGCGGCCGTCCACGCCGCGCGCGCCGCCGTCATCGCGGGTTTCACGGCGACGTCGGACCTGGAAGGCGGGCGCACCTATGACCTCGGCGTCGCCGGGACGTCCGCGCATTCCTTCACCCTCGTCCACGATTCGGAGAAGGAGGCGTTCGCCGCCCAGATCGCGACGATGGGCACGGGGACCACTTTGCTGGTGGACACCTACGACATCACTGAGGGCGTGAACAACGCCGTCGCCGCCGCACGCGAGGCCGGCGGCGAGCTGGGCGCGGTCCGGCTCGATTCGGGCGACCTCGTCGCCCAGGCGTTCACAGTGCGCAAGCAGCTCGACGACCTCGGCGCGACATCGACGAAGATCACCGTCACGAGCGATCTCGACGAATACTCTATCGCCGCCCTCGGCGCCGCGCCGGTAGATTCTTACGGCGTCGGAACGAGGGTCGTGACCGGCTCGGGGCATCCGACGGCGGAGATGGTCTACAAGCTCGTCCAACGCGAGGGCGCCGACGGAAAAATGCACGAAGTGGCCAAAAGCTCGAAGAACAAGGCGAGCGTGGGAGGGCTCAAGGTCGCGGGCCGCGTCTGCGACCAGCGTGGCAGCGCCGCCCAGGAGCTCGTCGTCTCGGCCGGAAGCTGGCAGGAGGGCCTTGACTACCTCGAGCGGGCGGGCGCCCGCCCCCTTCAGGTCAAGCTCGTCGACGCCGGCGCGATCGACGAATCCCGGATCGGGAAGGCAGCCATCGCAGCGGCCGCCGCCCGCCACGAGGAATCCCGCGCCGAGCTCCCCTACGACGGCTGGCGTCTCTCCAGCGGCGAGCCCGCCGTCCCCACCAAAATGCTCGACATCTTCGAGGGCGACGACTGACACTTGCGCCTCATTGAATAAGGGGCCGCGTTTCGTGTAACATATAAGCACAAACACCGGCCCCTCTCACGTATCACAGGCTTCGGCCGACGATGCGCGATGGGTCGGTTTTCTTACTCACACCCCGCTAAAAGACTGCTTCTTTCCGCATTCTACGCCGGATCTGGAAGCGCTACGTCCGCCCCACGAACCATCGGCGCACCTGCCCGATTCGGGATTCGATCTGTTCGACGGAGGCCCGCGCCACTTCCGGCCCGCCGCAGATTCGGCGGAGCTCGGCGTGGACGAAGGCGTGCGGCTGGCCCGATTTCTGCGCCCAGGCCGAGACGAGCGAGGTCAGCTCCTTGCGCGCCTCGCGCCGCCGCCGCGGGTCGCTGACGGGCGCCGCTTTCTTCGGCTGGGCCGATTGCGCCGCCTGGCGCTTGCGCAGAAGAGTGGTGACCTGCTCGGGCTCCAGAAGCCCGGGAATCCCGAGGAAATCGGCTTCCTCGTCGGATCCGGCCTCGGCGCCCAGCCCGAATTCGCCGCCGTCGAAGAGCGCCCTGTCGAACGACGCATCCGATTCGAGCGCCTCGAAGCCGGGGAACGCGAGCTGGTCGCTGGCCTGCTCTTCTGAATTGGCGCGCTCGAGAAGCTCGTCGTCCCAGCCGTCTTCTCGCTTTTTCTCCCCCAGGGCGTGGTCGCGTTCGACCTCCATCTCGGCCGCTAGGCCGAGAAGCTGCGGGACGGAGGGAAGGAACACCGTCGCGGTCTCCCCGCGTTTGCGCGCGCGCACGAAGCGCCCGATCGCCTGGGCGAAGAACAGCGGGGTCGAGGCCGAGGTCGCATACACTCCGACGGCGAGCCTGGGCACGTCCACGCCTTCGGAAACCATGCGCACGGCGATCATCCATCGCTCGTCTCCAGCGGAGAATTCGGCGATCCGGTCGGAGGCGCCGGCGTCGTCGGAAAGCACCACGGTTGGCCGCTGCCCGCTGATGCCCTCCAGCCTTTCCGCGTATGCGCGGGCGGCCTTCTGGTCGGTGGCGATGACGAGGCCCCCGGCGTCGGGAATCGATTTGCGCACGGCGGTCAGGCGTTCGTCGGCCGCGGCGAGGACCGCTTGGATCCAGTCGCCCGCGGGGTTGAGGGCGGTCCGCCAGGCCTGCCCGGTCATGTCTTTGGTCAGAGGCTCGCCGAGGGTCGCTTCGACGACGTCGCCCTGCTTCGTCTGCCACCGCATCTGCCCCGAGTAGCTGAGGAACATGACGGGCCGCACGACGCCGTCGCGCAGCGCCTCGGCGTACCCGTACGTGTAATCGGCGCGCGAGCGGAACACGCCGTCGCCGTCGTCGGCGTACTCGACGAACGGGATCGGCGAATCGTCGGACCTGAAGGGCGTGCCTGTGAGCGAGAGCCGCCGGGCAGCACCTTGGAAGGCCTCGCGTATGCCGTCGCCCCAGGAGAGGGCGTCGCCGCCGTGGTGGATCTCGTCGAGGATGACGAGGGTCGGCCGAGCGGCGGTGCGGCGCTTGTGAAGCCCTGGATTCGCCGCGACTTGCGCGTATGTGACGCACACTCCGTCGAAGAAGCTGCCTTCTTCGCCTTGCGCATTCGTGAAGTCGGGGTCGAGAGTGAGCCCCACGCGCGCGGCCGACTCCGACCACTGCGTTTTCAGATGCTCGGTGGGGCACACGACGGTGACCCGTCGGACAGCGCCCTTTGCCATGAGCTCTGTTGCGATGCGCAGGGCGAAGGTCGTCTTCCCCGCTCCGGGCGTCGCCACTGCGAGGAAGTCCTGCGGCTGGCTTGCCATGTACGCCTGGAACGCCTCGGCCTGCCATGCCCGCAGGGACGACGCCGTGCCCCAGGCCGCGCGTTGCGGGAAGGCGGGCGAGAGGGTCTCTGCGGCGTGGACGGAAGCGGTTTTCGGGAGGGGGTGGCTGCTCACTTCCCGTTCCCGGGGACGTCGGGGCCGAAGGGCCACGAGGAGCCCTGCTTGCCGAGCTCGTCGCGAATGGCCTTGCATGTCGGGCACACGGGGTATCTTTCGGGATCGCGGGAGGGAGTCCACACTTTCCCGCACAGTGCCACCACCGGATGGCCGGACAGGGCCGATTCGGTGATCTTTTCTTTGCGGACGTAGTGCGCATAGCGCTCGTCGTCGCCGGGGCTGTGCTGCTCCTGTTCGCGTTCGAGGACGTCGACGCTTGGGGAACCCGCGGTCTCCGGGCTTTCTGGGCCGCGCGGCGGTTCGGGAGGCAGTGTACTCATAGGGACGATCTTAACCCCGCCCGCCACGGCACGCTCAGCCCCTCCGCCGGGACGTATCCCACACACCAAGCCTGTCCCTCAAACTTGCCGCCGACATATTCCGTTCACGTTTTCCGTTCATGTTCCGTTGCGACGCACGCCTATCACCGTCCCGTCTTTTTCGCTGAACAGAAAACCTCCGTCGTGGTGAAAGATCGTGACCATCTCACGATGGACGAGGCTGTGGTGATGCCAGCACAGCAGAACGGCGTTGGCGAGATCTGTGCGGCCTCCCGCTTGCCAGGGCAGGGCGTGATGGATTTGCCCGTGGGCAATCGTATCCGAACACCCCGGGTAGCGGCACGTTCGGTCCCTGGCGACGACGGCTCTCGTCTGTGCAGGCGTGAACAGACGTTTTTCGCGTCCGACGTCCATCGCTTCGCCGCTTGAGGAAAATACGACGCCGGAGACCGACGAGTCACACATCAATCGCGCCAACTGGGTCATCGACAAAGCCGAACCATCGTCTAGCGTCGCCGGTTCAAGCCCCTTCAAAGCAGTTAGGTCCATGGCGGCGGGCATCACCGCCAGAAGCTTTCCAAGCTCCCGGCTTTCTTCACGAACCCGATCGAGGCAGCGGCCGATGCACCCCTGCCCGCTGCCGGCCTCGCAACGTCTATCGTGTTTTCGCCCTGCCGTTTGCCGTTTTTCTTCGAACGGCCGGATTCGCCCTTCGTGCAACCCGACCCCTTCTTCGACCGATCCGATTTCAAGCTCGGAGAGCACAGGGCCCGGCCGCTCTCCGACCTCGCCGATGGGCCTTTTCTCGGCATCACCATTGCTTTCGGCGTCGCACTCGTTTTCGTCCCCGTGCTTTCCCGAGGAAAGGCCGACGTCCAGAGACGCGCACGGTCGAGCGGTTCTTTCAACCTCCACAAGCGTCGCCAAAGGCACGTGAACGGACAGGTGCGGGCGAATTCTTGCGCCTCTGCCCAGGCTGCCCTCGTCCAGTTTGAGGCTCGCCAGCTCAATCAAGGCGCCCGCACGACGCTGAGGCAAGGTTCTCGCATCGTCCACACTTTTGCGCCCCATTAGAGCGCCCAACGCGGTGTCCAGGATTGCAGACGTCTCGCTCGAAAGCCACCCGGTGACACGCATGCCGAATCCCTCGGGCGCGAAAGCGACCCGCTCGTCTTTCGCCTCCGTCTTTTCAAGCTCAACGCCCAAAGCGGGATCGTCCCTCAAAGCGCGGGCTCTGACCCGCCGCTCGAATTCCCGGGCCCCGCAACGTTTCGCCCAGGAAACGAACTCTTTTTGAACTCCTTCGTCGTTCACGGACTTTTTCAAGATCGGGGTGGAAAAGACGTTGCGGACGACGTCGACGTGCTCGGCAAAAATCTCACCGGCTTTAAGCGCTCTCGACAGGACAGGCAAATCCTCTTCCAAGGCGCGGGCCCGTTTGATTTCCCTTGTGGCGGCCTTCGGCGATTGGCCAGAAGACCTCTCGTTCCATTGAATGAGCGTACGCATCCCCGAAGACCGCCAGCTGCGCCTCTCGTCGACGGCAACGAGCACCTGCCCGCGCACAGCGCCTATACGAGAGGCGAGTTTGGCCAGAGCCTGCGCACTCGACAGAAGCTGCTCGTCGGACAATCCGAAGACGTCCTTCTCTCCCAACTCAGAGACAAGCGCTTCCAACTCCGCAAGACACTCACCAAATCCGCACCCCTCTCCGACAACCGGAATCCGCCCTTTCCTCCCGTTGCACACGCTGAAGGTCGGCGCAGGCGCTCCGCTCCGAGCGGACGCAACGTCAAGAATGCCGACGTCGGCGCTCATGTCAACAGCCTCCTTCAACCTCAGGCCCTCATCTTTCACTTCCATTCTAGAGCTTAGGAAACATAATGTCAAGTTTTTGTTCGAATATTTTTCCCCTAAATATAAGGTGAAGGTTGAACTTTAGGAATGAATTGATCGGCAACCGCCTACAAACCAAAGCGTCAGCACTTCCCCATCTCTCCGGCACAACCGCCCCAACGGCTCCGGCCCGGCGGCAAACCGATCCATAAGCAAACAAGCCCGCGCCCGGAGCATCGCCCAAACCAGCCAGACCCAAACCACCAGCGGCAGAACGCCGCCCCCGCCCCCCCGCCAACCCCTGAGACCGCCCCACGAATCCGCCGCCCCAAGCACCCCCTCGACAACAAGCCCCCGACAACAAGCACCCCCGACAAAAGGCCCCTAAAATAAAATGGGGCCCGGACCAGACCCGGACCCCATTGGCTCTTTTCAGAGCGATGCCGCTCAACTGCGGCTTTTATTCACAGCCACGTCAATGTTTTCGTGGCAACGGCCTCTGTTCGCCGTCGACATTCTCGATCAACCTTGAGATCGTCAGTCGACGCTCGAGGCCTCTACTCGCGGTGGAAAAATCGGTTTTCGCAGCCCAGGCTCGCGAGATCGCAGGCCTGGCCCGCGATCATTCCGTCACGGCCTTCTTCAGAGCAGAGCCGGCGGTTAGCTTGACACCGTAACCGGCGGGAATCTGAATTTCCTCGCCGGTGCGGGGGTTGCGCCCCTTGCGGGCGGCGCGCTCCGTGCGCTCCACAGCCAGGAGGCCCGTAATCTTGACCGCCTCGCCCTTCGAGAGCGAATCGACCAAGACGTCCTGGAGCGCGGCAACGGCCTTGTCGGCGTCCGTCTTCGACAGACTCGCCTTCTCGGCAATTTTGGCAATAAGTTCAGTACGGTTGATGGACATACCCATACCTTTCGTTGAAGTGAAGGGCCCGGATGGGCCACTACTTCAGTAATCTAGCGGATTTCACGGCAAACTGGCGTAAATTCGGGCATTAAGTGGCGCGTTTTAAGTGAGATGCGTAACTTTTAGGCCTCGAAGTCCATCTACGGTATGAGTAATTGCAAGGCATTTGGACACCTGTGGGCCCGCAATCACGCTATTGGCCAAACTCCACGCGGCGTGCTAGCGCCGCACTTCCAAAACGAGTTCCAAGGCAGCGCGGCATTCTCGATCAGGGATAAGGCGACGTCGGCAAGACACCGGAGCGACGCCGGCAAGCACACCGGAGCGACGCCGACAAGACACCAGAGCGACGCCAACATGACGGTCGCAGTCCGACCAAGTCCGCCCGACGACTCCGACCAAGTCCGCCCGACGACTCCAACTATGTCGGCCCGACGCGTCGAGCCTGAATCAACGCCGTCGAACCGGAACACGCGGTGTCCGATCACCGTGTTGTCGCGCCGATCACGGCACAGTCAATCGCGGCACAGTCAATCGCGGCACAGCCGATCGCAACACACCGGTCTCGCCGCGGACGACTTCGTCCATCGCCGCCCACAGCACAACCCTCAGAAAGCTCCCAGGATCTACCGCCATAGTAAGTAGAGCTATAACCCAGGTGTGCAGAGCGACGACAAGCGAGCAAAGGATTGAAACCGTCACTTACCCGAACGCGGCCCACTGACGAACGCAGGCTTAATCGCATTGCGTCCGACGCCGACCACACGGCACACTCCAGCGCCGACCGCGGAACACAACCCGACGCCGCGCGCACAGGCACGGCGGACGCCAAGCCCGGCGCCGTCGGCGCAAGCCCGAATCAAATGGCGCACCCGGCACTCTCGGGTAGCATTGGCCTTTTGGGCGGCATGCTCCGCCAACAGCCCTCGGGCGACGACAGACGCAAGACTCGGGCGCCGAAAAACGGAAAACTCGAGTGTAGACGGACGGAAAGGCCGTATGAAGAAGATCGTTGACGTTGTCAAAGCGCATCCGCGCGTAGCGAGGTACACGTTCTACACGCTTATGGCGATCGGCGTTTTCCTCGTTGCCCGCGGCGAATTCGAAACGATCTCGGGCCCCAACATGGCCGAGCTCTTCACCGAGGTTCCGCGCCCCACTCTGCTTGCGATCGTCGTCGGCGGGACTCTGGCCTTCACGGCGACGGGCGCCTACGACATCTTCGCCTCGCGTCATTTCGGTGTGAAGATACCGATTCGGACCTCCCTGAAAATCGGGTGGGTGGCCCAAGCCTTCAACAACTTCGCGGGATTGGGAGGCTTGACCGGAGGGACGATTCGCGCAAAGTATTACGCGAAAGCGGGCGCAGACAAAGACACGGCGCTGAAGATCACCCTGGCGGTGTGGGCGTCCAACCTCATCGGACTGTTCGTCATGCTCGTCGCCACGCTTCCCTTTGCGATCAAATACGACCGCGGGGGCCTGTGGATCGTCCCGCTCGTCATGAGCCTCTACATTCCGCTTTATTTCTGGGGCGGGAAACTCAAAATCGGCAAAATCGACTTGAGCCGTTCCCCCTTCGCACTGCAAAACTTCAAGCAGAAAACGGAGATGACCTTCGCCTCGCTCTTCGACTGGGTCATCGCCGGCGTGTATTTCTGGGCGTGCGTTCTCCTCTTCATCCCCGAAGCGGATCTGTGGCTTTCCCTGTTCGTTTACTCGACGGGCACCCTGGTGGGCCTCATATCCTTCATCCCGGGCGGGCTGGGAACCTTCGATCTGACGGTGGCGACCCTTTTCAAGGGCGTCGGATACAACACCACGGGCCTTCTTCTGGCGATCATCGTCTATCGCGTTTGCTATTACGCGATTCCCTGGATTCTCGCCAGCCTCTACGGGGCGAGCGAGCTGCTGGCACCGAAGATCGGCTTGGGAGACAAGCGCAAGCGCGAGGACACCCTCGTGACCGTCCTATGGATCGGGACGCTCCTCGCCGGCGTCGTCCTCATCATTTCCGTTTTCAGCCCGGCCATTTCGAGACGATTCGACATACTCAACAACATCGTCCCTCACGGCGTCATCGAGGCGTCGCGAATGACGACGCTGCTCATCGGGATCATGCTCATCATCCTTTCCCGAGGCATTCGCGCCCGAGTCGCCAGAATCTGGGGAATCTCGCTCACGATCATGGTGGCGGGGGCGGCCACGTCCATCGCAAAGGGCCTCGATTGGGAAGAAGCGCTCATCCTTTTGGTGCTTTCCACAATCCTCTTTTCGGTGCGCAACGCCTTCAATCGGGCTCCGCTCAAGCTGACGGCCAAGGGGTTCGTCGTCTCCGCCTTGACGATCGTCGGCATTCCCCTGGGGATCTTTCTGTGGCGTCTCTACCACGACCACCAGATCGAGCGGCCCTTCCCGGACCACGGCACAGCCTTGAGACACACCTTCTTCTACGGCGCCCTGTGCGTCATCCTGACCCTGACGATCCTCTTTTCCAGGGGAGGACGCCTGGAGTTCACCCCTCCGACGGAGGAAGACGTGGCCCGCTACGAGGAGTTTTTGGCCAAGTACGGCGGCAACGAGTACTCGCATCTTTTTTTCCTCGGAGACAAGCACGTCTTCTATTCCGCCAAGGGCGACGTCGCACTCCTGTACCGCCCTCATCGCAACAACCTCATTATCTTGGGCGATCCGATCGGCAACGAAAAGAGCTTCGAGGCGGCCATCGACGAATTCGTTCGATTGGCGGAGGAACACCGAATGAACGTCGCGATCTACGAGCTTTCGGCGAAGTACCTGGCCACATGTGCGGATCAGGGCTTTACCTTCGTCAAGATCGGCGAAGACGCGATGCTCAATCTGGGAACCTATTCGAACGTCGGAAACAAGGGCAAAATCTTCCGGCGCATGCGCAACCGCATGGAGGAAAAGGGAACTCATTTCGAGCTCATCGAACCTCCATTCACGCAAGAGTTCCTCGACGAAGTTCGATCCGTCTCCGACGCTTGGATCGGCAAACGCGAGGAGATGGGATTCTCGCTGGGGCGCTTCGATCCGGCCTATCTTGGGAGAGCTCCCATCGCCGTCGTGCGCAACGAGAAGCGGATCGAGGGTTTTGCATCGATCATGCCGGCCAGCCCGAACGTCGCGTCTATCGACCTCATGCGCATTCGTCCGGACGCCCCCGGAGGCACGATGGACGGAATCTTCATTTCCCTCATCGAGTGGGCGCGCGACGCCGGGTACGAGTACTACAACCTCGGAATGGCGCCGCTGTCGAACACCGGGCGGGCAGTCTATTCGGGAAGCAAACAGAAGGTCGTGCGCTATATCTACGACTTCGGCAACCGCGCGTACAACTTCAAGGGCCTGCGCTCCTACAAGGAGAAGTTCCGGCCGGAGTGGACCAGCCGCTACCTCGTCTATCGCAACGCCGGAGTGCTCGTCTCCACGCTGCTGTCGGTTCTCGACGTCATCCACCGTCCGCCCCAGGCGAGCGCGATCGGCGTTCGGGACGTTCTCGCAGACTTCCAAGCCGGGCGCTCCTCCCTCCTGGCGAAGGGGCTCGGACGCCCAACGGTCGATCACGGCACCGGCCGCCCCGATTTCGAGGGTCCGCGCAGGGGCGCCCCCTCCCCTGCCGCAAAGAATTCGGCGAAGAGGGACGACGCCGCAGCGCCGAGGAAGAGCAAGGTTCACAAACAGAAGGGCCGCGCGATCGCGCCGAAGACTCCCATTGCCGCCGATGCGAGAACCCAGGCCGAGTCGGCGAAGAAGTCCGAGCCGGCGCCCAAAGCCAAACCCGAAGCCGGGTCGTCGTCCAAACCCGGAGCCGGGTCAATGCGCAAGGCCGACGCCGATCCGGGAATCGAAGCCGAGCCGGCGCCTAAAAGCGAAACCGGGCCTGTGCCCAAAAGCGAAGCCGAGCCAACTCGCAACGGCAAAAACGAAGCCGAGCCAGAGCTGAAAACCGAAGTCAAAACCGGCGGACAACGTGAGGCCGAAGCCGATGAGGCCCCGGCAAAGTCCGAGGTCGAGGAGCTAGGCTGACTTCTTCTCGGTGACACACGATATGCCGCATCGAAACCGCTCTCAGAGGCAGCCCCGAACCGCGTGTCGGAATCCGGGGCTGCCTCCTGTACGGGCATCAGCAGTTTGCGCTGACAGTTAGCGCTGACACCGGCGGTCTGCGTTGCCTCCGGCCCTCTGTACTGGCATCGTCAGTTTTTGCTAGTCGTTGAGATGCGCTACAGCGTAATCCGCCTCGCTGGCGGTGAATTTCTCGCCATACTCGCTGGTGAGCTGGTCGCGAATGGCCTGAGAAGACATGTGCATGGTCTCTTGGTACTCCTTTGCCTTGGCAAGTGCGTTTGCGTTGTAATCAGCTTGAAGGTTATCGACCGCGTATTGAGCAGCCTCAGCAGGGAATTTATCGGCGTGCGGACTGATTAGCTGGTTGTAAATGCCTTTCTTCGACATATGCATGACGTTTGAGTAGCTTTTAGCCGACTCGAGAGCATTCTGATACTCGCGGGGAACTTTAGGCTCAGCCTCTGGAGTCGGCACCGCAGCAGGGGCGGCCGTTTCCGAGGCACTCTGGGTCTGAGGCGCAGCTTCAGCTCCGGGCACGCTTTGAGTCTGAGGCGCAGCCTCAGCTCCGGGCACGCTTTGGGTCTGAGGCGCAGCTTCGGCCCCGGGCGCACTTTGAGTCTGGGACGCGTTCTTTGAGCTCGAGGTCTTTCCCTCTTCAAGAGCCTGCCCGATGGCAGCGATCACAACAATCGAGACAATCGCAATAAACCACCAACGTTTATAGAAGGGTTTTTTCAACTGCGGTCTGGGCGCCGTTGGGACTGGAGCCCACGTGGGCGCGGGAGTTGGCTGGGACATTGAATCCTCCTTGATTCTTCCCTGTAAATAGTGAGCGTCTATTAGTCTATCGGAACGCTCACTCTCAGACTGTCTGTTTGAACTCCAAGTTTTGACCAATCTTTCTCGTCTTCCCCTTTTCCCCTTTTGCCGCCCTGCTTCATGCGCCAGAGACGACGGCCTCCCGCGATGCGACCCCCTCCCGGCAGACAAGAGCCCGGGGCAGGCTGGCGAGGGGAAAGCCTGTCCAACTTCCGCCCTTCCCACCAAGCGGGAGCTCGGAGGGAGGAGCTAAGCTCACAGCGACGCCGATCCGGCAAACGGACGCTGAAAAACCTGCAGGCGAACATAAAAAGTCCCTGCGACGCCAAAAGGACGTCGCAGGGACTCAAAATGTGGAGATGGCGGGAATTGAACCCGCGTCCGACGATGCTTGCCCAAGTATTCTCCGGGTGCAGTTCGCAGTGCGTTGTTTTCGGCCCCAGCGCTCACGCGAACAAGTCGCTGACAGACCTAGCAGCGTAAAAGTCCCGAGCTGACCCGCTGCGTGTCAGCTCAGCAGTGGCTTTCAAAGTCGACGCCAGATTCTAAGAGGAAAGCACCCCTAGGCTGACGGATTTCGGAGCTCGCTCAGGCGGCGAGGGCGAAATCGGTGCTCTTGTTCTTGGCACCTATTGGTTTGCAGAGAATCGTTAACGAGATGACTCTGCATCCTCGACCCGCTTCCCTTCGGCGCACAGTCGCCGTCGAAACCGATCATCCCCGTATTCTGTTCTCATTGAACGCGCCTCTGTTGAAGCTCAGCCATTCTATATCGATTCTCCGTCGAATTCCAGAGCCAGTTCGCCATTCGCACACACCGCTCGCATGCACGCGTGACCGCCGACATAGGATTGCCGACGGCGAAAAGAGACGAGTGTCGCGGACAGCCAAGAATAGAACGAGGACAATGAATATAGGATGCAAAAACGAGAAGGACATGCGATGAAGAAAAGCTCGACACGCAAGGGCTCAACACGCAAAAGGCTGACCTTCGCCGGAGTGGCTGCTTTTGCGATAGGCGGAATGATCGGCTGCAACGCGCCTTCGGCCTCTGAACCCCAGGCGGCCTCGACGTCCAAAGGGGCCGCCGCACAGAGGACGTCCCGCGCGTCCGCTTCAGCTAAAGCCCGAGGAGCCTCCAACGTTCGCGGGGCTTCGGGGCAATCGCCGTCGTCGGCCTCGCCTCGCAAAGATCTCAACAACCTCGAAGGCGCCAAGCTTTCCATCACCATCATGGGCGACTCATATTCTTCGGGCGTCGGCGGCGGCTCCTATTCCGGCGGAAGGTGCTTCCGAAGCCCGAACAGCACGGGAAACCTCTATGCGGAGAGCCTTCGCAAACGCGGCGCCGACGTCGAGGTTCGCGACGTTTCGTGCGCGAACTCGCGAATCGAACAGGTCACGATAAGTCAGAAGAGCGCCGTGCTCGGCAGTTCGGTGATCAACGGGCCACAGGCGGAGGGCGTTTCGAGCGGAACAGACCTCGTCGTCATGACGATCGGAGGCAACGACATGGGCTTCGGCAGCCTTCTCAAAACGTGCCTCATATCTAAAAGCCAGGCGGATGAATGTCGGAACAGCATCGCTGAAGCCAGGCGATCCCTTAACGGCGTCGAAGGCAAGTACCGACGCATCTTCAGCGCGATCCGTCAACGCGGCCTGCGCTCGGACGCCACGATCGCGGTCATGGCCTACCCCATGCTCGTCCGCGACGATTCCTTCACGCTGCGCGACAGTTCGGGCGCCACGGTGCATGTCAGCGACGAAATCCGGGCTCTGAGCCGGGAGGGCAACAAAAAGATGGCCGAGATCGTCAAAGCGGACAACGCATCCCATCCGGGGCAGACGATATTCGTCAGCGACGTCGCCGATCGTTTCGAGGGGCACCAGCCGCACGCCGACCGGAGCAAGGAGGACGGCGACGATCTGTGGATCCATCCGATAAATTACTTCGCCGTCGGCAACTTCATCAGCTGGTATCACCCGAATTCCGCGGGATACCGCCAGTACGCCGCGGCGCTCCAGGACAGGCTGAGGTCTGCGGGCTTCGAGAGGTCGCTTGCGAAGCAGAAGAGCCCCGAACACGACAAAGATTCCGGCCAGGGCCGCGCCTCTAAGCAAGGCAGTGCCTCCAGCCAAGGAGACGCCTCCAGGCAGGGCAACGCTTCCTGACGGAGCGAGAGACCCAAGCCAGGTTAGAGCCTCAAGCAAGATTAGACCCGGGCGCCCCAAACCGAGCGCCCGCAGAGCCTCGATCTGAAGCCCGCGAGCTGAGAGGAATCCAACCTTGCTTTTTCGTTTCCCGTCTCGTTTCCTTTTCGGGTACGCGTGGGCGCCCGTCGATCTGGTCAGCGCCTCCAGAGCGCAGATGAGCAAGCGATACGGTTTCATCTGCGGCGGCCGCGACGACGACGGCACAGGCACCCTGAAGCGATACCGGAAGAATTCCTTCCACTGGTACCGGGACGTCATCGCCAGCCGCGGAGCCGCGTTATGAGAGTGCGCTGTGAGAGGCGGCGGGGTGCGAGAAGCGCGGGGATATGCGGGACATGCGCTCACCGGCAATCCGTCCGGTTCAAGACGCCGCGCAGACCGCCGTTTTTGACGTCAGTATTGCAGCACTTCCTTGGCCGCGTTCTTGATTCCGCGCCACATTGCCATCCCCCACACAGGGGTCTTGTCAAGGTACTCGAGCCATCCCGTAGAAAGATTCACGGAGCACGGCAGCGCGAAGGCGGAAAAATGAGCGTCTGGCTTGCGCTTCGTATAAGAAATGACTTCGGGGCTCGGTGCCGTCTGGCACATTACCGGGTAAATTCCAATGCCCTTCTGCAGGCCTCGAGGCGCGCCCTTGTAATTGTTGAGCGCAAAGGAAACGCAACCTTCTGTGAACTGCTGCATCATTGCCCCATTGCAGGCGTCGTTTTGGGTGAGGAAAAAGAACTGGTGGATGTTGACCAACGCCCCGGAAAAACGCTTGTTCACCATGAGATAGCTCGAAAGCTCAGGTATGTAGGTCGGCGGCGCCTGAAGACGCGCTGACACCTTTCCAAGATATGCACCGAACGGCGTATCGGAAGCCGGAGCCTGCGACGTCGGCTGCTGAGGCTGCTGCATGGCGGACTGGGGCTGCTGCATGGCGGGCTGGGGCTGAGTCATCCCAGGCTGCTGCATCGGCGATTGAGGACCGGAAGCAGCGCAGCTCTGCTGCATGGGGTCCTGCTGCGAAGGAAAAGACTGAGCGGGGCCGTAAGAGTGAGCCGGGCTATAGGGCAAGGCGGAGCCTCCCTGCGCCGTCGGCGGTCCAAGGGGCATGGGCCCCGAATAACCGGTTGATCCCTGCGAGTAACCGGGGAAATCTTGCCGATAGTCCGCCGGGTCTCCGGAATGGCCCGTCGGGGCGTTCTGATAAGGGAACGGCGTTTGGCTGCGGTCGATCTGGCTAAAGGGACGATTGGGCGAGGCGTTGTTGACCGGCATCCCGCATCGACCACAGACACCGGCGTGTTCCGGAAGGGCTGCGTTGCAATTCAGACAGAACATTTGCCGCCTTTCAAACCAGCGTTTTCCATAACCTGATTCTAACGCGCAGCCGCTTTTACCCCATAAGCAAGCGTACTGTGAGCATGCGAATACAAAAAGTTTCACCGCTCCTCATTGCCCGCCCTGCTCACGTACATGGAGTCGATTTAAGACGATGGTGCTGTTTAACGCCAAGAATAGCGTCTTAATCGAGAGAATGGCGTTCAGCGCAAGGGTTGCCGTCTAAGAGTCTTCAGCGCCGATGTCGATTTTGTCGGACGCCTTTCGCGCCAGCGTACGCGTCCATTCAGAGATATGGTAGAAAGAGAAGGTTCTCTTCATCAAAAGACGGCGACATGAATCAGGTTGCGGCAGCCGTCCGGGCTGCCACGGCAAGGTCAAGTTGCGACAACAGAAAGCGAAGGCCATGAAGAAATTCCTGGCGATTTCAGCGGCTCTTGGTCTGCTCGCCGCTTGCGGATCGACGCCTGACCCGAATTCGAAGTCTTCGAAAAGCAACGGCTCCACAAACACCGACGTCACAAAACCGTGCGTCGGATGGATTAAATGGAGCAGCGGCTCGACGCCTCCACCGTATTCGTCGCGATGGACCCTCGTGCTTTCTGCCGACGGCGCCAAAGCCTCGTTTTCACACGGCCCGAGCTATGGAGAGAAACCCACGTTCGAAGCGAAGGAATTTTCCGTCGACGCGCGAAAGTCCCAGGCCTTGTGCAAGGCTCTCCGTGACGTCCCGGCGGAACTGAACCCCAAAGTAGGCGGCCCCACCATGGAGTGGAAGGTGACGGGGGCCTCAGGTGGTGCCACCGACGACAACTTTGGCCTCGCATACAAGGCAGCGCTAGAGATCATCGGATCGCGGCGTCTCGATGAGGCAAAGAGCAAATTCAGCCAGTGGGCAGACGAGTACAAGAAATCGCGTGAAGCCAGTCCTCATACATGATCGGCGCAACGCATCGGGCGGCAGGCGGATTCGCGACGCCCGTCAGCTTCTCGACTTGCTCGTCGAAACTCAATAGCCGCGTGTCACACCTCGTTGAAATACAGGCCCCGGCCATTTGGGCTTTACGTGGAAGAGGCCTGGCCGGGGGTCGATTGACTAAAGCTTACTACGCAGAACGAAAATCCACAATAACCCGATGAGCGTGCGTCTGCTCCCGCTGAAGGCTACAGCGCGGCGACGCTCATTTCGCGCACTCAATTCGCGGCGGTGTGCCTCGCTAAGAACGCGAACGGCGGCGGGCGGCGGCCATCGCACGCTCCGCGTACCTGTCGGCGTCGCGACGGCGGATGGTCTCGCGCTTGTCCCATTCCTGCTTGCCCTCGGCCAAAGCGATCTCGACTTTTGCCCGCCCGCGCAGGAAGTAGAGCTCGAGCGGAACGATGGTCAGCCCCTTTGACTGGACCTTCTGCATGAGCTTGCCGATCTCCTGTTTATGAAGCAGAAGCTTGCGCTTGCGCGTCGGGGCGTGATTCGTCCACGTCCCCATCGCGTATACCGGGATGTTCGCGCCGTGAAGCCAAGCCTCGCCGTATCGGTCGATTTCGACCCAGGCGTCGACCAGCGAGGCGCGCCCCAACCGAAGGGCCTTGACCTCCGTGCCGGTCAGAGACATTCCCGCCTCGTAAGTGTCAAGGATGGAATACTCGTGCCGCGCCTTCTTGTTGCGCGCGATCACCTGCTTTGCGTCGGCTTGCGCCTTCGCCTTCTGGGCCGCCGTCGGCTTCCCGTCTTTCTTCTTAGCCACGGGATCCTCCTTCGCTAGCCCCGGCCGACAAGGCGTCCATCCTACCGCCTTCGCCGGCGTCTGGCCAGCGGCGCGGGGATTCGGCCGGCTTTCCCGCCGGAGGAGACCTGGCAATGCGAAACACGTTGCGCACCGAGCCGAACGCCCGGCGCTGGCCCTCGAGAAGGACGACGCCGAACAAACAGATCGGACGCACGCTCCCCCGCAAAAGGTCGGAGCCTGACGGAACCTTCAGAAACTTGGAAGTCCGTGAACTGAAGCCGTCGGAAAGCATCGGAAACCAGAGCGGTCAGGCAACCGGGAAGCGTCAGAGAACGGAGCGGTCAGACAACCGGGGAGCGACAGAAAGCGAAACCGTCAGAAACCGGGAAGAGACATCGGGTTGATGACCTTTCCGTCGCGCCACACTTCCATGTGAACGTGGCATCCGGTGACCTGGCCGGTCTGGCCGGTCCACCCGATGAGCTGGCCCTTTTTGACCGTCTGGCCGGCGGAGACGGCGAAACCGGACATGTGGTTCGTCACGACGACCCACGAATGCCCGTTGACGACTCCGAGGTTGAGGAACACCTGATTTCCATGCGTGGAGTTGCCGGGGGCGGGAACCGTCTTCGCGACGATCCCGTCGCCGGCCGCGACCTGCGCCTGCCCGCAGCGGGACCTGAGGTCCACGCCGTTGTGCATGTAGTACCCGCCGAAGGGGTAGTAACGCATGCCGAAAGGCGAGGTCACCTGAAGGGGCCGCGGAATGACGGGAACGAGGAAGCCTCCGCCGACGACGGACTGGCCCGCGCCTCCCCCGCCGCCCGCAGGCTGCTGGGGCTGAGCGGGCGCCGCAGGGGCTTTCTTTGCGCTGTTCTTCCTGGCCTCGGCCTGAGCCGCGGCCGCGGCGGCCTCCGCCTTGCGGCGGTTTTCGGCGTCGATCGCGGCGATCTGAGAAGCCGTGGCGTCGCGGGCGGTGTTGACCTCTTGGATCGACGTCTGGAACTGGCCCTTTTGAGCCTCCAGCTGCTGGGACTGGGTGGTGTACGTCGTTTTAAGGGCAGACAGCTGCTTGGCCTTCGACTCGGCGGCGCTCTGCTTGCTCGTCTTGTCGGCCACGAGCGCGTCCGCCTCAGACTTCAGCTGGGCGACCTTCTTGCGCACGGCGCTCTGGCGGGCCTGGCGATTTCGCGCCATCGCCGTCTTCTGCTGAACCTTCTGGAGCTCCGCGGTCTGCTTGCGGAATGCGGCGCGGGTGGCCGAAACCGAGTTGTAGAAGTCCTCAGAGGACCGCGATCCGACCATCAAGTCCCACGTGCTCGGGAGAGTGTCTCCGCGGTACTCGGCGCGGGCGACCGTCCCCAGGTCCTTGCGGGTGACGGCGATGGTCTTCTCGCCCGAACGGACCTCCTTTTCGATCGAGTTGAGCTCAGACTGCGCGGCTTGAAGCTGGCCCGCCACGACTTCCTGCTGGCGGGTGGCGGCAGCCAGCTCTGATTTCGCCGTTTTCAACTCGGCCTCCGCAACGGGAATCTGAGCCTGGGTCTGCTGGAGGTCAAGGTAGACCTTTTGCAGATTTGTGTTCACGCCTTCGAGCGAGGACTTGTAGTTCTCGATCTGGCGCTCCTGCTCTTGCTTTTTCTTCAGCAGATCGTCGCGCTCGTCCGCCTGGGACGGGGTCGTTGCGGCGAGGGCGAGAGCCGCCGCCGCGAAGGCGCATAGGAAGCGGGAGCTTTTAATTGACATAATCAGACCTTTGCATAGCGACGCAGTGTGATCCATGAAGCCGAAGCGGCCACGAGCACCGCCCCAACGACGAGCCATGGGGCGATGACGAACAGATCGCTGGTTTGGATTTGGCGGATCCACGTGACGGTGTCCGACAGCCACTCCTGTATGAAGTAGACGACGGCCGCCCACAGGCCTCCTACCGCCAGAAGCGATCCTATGAGTGCGGCTGCCGCTCCCTCCAATATGAACGGCAGCTCTATGAAGAAATTCGATGCGCCGACGTACCGCATGATCTCGGTTTCGTCGCGCCTGGACATAGCCGACAGGCGGATGGTCGTCGGTATGAGGAGCAAGGCTACGACCACCATGACCACCGCGAGGCCCGCGGAGACATAGCTGAGCCTGTCGAGGACCCTGATGAGCGGATCGACCTGCTGAGACTGGTCTTCGACCGTCTCCACTCCCGGGCGCCCGGTCAGAGTCTCGGTGACTTTCTTGTAGTCGCTCGGGTCGGTGAGCTTGATGCGGAAGGAGACCTGCATGTCCTCCTTCGTCACGCCGTCCTCAAAGCCCGATCCCTTCATCTGCTTGCGGTAGTTTTCGAGCGCCTGGCCCTTCGTCTCGAACCTGAACTTCTCGACGTACTTGGACAGCTGGCCGTCCGTGAGCTCCTTGCGGATGGCCGCGATCTGCTTGTCGGTCGCCTCTCCGTCGGCGCAGCCGGCCTTGTTGGAGTTGGCCGGGCACATGAAGACGGAGATTTCGAGGTCGGAGAGCCACTGGTCGCGGACCACGCCGATCTGCTTTTGCAGCAGCGACGCCGACCCGATGAACAGAAGGGAGACGAAGGTGACGAGCATGACCGAGACCGCCATTGCCCGATTCGACCACAGACCCTTGAGGGTTTGGGTGCTGATGAAACGCAGCCTCACCGCTTTTCACCTCCATAGACTCCGCGCGCCTCGTCCCTGACGACCATTCCGTCTTTGAGTTCGACGACGCGCTTGCGCAGCTGATTGACGATGCTCTGATCGTGGGTGGCCATGACCACCGTCGTGCCCGAACGGTTGATGCGGTCAAGCAGCCGCATGATGGACATCCCCGTTTCGAGGTCGAGGTTTCCGGTGGGCTCGTCGGCCAGAAGCACCTGCGGCCTGTTGACCATGGCCCGGGCGATCGCGACGCGCTGGCGCTCGCCGCCCGAAAGCTCGGTCATGTAGCGCTTCTCCTTGCCTTCAAGGCCGACCATCTCGATGACCTCGGGCACCTCGGTTTTGATCCTGTGGCGCGGGGCGCCGATGACCTGAAGCGCAAGCATGACGTTCTCGTAGGCGTTCTTGTCGCCGAGCAGGCGGAAATCTTGAAAAACGGCGCCGATCTGGCGGCGCAGCAGAGGCACGCGGCGCTGGGAGACTTTCGACAGGTCTTTTCCGAGAACGTGGACGCGGCCGGACGTGGGGCGCTCCTCCGCGAGGATGAGCGAAAGCATCGTGGACTTTCCGGAGCCCGAGGGGCCCACGAGGAAGACGAACTCTCCGCGCTCGACGTCGATGCTGACATCGTCGAGGGCAGGGTGAGCGCCTCTTTGGTAGAGCTTCGTCACCTTGTCGAATGTGATCATAAAAACCGCCGAATTGATAACGCCATGGGTCGCATAGACCTTACGCATCAACGGGCGGTTTCTCTCCTAGGCGCGCCGACGACGTCGAAATCCGGACGAAGACCGCCTGCGGACGGAACCTGTTCTCGTCGGCAGGGCTTTCCCTTTGCCGTCCGAGCCCTGAGCCCTCTTTTGCCGGCCACCCCCGAGCCCCGTCTTTTGCCGACCGAGCCTCTCAGCGCTTCGGCTCGCCGGGCTGCCTGCGGGCGCCTGCCGTGTGCGGGCCGGCGCCGCCGTCATTCTCCTTCGCCGGCCTTGACGCCCGTCGCCCGCCATCGGATGCCGGCGTCGATGAAGCCGTCGATGTCGCCGTCGAACACCGCCTCGGGGTTGCCCGCCTCGTATCCCGTCCGCAGGTCTTTGACCATCTGGTAAGGCTGGAGCACGTACGAACGCATCTGATCCCCCCACGAGGCCTTGATGTCTCCGGCGAGCTCCTTTTTCTCGCGGGCTTCCTCCTCCTGTTTCAGCAGCAGAAGGCGGGATTGGAGCACTCGCATCGCAGCGGCCCTGTTTTGGATCTGGGACTTCTCATCCTGCATCGAGACGACGATCCCAGTCGGAATGTGGGTGATGCGGACCGCGGAGTCCGTGGTGTTGACGGACTGTCCGCCCGGCCCCGACGAGCGAAAGACGTCGACGCGGATGTCGGCTTCGGGAACGTCGATGTGGTCGGTCTGTTCAATGAGAGGAATGACCTCGACGGCGGCGAAGGAGGTTTGGCGCCTCCCCTGGTTGTCGAAGGGGCTGATGCGCACGAGGCGGTGCGTTCCGGCTTCGACAGACAGAGTTCCGTAAGCGTAGGGTGCGCCGACCTCGAAGGTCGTCGATTTGATCCCGGCCTCTTCGGCGTACGACGTGTCGAGCACTTTGGCGCTGTAGCCGCGGCGCTCGGCCCAGCGCAGGTACATGCGCTGGAGGATCTGGGCGAAATCGGCGGCGTCGACCCCTCCGGCCCCCGAACGTATCGTCACGACGGCCTCGCGCTCGTCGTACTTGCCCGACAGCAGCGTGCGGATCTCCAGCTCGGACATGTCGGCGCCGACTTGTCCGAGCTCGCGCTCAAGGTCCGAATAGAGTTCCGCGGCCGTCTCAGGGTCGGAGCCGGCCTCCTCGTCGGCCATCTCTTTGAGAGCCTCAAGGTCGTCCAACGCGGCGGACATGGCATTGATTTTGTCCAGTTCGGCCTGGGCGTGCGAAAGCTTGGACGTGACGGATTGAGCCTTGTCTTGGTCGTCCCAAAGGTCGGGAGCCGCCGACGCCTCCGTCAGCTCGGCGATGCGCTCGCGCAGCCCCTCCGGATTCGACACGGAGGAGATCTGCTGGAAGGTCTTTCGCAGAGCTTCGATTTCTGCCTGATGATCGGTTGCCACGGCCCAAGGCTACCTCATGGCGCTTCGATTGCCCGCAGTTTGGCCGAGCTCGTCGCGCCGATGCGCACGGATCGCGGCCCGAAACCGTCGATGGGCAGGGGCAGGCGGACATCCGTTTCGAGCGTCACGGCGACGCCGCCGCGCGGCCCGCGGGTTCGCCGAGTCAGATTCCCGTTCCGCCGATCGCGGCGCACAGGGCGCGCCCAACCGGGACGACGTCGTCGATGGCCTCGACCGCGCCGCGCACAGCAAGCCGTTCGTCCTCGGCGATAGCCTCGCTGACGATCCGATTCAGACCTCCGGCCTCCCGCGCGGATCGAGGCCTTCGCGCCGAACCGTCTCGCACGCTTTCGCTTCGATGTCGCGGATCGCCTTCACAATTCGCAGACTAGACGCGGCGAAAACAGGCCGTCGGCCGCCATTCACACCCTGTGGATAAACACCCTTCACATGTGGATAAATCCGGTTGCCGAGAAGGTACGGTACCCAAAGCGGTGTGTAAAGAGGCATAGGCCATCGAAACGACGTAGGTTAACAACGTGAGCAATTCTCTGTATCTCGCAGCCCTCGCCGTTGCGGCGATCGACGGCTTGGAAGCCGTGAGCACGCGGCCGCCCTTCGTCAACACGGACGACTACGTCTCAGGCGGAGTGCTCGACGCGCACGGACGCCACTGGATGGTCAAATGTCCGAAGAACTCGCACGCTGCGACGATCATCGAAGCCGAGGCGGCCCTCGCGCCCAACCTCCTCCAGGAGCTGCGGCGCGGCAACCTTCCCTTCGACATCCTCCGCCCCGCCGGCTTCGTCCACGCGGCGACCGGAGGGCGGGCCGTCGTGTGCCCGCAGCCTTTCGGAACGGCGATCGACTGGGAGGACATCGGGCGCGACCAAGCGCGCGAAATCGGGCGGGTCATCGCCTCCATCCACTCGCTTTCGCACGACGTCGTCGCCGACGCCGGCCTTCCCGTCTACAGCGCGACCGACTGGCGCATGCGGCTGTTCACCGAGCTCACCGACGCCGACGAGGCGAGCTCCCTCCCCCTCAACCTCCTTGAACGCTGGGAGGACGCTCTGGAAAAGTCCTCGAATTGGAAATTCGAGCCGACCGTCGTCCACGGCGACATCGACGCCGAGAACTTCCTGTGGTCCGACGGCGGAATAGCCACCGTCACAGGCTTCGGCGAGGCGAAGGTGGCCGACCCGGCGATGGACCTCGCCCCCTTCCTCTCCCTGGAAGAGAGCGTCTACGCGGCCGTCATCGACGCCTACGAGCACACGCGCGGCACGGGCATCGACGACGCGATGTACTCGCGCATGCTGCTCATGTCGGAACTGGCCATCCCCAGGTGGCTCATGCACGGTGTGCGCACAAACAACGAGTCAATCCAGAAAGAGGCGCGAAGCATGCTTGACGACCTGTCCAAGCAGGTCGCCGAGGCCGAATCTTAAACGGGCGCGGTGCCCAAGCCGCCGCGGAAAGATTTCAAACGGGCCGCCGCGGGCTCACTCTCCGGCGGGCCGCCACAGGCCGACTCCGGCTTCCATTCCCGCGGCGAGCGAATCCTCGATGCGCCTGGCCACTTCCTCTTCCGTCAGTTTGGCCGCAGCGAGCGTCTGCCTTCCTTCCGGCTCTCGCAGATAGACGAAGCATGCGCCGACGTCCGCTATGTCCCGCCCGTGGGCGCGGGCCCAGGCCAGCCGATAGATCGCAAGCTGCAGCTCCCGGGAGGCCAAGGCTTCCCCGTCGGGTCGCCGCCCCGTCTTCCAGTCGACGATCGTCGCCGCCGAAAGGTCCGGCTCGGCGGAGGTGTCGAGGACGGCGTCGATCGTGCACCGCACGACGCGCCCGCCGATCACCGCCGAAAGGCTCTCCTCGACGGCGATCGCCGGCATGCGCGCCCACCTGCTGGCCTTGAACGCCTCGAGCAGGCGGGCCTCCTCTTCGCGCGTGAGGACGTCCATGTCGACAGGCTGCTCCCCCTGCGCCATGACCGAGTCGATGTCGAGCCTGGCGGGGCGTTCGTAGAACTCGGCGATGCGCGAATGCACCTCGGTTCCTGTGCGCGCCGCCCGGCTCGGACGCTGCGGCGTCGGCCGGCGCCATTGGGCGAGAAAGGCCGCGGGGTCTTCGCTGAGGTGGACGACGTCGGTGGCCGTGACGTACGGGCGTTCCGGCACGGCCGGGCGGGACGCCGCCTCGCGCTC
>ERZ773054.730-NODE-730-length-23196-cov-19.962880_pt1 | contig 23196 bp, 17 predicted proteins | sample MGYA00580630_ERZ773054 | MGnify/ENA primary metagenome ERZ773054 (study PRJEB29015, sample SAMEA2737994) | human oral metagenome | biome: human oral; feature: human-associated habitat; material: dental | place: China | collected 2115 ... | reverse complement strand
GGCGAAGGCCGCGATGTCCTCGGCCCCGATTCGGGCGGCGATGCGCGCGGCCTCCTTCGAGGCGCCCGCCAGATGCGGGGTGATCGTGACCCGCGGCGTCCTCAGGAGCCTGTGGCCCGGCGGAAGCGGCTCCTGAGGCAGCACGTCGAATCCCGCCGCGAAAAGGCGGCCGGAGTCGAGGGCGTCGCACACCGCGTCGTAGTCGACGAGCTCGCCGCGCGCGCAGTTGACGAGCACGGAGCCCTCCGGCATGAGCGCGAGCGCGTCGGCGTCGATCATCCCGCGGTTCTCGGCCGTGACGCGCGCATGGATCGTGACGACGTCGCTGCCGGCGAGCAGCTCGCCGAGGGAATCGACGCGGGTCATCGCCTCGGCCGGCTCGTCCGCCCACGGATCGTAGACGAGCACGCGCGCGCCGAAGGCGGCCATGACGGCGGCCACCCTCCGCCCCACTGCGCCGTATCCGACGACGCCGACGGTCGAGGAGCCGATCTCCGCGCCGACGTTGTCGAAGATGTAATAGTCCGAGCGCCACTGGCCGTCGACGACCTCCCGGTGGCGCTGGGGGATCTGTCTGAGGCTGGCCAGGATCATCCCCACGGTGTGTTCGGCCGTCGCCGTCGCGTTGCGGCCCGGCGTGTAGGAGACGAGCACCCCGGCCCGAGTGGCGGCCTCGATGTTGACGTTGACGGGGCCGCCCCGGCAGACGGTGACGAGCTCGAGCGAGGGCGAGGCCGCGATGACCTTCTCCGTGAAGGGGAAAGTGTGGGAGAAGGCGACGTCGCAGCCGTCAAGGGCTTCGATCAGCTCGTCTTCGTCGCCGGCCGCCTCGCGGACGTCGCCGATGTCTCGGAAGGGAGGGACGGGCCACGTCGAGGCGATCGAGGCCGTTTCGACGTCGGGAAGCGCACGGGCGAGGGCGGTGCGCAGGACGGCGTCGGTCACGAAGCCGTCGGAGGCGAGGAGGACTTTCACGATTCAGCCTTTCCCGGCTCGACGTTCTCTGACCCGGTCTCTTCCGCCTCGGCGTTCTCTGACCCCGCCTTTCCCGCGGACGAGCGGAGCTTTCGGAGCGTGCGCCAGCAGCGCCGGGCCCCCTCGCGGGCGTCGTAAAATGCCACTCGCGCCTCCGAGTAGATGTGGATGTTGTCCGGATTCGGGTCGAAGGTTTCGAGGGTCGCTCCAAGAGCCGAGGAAGCCGAGAACACGTCCGGGAACGCTCCGGCTGAGACGAGGGCGAGGACGGCCGCCCCGCGGGCGCCCGCTTCGGGCGCGTCCTGCCGCAGGACTCGCTGCGCGGTGACGTCCGCGAGGATCTCGCACAGGAGGTCGGAGCGGAATCCGCCTCCCGAGACGACGATGGGGCCCGTGATGCGCAGCGCGTTGAGGCATTCGGCGAGGGAGAAGACCACGCCTTCGTAGACCGCGCGCAGGATGTCGGCGCGGGTGCTCGTCAGGCTCATTCCCTGCCATGACGCGGATGCGTTCGTGTCGAGGAAAGGCGCCCGCTCGCCGCCGGGCGAGGCATAGGGGAGGTAGACGACCCCGTGCGAGCCGGGCCCGGCCGCTCTGGCCATTTTCTCGATTTCGCTCCACGACTGCGATTCCAGGCCGAGGGTCGAGCGGATCCAGTCGAGGTTGGGTGTGCCGGTCATAGGCGCCATGAATTCGAGGACCTGGGTTCCCTCGCCCGTCGCCAGGACCATTGAGAGCTCGGATCTGCGCTCGGCGACGCTCGGGAGGAGCGTGCCGACGAAGCCGGTGGTTCCGAGGATGAGCCAGGAGTCGCCGTCGGCGATCCTTCCCAGGCCCATTCCGGTCACGGCGACGTCGATCATCCCCACCCCGACGGGCGTTCCCGCCGGAATCCCGGTGGCCTCGGCGGCCTCTTCCGTGACGGGCGACGCTTCGCCCGCCGGGCGCCGGATCTCCGGAAGGAGTTTGAGCGCCTCGCTCAGGCCGAGTTTTTCGGCCAGCGGTTCGTTGTACCCCGAGGTCGTGGCGACGTCGAGGAAGGTGCGGGACGCCTCGGTGAAATCCGTGGCGCGAACGCCGGTGAGCTTGAAACGGATCCAGTCTTTGCAGTTGAGATGGCTCGTCGCCCGGGCGACGGCCTCCGGCTCTGAGGCGGCAAGCTCCTCGTAGAGAACCGGGAAAAGCCCGCCGAAAACGGTTGTGCCGGTGACGTCGAGCACCGCGCGGCCGCGGCCGTCGAAGTTCCAGTCGTCGACCCGGTCGGCAGCCCGGCCGTCCATCCAATTGGCTGCGGGGCGCACGGGCTCGCCGTCGGCGTCGACGAGCCAGGCGCCGTCGCCTTGCCCGGTCAGCCCGACGCCGACGATCCGCGATCCCCGCACCTGTTCGGCGACGCTGCGCAGGCAGGAGGCGACCGCCTCCCACAGCAGCGCCATGTCCTGCTCGCTTTCGCCGTTTGCGCCGTAGCGAACGGGGACGGATTCGTGATGGGAGGCTTTGATCTGCCCGTTCAGGTCGAAGGCGACGGCCTTGACGGCCGTGGTTCCGCCGTCGACACCGATGACGACGTCGTTCATTGGCTTCTCCTCGTTGAGAACTGTGTGGCGGCGCCTGCCGACGTCGTTTCCGCGGCGGGCGCCGAAGCTGTGAATTGTGCGGCTCCGGCTTTTTCGCGCATCCCTCCTTGGAGCGCAAACGGCCGAAGCCTATGCGTGACGTCTACAACGTATCGGCGAACGATGAATCTGTCAACGTTTCTGAGAATTCTTTTTGAAAATTGCGTAGAATATGAAAAGTTTTCATCGAGCCGACGAGGCGCGCATCAGACAGGCAAAGCGAGGTGCTAGGCGGACGTGAAAGCCGAAAGCCGTGCCGGGAGGCAAACCGAAAGCCGTGCCGGGAGGCAAATCGAAAGCCGTTCCGGGAACCGTTCGGGCGAAGGGTCTCCGCGCGGGAGGGTGGCCCCTGACAGGCGCCGCTCGCTCATCGTCGACGAGGTCCTCGCCGGCGAGGAGGTGCGAATCGAGGAGGTCGCCGAGAACTTGGGGGTCTCCGTCGTGACGGTCTATCGCGACGTTCAGATCCTCGAAGGGGCGGGCCTGATCGAGCGGTCGAAGGGGGTTCTGCGGCCCAGGGCCTCCTCCACGGCCGAACTTCCCCCGGGGATTCGCAGAACGAAGTCGCCTCGCGAAAAAGCGGCCCTGAGCCGGGCGGCGGCGAGCCTCGTCTCGCCCGGGGACGTCCTCATGATCGACGATTCGTCCACGGCCCTTCCCATGGTCGCGGAGCTGGAGTCGGTCTATCCGCTGACCGTCGTCACGAATTCGATGGTCGTCGGCCGGGCGCTCGCCGAGTCGAAGACGGCTGAGCTCGTCCTGATAGGAGGGCGCTACCTTCCGTGGGCGGACGCGTTCTACGGGAGCTTGGCCACCTCGTTCGTCGAGGGCGTTCGCGCCGACCTGTGCGTCATGTCCGACGCCGCCGTGTGGGGCGACGGCGTGTACAACCCGGTCGACGTCGTCGTAGAGCTCAAACGCGCGATGCTTAGGCAGTCCTCGCGCCGCGTCCTCCTGGTCGACAGCACGAAGTTCGAGCGGCGGGCCTGGCAGAAAACGGCTCCTCTGAGGGCGTTCGACACGATTCTCGTCGACGGTCGGACGAAGGGTGAACACGTCGACATGCTGCGGGCCGGGGGCGCGGAGGTCGTCGTTGTGCCCGTCGACGGCGATACGATGGGGGTGTGACGCAAGCACAGTCTCCCCGACGCCGCCGGATGTCCACGCAGGAACGCCGGAAGGCGATGCTCGCCGCGGCAAGCCGGGCCTTCGCCGCCGCGCCCTACTCGGAAGTGACGACGGCGGCGCTCGCCGAGGGCTGTGAGGCCTCCGAGGGGTTGATCTTCCACTATTTCGGCTCGAAGGCGGGGCTGTACGCCGCCGTCGTCGGCGAGGCGATCGAGAGGCTCGGCCGCGCTCAGGGGGAGGCCGTCGAGCTGCTCGGCCCGTCGGTCAGCGTGCGGGACAGGGTCCGCGCCGGCTTGGAGGTCTACCTCGAACACATCCGCACCCATCCCGAGGCATGGGCCGCGCCGCTCTTGGGCGGGCGCGAGCCGCCCGAGGCGATCGAAGTTCGCGCGCGAGCGCGTGAATCCTACGTCGAGGCCCTGTCGCAGATGCTGGGCGTCTCCGGCTGGAAGCGGCATGCCTACGCGGTTTCCGGGTATTTCGGCTTCCTCGACGGCGCCTGCCTGGCCTGGGTGCGCGACGGCTGCCCGGAGGCGGACCGCTACGCCCTGATCGACGCCGCGCTCGGCGCCCTCGAAGGCGCGCTGGGCGACTGGCGGGTGTGATCCGCCCGGCGGGGCGCGAATTGTTCGGCGCGCTGCAGCGCGCCCTGAGGCGGGCCGGGCGGGCCGTGTTTTGGCTGCTGTGGAGGCGGCGTCTCAGTTACGCTTCGTCCGCAGGCCCTTCGGCGCCGTTGTGCGCTTTGCCGACGTCGGCAGCCGAGCCGTCTCCCTCGCGGGGCGCCTCGCCTGCGTCTCCGAGTATTTGCGAAAACAGCCTGCTGGCGGTGGCACGCACCTCTTCGGAGCCGAGCATCGTGCCCGCAACGCTCGAAAGCACGTTGATGGAGAGAGCCGCGTAGGCGGCGTCGGCGTCCTCCTCCGTGGCCTGGCTTCTGCCCTTGCTGCGGGCGATGAGCTCGGCCACCCCGTCCTTTGACTTGGACAGCATCGCCCCCAGCTCCTCGCGGGCCTCGGGGTGGCGGACGGCGTAGATCCACGACTCCATATTGATGAGGAGGATCTCCCTCTCCGTCTCGGAATAGTCACCGGCGCATAGGAAGTCGGGCATCCGGTTGGCCTGCCGATACTCATCGACGAGCTCGTCCTGCTGCCTTTCAAGATCGCGCAGGACCGTGAGGAAAAGCGCCTCCTTCGAGGGGAAATTGGCATAGAGCGCGCCCTTTGTGAATCCGGCTTCTGCGGCTATGTCCGCCACGGCGGCGCCCTCATACCCCTTCTTGGCGAAGACGCGCCGCGCCGCCTCAATGATCTCAGCGCGGGTGCGTTCGGCCTTGGTCCGGCCCCGTTTGCCGCGGTCGCGGATGTCTTCCGCGGTCGACTCGATTTTCGCCGCGGCCGAGGAGAGCTGCTCGGACGTCTTGCGCAGCGTGCTCGAGAGGTTCTTGCCCGTCTCTTTCGTCACCGCGCGGGTGAGATTGCTCAGGGCGGCGGTGAGCGCCTTCGTCGCCGAGGCGAGGTCGTGCTCGCCGTCCGACTTGTCCTTCTTCGTGGCCATGGATCCACAGTACCGCAACGGCGGGGCCGGCCTTTGGGCAAACTGTGTGACGTCCCGTGCGGGCTCCTTGCGTGAATTCTCCACACGAGCGCTTGACATAAGGAATCTCCATGGACTTATGATTAGACCGACGGTCGGTCGGTTCGATCGAAGCGAGAAAAGTTCGCACAGAAAGCGAGGAATAGACATGGTTCGGGTAAGCAAGCCCGCTGCGCAGCGCAAAGACGAGATCCTCGACGCCGCGCAGACCCTGTTCGTCACGAAGGGGTATCAGGCGACGACGATCGAGGACATCTTGAAGGCGGTCGGCATCGCCAAAGGAACCCTTTACCATCATTTTTCCGGCAAGGAGGAGGTGCTCAGGGGCTTGGTCAGGCGCACGGTCGGCCAGGCGGTCGAACGCGCGAGGGCGATAGCCGCAAGCGATCTGTCCGTCCTTGAGAAGCTCGGCGCCGTCGCGGCTTCGGCTCGGGTGGAGGGCCAGTCCGCCGAGCTGATTGAAGAGTTCCACACCCAGGCCAATTCTGAGTTCCATCTCCTGTCGATTGTGGAGATGGTCAAGGGGCTGACCCCGATCCTCGCCGACGTCGTCTCCGAGGGCGTGGAGGAGGGGGTCTTCGCCACCGACGACCCCCTCGGAAGCGTCGAGGTTCTGCTGACTGCAGGAGGGTTCCTGCTCGACGTCGGAATATTCGGCGGCGACGCGGCGGAGGTCGGCCGACGCGCCGAGGCGGTCATGCGCGCGGCGGAAATCCTGCTCGGCTGCCCCGAGGGAGCTCTGAGCGCACTCGGCGAGATGCAAGGCGGCGAGAGCCGAGGCGGCGAGAGGCAAAGCGGCAGGGGGCGAGAGCGATGAAGTGCTTCTCGATTCTTTTCGCGGGGGCGTTCGTCAACTCCGTCGGCACGGGTTTGAGCGCGTTCGCCCTGGCGATCTACATGTTCCAAACCTACGGGACGGCCTCCTCGGTGATGCTCGTCCAGCTGTGCTCTTTCGCCCCGATCGTTCTGTTCGCCCCGATTGCGGGCGTGCTGGCGGACCGCTTCGACCGGCGGGTCATGATGATCCTCGGCGACGGCGGCTCCGTGGGCGGCCTGCTCGTCGTCATCGCCGCGGTCTCCTCCGACGATCCCGACATCAAGCTCATTTGCCTCGGCATCGTCGCCTCCTCGTGCTTTGCGGCCCTCACCGAGCCCGCGCTGCGCGCGAGCGTCAGCGACTTCGTCGGGCCGGACGAATATGTGCGGGCGTCGGGGATGCTCCAGCTCGCCGCCTCGTCGAAGTACCTCATCTCGCCGTTGCTGGCCGGATTCCTGCTTCCCGCCGTCGGGCTTCGGGCGCTGCTCCTTGTCGATGCGAGCACCTGCCTGGTCACGGTCGTCTGCAGCTTCGTCGTCCGCAAAGCCGCCGGGAACATGGGCGGGGGAGCGAAGGAAGAGGGGTTCGCAGCCCAGCTCATAGCCGGCTGGCGCGCGGTGGCTTCGCGGAGAAACGTGCGCATCGTGCTCGGCCTCATGACGATGGCGGTCTTCGTCATCGGCTTCCTTCAAACCCTGCTCAAGCCGATTCTCCTGCCGTACGTGGGGACGAGAACGGAGGGCACCGTCGAAACGATCGCCTCCGTGGGAATGTTCGCTGGCGCCGCGGTCGTCGGCATGGCGAAAAACGCGCGGCCGGCGGCCCTGCTTGCGGCGGGCATGCTCGGCGCGGGCGCAGCCATGGCGCTTTTGCCGATTCGCCCCGTCGCGTGGTGGGCCGCAGTTGCCGGCTTCGCCCTTTTCGCCTCGCTCGCCCTGTGCAATGCGGGGGCCGAGGTGATCATCCGCTCGTCCATCCCCAACGAGCAGCAGGCTCGGACGTGGGGGACGATCGGCATGGTCTCCCAACTCGGATACATCGCGGCTTTCGTCCTCGCCGGCCCGCTGGCTGACAAGGTCTTCGAACCCCTGCTGCGCGCCGACGGACCGCTGGCGGGATCGGTCGGAACGGCGTTCGGAACCGGGCAGGGGCGCGGAACCGCTCTGCTGGTGACGGCCATGGGGATCGCCCTCGTCGGCGTCGCCGCCGCCGTGCACGCCAAGCGTGCGGACATAGTCAGAGGAACCGAGGATTCCTCCGCACAGGGGAACGGTCCGAAGGCCGACGGCTCGCGGAACAAATCAACGGAGAAGGCCTCCGTGCGCATAGCCGAAGGGCGGGCGCAGGCTTCGCCCGTTCGGACCGGAGGGCCCGGACGGGCCGGAAAGCCCGGATCGAATGGAAAGGCGGGGGATTTCTAATGCTGCTCCGCATGCTTCGCGCAGACCTGCGCCGCAGCGTCGCGCAATCCGTCGCCCTGACGGTTTTGATGTCTCTGGCCGTCGCCCTCGTCGCCATGAGCGCGGCACTCGGAATACGCGCCGGCTCCGCGGTCAACTCCCTGTGGAGGGAAGCCGCGCCGCCCGACGTCGTGCACATGTACGCCGGGACGCCCGACGCGAAAGGCGTTGCAGAATGGGTCGGCGGGCGCTCGGACGTCAAGGACTACCAGCTCATGCGCTCCCTGCCCGTGCCCGTGCGGCAGTTGACGATCGCGGGCAAGAGCCAGGCCGATTCGGTGCTGGAGCCGGCCTTCGTCACCGCCCCCGAACGCTTCGACCTTTTGCTTGGCCAGAATGGAAAGCCGGTGCGCCCGGGGCCGGGGGAGATAGCGCTTCCCGTCCATTACAAAGCCGAGGGCATGGCCAAGGTCGGCGACGTCGTCCGCGTCCAAAACGGCTCGCAGAGCCGCGAGCTCAAGGTGGTCGATTTCGTCCGCGACCCGCAGATGAATCCCTCGTTGGTCACGTCCAAGCGCTTCGTCGTCCATTCCAGCGACTTCGCCGAATTCGACAAGCATTTGGAACCCGAGTACCTCATGGAATTCCGTTTGGCCTCCGGGGCCCCGACCTCGTCTTTCATCTCCGATTTCGGGGCGAGCGGGCTTTCGAGCAAGGGAATCACGATCGACACGTCCATCCTCAAGCTGATGAACGGCGTGACTACGGTTCCGATCGTGGGCGTGGCGCTGCTCGTCGCAGTTTTGCTGGTTGTCGTCGCATCCCTCATCCTCAGGTACACGTTCCTCGCGGCGATGGAGGACGACCTTCCGCAGATCAGCGTGCTCAAGGCGGTCGGCGCGCCGCCGCGCGGGATCAAGCGCCTTTACATGGTCAAGTACTTCGCGTTGACGGAGCTGGGGACGGCGGTCGGCTGCCTCCTGTCCTTCCCGCTGGCGGCGCCCCTCGACAAGGCCGTGCTTCTCTACCTCGGAGAGCCCGCCGCAGGGGCGTGGGACGTTGCCGTCCCGCTCGCCGCGGCGATTGCGCTCGGGCTCCTGATGGTCGGTTTCTGCCGCCTGATTCTGCGCCGCATCGACAAGCTTTCTGCCGTTCAGGCGCTGCGCACCGGCGTCAGCGGGAAGATCCGCCCCAAGCGCCACCGCCTCAAGCTGACGTCCTTCAAGCGTGTCCCGGTGTGCCTGTGGATGGGCGTGCGCGAGGCCTTCCGTCCCGCCTATGCGCTTTTGTTCGGCGTGCTCAGCGTGTGCACGATCGTCATGGTCATGCCGGTGTGCGTCGTCACCACGATGGACAACCCCGGTTTTTCCACATACCTGGGAATCGGCGGCGCCGACGTGCGCATGGACGTGAAGAAGATCGATTCCTCTCAGAGCGGCGCCGGCGGCCTCGACCAGGCCTTCGCGCGGGTCAAGGCCGACCCCGGCGTCTCTCGGGCCGTCAAAATGACCGTCCATAGGTACGACATGGCCGCAGCAGGCAGAAAGGGAACCGTGGCGCTGGTCGAAAGCGGCGACCACACGACGTTCCCGGTGAGCTACTTGAGAGGGAAGGCGCCCGTCGCCGCGAACGAGATCGCCCTTTCCTCGGGGCAGGCCAAAGAGTCCGGGGCCGACGTCGGAGACGCCGTGACGCTCACGGTTCCCCGGGGAGGGACGGGCGACGGGCCTTCGTCCCCTGTGTCCGGGCAGAGCGCCGACTCGCGGAAATTGCGGGTGACCGGCGTCTATCAGGACATCACCAACGGCGGCAAAACGGCCAAAACGCCGATGGAGACCGTCGCGGGCGACACGAGCGAGCCTGCCCAGCAGGTGATCTACGCCGACCTCAAGGAAAGCGCCGATCCCGCCGAGGCCGTGGCGGGCCTGCGGGCAAAGCTTCCCGGGGTCACCGTCGTGCAGCTTCAGGAATACATTTCGCAAACGCTGGGCGCCACCATCTCGCAGATGCGCACGGTGTGCGTATTCGCGGGCATCGTCTCGGCCGCTCTCGCCTTCCTCGTCTCGGCGCTCTTCGCCGTGCTCGTCATCAAACGCGAGACGCCTCAAATCGCCGCCCAGCTGGCGATCGGCGCGAGCAGGCGCGGCCTGCGCGGCCAGTATCTCATTCGCTTCGGTGCCGTGCTTCTCATGGGAATCGCCGCGGGGGCGCTGGCGGTGCTCACGCTCGGCGAGGCGGCCGTCGGCGCGGTTCTCGGGATGCTCGGCGCTCCGAACCTGAGCCTCACGGTGAATCCGTGGCTCGTATGGATCGCCCTTCCCGGCGTTCTCGCCCTGACGGTGGCCGGCGCGGTTCTCTTGGCCCTGCGCCGCATGCGGACCGCAGAAATGGAGGACGCCGAATGACCGCCCAATCACGCTCGAACGGCGCACCAAGCTCGAGCAACTCAACCAATTCGAACGACTCGACAAAACAGATCGCGAACAATCACGCAAAAGACTTGCGAAAGGAGACGGCGATGCCGATCTTGGAAGCCATTGACATAACGAAGGACTATGACTCGCGCGTGCTCCACGGGCTGAACGCAGCGATAGAGGCGGGGTCGTTCGTCGCGATCATGGGCCCCTCGGGCTCGGGAAAGACGACCTTCCTTCACATACTCTCCGGCCTCGACCGCCCCACTGGCGGGACCGTCAAGGCTGACGGCGAAGAACTGACCGGGATGAAGGAGAAGGACCTTGCTGCGCTGCGCCTGCGCCGCCTCGGATTCGTCTTCCAAAACCCGCACCTCCTTCGCACGCTCTGCCTGCTCGACAACATCGCGCTGCCGGGATTTCTGGCCGGGGACAAACCCCGCGAAGAGATCGTGGCCCGCGCTCGCGGGCTGATGGCGAGCATGGGAATATCGGAGCTCGAATCGAGCGACGTCGCGGAGGTCTCGGGCGGCCAGCTCCAGCGGGCGAGCATCTGCCGCGCCCTCATCAACGACCCGGAGATCGTCATCGGCGACGAGCCGACCGGCGCGCTCAACTCGGCCTCGGCGGCGCAGGTGCTCGACATCATGGGGGAGATCCGCGCTCGGGGCACGACGGTCGTCCTCGTCACGCACGACCCGATGGTCGCGGTGCGGGCGGACAGGGTCCTTGTGCTTGTGGACGGAAAGATAACCGACGACGTCGCCCTCGGCCGCTACAGCCCCGACGCCGCAGCCGAGCGCACCGCGCGGGTGACCTCGCTTCTGGCCAGCCGCGGGGTGTAAGAAGGCCGGCGGAAGGCGTTCGCAAACGGGATGCCGCCCCCCGCCGCCGACTTCGCAAACTGCAGTTCTTGGAGGCGCTGGCTTTGAAGCTTCCTCTCTTGAGAAAGAGCATTCGCAGAAGGGACGCTCGCCTCCGGCAGCTCGCGCACGAGACCGCCGAGACTGCCGGAGGCTAGCAGAGTCCGACTTGCTTTCCTGCCCTCGAGTGCTTAGAATGAAGCCATATGACAGGCCCGTATCTCGCAACGAGACGCGGGTCTTGTCCTTTACTGACCTAAAGTCGTGTAAAAGGACAGGTCATTTGTTTCAAAAAGGGGGCAATCGGTATGAACCGTTATGAGAAGTCGTTTTCATACCGCTCTGACTCCCACCAGGAGTCCACGTGAGCAACCTTAAGAGCAGTTACGCGAAACCTTTTTTGACGATTCCTGAACAGATACATCGCCTGCGCGAACGCGGTATGGAATGTGGCACTGATGCGTATGCGACAGCGATCCTTGAACGTTGTGGATACTATCGCTTATCTGGGTATTGGCATATCTATCGGGAATGCCCCGAGCGTTTGGAAGACCAGTTCGACAATAAAGGGCGTGAAATACGTCTTGACTCTTTCGTCGAAGGGACGTCCCTCTCGCAGGTCGTTGCGTTATATGACTTCGATCAGGAACTGAGTGTGCGTTTGCTTCGCGTCATCAGGGCAATTGAAGTTTCTTTTCGTTTTTTCATTGGTCACCGGTTAGGAAGAAACGATCCGTTTGCACATCGTAACCCCGATCAACTGGATGCGTTTCAAAAGCCGCATTCGGGACGGCGTCGTCGAAAGGAAACTTATAAAAAATGGATGGAAGAGTATGAACGCCAAGAAAATGGGGCAAAAGGTGACTTTGTACAGCATTTTCGCGAAGAGTATGGACGGCACTTGCCGATATGGGTCGCCAGAGGTGATGTCTTTTGGAACGATGAGTAAACTGTACTCCTTGATGCGGGAAACAGATCGAGAGATTCTTGCCTCAAGGCTGCAAGTCTCTCTCAATGATGAACGCGGAGATTATGGCGCTATGAGGTCGTGGCTCAGATGCATCAATCATGTTCGAAATATTTGCGCACATTATGGTCGTTTGTGGAACCGTTCGTTTGATTGCGCCGCTGAACCTCCGGGACGGGCGAAAAGAGATGGGAACGATATTCTTTCTTGTTTGAACAGTAAAGACATCAAAAATAAACTCTACGGCGCACTTCTCATCTTGCGTTATTTGCTATTAACTATCGCCCCTAACCGCACGGATGTTGTGGATATTGTGGATTTCATCAACAAAGAGTCCCATGTTCTCGGCTTCGGATTGAATCAGCTCGGGTTCCCGAGTGACTGGAAAACGAATCCAATCTGGGACCGCTGCTTCAGCCTCGACCCTGCTCCGAGGCTCGCTGCAAGTCTGCTTGATCGCGTCGAATGCCTCACCGCTATTCAGGTCTGTGACCTTCTTTCGTCCGCAGAGGTCGAATCGTCGGAAAACGAGCGAACTGTGGGGCGACTTGCTGGGGCGAAGAAAAAAGCGCAGAAAGAACTTCTGCGCACCTACCGCCATTATCGAGTTGTAATCGAGATCAAACTTGGAAAAACTAAGTATTATCCCGATTTTCAGTTTCGCGAAGGTAAAATTATCGATGCCCTTGCGGAAATCAACAAAGAACTTACCGAACGATGCGGAGAAGTGGATCCGGTGCAAATCGCCGCGGCACTGCTGGATTGGTGGCAAACGCCGAACCCCAGTATTTCGGAAGCAGAGGATGGCTCTCTCCGATCTCCCCTAGATCTTTTGCTCTCTGTGCCCGAGAAGGAGTTCGAAGCCGAGATTGCCCGCGTCGACGCCATGAGCAGTTTTGTTGTGCCTCGTCAATGAGAGCAGACTGCCCCTAGAAAGAAGGAATGCAGCACGCCTGGGGTGTCTCTTATCCCGGTGAAGCCCGAAGAGTTCGCTGACTTCGGCAAACGGCTTCAGAAGGCGTTCAGCAGGGCCGCGGCTGCTGAACTTGAAGGGAATGCAGATGGACTCGGGGCAGGTGGGAGCGGGCTTCGTAGGGACGGAACCAGACGCGGCAGCGGTGCGAACAGAAGCGCCGGCACTGCGGCCGAGTCCTTGGACGAGATGGGTGGACCGATTCCTTCAGACGAGGACCTCGCCGCTTCCTTCCACGCTCCCGGGGCGGAGGCTCTGCACATTGTGAGCGAAGGCGAATGCGTAGGCGGGCTCATCGTCTCGATAGAGGAGGATGGGCGCAGCGGCAGCCTCGACTTCCTGTTTCTCGATGAAGCCAGGCAGGGAGGAGGTTTGGGCTACGCGGCGTGGCGAGCCGTCGAGGCGCGCTATCCGACTGTGTGCACATGGGAGACCGCTGCCCCGTACTTCGACAAGCGAAACATCCACTTCTACGTCAACAAGTGCGGTTTTCGAGTTGTTGAGTTCTTCCATCCCGGTCACCCGGATCCGCACAGCCCGGCGTCGTCCGACGACGGCGTTCCCGACCTTATGTTCCGCTTCCATAAAGAGTCAGAAGAACGATAAGAAAAGCTGGGAGAAGACGAGACAAGGCGCAGAAAATGCAGAGGAAGGCCGTACCGGAAAGCGGCGATGCGGGAGACCACACCCGAAAAGCGGGGATGCGGGAGGCTATGCGAAAGGCCGGATGAGGCTCGGGGAAAGAGACTCCGGAAAAGGCGGAGGGCGGCCCCGTCTCGGGAGAGCCGCCCTCCGCATAGAGTCCAAGTGTCCTAGAGCTTTTTCAGACCTTCTTCGACCGCCGGCCAGTTGTCGCCGTCGAAATCGATCTTCCAGGGGCCGTAGTCGGCGTCGTAATTGGGTATCCAGACAAAACGCCTGTTGGAGTCAAGCCCCAGGAACATGGCGGTCCAGTGGTCGAAGCCCGCTTCCATCAGCGCTTTAAGCCAGTACAGAGCTGCTGTGATCAGCTCTCCCTGCTCCTTCTCGGAGATCCAGCTGTCATAGTGTTCGTCTCTCCACACGACTTCGGAGTAGGTAAGAAGGTTGTTGGAGCTGCGATCAAAATTGAGGAGCAGTCCGAGTTTGCTCCATCCCTTGGCGGTTTCTTGGGCGGCTCTGCTGAGAATTCCCAGCAGTTTGAATGTGTACTCGTCGTTTATCTTTTGTGAAGGCGGCAGTTTGCTGACATTGGATTCGGTCATTGGGGCATCGCCTCGTTTCTGTCAGGCATTGTCTCTTGGGTTGCCGTGTGAAAGGCAAAACGCTTTGCTGCGGCGTCGAATCAGTCGATTCGACGTGTCTAAGCTAGGCGCCAACGGCAGGCAACATTTTACCAAGGGAATTCAATGGAGGATGGTCAATTGGGGAAGAAGGTCGGAGGCACGATCGTCGATGTCGAACCGTTCGTGCCGATCGTACTGCTTGAGACGTTGAATCCCGAAGGCCGCCCGCCGGCGTTGTGTCCGACCTGCTCAACGCTGAACTGACGCGGGCCTGAGGCGTCGAGCGTCGGCCCCTCGAACTGCGTTCGGAAGCTGCCTCGATTGAGGCTTCTGTCCTGAGCGGCGAAGTTCAGGCCGTTTTCTTGGTTTTCCAGATCCTTGACAAGTTTCTGGTCCCTCGGAGAAAGCTCTTCGAATGCGTCGCTCCAAGTCTGCGCCGGATGGTTGGGGTCCGCCAAGTTCTGCCTCATCGTGGCGAGAGGCTCTTGCGCCGCCCCGTGTCTGCCGCCGTAGGCGTCGTCAAAGGGGAACTGTTCGTCGAGCAGTCGCGCCCGCGTGGGCGGCATCACCTGGACGGTTGCCATGTGGCCCGCGTCGTCGGTCGTTCCTTTGAGCCCATGGGCGTCCCTGAATGCGGAGCGATCGTCTGCGTCGAGCCTGCTGAGGCCTCCTCGGTGGTGATGATTGACGTCGCCGGGCGTCGTGTCTCGGCGTGCATTGACAATGTTGTCTTCATCGAAAACGCCTTCAGTCATCGTTACATTGCCCTTGGAGTCGAGATGATAGTCGACGTAACTGCCGTTTCCGTCCGGGCCTCCGTTGTAGGGCCATCGTCTTTCGACGCTTCCCCCGGGGTTTATCGGATCCGGTTTGGGAGGCATCTCGATGCCCTTCGATCCGCCGGGCAAGGCGTGGCTCGTCGAAGAGGCGACGTCGTCGCTCTGCTTGATGGCGTCGCTTACCGCCCCGCCCTTGATGTTCGCCATGGCGTCTTTCAGACGCGTGAACAGCCCCGACAGGTCGTCGGAGAGCTTCGAAAGCCTCTTTCCCGAGGACAGAAGATCGTCGACGTACCTGCGGAGTTTGCCCGCCCATTCCAAGGCCAAAGACGCGATGTCCGCGACAATCTTGGGGGCCAGGGCTCCGCAGGAAATGGCCAATTCGACGGCTTTCGCCGCAATGGCCGCGACGATGTCGGCGATCGCGTCGCGAACCAAGTCGTGGACGACCTGGACGATCGTCGAAGCCACGCCCAGGGCGGTGGACATTGCGTTCGAGCAGGTTCCGGCGAGTTCGACGTGCTTGGCGATGTCGGTTTGCAGCGACTCGCCTATGGACGTCCATGTGGCCGCGAAGCCTTGGACTTCTCCCGGGTTGCCCGCAAGCTCGTTCAGCCAGTCCTTGAGCGGCGACATGTGGTCGAGAAGCCACGAGATTCCCCACGACATGAGGGTTTGGAGCGGGTCCGACACGAGTTGCTGCACGTCCATGGCCGTGCCGAAAGCCGCCAGGGATTCGGCGACCCAGGAGTTGCTTTCCATGGCTTCATTGAGATCCTGTCCGTCCTCAATGAGGCCGAGGCCGGACAGTGGCGAGACTTCCGCGGGGCCGGACACCGACGCTTGGGCCGCCATCACTGGCCTCCCATGAGTGTTGTGATCTGGTTGATCGTCTGCGAGTTCACTGCGTCGGCGCCCTCGTAGGAATCGGCGACCGCCTTCAGATCGCCGACCGTCTTTTCAACTGCCCCCGCGGCGGCGTCGATAGCGAGGTCGGCGACCGTTTTGACGGCCGACAGAGGCGGGACCATGAACGAGCACAGGATGCCGAAGGCTCCCCCTCCGAGGTCCGTGGCCGCCGAGGCCGCCTTCGCGCTGGCTACGCCGTCGCTGATGTCGGCGACTTTCGCCGCGTGGGCCCGCAGCACGGCGGGCTCAACTTTCACATTCATCTTTGCCTCCATAGATTCGAAATCGCTTTGTGGAATCGGTCGTCGTCGGTGCTGCCTTCGTCCGCGAGGCGCGTGCGCATCTGCCGCACGCCTTCCTTTGCGACGGCGGAGTCTTCGCCGAGTTCGTCGTAGACCAAATCGGCGTAGCAGTCCGTCACTTTGCGCCGGGCTTCACGGAATGTAGACATGATGAGGGCGGTCAAATCCTGGGTCTTCAATTCCACGGCGTCCTCGGCGAGCCCGATGTCCACAAGTCCGCCGGCGTTGTTCACAGTTATGAAAACCCTGCCGTCCTCGCTCTCGGCGCTTCCCTCTAAGCTGTTTACTTTCTGCATGAGATCTTTTGCGCGGAGGAGATTCTCCTGCGCCTCGGTCATTTTGCTGTCGAGCGTGCTCTGCGCGCGATCAATACCCGAAAACTCTTGAAGCATCGTTCCCTTCTTATGGCTTTTGGTTTTCTTCATTCGTGGTAAGGCAATTCTATGGGGATATGCGTGTCATTCAGAGCTGCAGATCTCCCCAAAGCCCCGAATGCTGAAAAATAGTTAATGAACACTTTAATAAGGCGTACATGTAATTGACTGCTTTCGAGCGGAAACATGGATTTCATTTGCTGAGAAGCCCTTGGTGTGAGGAGCGAGATTTGACGGGGATCGTGTCGCGCCTCGGCTGGGCCGGCATCCAATTTCGTCGGCCAAAGCATACCGTTCGGAATCGAATCTTGCCCGCGTCCGGTTTGCCGTCAAAACCGCGAAACTTCTCAACTTTGTCTGTTTTTGGGCCGGGGCTTGAAGCTTTCCTCCACGCCGCTTCGTTTGCGTCGGAGCAATTCCGTGATAATCTGTTTGGCATATACCGAACGGTATTTGCTTTGCAAGACATGAAGCGAAAGGAAGGGGAACGCGATGGACAAGGTTCTCGCCGTCCAGGACCTGCACAAGCGCTTTGGCTCCGGCTCGCGCCTGGTTCGGGCGAACGACGGAATCACGATGGACGTGAAAGCCGGCGAGGTGGTCGGAGTCCTCGGCCACAACGGCGCCGGCAAGACGACGCTCGTCAATCAGATCGTCGGGCTGTATAGACCGCACTCGGGCTCGATCGCCGTCGGCGGCGTCGACGTCGTGGGCGAACCGAAGCTTGCCAGGCGGCTCGTAAGCGTCCAGGCGCAGGCGAACGTGCCGATCACCGGCATCAGCCCGCGCAAAGCCGTCGAGCTGACGGGAAGGATTCGAGGGGGCCGACGCCGGGCGATGCGCGCCCGGGCCGGCGAACTGATCGATATTCTCGACATGGGGGAGTGGGCGGACAAGCTTGCGGAGAAGGTCTCCGGCGGCGTCGCCCGCCTGACCGCCTTTGCCATGGCGGTGGCCCAGCCGGGGGCGCTCGTCGTCCTCGACGAGCCGACCAACGACGTCGATCCCGTGCGAAGGCGCCTGCTGTGGGACGAGGTTCGCCGGGTTGCCGAGCGCGGGGCGGCCGTTCTGCTCGTCACGCACAACGTCCGAGAGGCCGAGCGGGCCGTCGACAGCCTCGTGCTCCTCGACCACGGAAAGATCCTCGCCTCGGGAACGCCCGCCTCGGTCGTCTCCCAATTCGGCGACGGGGTGTACATAGACATCGACGTCGAGCGCGGGCGCGAACCGGTCGTCCCCTCGGCTTGGCCCGTCGAGAAAGTCGATCCGACGCACATCCGCGTCAAGGTCCATGAGAGCGAGGTGGCCGACGCCGCCGGCTGGGCCGTCAGAGCCCACGAAGCGGGGGAGATTTCCAGGTACGAGATCGGACCGGTCTCGCTGGAAGAGGTATACGTGGCGCTGACGACCGACGGCGCGGCGAACGCGGAGGAGAAGGCGGCATGACCGGAGGAAGCAAAATGATCGAAAAAGGCGGCGTTGCTGCGGGCAACGCGATTTCCGCGGGCGGTCCGAACGCGGGAGGGTCCTCGAAAGCCGCAGCGGGCAAGCCCATTGCGCCCGGCGCATCGGCCAACCGCGCGGTGGGGCCTTTAGGCCAGATCGGCCTGTTTATGCAATGGCAGTTCAGGCGCCATTCAGTCATGATCCCGGTGATCATCGTTTTGCAGCTGTTCATCGCCGTCACCGTGGTGTTCGGATACAGCTACATCATCGGCGACGTCGGGCGTCAGGAAAGCCTGTACCTTCTGACGGCGGGTCCCACGCTGTCCATCCTCACGCTCGGTTTTGCGCTGACCACGCAGGCCGTCGGGACGTACCGAACCGAAGGGAGCTTCGACTGGATGCTCACTCTGCCCCTGGGCCGGCTCGCATTCGTCCTCGGCGACCTTTTGGTGTGGGGCCTTGTCGTGCTGCCTGGGCTCGTGATCGGGGCGGGCGTGGGCGCGCTCCGCTTCGACGTCGACCTGTCGATCACGTGGTGGGCGGTTCCCGGCGCCATGCTGGTCTCACTCATCGCGGCCTCCGTCGGGTACACAGCGGCCGTTTTGCTCCAGGCGCAAGTCGCGATGCTCGTCGGTCAGCTGTGCATCTTCGTCTCGATGATCTTCGCCCCCATCACCTTCCCCGTCGAAAGGCTGCCGCAATGGCTCCAAACGGCCCATCAGTGGCTCCCCTTCGAGCCGATGGCGCAGGTCATGCGGGGCGGCATCGCCTCCGAGGATTTCTCGGTTCCCGGGCGCTCGTGGGTCCTTCTCGCCGCGTGGGGCGTGGTCGGCCTGTTCGCGGTGACGGCTGCGCTGCGGCGTCGAAAGTGAGGTTGCGCGCCGCGGCGTCGGAAGCGAGGCCGCACGCTTCGCGGCCTGAAGCGAGGCCCGCGGCTTAGGCGGAGCGGGGCCGGAGTCTGGCCCGGCGTCGCCGCATCGGACGCGGGCCGAGCCGGATCCGGGGCCAGCCGCTCATTCACGCGGGCGGCTGGCCCTTTTTCGGCTGTTTTTCTGGCTCTTCAAGGGGCCGTGACCAAAAACACGTAGTTTTCCCGCTCAAATAGTGAAACTTCTTCACTTGGTAACGAAACTCCCGCGCATAATTATGGACGAAGTAAAACCGACCCGGGGCGGGCGCGCGGTTCACGTTGCCGCCCGGCAGATAGGAGCCACAATGAATGCGCAGGTTGAGAAAGTCTACGAGCAGGTTGTCGCACGCAACCGCGGCGACCTCGAATTCCACCAGGCCGTGCGCGAGGTTCTCGACTCGCTCGTGCCGGTGATCGAGAAGCAGCCGCAGTACGCCGAGAACGGGCTTCTGGAGCGCTTGGTCGAGCCCGAGCGGCAGATCGTCTTCCGCGTGCCGTGGGTCGACGACGCCGGAAACGTCCAGGTCAACCGCGGCTTCCGCATCGAGTTCAACTCGGCGCTCGGCCCCTACAAGGGCGGCCTGCGCTTCCATCCGTCGGTCAACATCGGAATCATCAAGTTCCTCGGCTTCGAGCAGATCTTCAAGAACGCCCTGACCGGTCAGGGGATCGGCGGCGGCAAGGGCGGATCGGACTTCGATCCGCACGGCAAGTCCGACGCCGAGGTCATGCGGTTCTGCCAGTCCTTCATGACCGAGCTTTCCCGGCACATCGGCCCGAACACCGACGTCCCCGCCGGCGACATCGGCGTCGGCGGCCGCGAGATCGGCTACCTCTTCGGCCAGTACAAGCGGCTTCGCAACCGCTACGACGCCGGCGTCCTCACCGGCAAGGGCCTCGGATTCGGCGGCTCGCTCGCGCGCACCGAGGCCACCGGCTACGGGACGGTCCTTTTCGCCCAGTCGATGCTCGGCACGAAGGGCGACTCGCTCGAGGGCAAGACGGTCGCAGTCTCCGGCTCGGGCAACGTCGCGATCTACGCCGTCGAGAAGCTCCAGGCCCTCGGCGGCAAGGCCGTGACGATCTCGGATTCCTCGGGTTACGTGGTCGACGAGGCCGGCATCGACCTTGACCTGCTCAAGCAGGTCAAGGAAGTCGAGCGCGGACGCGTGGCCGACTACGTCGCCCGCCGCCCGGGCGCCAAGCTCGTGGCCGACGGCAGGGTGTGGGACGTTCCGGTCGACGTCGCCCTTCCCTGCGCCACCCAGAACGAGCTTGACGACAAGGACGCGGCCACGCTGTTGAAGAACGGCTGTGTGGCCGTCTCCGAGGGGGCGAACATGCCCTCCACCCCGAAAGCCGTCGAGGCATTCCAAACCGCGGGAATCCTGTACGGCCCCGCAAAGGCGGCCAACGCCGGCGGCGTGGCGACCTCCGCGCTGGAAATGGAGCAGAACGCCGGGCGCACCCGTTGGGACTTCGCCACCGCCGAGAAGAAGCTCGCCGGGATCATGGAGGAGATCCACGGCGCCTGCGTCGAGACGGCCGAGTTCTACGGCAAGCCCGGCGACTACGTGCTGGGCGCGAACGCGGCAGGCTTCACGAGGGTGGCCGACGTCATGATCGCCCACGGCATCGTCTGATTCAATCTCTTTGCGGGCGGCCGGGAAGCGGCCGCCCGCAAACCGTTGAAGGCGGACGTCGGTTCAGGCGGCCGCCGTCTGCTTTTCCTTTCCGAGGCCCCTTTTCTTGTCGCCGGCGCCCCTCTCATAGTTCAGGCTCTTCAAAAGGATGACGAGGGCCGCCGTGACCGCCATGCCGGCCAGAATCGCCAGGGCGAATCCGGCGAATCCGTCGATCGCGAAGGCGACGAAGACCCCGCCGTGCGGGGCGCGGGAACCCACGTGCATCAGCATCGTCAGCGCGCCGGTGACGGCGCCGCCTGCCATGGTCGCGGGGATGATCCGCAGCGGGGCGGCCGCGGCAAAAGGAATCGCCCCCTCGGAGATGAACGAGGCTCCCAGAAGCCACGCCGCCCTGCCGTTTTCCCGCTCCCCGCTGGTGAAAAGGCGCGGGCGAACCGCGGTTGCCAGTGCGAGGGCCAGCGGGGGAACCATGCCCGCGGCCATGACCGCTGCCATGATCTCGTAGGAAGCGGCGGTCTCCGCCGCCAGGCCGGCGGTGGCGAAGAGGTAGGCGGATTTGTTGATCGGGCCGCCCAAGTCGAAGCACATCATGAGGCCCAGGATGATCCCCAGGAAGACGGAGCCTCCGCCCTCGCTCATCGATTTCAAGCCTTGTTCGAGGTTGTTCATGAGCGCTTCCAGAGGCCGGCCCAACAGCATGTACATGACGGAGCCGACCAGCAGCGTCGTCGCCAGAGGGATCACGACCACCGGCATGAGCCCGCGCAGCCAGCGCGGAGTGCTCAGCCCGGTGAGCCACGAGGCGACGTATCCGGCGAGTATTCCGCCGATGAGGCCGCCGATGAACCCCGAGTCGACGGCGACTGCCACCGCGCCCATGGCGAATCCGGGGGCGATGCCCGGGCGTCCGGCCAGGCCGAAGGCGATGTAGCCGGCCAGGGCGGGCACGAGGAAGCCCATGGCGGCCGTGCCGATCATGTAGAAGACGGCCCCCAGGTAGGCGCAGAAGGGGGAGCCGAACAGAGCGTGGGGCGCCCACATCGTGTTGGCCTTCCCGCCAACGGTCTGGGCGATGTCGGGAAGGTTCCACAGGGACGAATGGGAGACGATGTTCTTGGCCGCCTCGACCTTGGCGCCGTTGTGCTCGAAGCCGCTTATGTCGTAGCCGCCGAAGAGATAGCCCAGGGCGATGAGCAGACCGCCCGCGGCGACGAAGGGGATCATGTAGGACACGCCCGTCATCACGGCTTGCTGGAGCCTGCGCGCCCAGTGGACGTTCTCCTCCTCAGCCGCCTCCTGCGCGGCGCCCGCGCCCGCCTGGACTCGCTTGGCGTGCGGGTCCTCGGCGGCGGCCAGCGCCTGATCGACGAGCGCTCCGGCGTCGTCGACGGCGGCCTTGACGTCCACGTCGACGACGGGCTTTCCGGCGAAGCGCTCGATCCCTTTGATCGGAAGGGAATGGGCGAAGACCACGGCGTCGGCCCGCTTGACGAGCTCGGGGTCGAGGGCTTCGATCTTCCCCGAACCCTGGCCCTCGACCGCGACGGTGACGCCGCGCTCGCTTCCCGCGCGCTCCAGGGCCTCGGCGGCCATGAACGTGTGCGCGATGCCGGTGGGGCAGGATGTGACGCCGACGATCACCTTCTTTCCGGACCGAGGGGCTTGCCCGCCGGCGGGCCTTCCCTGTTTTCCCGGCTCCGCGGAGGGCGAGGCGGCCCCGGCCTTTGACGCGGAGGCCCCGACTGCCGGGACCGTTTTGGAGGCCGCGGTTTCTTCCACGGCCTCCGAGGCCGCGGCCGTTGCCTGCCCCGCGGACGAGGCTGCGGGCGGATTTTCAGCCTGCTCCGCCGATGCGTCGAGCAGCTCGGGCTGAACCTGCCCGGTGACGATGCGGGCGACCTCCTCGGGCGTCTTCGCCGCGCGCAGCGCGCCCGTGAACGCGTCGTCCATGAGCCCGCGCGCCAGCTTGGCCAGAAGCTGGAGGTGGACGTCGTTCGCGCCGTCGGGGGCCGCGATCATGAAGACTATGTCTGCCGGCCGGTCGTCGTCCGCCCCGAAGTCCACCGGCTCGGCCAGTCGGGCGAAGCCAAGGCTCGCGGTGAGCACATGGGCGCTGCGGCAGTGCGGGATCGCTATGCCGCCGGGAATGCCGGTGGGCGCGGTCGCCTCGCGTGCGAGGGCGTCTCCGGCCAGGCCGTTGGCGTCGTCGGCGCGCCCGGAGTCCCCGATTTTGCGCGCGAGGAACTTGATGACGTCCCTCCGGTGCGCCCCTGGCGCCGCGTCCAGCGCGACGAGCTCGGGAGTGATGAGCGGCGTCTGCTCGTTAGGGTGGTCCTCGGTCATTGTGCCTCCTTTTATTGTTCTGTCTGTGGTGGTTTTCTTGGTTTTATGTGGAGAAAGTTGGTTTTATGGGTTTAATTTTTGTGGTTTATTTAGGTTTGACTATGGATTAAAAATTTTTTGAGGATTGAGTGTAGGTCTGCGCGCAGATTCTATGAAAATCTGCGTGAAAGTTGTTTATATGTTTATTGGGCCGTGAATTGGGTGTGCTTTGAGTTATATGCCTGTGGTCGTGTCGGCTCCTGTTTCTGCTTTTAGGTTGGGTTATGCATTTGCCTGTGGAGCGCGGCTTGCATTCGGCGACGCCGGACGGGGCGCAGCGGGATCCCGACGCGCAATAAATGGGTTCAGTCGAGCCGGACGATCTCAGAGGCTCGCGCTGGCAGGTCGCGCGGCGTGGGCAGGGCGGTGCCGGGAAGGCTTGCCGCGGCCGAGCCGTACGCCATGGCGGCGCGCAGGCGCTCGGTCTGCCCGCC
>ERZ773054.723-NODE-723-length-23292-cov-18.974351_pt1 | contig 23292 bp, 20 predicted proteins | sample MGYA00580630_ERZ773054 | MGnify/ENA primary metagenome ERZ773054 (study PRJEB29015, sample SAMEA2737994) | human oral metagenome | biome: human oral; feature: human-associated habitat; material: dental | place: China | collected 2115 ... | reverse complement strand
GTACGCCTTGCGGCTCGCCGCCTTGTCTCATTTTTATTTTAATCCACTATAATTTGTATTGTTAAACCAATCAGTTAATTGCCGTATAGCCTTGCCGTGGTGCAGGCTGCTTTTGTCGGTTAAAACAAAAACCGTACCGCATCGGTTTTGATGGCGGTACGGTTTTTGTGTTCAAAAAGCAGCCTGCACTTTATTTGGCCGGCGCTTTGGCTGCTTGAAAGCGGAAGGCGACTTTGGCCAAGCCAGCTTCTTTGGCCGCTTCCAACACTTTCACCACGTTGTCGTATGCGGTGTCTTTGTCCGCGTCAATCGCAATGATGGTGTCCGGATTGGTTTTGGCGATTTCTTGGAAGCGCTGTTTCACGGCTTCCAAATCCACTTTCTGTGCCGAATCCGCGCCGATGGCGTAATTGCCCGAAGCATCCACGGCAATTTCCAGCGGGTTGATGTCCATTTTGTTTTGGTTGTCGTTGGTTTTGCTGCTGGCCACGGGCAGGTTCATCGGAATGGAATGCGTCATCACCGGCATGGTAATCATGAAGACGATGAGCAGCACCAACATCACGTCCACCAAAGGCGTTACGTTGATGTCGCTCATGGGCGCATCTTCGTCATGGTCGTTCATTGAGCCGAAAGCCATGGCTTACTCCTTGTGGTTAATCAGTTGGACGTGCAGGTCGTGGGCATAATTGTGCAGCGTGCGCGACAGGTTTTTGTTGCCGCGGCTGAAACAGTTGTAAGCCAGCACGGCGGGAATCGCCACAAACAAGCCGATGGCGGTGGCCACCAACGCCTCGCCAATCGGGCCGGACACTTCGGCGATGCTCATCTGGCCGCTTTTGCTGATGTTGATTAAGGCGTGGTAAATCCCCCAAACGGTACCCAACAGGCCGATAAACGGTGCAGTCGAACCGATGGTGGCCAAAGCGGTCATGCCGCCTTCGAAACGGCTCATAATTTTGCTGGCGCTGTGGCGCACTTCGCGCTCCAGAAATTCAGGTTCTGGCAGGCTGCCGGAAAGCTGTTGCAGGCTGCCGTCGCGGAAACGGCGTTGCGCTGTCAAAGCGTCCAACGTCAGCTCGCTGATGGGCGAAGGCGTTTGTTTGGCCGCTTTTTCCGCACCTGCCAGCGTTTTGGACGACCAGATGGCTTCGCTGGCGGCAGCATTGGCTTTTTTGGCGGCAATGTGGCGGATGCTGCGCAGCACAATCACACACCATGTGCAGATGCTCATGGAAATCAGAAACAGGAACACGCCGATAAGGACGGGATCGCCTTGTTGGAATACTAAACCTAAATTCATGAATACTCTCTTTCAGGGATAAAAATTAAAAAAACAGTTTGAAAAGCAGCCTGCACGTTATTCAAGTGAGAACGTGTAAGACGTGTTGAAACGGGTGCGGACGGGTGTGCCGTTAACTGATTTGGGACGGTAGCCTGCACCTTGTGCGGCACGGACGGCGGCGGCATCCAACCGTTGATGGCCGGTGGATTGGGTTACTTTTACATCGGACACCGAACCGTTAGCTTCCACAATAATAGACAGTTTGACCGTACCTTCTTCGCCTTCGTTTTGCGAAATGCTCGGATACGTTACTTTCGGCAATCGGACATAACCGCCGTTCACAATGGCGTTCGGGTCGGCCGGTTTGTCGCCGCTGCCGTGTTTGCCGTTTCCGTCTCCGTCGCGGCTGCCTGCATTGTTGCCGGGGTGCTGGCTGTTCGGGTTGGAACCGCCACCACCCTTGCCGCCGTCCTGACGGTTTACCGCATCAGGCGAGCCGCCCGGACTTTTCGAATTGCCCGGTGTGCCGCTGGTGTTATTGCTGGCTGTTGTGCTCGGTTTCAGCGGTGTTTCCGCGGGTTTGGGTGCGGGCGGGGTCGGTGTTGGTGCTGGAGGTTTCGGTGTCGGTTCTACCGGCTTCGGTGCGGGTGTCGGCGGTTTCTCAACCACCGGTTTGGTCGGCTGCACCACATCGGCAGGCAAATCGTTCCGCACAACCGCGTTCACTTTGGGTGGCGGCGTATTGGCGGGTTTTTCCTGCACGGGTTTGGGTTTTTCAGGCGCTTGCGGTGGGGGCGGAGGGGGTGCAGGCTGCTCTTGGGCAGGCTGTGCCGCGCCGCCGTTTTCCAGAGGTGCCGGAGCTCCGTCTGCAAGCGGTTTGTCGTCACCTTCGGGCGTTCCCAAATCGACAAAGGTCAATTCGTCCACCGTAACAGGCTCGGGCGGCTCTTTGCTTTTCCACGCCAGCGCCAGCAGCCCTGCGTGCAGCAAACTCACCACGATGATGACAGAGGGTTTTAAAAGATTATGATTTTTCATGGGGCGCAATAATAATACAAACGATTATTGTCCGCAAATTTTTGTTAATGGTGTAAAAAGACAAAATGCCAAAAATGCATCGATTTTGGTCATTTTGTGTTCATTTATTGTTCGCGGCAAAAAACGATTTTCGTTATAATATCGCCTTTGCAACGGCTGCCGAGGCATGGATGCTTGGCTGCTTTGTTTATTTTGTTGGATTAACTCAATATTAGGAATCAAAATGGCAGATTTTAATCAAATTTTGGATGTGGGCGATGTGGACGCGGGCATTATCAACGTGGTGGTGGAAATTTCCGAAGGCAGCACGCACAAAATCGAATGGGACAGAAAACTGGCGGTGATGAAGCTGGACCGCGTTGAGCCGCAGATTTTCGCCAAGCCCACCAATTACGGTTTCATTCCGCAAACATTGGATGAGGACGGCGATGAGCTGGATGCTTTGATTATCACCAAAAATCCATTGCCGACCGGTATTTATATGCAGGCGCGCGTTATCGGCATCATGAAGTTTGTCGATGACGGCGAAGTGGACGACAAAGTGGTGGTGGTGCCTGCGGACGACCGCGATGCGGGCAATGAAATCAAAACATTGGCCGATTTGCCGGCGCAGCTGGTCAAACAAATCGAATTCCATTTCAATCATTACAAAGACTTGAAAAAGCCCGGCGCGACCAAAGTGGAGTACTGGGGCGATGTGGAAGAAGCCAAACAGGTTATCCGCGAATGCCAAGCGCGTTGGAATCAGCGATAATATTGTCGGTTGCTACATGAAATGATGATAAAAGTGCAGGCTGCTTTTGCCCAATGATGAAAGCAGCCTGCACTTTTACGAAGTGCCGTAAAATGTTAGTTTTCGTCAAAAGGACTATTCAATGGAACATCTGCAAACGCCCGCGATGGAGGATATGGAAGTACGCCAATTAACCGTCCCGCCGCATTCTGTCGAAGCGGAGCAGTCGGTGCTGGGTGGCTTGCTGATTGACGGCGAAGCGTGGGAGAAAATAGAAGATATATTGGCCGAGAATGACTTTTATCGGCACGAACACCGACTGATTTTCCATGCCATCCATACGTTGGCCAGCGCCTCCAGAGCCGTGGATATTTTAACGGTGCAAGATGTTTTGCTAAGCAACAACACGCTGGAAGAAGTGGGCGGCTTCGATTATCTCTACACATTGGCGCAAAACATCCCTTCTGCCGCCAATATCAAACGATATGCCGAGATTGTGCATGAGCGGGCGATTATCCGCCAGTTGGCAGAAGTTGGAACAGAAATTGCTAGAAATGCCTACAATCCACAAGGAAAAACGGCAGAGGAATTGCTGGATATTGCTGAAAACAGTGTTTTCCAAATTGCCGAAAGTACCGAGAAGTCGAAACAGAATTTTTTGGAAATGCCCGAACTATTGGCGGAGAATATCGCCAAAATCGATATGCTGTACCAGCAGGGCAGCACCAGCGAAATCACAGGAACGGCAACTGGTTTTGTCGATTTGGATAAGAAAACATCGGGATTGCAACCTGGCGATTTGGTGATTGTGGCAGGCCGGCCGTCTATGGGTAAAACGGCATTTGCCATCAATATTGCAGAAAATATCGCTTTATATGAACAACTCCCTGTGGCGATTTTTTCGATGGAGATGGGTGCGTCGCAGCTGACCTTGCGGATGTTGAGTTCGGTTGGGCGGGTCGAGCAGTCTTTGTTGAGAAACGGGCAGCTTAATCGGGAAGAGTGGGCAAGATTGAACGAAGCGGTAACGCATTTGAACGCAGCGCCTATCTTTATTGATGAGACATCTGCGCTGACGGCATTGGAGGTTCGTGCCCGTGCAAGGCGGTTGGCCAAGCAGCAGGGTGGAAAGTTGGGCGCAATCGTGATTGACTATCTGCAAATGATGTCCGGCTCAGGAAAGCGCAACAGCAACCGTGTTGAAGAATTGGGCGAAATTTCACGCTCATTGAAATCTTTGGCAAAGGAATTGCAGGTGCCGGTAATCGCATTGTCGCAATTGTCGCGGTCGGTGGAAAGCCGCCCGAACAAGCGCCCTATGATGTCGGATTTGCGCGAATCGGGTGCGATTGAGCAAGATGCCGATTTGATTATGTTTATGTACCGCGATGAATATTACAATAAAGAAAAAAGCGAGCTTAAGGGCTTGGCTGAATGTATTATCGGCAAGCACCGGAACGGACCGACAGGTACGGTTTACTTAACATTTTTGGGGCAGTTTACACGATTTGAGACGGCTGCCTATGTACCTGAATATACAAATACATCGGAATAATATTTTAAATTATGGATATGCTTTTATGAAGAAATATACTAATCCCACAAAAGGATTTACTCTGGTCGAGTTGATGGTGACGCTTGCTGTGATGGGGATTATGGCGGCAATCGCATTTCCCAGCATGAGTAATTTTATCGCCAATACCCGTTTAACCAACCGGGCAGGGCAGGTGGCTAACCTATTCCGTTTTGCGAAAGGCGAGGCGGTTCGTTTGGGCGTGCCTGTTGTTGTGTGTGGCGTTAAGGTGCGGACGGATGGCCGCCCTTCCGGTGTTTGTTCTCCAAGCAGCGTTAGCAGCGGAATGATGGCCTATGCCGATAATAATAAAAATGGCATGTATGATGACGGCACGGATGTGATGTTGCGTTCTGTCAGCATTAACGGAAATGACAACCCGGAAAAGATGACGGTAGAAGTCAATAAATGTAAAGTTGACGGCACGAACTGCACAACAGATTCTATTGTGGAATATGTATTTTTTGCGAATGGCATGTACGGCAGCAAGAAAGTAGCCAGAACGACTCAAACTGATTTAGTTAATAATGTAGAAGTGGCTCAGTCGTTCTTGCGTGTTCGAATCAAAGATGTGCAAAGAACGAATTTGGCAGCACGCAATACGATAGTTGCACCTAGCGGCGCAGCTGCCACTTGCCAAACAGGTAGTACATCCAATGTTGCAGACGGCTTTAGCGCAATCATGAAAACCGTTTGTGATTCGTAAAAATAATAAAAATTCAGAATAGTTAGGATATGTTCATGAAAACAGAGAAAATACTATTTCAATCAATTGCACGCGGTGCAACGATATTGGAAGTAATGATTTCCGTATTGCTGCTTACCTTTGGTGTACTGGCGTTAATGGCAGCGCAACTGCGCTCTGTGGCCAGCCTTAGCGAGGCGGAGAACAGAAGTATTGTTTCGCAGGCGGCCGAAGCTTTGGCGGAGGGCATGCAGGCAAATTCCAGTTTGGAAAAAGTGGGAAATTCATATGGCCGCACTTATACAGCTTATTACGGCAGGCCTGCCGGTGTGATTACGATTGGTGATGATAGTCACAAGGCTACAGTACAAAATGGGCTATCAGGTACTAAGACAAAAGCAGAGGTGGCCAAACAGCATATTGACGAATTTGAATATGTGTTGCAGACGCAATTAACCAATGTGAATACTTTGGGTTATGTGATTTGTCGAGATAAAGCCAAGCCGGAAGCGGCAACTTATGATAATGGCCAATTTAAAGACAATTGTGCTCCTGCGAAGAACGATACCGATACGCATGTTATTAAGGTTGTTTGGCGTATGGGCAATGGCAAAAATGATTCAAGCAACGATAACAATACGACAGCATACTCTTATATGCTTGAAGTTGGTCGATGAACATGAATTGGAAGAATAAAATGAACCGTAGATGGATTGCAAAACCAAAGGGTTTCACCCTGATTGAATTTCTTGTTGCAAGTGCCTTGGCAATTATTGTTATTTCCGCAGCAGGCGGCACCTATTTTATGACAAGAAAAGTGAATGATACTACACAGCGTAAATTGGAAATACAACAAAATTTACGTAATGCTGCTTCAATGCTGACGCGTGATGCGCGTAACGCAGGAACATTTGGCTGTTTCAATATGGCCTTAGATGGAAAGCCTCCTGTACTTCCGCCTGACCTAACATCAAGAGGTTTAAAAATTAATAAGACTGAGAATGATGGTTTTGGCGTCCGGCAATTACCGCAGAATAGTGTAACGACCTTGTTGACTAACCAAAGGCTTGTATCTGGGACTTTTACGGCTGCAAGTGATGCATTACTTTTTGTCTATGGGCGCGGTGTAGCGGGAGTTAACAAAGAAATTACTAATGTGCAGCCAAATAAATTGTCCATTAATGATGCAAGTAATGATCCTGATTTGAACTCAACATTATCTGAAAAGGGATATCTTGTATTGAGTAGCTGTACAGAGGCGCGATTGGCTAAAGTAACTGGTGTTGATAGTGGATTTAAAACAGTTGATGTCTCTATAGATAGCAACAATACATTGTCAACAATTACGACTGATTCTAAAAATTCCCGTGGTGAAATTACCGTTAGCCGTTTCTATGCTTCCATGTATGTATTGGGTAGATTATCGGCAACCGATAGCCCTGCATTGCTGCGTTTTGATTTAAATGGTCAGGGTCAATGGCAAGGGCCTCAATTATTGGCGGAAGGCGTATCTGGTATGTCTATTTCCTATGGCTATATTACTAACTGTACTAATTTGGCAGAAACTGATATAAATAAAATGAATCAAGAAAAATATACATTTGCAAACACATTAAGCATGAAAACACTGCCTGCAATTGTTCGTTTGCATTTGACCTATAATACATCGGCGGATAAAGCTAATCAGTCAGGAACCGATTACTTTATCAATGCATCTGTGCGTGGTGGTAATACATGCGGAACAGTGTTACCTATACTATAAGCAAGGGAAATAAAATGATTTTTAAAAGTGTAAAAAAAGGTTTTTCGTTATTCTTTGTAATGATTTTGATGTTGGTGATTGCGTTTATTGTCATCATGACTAGCCAATCTTCATTAACAGAGATGCGCAGCAGTACCAATGAAGCAGACAGGAAATTTGCGCTCTCTTTGGCGGAAAATGGATTACGTGAAGGTGAGTTTGCTATCAAGGCAGCATTTGATGCGAAGCCCACCGTTAAAACATTTACTGCAGACTGCCAAAATGGTTGGTGTCTGCCTGCGAAGGATAGTTATTCCAGCAATCAATCAAATGAGCCGTTTAAATTTGATACTGCTACTGCTGCACCTGATATTCCTGCGTGGGAGCGTTGTGCGGCAAATCCAACCAGAGATCAAGCAGCATCTTGCCCAGGTAAAACGGTTTTGGATGCGGGTTGTGATACTAATAACAGATGTATCAAGAGTAATGATGGGAGAACTTTCTATATTGTTGAGTATTTAGGGGCCCGTACAGATAGTACGCAATCAACACAGATAGATAATTTCCGAATTACATCCAGAGCTCGCGGCAACAATAAGGATACAGTGGTGACGTTGCAGAGCAATGTTGAATTAATTCATAAAAAATAAGATAAGAGTAGATATGAAAAAACACTCATATGGCTTTACTTTAGCAGAGTTAATGATCGTTATTGTGATTATCGGTATTTTGGCTGCAATCGCACTGCCTTCTTATCGCTCTCACGTTGAAAAAACCAATTTGGCAGAAGCCAGACAGAAATTGGTCGATATTCGCCAAAAACTGGAAACACAGAAAATGGTGGCTCCTGATAGGTTTGCGCGTGGTAAAGGATCCGTTGTGGCTGCCAATTATACGTTATTTTTATCTAACGAATTAGGAAAAATCGATCCACGATTGACCCAGAAATATTTATTTTCCGTTTTAGTTAAGGAGGTTAGTGGCAATCAGGTCAGTTTCATATTGCAGGCTTATCCAAAGGATGGTAGCGGTTATCGGGACGGCTTGTATACAGACAGCACCAATAAAGCATGGCGCTGTCCGAAAGAAGTAATGCGGTCTGTGGCGATACTATATAGCCAGCCGCCGGCATTAAACAAATGTAGTGAATTTAACTAATACCAAATTTCAAAACTGGATTCCATATAATGTGGAGTTCAGTTTTTTATTTAAAGCAGCCTGCACCGCTTTACGCTATAATCTGTGGGCATTAGAAATGATGATTTTGATATAGGATACCAGTATGCAAAAGATTTGGTTGTCGAGTTACGAAGAAGGTGTGCAGCCCGAAATTGACGTTACACGTTACCGTTCCGTGGTGGATGTGGTCAATTACGGAGTGCAGCAATTTGCCCGGCAAGAAGCTTTTTACAATATGGGCAAAGCATTGAGTTACCAAGAAGTCGGGCAGTTGTCCGATCAAATTGCATCATATCTGCAAAATGTGCTGAAATTACCGCGCGGCGAACGTGTGGCCATCATGATGCCGAATATCCTGCAATATCCGATTGCCGTGTTTGGTATTCTGAAAGCGGGCTTGGTGGTGGTGAATACCAACCCTTTGTACACGCCGCGCGAATTGGAGCACCAACTGAACGACAGCGGAGCCGGCACTATCATCGTATTGGAAAATTTTGCCAATACGCTGGAATTGGTATTGCCGCGCACGCAAGTGAAAAACGTCATTATTGCCAAAATGGGCGATATGTTTGGTACGATTAAAGGCGGCATTATGAATTTTGTGCTGCGCCATATCAAAAAAATGGTGCCCGGCTACCATATTGCCAATGCGATTCCTTTCAAGCAGGTTCTGGCACAGGGCGCGAAGCAGCCGTTTACACCTGTGGATTTGACGCGTGAAGATTTGGCCTTTCTGCAATATACCGGCGGGACCACAGGCGTTGCCAAAGGTGCGATGCTCACGCACGGCAATATTTGCGCCAATATGCTGCAGGGCGGCGAATGGATTAAGCATAAATTGACACCGGGGCAGGAAACCGTGATTGCAGCCTTGCCCATGTACCATATTTTTGCGCTCACGGTAAATCTGCTGCTGTTTTTCCAGGCAGGTGCAAAAAGCATTTTGATTACCAATCCGCGCGATTTGGACGGATTTATTGAAGAATTGAAAAAACATCCGGTCAGCGTGTTCATTGGTTTGAATACCCTGTTCCGCGGACTGCTCAACAAACCAGCGTTCCACCAAGTCAAATTTTCGACTTGGAAACTGTCGTTGGGCGGCGGCATGGCCACGCAGCAGGCAGTGGCGGAAGAATGGTTTAAAACGGTCGGCATTCCGGTGGTGGACGCGTACGGTTTGACTGAGGCCAGCCCCGGCGTTTGCGTGAATCCGTTAAATGTGAAGGATTATTCCGGCGGTATCGGCTTGCCGCTGCCGAATACGGAAATCCAGTTGAGAGACGGGCGCGGCGGCGAAGTGGCCGTGGGAGAATCGGGCGAATTGTGGATTCGCGGGCCGCAGGTGATGCGCGGCTATTGGAACCGCCCCGATGAAACCGCCAAAGTCATCGACCAAGACGGCTGGCTGGAAACGGGCGATATTGCCACGATGGACGAACGCGGCTGGCTGAAAATTGTCGATCGCAAAAAAGATTTGATTGTCGTTTCAGGCTTTAACGTGTATCCGAACGAAATCGAAGACGTGGTGGCCAGCCATGCGAAAGTGCAGGAAGTGGCATGCGTGGGGGTGAAAAGCGACAAAACGGGCGAGGCATTGAAGTTGTTCGTGGTGAAAAAAGATGCCAGCCTGACCAGCGACGAGCTGATCGAATATTGCCGCACGCAACTGACGGGCTATAAAATCCCGCGCGACATCGAGTTCCGCGACGAATTGCCGAAATCCAACGTCGGCAAAATCCTGCGCCGCGAATTGCGCGACCAAGCGGAATCTTAACGCTGTGCAAAGCAAGTGCAGGCTGCTTTTGAGCCATCGGGAAAACGGCAAAAAGCAGTCTGCACCTTTATCCGACCAACCGATTACGAACGGAAACACAATATGGCAGGCAACACCATCGGACAAGTATTCACCGTAACCACATTCGGCGAAAGCCACGGCGAAGGGCTGGGCTGCATTATCGACGGCTGCCCGCCCGGGTTGCCACTGACGGCGGCCGATATTCAGGCCGATTTGGACCGCCGCAAACCCGGCACCAGCCGCCATGTTACCCAGCGGCGCGAGGCGGACGAGGTGGAAATTTTGTCGGGCGTGTTCGAGGGGAAAACCACCGGCACACCGATTGCGCTGCTGATTCGCAATACCGACCAGCGCAGCAAAGACTACGGCAATATTGCGCGGCAATTCCGCCCCGGCCATGCCGACTATACCTATTGGCACAAATTCGGTACGCGTGATTATCGCGGCGGCGGGCGCAGTTCGGCACGGGAAACCGCTGCGCGCGTGGCGGCGGGAGCAGTGGCCAAAAAATGGCTGCAGGCCCATTTCGGCACGGAAATCGTGTGTTGGGTCACGCAGGTGGGCGAACACGAAATCGCGTTTGAAGACGAAGCGTTTATCGGCCAAAATCCTTTTTTTGCCGCCAACCAATCGCAAATTGCCGATTTGGAACACTATATGGACAGCGTGCGCAAATCGCTGGACAGCGTGGGCGCGAAGCTGCGGATTGAAGCGCGGAATGTGCCGGTCGGGCTGGGCGAGCCGGTGTTCGACCGCTTGGATGCGGAAATTGCTTATGCGCTGATGTCCATCAACGCTGTGAAAGGCGTGGAAATCGGCGACGGTTTCGATGTGGTGGCGCAACGAGGCAGCCTGCACGGCGACGAACTCACACCGCAAGGCTTTAAATCCAACCATTCGGGCGGCATCTTGGGTGGCATTTCCACCGGGCAGACGATTACCGCCAATTTTGCCATCAAGCCGACCAGCAGCATTGCCACACCGCGCCAATCCATCGATATCGACGGCAATGCGGTGGAAATTGCCACGCACGGACGACACGACCCTTGTGTCGGCCTGCGTGCCGCACCGATTGCCGAAGCCATGTTGGCACTGGTGCTGATGGACCATGCACTGCGCCACCGCGCGCAAAATGCCGATGTGCGCGTGAATACACCCGATATTGCGCGGATTTCGTAGCCACATTGTTCTATTAAAAAAGCAGCCTGCACTCCGGTTTTCAAAGTGCAGGCTGCTTTTTCTTTCGTTTCCGCTATCGGGCGATTTATCCCAACACCTTCCGCGCCGCCGCAAACAGCTGGTACCAGCCGCCCAGCTCGAACGCCTTCCATTCTTCGGGGCACCAGCTCATTTGCGCGGTGCGGTACACGCGTTCGGGGTGCGGCATCATGATGGTTACGCGGCCGTCGGCGTTGGTGATGCCGGCGATGCCCTGCGGCGAGCCGTTCGGGTTCAAAGGATATTGCTGCGTTACCTCGCCCAAGCCGTCCGTATATTGCAGGGCAATGTGCAGGCTGCTTGGGACTTGGTTTTCAGGCTGCCCCAAGTGGGCAAAGTCCGCGCGGCCTTCGCCGTGGCTGACGACGACGGGCAACGCGCTGCCGACCATTTCGCCCAAAATCAGCGAGGGCGATTTCGGCACGCGCACCATGCTCAGCCGCGCTTCAAACTGTTCGCTTTCGTTGCGCTTGAATTTCGCCCAGCCGTCCGCACCGGGGATGATTTCAGCGAGGTTGCTCATCATCTGGCAGCCGTTGCACACGCCGAGCGCGAGCGTGTCGGGGCGTACGAAGAATGCGGCAAACTGGTCGCGCAGCCTATCGTTGAACAGGATGGTTTTCGCCCAACCTTCGCCTGCACCCAGCACGTCGCCGTAGCTGAATCCGCCGCAGGCGGCCAGCATCTGGAAATCGGCAAGGTCGGCGCGGCCCGAAAGCAGGTCGCTCATGTGCACGTCCACGGCTTTGAAACCGGCGCGGGTGAAGGCGGCGGCCATTTCAACGTGGCCGTTCACGCCTTGTTCGCGCAGGATGGCAATTTTGGGGTGCAGGCTGCCTGAAAGATAAGGCGCGGCAATATCTTCTTTCAAATTAAAGCTCAAATCGGCAAACAGCTTGCTGCGTTTGTTGTCCGCCAGCAAGGCAAATTCGCTGTCGGCGCAGGAGGGGTTGTCGCGCAGGCGTTGAATTTGGTGGCTGGTTTCCTGCCATGCAGCCTGCAAATCGGCCAATGCAAACACGGTGTCGCCGATTTTGAGGTTGCCGCTGCCGATTTCAGGCTGCCCGATTTGGTACAGAAGTTCGGGGAATTCGCGCTGCTCGAACAAGGCCTGCACATAATGCAAATCTTCATGGCGGATTTGGATGACCGCGCCCAGTTCTTCGTTGAACAGGATGTCTTGGTCGCAGCGGTTTTCCACCAGCCGTTCCATGGCGAAATCTTCTTCCAAATCAATGTTCAGCCCTGTGCGGCCGGCAAACGCCATTTCCGCCAGCGTGGCAAACAGGCCGCCGTCCGAACGGTCGTGATAGGCCAAGAGTTTGTCTTCGGCCACCAGCTGCTGCATGATTTCGTAGAACACTTTGAGCGTGTCCGCGTCGATGTCTGGACTTTCGCCGCCCAAATCGTTCCACACCTGGCTCAATGCAGAGCCGCCCATGCGCGCCTTGCCGAAGCCCAAATCCACCAGCAGCAGCACGCTGTCCGCCACGGGTTTGATGTCGGGCGTAACCGTTTTGCGCACGTCCTGCACGGGGGCGAAGGCGGAAATAATCAGAGAGAGCGGCGACACGACGGATTTCTGCACGCCGTTTTCCTGCCACACGGTTTTCATGGACAGGCTGTCTTTGCCCACGGGGATGCTCACGCCGAGCGACTGGCACAGCTGCGACACGGCTTCCACGGTGCGGTAGAGTTTTTCGTCTTCGCCCTTCACGCCGCAGGCTGCCATCCAGTTGGCGGAGAGTTTGATGTTGCCCAATGCGCCGATATGGGTTGCCGCGATGTTGGTCAAGGCTTCGCCCACGCACATTCGGCCCGATGCGGGCGCGTCAAACAGGGCGAGCGCGGGTTTTTCGCCCATGCTCATGGCTTCGCCTCGGTGCGTGTTGAAGCCCATCAGCGTAACGGCGCAGTCGGCCACGGGGGTCTGCCACGCGCCCACCATTTGGTCGCGGTGCGTCATGCCGCCCACGCTGCGGTCGCCGATGGTAATCAGGAAGTTTTTCGCGGCCACGGCGGGCAGGCGCAATACGCGGTACGCGCTTTCCTTCAAGTCGTATTTGGCGGCAGAAAATGCTTGTGCAGGCTGCTTTTGCGTTTCGTCCGTGCGGGTGGTTTTGGGCGGTTTGCCCAGCAATACGTTTAGCGGCAAATCCACGGGGCTGTTGCCGAACAGTTCGTCGCGCACCTGCAAGCGGCCGTCGTCCGTGGCTGTGCCGACGACGGCAAACGGGCAGCGTTCGCGCTCGCAGATGGCGCGGAATTTTTCCAAATCTTCGGGCAGGATGGACAACACATACCGCTCCTGCGATTCGTTGCACCAGATTTGCAGCGGCGACATGCCGTGTTCTTCCAGCGGCACGGCGCGCAGTTCGAATACCGCGCCGCGCCCCGCGTCGTTCACCAGTTCGGGGAAGGCGTTGGACAGGCCGCCCGCGCCCACGTCGTGGATGGCGATAATCGGGTTGCCTTGGCCGAGCTGCCAGCAGCGGTCGATGACTTCCTGCGCGCGCCGTTCGATTTCGGGGTTGCCGCGCTGCACGGAGTTGAAGTCCAAATCCGCGCTGTTGCTGCCCGTGTCCATGGACGAAGCTGCGCCGCCGCCCAAGCCGATGAGCATGCCTTTGCCGCCGAGCTGGATTAACAGCGCGCCTTCGGGAATTTCGTGTTTATGTGTCTGTTCCGCCTGAATATTGCCCAAGCCGCCGGCAATCATAATCGGTTTGTGGTAGCCGTGAACCGTGCCGTTTTTCTTCGCCTCAAAAGTGCGGAAATAGCCCAAGAGGTTCGGGCGGCCGAATTCGTTGTTGAACGCTGCGCCGCCGAGCGGGCCGTCGGTCATGATGTCCAAGGGTGATGCGATGTGTTCGGGTTTGCCGTAATCCTGCTCCCAAGGCTGCCTGAAACCGGGGATTTGCAGATTGGACGTGGTGAAGCCTGTCAAACCGGCTTTCGGGCGCGAGCCGCGTCCCGTTGCGCCTTCGTCGCGGATTTCGCCGCCCGCACCGGTGGCCGCACCCGCAAACGGGGCGATGGCGGTGGGGTGGTTGTGCGTTTCCACCTTCATGATGATGTGCGTGTTTTCCTTGTGGAAGTCGTATGCTTGGTCTTGGTTCGCGTTCGGATAAAACCGCTCGATTTCCGCGCCTTCAATCACGGAGGAATTGTCTTTATAGGCCACCACCGTGCCTTCCGGGCTGGCCTCGTGCGTGTCGCGAATCATGCGGAACAGTGATTTTTCCTGCTTTTCGCCGTTTAAGATAAAGTCGGCATTGAAGATTTTGTGGCGGCAGTGTTCCGAATTGGCCTGCGCGAACATCATCAGTTCCACGTCGGACGGGTTGCGGTTCAGCGCGCGGTAGTTTTCGACCAGATAGTCTATCTCGTCGGACGACAGGGCCAGCCCCATGCTTTTGTCGGCCGCTTCCAGCGCGGCACGCCCGCCGCCCAGCACGTCCACCGTGTCGAACGATTGGTCTTCGTGTGCTGCAAACAGTTTTTCGGCAGATTGGAAATCGGGCAGCACGGATTCGGTCATGCGGTCGTGCAGCAGCGATGCCCATTGCGCGCGTTCGTTGCCGTGCAGGTTGCCTGAAACATACACCGCCATGCCGCGCTCGATGCGCTCCACGCCGTCCAGGCCGCAGTTGTGCGCGATGTCGGTGGCTTTGGACGACCAGGGCGAAATCGTGCCGATGCGCGGCGTAATTAAAAACAGGCTTTGTCCCGCCGCCGGCGTATCGACACGCACGGCAGAGAGCAAAGCCTGCAATTTTTCGGTTTGCGCCGCATCCAAAGGTGCGGGGGAAGAGACGAAATACCAGTATTCGCTGGCAATTTCGGCTTGCGGCAGCCCCAAGGCGGCGGCTTTTTGCGCCAATTTTTGAATGCGGAAAAGCGAAAGTGCGGACGCGCCGCGCAAAGCGGTAATCACAGACATGGTTTGAACTCACGAAGTTAGCGGGAATGGGCGGGATTATACACGATAACGCAACGGATTTCAGGGTGCAGGCTGCTTTTTGCGGCACGGAAAAGCAGCCTGCACATTGCCATGCAAAGATGGGGCGGATGGTGGCCGGCTGCATTGTAAAGCCAACGTAAAGCTGCCATAATTCCATATCGTTTTCCGTATCAATCAGCAAAGGACAATCAACATGGCAACGCAAACAGCCAACGCAATCCGCTTTCTTTCAATGGACATGGTGCAGGCGGCCAATTCAGGGCATCCGGGCGCACCGATGGGCATGGCGGATATGGCGGACGTATTGTGGCGCGAGTTTTTGCAACACAACCCGAACAACCCGAAATTCCCCAACCGCGACCGCTTTGTGTTGTCCAACGGCCACGCCTCCGCACTTTTGTACAGCGTGCTGCATTTGAGCGGCTACAATTTAACGGCGGACGATTTGAAAAATTTCCGCCAGTTGCACAGCAAAACGCCCGGCCACCCCGAATACGGCTACACCGACGGCGTGGAAACCACCACAGGCCCCTTGGGACAAGGCATTGCCAATGCCGTGGGCATGGCCTTGGCAGAGAAAATCCTGGCCGCAGAATTCAACCGCGACGGCTTGGACATCGTGAACCACCACACTTATGTTTTCTTGGGCGACGGCTGCCTGATGGAAGGCATTTCGCACGAAGCGGCTTCGCTGGCGGGTACGCTGGGCTTGGGCAAGCTGATTGTGCTGTATGACGACAACAATATCTCCATCGACGGCAAAGTGGACGGATGGTTCAGCGAAAATATTCCGCAACGCTTCGAAAGCTATGGCTGGCACGTCGTCCCGAATGTGGACGGGCACGATGCGGCGCAAATTCGCGCGGCGATTGAAGCGGCGAAAAACGAAACGGCCAAACCGTCCATCATCTGCTGCAAAACCTTAATCGGCAAAGGCGCGGCAAACAAAGAAGGCAGCCACAAAGTGCACGGCGCACCGCTGGGCGCGGACGAAATCGCCGCCACGCGCGCGCATTTGGGCTGGCATTACGCCCCGTTTGAAGTGCCACAGGAAATTTACAGCCAGTGGGACGCGAAAGCAAAAGGTGCGGCATTGGAAAACGAATGGAACGCGTTGTTTGCACAATATCAGGCCAAATTCCCCGAAAAAGCCGCCGAATTCATGCGCCGCACCGAGTGCAGGCTGCCTGAACACTTCGATGCCTATGTGCAGGCTGCTTTGAAAGAAGTGTGCGCCAAAGCCGAAAAAATCGCCACGCGCAAAGCCAGCCAAAATAGCATTGAAATCTTGGCCAAAGTGCTGCCTGAACTGGTGGGCGGCTCGGCGGACTTAACGCCTTCCAATTTGACCGACTGGCCGGGCAGCGTGTCCGTGAGCGCGCAACAGGGCGGCAATTATGTGCATTACGGCGTGCGCGAATTTGGCATGGCCGCCATCATGAACGGCATGGCGCTGCACGGCGGCATCAAGCCCTTCGGCGCAACATTCCTGATGTTCAGCGAATACGCACGCAACGCCCTGCGCATGGCCGCCCTGATGAAAATCAACCCGATTTTCGTGTTCACGCACGACTCCATCGGCTTGGGTGAAGACGGCCCGACCCATCAGCCGGTTGAACAAACCGCCACCTTGCGCCTGATTCCGAACATGGCGGTATGGCGGCCGTGCGATACCGCCGAAAGCCTGGTGGCATGGGCAGAAGCCGCCAAAGCCGAAGACCATCCGAGCTGCCTGGTGTTCAGCCGCCAAAACCTGCCGTTCATCGCGCGCAGCGAAGCGCAGCTGGCCGACATCAAACGCGGCGGCTACACCATTTCCGCCCGTCCGGACGCCCAAGCGGTATTGATGGCCACCGGTTCGGAAGTGGAGCTGGCGTTGAACGCGCAAAAAGTTTTGGCAGAGCAGGGCGTGGCCGTGAATGTCGTTTCCATGCCGTCCACCAACGTGTTCGATCGCCAAGATGCCGCATATAAAGCCCAAGTGCTGCCCGAACACCTGCCGAAAGTCGCCATTGAGGCAGGCGTGTCGGACGGCTGGTACAAATATGTCGGCTTGAACGGCGCGGTGGTGGGACTGGACCGCTTCGGCGAATCCGCCCCTGCCGATGTGCTGTTTAAAGAATTCGGCTTCACGGTGGACAACGTGGTGGGCGTGGTGAAATCGGTGCTGTAAACCCAATCAAAAGCAGCCTGCACTTTGGGGCTGCTTTTTCATGGGCGCTGCAAAAGCAGCCTGCACATCACCCGAACAGTTTATTTTGCAATACGGATCTATTTATGAACGCATACATCAGCATCGACGGCCGGAAGATTGGCACGGATTACGCGCCGTACATCATTGCCGAAATGTCGGCCAACCACAACGGCAGCATTGAAAACGCCTTTAAAATCATCGAGCAGGCAAAACGCTGCGGTGCGGACGCGGTGAAGCTGCAAACCTACACCGCCGACACGATAACGCTGAACAGCCGCGCCCCCGAATTCATGATTCGCGGCACGCTGTGGGACGGCCAGTCGCTGCACGAGCTGTATCAGAAAGCGCATATGCCGTGGGATTGGCACAAGCCGCTGTTTGATTTCGCGCGCGAGCAGGGCATCACCATTTTCAGCTCGCCGTTCGATTTCAGCGCGGTGGATTTGCTGGAAAGCCTGAACGCGCCGGCGTATAAAATCGCCTCGTTCGAAATGGTGGATTTGCCGCTGATACGCTATGTCGCCCAAACCGGCAAACCGATGATTATCTCCACCGGAATGGCCGATGCGGACGAAATTGCCGAAGCCGTGGCCACCGCGAAAAGTGCAGGCTGCCGCGAACTGGTGGTGCTGCATTGCGTGAGCGGCTATCCCGCGCCCGCCGCCGACTACAACCTGCGCACGCTGCCCGATATGGCGGCGCGCTTCGGCACGCTGGTGGGCCTGTCCGACCACACGCTCGACAACACCACCGCCGTGGCCAGCGTGGTGCTGGGCGCATGCGTGATTGAAAAACACTTCACACTCGACCGCAACGGCGGCGGCGCAGACGACAGTTTTTCGCTCGAACCCGACGGCCTGCAAGCGCTCTGCCGCGACAGCAAAACCGCATGGCAGGCGCTGGGGCGCGTTCATTACGGCCTGAAATCCAGCGAGCAGGGCAATGTGCAGTTCCGCCGTTCGCTGTATTTCGTGAAAGACATGCAAAAGGGCGACGCGATTGACGAAACCTGCATCCGCAGCGTGCGCCCCGGCTTCGGCATCGCCCCCAAGCATTTCGACGAACTCATCGGCAAACGCCTGACGCGCAACGTGCAGGCCAATACCAAAACCGATTGGGCGGATTTTGAATAAGGCCCATTCCCTAATGCAAATTCCAAGTGCAGGCTGCTTTTTATGATTCGGGAATATGAATCGGAAACCCGAAAAAAGCAGCCTGCACCTTCCCCATCACGAAAGATGCGCCATGCCCAAGCTCCCCGAATGGCTCACTCCGCTACCGCCCGTTTTATCCGGCCGCTGCGCTTTAAAGGTGCAGGCTGCTTTTTGCCGCCCGTTTCAGAATGTTTGGCGCGCTTAAATAAACCCCTTCATTGTTCAATGGGTGTAGAATCCATAATTATCTGCAACCAGAAAGAGGCTTCTTCATGAAAACGTTATTGTTCATTGTGATATCTTCATTTGTCTGCGTTTCTGCTTATGCGAAGCCCCCTGTGAAAACGCTTTTTTCCTGCACCACCACCAACGGCAAACAGCTGACCATGCAGCGGCAGGGCACGGAATATATATACAGTTTCGGCCGAAAAGGACGGCCGGAATTGGTGTTTCGCAATTCAAGACGACAGGTAGTCTCGCGAAGTTATAACAGCTCAATGCCGGCTGCACGAGGCATAAGCGGGATGTGGAGTAACATAATTATGATCAATCGGGGCTACCAATATAATATTTTTTTTGAGGTACTCAAAGATGAAGAAAACACGGTTAAGCAAGGTGTCGAGGTGAGCAAGCTAAGTCGGATAAATGATTTAACATACCGTCCCCGGATTATCCTCTGTGATGACCGCTATCCCATTACTGGAGAACTAGACCCTGAGTTTATGATTTAACCGGTAATCATCCGTCCCAAATTGCCGGCGGTATAATCCGCCATTATTCGCAACCAGAAAGAGATTTCTTCATGAAAACGTTATTGTTCATTGTGTTATCTTCATTCGTCTGCGCTTCTGCTTATGCGAAGCCACCCGTAAAAACGCTTTTTTCCTGCACCACCACCAACGGCAAACAGCTGACCGTGCAGCGGCAGGGTGCGGACTATATATACAGTTTCGGCCGCAAAGGACATCCGGAATTGGTGTTCCGCAATTCAAAATGGAAGGTGTTCATTCGAAGTCATAACGTCAACGGCAACTCGCCTTACGCAAAAGCCCCAGGTGATATCCGACAGGAAATGAATATGATTAATCGGGGTTATCAATATAATATTTTTTTTAGAGTATCCGGTCAGGAGCGCACGGTTAAACGAGGTGTCGAGGTGACCAAGTTGAGTCGGATAAATGATGCAACGTACTCGCCGTGGATTCTTCTCTGTGATGAACGTTATCCCATTATTGATAACCGTGAACTTGAAATGACGCTTTAATCGGTAAATTAATCACTTCAAATGCCGACTGATGAAAGACGTTTTGAAGAAGAAAAATAAGCAGCCCAGCATGTGCAGGCTGCTTTTTTGTTGCCTGTGCTATCCCGCCGTCGTTCGGCGGCAGGGTGCCCAATTCCAACAGTGTGATGAGATTGCCAACCATCCTTAATGTAAGTAAAATCAGGCAATCTATGCTGTTGGTTTCGTTAGGAATTGTCATAAAAAACTGCTATTGCTTTTTTTGGTTGCTTTTACCGCGTCCTGTCCTGTTGTGGCAAACGGGGTTGGGGAGGATACAGGGTATGGTGAATGGTATCAAACCAATTGTCTGCTTAAAACCGGCAATGGCAGTTTCCGGCTTTTGCCATGTAGGAATGTGGCCATATCTGCAGCTGCCCCGCTCGGTGTGACGGTCAAACATGAAATAGGCGGTACATTGCTCTATACCGCATCATATGCTTGGAAAGACGACCGCCACCCAAACTATTACCTGACTTCCATCAGGCAGGAAATAGAAAATGTGAGCTACCGTTCCGCTGCCCGCGTATTCTATCTGGACAGACAGCGGCGGCATATTTCCGACAACAGCTTCGGGCTGCCGAATATTTGGGAATGCTATCGGCAGTTGTACGGCGATAAAATCACATTATGTGTTTGGCAAAAACCCTGATTTTCCAGCCTGCAGGGCTGCCTGAAAACCCCAAAAAGCAGCCTGCACCCCACCCCTATCCACCATCATGCCTATGAAATATCCCAATCTCCTTCCAGAGGACAAGCCGTTGCAACTCCCGTTTCCCAAAGGGAAATTTGCCGTATTGGTCGTATTGTTCATGATTTGGATGCATGTGCGCGAGAAAAGTCCGGATGAAACCTACCATCCCCAAGAGTATTCCTCTAAAAGGCATTACCAGCCAGAAGTGGAAGCGCAGCAAGCCTTCGATCGGCTTAACCACTGGCGCAGGCAGGCGGGGCTGCCGCCGTTGGAATATTCGCCGAAGCTGGCCATGTCGGCCGCTAATCATGCGCGCTATATCAGCGAAAACCGCGAAAAAGACAGCCATCAGGAAACCCAAACCGACCATCCTTTCTTCACCGGAAGGGAGACGAAAGACCGTGTGCTGCGTGCAGGCTGGTTGTCCGGCAATGTGGGGGAAACGGGCGTTGTAGCCAAGGCGGCAATGCCTGGCAAAGCAGCCGTGGATGATTTGATGACTGCACTGTACCACCGCATCACCATGCTGGATCCCCATTTCAATACCGCCGGCGCGGGCTGGGCGAGACATGGTAGACGATTCGCCATATTTATCAACCACGGAAACAGCGTCTTGCAGCAATATTGCCAAGATTTGCCGAAGAAAAAACAGGTATACCGTATGGACCGCAGTTGGATGCACATCCGCTGTAACGGACAACAGATCGCGGTGGACGATGACGATTTGTATCGTGCCCTCCAATCCGACAGCGACTATGTTGCCTTCCCAATCGGCAATGATATTGACCCGGCTTATTTTGGCAACGAAATCCCTAATCCTGTGCCCGATTTGGAAATAACGGGCAATCCGGTCAGCATTTCTTTTTACGGCAGTCCAAGTTTCGGCAGAAATTTGGTGCAGATGCAGTCGTTCCAACTGTTCGCGCCCGAAGGGGAAGTGCGCGACGTGCGGATTCTGACCGCTAAAAACGACCCGAATCAGCAATTGAACGGCGACACGTTTGCACTGTTTCCCATCAAGCCTTTGCGCTGGAACACGGAATACCGCGTGGAATTTCGTTATATACAGCACGGACAGCGGAAAAAATTAATGTGGCAGTTCCGTACCCGGTCGAAGTGATTTTGTTATTACGCTGTTTTCAAGAACAAAAAAGCAGCCTGCACCCCACCCCATAAAAGGAACCCCCAAATGGCCAAAGCCCCCAAAACCCTCTACACCTGCACCGAATGCGGCGGCACCGTGCCCAAGTGGCAGGGCAAATGCCCGCACTGCGGCGAGTGGAACACCTTGCAGGAAGGCATCGCCGCGCCCGAGCCGAAAAACGCCCGTTTCCAATCGTGGGCGGCGGACACCACGCAAGTGCAGGAACTCTCCAAAGTTACCGCCGCCGAAGTGCCGCGCGAGCCCACCGGCATGGGCGAACTCGACCGCGTGCTCGGCGGCGGGCTGGTGGACGGTGCGGTGATTTTATTGGGCGGCGACCCCGGCATCGGCAAATCCACGCTGCTGCTGCAAACCGTTGCCCTGATGGCGAAAAAACGCAAAGTGCTGTATGTGTCGGGCGAGGAATCGGCGCAACAGGTCGCCCTGCGCGCACAGCGGCTGGGGCTGGATGCGGACGGCGTGCATTTGCTGGCGGAAATCCGCTTGGAAGCGGTGCAGGCTGCTTTGAAACAGCACCAGCCCGCCGTGGTGGTCATCGACTCGATTCAAACCATGTATTCCGACCAGATCACCTCCGCGCCCGGCTCCGTGTCGCAGGTGCGCGAGTGCGCCGCCCAGTTCACCCGCATGGCCAAGCAGATGGGCATTGCCATGATTTTTGTCGGCCATGTGACCAAAGACGGCGCGATTGCCGGCCCGCGCGTGCTGGAACACATGGTGGATACCGTACTGTATTTCGAAGGCGACCAGCATTCCAACTACCGCATGATTCGCGCCATCAAAAACCGCTTCGGCGCGGCCAACGAGCTGGGCGTGTTCGCCATGCTGGAAAACGGCCTCAAAGGCGTGTCCAACCCCTCCGCCATCTTCCTCGCCAGCTACCGCGACGACGTGGCCGGTTCGTGCGTGCTGGTGACGCAGGAAGGCAGCCGCCCGCTGCTGGTGGAAATCCAAGCGCTAGTGGACGACGCGCACGGCTTCACGCCCAAGCGGCTCACCGTCGGCCTCGAACAAAACCGCCTCGCCATGCTCTTGGCCGTGCTCAACCGCCACGCCGGCATCGCCTGCTTCGACCAAGACGTGTTCATCAACGCCGTGGGCGGCGTGAAAATCAGCGAGCCGGCGGCGGATTTGGCGGTGATTCTGGCGATGGTGTCCAGCTTCCGCAACAAGCCGCTGCCCGAAAAAATGGTCGCCTTCGGCGAAGTCGGCCTCAGCGGCGAAGTGCGCCCCGTGGCACGCGGGCAGGAGCGGCTGAAAGAAGCGGAAAAACTCGGCTTCAAACGCGCCATCGTGCCCAAAGCCAACCTCCCGCGCAGCAAAAAAGAATTCCCCGGCCTGGAAATCTTCGGCGTGGAACGGCTGGACGAGGCGGTGAGATTGTGCAGGGATTTGGCGGATTAGGGTGCAGGCTGCCTGAGAGTTTTGGAGATGTACAATTCCGCTCATGTTCTACACTTGCTGATTCTCATACAGCCTAAAAGAAAGATATTGAGTTCGTTCAAACAGAAACCGCGTGCGTGCGTACCGCACACACCCTTGTATATCGGAACACCCGTATCATAGCAACAAACCGCCCTGCCGCCACCCGT
>ERZ773054.722-NODE-722-length-23345-cov-11.257020_pt1 | contig 23345 bp, 20 predicted proteins | sample MGYA00580630_ERZ773054 | MGnify/ENA primary metagenome ERZ773054 (study PRJEB29015, sample SAMEA2737994) | human oral metagenome | biome: human oral; feature: human-associated habitat; material: dental | place: China | collected 2115 ... | reverse complement strand
CGCTGCTGCAGGACGACTGGCTGCGGCCCTCGCCCGAGGAGATCGCGGCGGCCCGCTCCCAGGCCCTGGATCTGCTGCGGCTGCGCGCCTCGACGCCGCTGTTCAGCCTGGGCTCGGCCCGCCTCATCCAGGACAAGCTGAGCTTCCCGGGGGCGGGCTTCGGGGCGCCGGCGGGAGTGATCGTCATGCTCATCGACGACACCCGGGGCGGGAGCGACGTGGACCCCGAGCTCGACGCCGTCCTGGTGGTCTTCAACGCTTCGGGCCAGACGCTCACTCAGCCGCTGCCCGAGCTGGCGGGCCGGGACTTCCGCCTCTGCCCCATCCAGGCCGAGGGGGCCGATGAGGTGGTACGCCGCACCGGCTTCGACCGCGCCAGCGGGACGATCTCAGTGCCAGCACGCACCGTGGCCGTCCTGGTACAGCCCCAGAGGGCGGAGCCTCACCCACCGAGTCCACTGATCGGCAAGATTGAATAGAGGAGTGATGGGCAGAGTAACCTTGGGTGGTGGAAATGCAGCAGTGGGGACTGAGCCGCCGGGCTGGGTGGTACTGAATCATCCTTCTGCCAGGAGAACGTCCGGCTGCCATAATCTACCGTGATGCTCCATTGATGCCCCAGAACCGCTACTGGCGCGCAATGCGCATCCAGGCCGGCCACCCTGTCGCCCATGTAGCCGCCGAGGCCACATCGATCCCATCGGGCAGACCCATTGGGCCGAAAGTCCGTCCTGGCCCGTCTCCCGAATCACATGATCCACCTGGACGTCAAAGCGGTAGGACGTACCCCATCCGGGGATGGCTGGCGGGTCAGCAGGCGAGGAGCCTCACGCCCAAGGCCTCCACGCCAAGCAAAGCATTAGGACCACCTGCTCCTACCTGCGCACCGCGATCGACAACTATTCCCGGCCGGCCTACACCGATGTGCTCGACGACGAGACACCCTCCGCTCCGACCAGCTTCCCCACCACGCCCAGACCTTCACAGCGACCACCAGCTCCCTGACCTGACGGCACCTACCCCACGTCACGAGTCTCGTGAGGCAATAGATCCGATGCACGTAACTAACCACCGTGGTATGATTAACCTCACGTCCGGTTACGGAAGGGGGTGACTCTGGTGGAGCGCGACGACGAGATCGACCTCGACGAGCTGGTACAACTCGAGGAAGATGTGTCGCCAGCAACCGGTGGCGGCTGCGGCGCCTTTTGCTAGACCCACATGAGACTGTGGCCGGCAGAGCACGTCAGCCCTGCCGGCCACACCACCCTACACAATATCTGATAGGGGCATTATGCAAGTCAGCGTTGACAAACTATCTAAATCATTCGGGAAAAGACTTCTCTTCGAGAATCTCAGCCACGAATTTGTCCCTAACGAGGTCAACGTGATCCTAGGCGAAAGCGGATCCGGGAAGACCACACTGCTCAACATCATTGGTCTATTCGAGTGTGCAGACTCTGGGACCGTCAAATATGACGGCTCCCCCGCCTCAGGACTGTCCAAGACGCGGACCAGAAAACTGATCCGATCACATGTGGCCTATATTTACCAGGATATCCGAATCTTCGAGGATCTCACAGTCGACGAAAATCTCAAACTGGCTTTGAAGTTCTCCTCGATCCCGAAAAAAGCGCACGAGTCGATTATCGATTCCATGCTCAAAAGAGTTGGACTCGATGGCTTCCAACCCCGCACATCAAAAGAACTGAGCGGAGGAGAAAAGCAACGCGTCGCCATAGCTCGCGCACTTATTTCCGGCAAGAAGCTAATCCTGGCTGACGAACCGACTGGGGCTCTAGACGAAGAGAATTCACGCTCAGTGATCCACCTCATTCAGGATATCAATGAGAGCGAACGCTGCACGATTCTCATGGTCACTCACTCCATGCTCGTCGCTGGCGAATTTGCGCACAGGTTCTGGCTGAGGGGTGGAAAGCTGCTCAAAGAAAGTGACGCGTTGTGAAAACAGTCATTCGCTTCATCTTGCTAATCATTCTCATACAGCTTGGCAGTGTCATCACCCTGAACGCTTTTCAAGAATCGAAAAAGTCGGCATATGAGCAAGCAGAGGTCTACTACGTCAGCGACAACCAGAACGGGATACTCGCAGATCCGGCACATCTGATGGCCGATCTGAAAGGAACAACGGCAACGATTATCGGCGTGAACGACCATAAAAACGTCGTTATGTCGCAATTCTCGGCTCTGTCGATCACCACTGGCCGCACACCCACCGAAGCCGACGAGTATGTTGCACCCGAGGGAGCTCAGGACGGCAATAAAGAACCCGATGGCAAGAAGGTCGGCACCTACGCCGAGACATTAAGTGTCAACAGCCTGGGAAATATCTATCTCATGCAAGGCGGGAAATCACTAACCCTTCGGGAAGTCCGTTTCAAGGGAGAACCGGGCACCGCTGCCATAGAATCAGTTAGTAAGGCAGGGTTCACGCGGCTCAGCGGCGACAGCATCGAAAGAAAAATTAACGCAGAGACCTACTCGCTCATAGAACTGATCCTGAAAATCTTTACCTTCACGCTTCTCGCGATGGGGGTAGTTGCCTGGATCTCCTTGATTATCCGCCAGGTGGCCGACTCAAAACGGCAGCTGGAAGCCCTGGCTGGGTTCGGCGCCAGCCCATGGGAAATCGCCACCAGTTACGCAACTATTCATCGCCGCGAGTATCTTGCTGTTGCAGCACAAACAGGAATTATCTACATCCTTGCCGGAATCGTAGCCAGTTTCTTCACCTCTCACTTCTGGCTCCCTATTTTCGTGGCAACGTGGTTAGCATCGTTCATTGTTATCATCGGTTCACTCATCGCAGTAGTCCTCCTCAGACTGAACCCGCGTGGAGGCGACGCACGTCAAATGTCGCCGCCACTGATCGACGTGCTCATCGTGGCAGCGGGCTTAGTCGGCTACCTGTACACCAAACAGATCCTCACGCTTATCGTATCCGGATTGCTCGTCGTGATTCGCATCGCTATGCGGCGCGACTTGATCACAAGCTCTCTTTACAAGAAGATGAGCGTAAGCCTGCTAAGTATCAGCGTCATCCTCACGATACTCACAGCGCTCAATATTGGAACGATATCTATCGGTTTGAATGCCATGCGTAAAGAGGATCTCACCGTCGAGACCACGATGCCGTTCGAGACGCAGATTATCATACCAGAGCTTCCCAATGGTCTTGCTCATCAGAAAGACTTTATGAAGTACGCATATATCAACCCTTTAAGTGGAATTGATGTCGCAAACCAGCGCGCTTACCCCTTGATATTCGCAACCGATCTACAACGATATAGCGACAGAATCACATCGGGGCCGGCACTTAAGGACGACTCCATCGTCGCAGGACAAGCGTTAGCTGCAAAATACCATGTCAAGGTCGGAGACACGGCAGTCATTAATGGCCGCACAGTCACGATTACAAACATTGTCAACACTGAGCAGTACGCAGGAATGATGATTTATGTCTCCTCGCGTAAGTTTCACGAACTCTACGGTAGTACAGGAACGACGTACTTCGCCACCGATAGAACTAAGGCCGATATAGCAGACGCGTTCCCTGCAGACACGACTATCATGTCACGCTCAGACTATCGAGGATTCTATCGCAACACAGTTGCAAGAACCATGGCCGCAGTATATGCGCTTACATTCGTAATTCTCGCCGTCAGCGCATACATTATATTCAAACTATTCTCCATCTTCATTGACGCAATCGAGTGGAAAGTCAATCTGCTGCGAGGGCTCGGACTATCCAGGACGGAGTTCATGAGGAGCATGATACTGCAATTCGGAACGATTGCTCTGGCCGCCCTTCTAACTAACTTGATCCTTTCCAGACAACTGTCCGCGCACCTGACGACCTGGATTCTCAATGCTACAGACTCTTACGTCACTATTTCAGTAGATGCGGCGATTGTTGCGTCAGTCGTGACGGAGTATGCAATCATAATTGTGATTATAGCATTATTCGCACACCGGAAGGTGACGCGCGAGTCGATCTATCAACAGTTCCTTCACACGAGCCCCAGAACATGAGGGATCGCCATGGACTGCTACCTCGCCAGCCTTCACCGACTCATCAACGATTGTCACGTCACTGCCGCTGAACTATCCTTTCTTAGCAACTACTCAGTTAGTAGAGCCTGGCTCGATACGGAGGCGGCAGATAGTTTTGATATCCCCGTCATCTATCCTTCCTGGTTCCCAAACTTCAACGAGGTTCAACAACTCTATCCACAGTTACAAGTCCTCCATGCCAGCAACTTCCAGCAGTATGTGAGCATGATTCACGAACGACTTGCATACGGATCTGTAGTGACGGCGATTGATCGGTACTACTTAGACTACATCACACCTCGTCGTCACATGGGAGCCCACTACATCGTTGTTAACGATATAGTAGGCGATCACTTAAGTTATGCCGACCCGTACGATGATAGCGAGCACACTGTTAGCATTGATGACCTCAAGTTGTGGACGGCACCGCCATATCACCCAGTGCAGTATATGGGGTACTCAGTAGCATTCATCGATACTTCGATCATCCCGAAGAAGTCCCTCTTGACTTTAGATGCTATTCTGGGTCAGCGAATTGCAAAAATTCGGAACACGATCAAAACTATCCGTAAATTCAGGCGGGTTTCAATGTTGTCTTCCGAGGCGCAGAGATTCTTCCTTAAACTTGCGCTCGGCGGCATGAGTGAATCTGATTTCAACAAAATGAATGGCAGGTTTGAGAACTGGGAGTTTTTCACTCAGAAAAAGATGTCGGTCTCTGCTGCCATAGAAATAGCCATCATCGGTTACTATCGAACCTTAGCGATGGTATTCACGTGGATATATGCTAAGGGGATTGAGATCACTCGAAGACGATGGCTCATTTTTGTGAACCTATATATCGTTGGGCTCAAGATCGAACTACTGAGGTACCAAACCCTCAAGTCGGTAATTCATGGAACCCGAGCCGAGACCAGCATACAGCAACATTTAGAGGCGATGAAATAGATGACTGTTCTCAAGAACGGCATGTACTACGACGTGCTGACTCATCGTGTGTTCAAGAAGCGGCCCAGCCCCAACGATCCTCGTCTAAGGGGTCCGGTTCATAGTAGCAGTATAAGAGACCGATCCTTCTCTCTTGACTCGGGGAGAGCCCGACGCGTGGTACTCATCTTGACTGAACGATGCAATCTCGCTTGCTCTTACTGCTATGCAGGTCAGGGCGCTTACGGTAAAGGGTCTTCAAACCGAATTCGTGACCATCAGATCAACAGCATCCTGAGCTATCTCGAACGAGTGTTTCCACTGGGTATTGAAAACCTTCAGTTCTTCGGAGGAGAACCGTTGCTAGAGGCAAGGGCTATTCGCTCAATATGTGAACGCTCTTCCAACTATGCCTCGATCAAAGGATCATCCCTATCGGTTGTCACTAATGGAACAGTTCTCAGCGAGAGTATTCTTCAACTTCTAACAACCTATCATATTGCCGTGACTATCAGTCTCGATGGTCCCGCCAAGTTTCACGACCTCTACCGCGTTTTCAAGCATGGTGGTCACGGTTCCTTCAAGCTTGTGACCAGGAACATTGAGCGTATGGCCTCCACTGGAGTCCCCGTTGCAATCCAACTCACTGTGAGTCCGACGATGGTTGATGCCCACGCTCAGGGACATTTCAATGTTGATGAGTTTTCGGACCTTCTGGCAAGTATTGGAGTCCGCTATGTTCATTTGTCGCCCGTTATCGATGTGATCGGAGGAGAATTTTCATTCTCAGAGCAACAACTTCATAATCTCGATGAATTCCAAGCTCAGCTAATCAGTGCACTGTACCTCCGGGGACTCATGAGCAATGCTGTTGTGGAAGCACATCAGTTTCTCACAAAGCGCGAATGCAATCCGGGATACTGTGGGGCTGGTCTCGACGAGTTGACTGTTGACATTAACGGCGATCTTTATCCATGCTTTATGTTCATCAACCAACCAAGTTTCCGTATCGGCACCATTAGTGAGGGGGTTACGAATAAAACTCTTGCAAGACAGTTGGAAGACAACCGTAAGGCCCAGTCCAGCATATGCTCAAGATGCGAAATCGTAGATTCCTGCAAGGCATGTGTGGGAGCGAGCGTTCTCGAGAACGGTACGCTTTCTAGGCCCAGCACAACAATGTGCCGTTTTCTCTACAACAACTACTTCTTCGGCGTGAACGAGTTGGTTGAAAGTATTCGACATGAGTGAGGTCATCAAGGCTGGCAAGTTCAGCAGCAAATACACATATATACTTACAAGCAACGGGCAGTATGCCCTCATCAACTCTTCTCGTATCCATTACCCTCAGGAACTTGTAGGCAAATCCGTACGCAGAGATACAAGTTCGAGTTGCCTAGATAGCCAACTGGCAAGTGGGTTGAGCTTCAGGCTGACTGCGTCGCGCCTATTGTATTTTAGTATATTCCTCATGGGTGGCTCGGTGCTTTTATGGATGAGAGTGCCATCGCTTGTGATCATGATATGGAGTCTTGTTCTTCATGAGTTCGGACACATCGGTATTGCTTTCGTTCAGGGGGCGCACGATATTGTCCTAGGGGCCCGTCTTCAGTACGGGTTCGCCCCAATCCTGTACGTCTCTAACCGAACTATCTACGAGCATAGCCGAGTTCAACGGATTCTCTACTACAGTGGCGGGATAATGGTTAATCTGGCGCTGACAGCGGTAGGTTTCACTTTGCTGCACCTAATTTCGGGTGGCACTGCCCCGCATCAGCACCTTGCTCTGATTGTTCGTTTCAACATCTTCTTAGTGCTGATCAATCTCTATCCACTCATGTTTACGGATGGATTCAACATTCTCAGAGAGATACTCCAGCTCTATGACCTGCGCCGACTCGTTGTGTCACATCTAGCCCACCCTCGGACACTTTTAGCCATCAACCGAGTGGCCTTCTTCTACTACATTTTTGTAGTACTTTCTTTGGCGCTAGCCATAGGTCGCGTCGCCCTAACGTTCTTCGAGTTTCTGTAGTGGTGGCGGTAAGTCTGATGCTTCAGCGACACCGTCACTCGACACTGTCAGATTTACTTAGGTGGCAAGGCGAAGTGTTGTGGGTCATGAGGTTGTAGTCACGGGGCGTTGGGGCAGCGGGGCCTGGGCTGTCAGGGTGGGTGGTGCTGAAACAGCCTTCCGGCATGAGAAAGCCCCGCTGCCATGACCCACCGTAACGCTCCTTCGACGCTCTCACGTCTGGCCTACACCAAGGCCCCGGACGGTTGAGACGGTCTCCACCACGATCGGCTTCTTCTGCAGCGCCCGGGCCTTCTTCGCCGTCCACGGCATCACCAGGCTCGTGCGGGTCGTCACCGACAACGGGGCCAACTACCGCGCCCGGACCTTCACCGCGACAATCACCTCCCTGGCCTTCCGCCACCAGAGGACCCGTTCCTACACCCCACGGCACAACGGCAAGGTCGAGCGCTACAACCATATCCTGGTCGGGAGTCCCTCTACGCACGTTCCTACTCCTCACAGCAGCAGCGCCGTGACGCCGTCGCGGTATGGAACCACCACTACAACTACCGCGGACCCCACACTGCCCTGAACGGCTAAACCCCCACCAGCCGCGTTCACAACCTCACAAGGAAGTACAGGTAGTTCCCGCCCAAGGCTCCCCGACGAGGGAAACTGTCACTTGTGGCGACTATTCCTCGGCCCTCACCGCTCTGCTGCGAGCAGCACACTTTCCTGACCTGGACGTATGCTCAAGAGCTTCGGAGGGCCGAGAAGGCGATCAGCCCTAAAAGTCGCCCGCAGTGACACAAAGCGGCCCCGGGCGGCGAGGGCTCGGACACGGATCGGTGGGCCACATCGCAGGTGCGATGTGGCCCACCGGTGGTTCATCCGAGCGATCCGGATGGAGCGTGCGCCTCACTTCCAGCGCATGAGTCGGGTGGCGGTCAGGAAGAGGGCCAGTCCAGCAGCGGCGGTGATCCCGCAGCCGATGAGCGCGTCCTTCATCTCGGCCACCCCGGTGAGTGACCAGCGCAGGGAGTCGAGCAGATAGGTCAGCGGAAGGAAGTCCGAGAGCGTCTGCACCCAGTTCGGCAGGACCTCCAACGGCATCATCGCGCCGGAGGCGAAGCCCATGGGCACAACCACCAGCGTGACGACGAGGGACACGGCGGAGACGGTTGGCACCGCCAGTCCCACGAGCACGCCCAGGGAGTAGAAGAAGAGCGTCCCCAGGAACACCGGTACGGCTGACAGCACCGCCCAGGTGGCCAGGTTGATGCCCACCGCGGGGATGAGCCCGACGCCGACGACGAGGACGGCCTGGATGAGCGCGGTGACAATGGCGACGGTCAGGGCTGATGCGAGGATCGAGCCGACACTCATCGGAGCACTGCGCAGGACGCGCATGACGCCCTTTTCACGCCACTCGGCGATATTCATGGCACCGGCGAACATACCCACGAAGGCAATACCGAAGCCCATGACATTGGGGCCAATGGTGTCAATGAGGGTGTGTCCGTTCATTCCGGGCAGGTCTCCCATGCCGATACCGAGAGCCAGGAGCAGCACCGGCGGGAAGACGAACGAGAAGAACAGGGTCACGGGGTCACGCATGCAGGTGCGTGCCAGTGAGGCGGTCAGTGTCTTGTAGGCGATCATGATGCGTACTCCTTTCCAGTCAGCTCAATGAACGCATCCTCCAGCGTCGGGCCATGCACCTGCGCTCCCCCGACCGGCACACCCGCCGCGTTGAAGGCCGCAAACGCCTCACCCACGTCACTCACATGGGCCGTGAGGCCATCGGCCCCCAGCTCAGCACTGGTAACCGGACCCAGTCCCCGGACCACGTCCAGGAAGCCACCGGCACTGGGCAGCAGCACCGATGCGCCACCGCCGGTACCCGCCACCAGCGACGACGGCGACCCCGTGGCCACGACTCGACCCCCATCGAGAACGCTGACCACGTCGCATAGGCGCTCAGCCTCCTCCAGGTAGTGAGTCGTGTAGACCACCGTCGTTCCCTCTTCACGTACCGATCCCAGCAGCCCCACGAGGTCGTGGCGCGCCGTGGCGTCCAGAGCCGCCGTCGGCTCATCCAGGAACAGCACCTCCGGGCGATGCACCATCGCTGAGGCCACCGCCAGCTTCTGGCGCTCCCCACCCGAGAGCTTCTCCACACGCGACGTGAGCACGTGCCCCAGTCCCATGAGCTCGACCAGCTGCTCGGCGCGGGCGGCTGAGGCTCCGAAGATCGAGGCCACCGTCGACAGGTGCTCCCACACGGTGGCCCGTGTGAAGAACGCCGTGGCCTGCGGCTGAATCCCGACCCGCGCCAGGAGATGCGGGTCCCTGGGCAGCGGTGCCTGCCCCAGCAGCTGCACGCTGCCGGCCTCGCACCGACGAACCCCCTGAACAATCTCCACCAGGGTGGTCTTACCGGCACCGTTAGGGCCGATCACGCCGTGGAACGAGCCCCGCTGCACCACAAGATCCACCCCCCTGAGTACCTCACGCCCCCCATACGACTGACGCACGCCACGGACGATCACTGGTGCTGCGGCAATCTCCGAGGCGGTCTTGGAGGCATCAACGGGAGCAGTGTTCGCCCTGCGGCGGGTTGAGGCCCGGGGCGGACTCTTCGGTGAGCCCGCCGAGCGGGAGGGGGCCGGGCTTGGATGATCGAGGACAATAGTCATGCTTGTCTCTCCTCTACTCGGCGACGGCGGTGCGCCGTCGATCTGTGTGATGACATCAGAGTCCCGCGTCGACAGGCCCTGTGGATTCCTGCTTTCCGTCCCAGGCCGTTCCTCCTTTAGAAGGAGCCGAGCTGAAGTCGGCCACTCGTATCGCCAACCTGAGCCCGAAGTACGTGTTAAATGCTTGGTGTAGGCCCCTTCATTGGGAGGACTGGACTGATGCCTGTGCACACTGACGGCGCCGGGGGATCACTGGTGCCGTATCTGTCGTCGCCCACGCTGCGTCACGCCTACACCCGCCTGCGGGCGGCCTGGAGCGCCAACTGGGGGCTGTACACCCTGACGACGATCAGTATCGTCCACTCGATCCTCGACGCGAGCCTGTCCGGCTTACACACCAACCAGATCCTTGGTTTCCTCGCCTCGGCCGCGTTGCTGCTGGTACCCCGCTTCCCGTGGACGGCCGTCACGGTCATCGTCCCGAGCGAGGCGTACAACATCATGACCTCTCAGTTCACCGGCGCCACGGTGGCCACCTGGTTCGCAATCGGCTACCTCATGTACCGACGCCGCTACCTTCAGCTCTTCCTCGCCCTGCTCACCCTCGTCTGCACGAACCTGGTCGCCTGGCTCATGGGTCAGGAGGTGAGGCCGAACCTGCAACACCTCACCATCTTCACGACCATCTGCTTCGGGATGGTTGCTGTGCTGCGCCGGGCAGACACGAGCCTGGCCAAGGCCGAGGCCACCCGCATCGAAGCCCTCCACAACCAACGAGCCCTCATCGCACGCGAGCTCCACGACACCCTCGCCCGCGCCAACACCCACATCGTCCTACTCGCCCAGAACGCCCGCAACAACCCCCACGACCACCACCAAACCACCACCGCCCTGAACGACATCATCACCATCGGACGACAATCCGTCACCGACCTACGCACCATGCTCCGCCTCCTACGACAGGACACCAACACCCCACTGGACCCCACCCCCACCGCCAACCTGCACACCGCCCTGACCCAGACCCAACACGACCTGACCACCGCCGGACTACACACCACCATCACCCACGAAGGAGACCTCACCACCCTGTCCCCCACCCTGACCACCACCCTGACTCACATCCTCCACGAGTCCACCGCCAACATGATCAAGCACGCCGCCCCCGACGCCCAGTGCACCATCCAGCTCGACATCACCGACACCCACGCCGAGCTCCTCGTCATCAACCCCCTGGCCAACCACCACCACGACCAACAACTCTCCTCCGGACTAGGCATCCTCGGCATCCAAGAACGCAGCCGAGCCCTAGGAGGCACCACCACCATCACCCCCACCGCCCACCAATGGATCCTCCACACCACCCTCCCCCTCACACCCAAGGACACCCCGTGACGCAGCAGAACCCAGCCGGAACGATCCGAGTCATCGTCGTCGATGACGACGCCATCGTGCGTGAGACGCTGTCCTCGATCCTCGACTCGGAACCGGACATCGACGTCATCGCCACCGCGGACAACGGCGCCGAGGCAGTCGCCCTCGTCCACGAACGCACCGTCGACGTCGCACTCATGGACATCCAGATGCCCGTGCTCGATGGCGTGGAGGCCACCTCCCGGATTCGGAAGACCAGCGAGAGGACCCGCGTCCTCCTGCTCACCACCTTTGACGAGGACACCTTCCTCGATGGTGGGATTGCCGCCGGGGCCTCCGGTTTTCTGCTCAAGACGACGCACTCGTCGGAGATCGCGGGAGTGATCCGCACCATCCACGCCGGCGGCAAGGTTCTTTCACCCGGTCCGACGAAGCGGGTCCTGGAGCGATATATCCACGGCCAGACCCCCAACGTCGGCACGATCGCTGACCTGGACCTGTCCGGCCGCGAGCAGCAGGTGCTTCACCTCCTGTGCCAGGCCCACACGAACCATCAGATCGCGCGCGAGATGAACGTCGCTGAGATCACCGTGAAAACCTACGTCTCCTCCATCATGCGGAAAATGGACGTGCGCAGCAGGCTCGAGATCGTCGTCGAGGCGCACAAGCGGGGTATCAGCGGTTAATGCCCGCGATCGGCCTCATCTCAACGGCCACCTTGCCTCCAACGCAGGGAGGAGGCGGCGCAGTGCGGCCTCGATCATGACCTGTCCTGTCGATGAGGCGGCGCGCTCGCTCCCGGGAGGCTCCCCGACGAGGAAAACTGTCACGTGTGGCGACTATTCCCCGGCCCTGGCTGCCCCGCCGCAACCAGCACACCGCCCTGACCTGGGCAGATGCTCACAAGCCACGGAGGACCAAGGAGGCGATCAGCCCTAAAAGTCGCCCGCAGTGACACAAAGCGGCCCGGGCGGCTGATTCAAGGAGCTTGCGTGCACCTTCACGCCCGTCCCAGGACGTCATCGAGGCCGATGACGCCGCCGCGCAGGGCCAGCAGCACCAGCTGAACCCGATCTCGGCAGCCGGTCTTGGACAGCAGGTGGCTCACGTGGGTCTTGACCGTGGGCATGGACAGCCACTCCCGGTCGCAGATCTCCTGGTTGGTGAGCCCCAGGGCGATAAGCGCCAGGATCTCGCGCTCACGCTGGGTCAGGCCCGCGACCTGCTGGGAGGCCTCGGCGGCCCGAACCGCCTCGACTGAGTCCTGGGAGGCATGGCGGCCAGCGCCGTCCCCGGGAAGAACGCCGTTGAACTGGCCGGTGCGCACGGCGGTGAGCAGCTGGCGAGTGGGTCCCGGGGAGATGACGGAGTCGCCATCGTGGACAGTGCGGATCGCTGCGATGAGGTCCTGGGGCGGGGTGTTCTTCAGCAGGAAACCGGCTGCACCGGCCTCGATGGCACCCATGACGTAACCGTCGGTGTCGAAGGTGGTCAGAATGACGACCCGTCCGGTGACGCCACGGGCCATGAGTTCCCGGGTCGCGGACAGCCCGTCCAGCCCGGGCATCTGCACATCGAGGAGGAGCACGTCGACGGGGTCGGCGGCGTTGCACCTGAGGGCGTCGTTGCCGTCGACGGCGCGCCAGACGACCTCCATATCCGGCTGCGCCCCCAGCAGCATGGCCAGCCCCATGGTGAACAGCGGCTCATCATCGGCCAGACCCAGGCGGATCACAGGTGCCTCCCCTTCTTGACGGTAACTCACCGGAAGTATCCGCCCTTCGGGTTCGGCTGGTGCGGTTTTGTGCTGACGAGGTACCGACGCCCCCCTGCGATGTTCGCCATATGAGCAGAGGTGGCTCTCACTGTGGAACACAGGGGAGCTCTGTCGTCACCCTCCATCCGCCCTCAGCCGTGGGACCGGCGGTGAAGGTGCCTCCGACCTGGGCAACCCGGTCACGCATGCCGATGAGGCCGAAGCCGCCGTGCCTCAGACCTTCGGAGACGCTCACCGCGGGACGAGACGTCGCGGCCGAGGCGTGTGGCGTCTGCCCTGGCACGGCGTCCACCTGTTCACCCCTGTCCTCACGATGCGGGTCGACGGTCCTCGGCATCGGGTCCGCATCTCCTGCCAGCGACTCCGGGACCGAGGCGTTCTCGACGACGAGGATGACACGCCCCGCCCCGGTGCGCAGCGAGACTCTCGTGGCCGCACCGGGAGCGTGGCGCAGCACGTTGGTCAGCGACTCCTGGACCACCCGGTGAAGGACCTGCGCCACCGCCGGGGGAACCCGGCCGGCCGGGTCGGCCTCCAGGGTGACGGGCAGTCCCGCCCGCTGCGCCTGACGCACAGGTTCGCTCAGAAGCTCCACGTGCTGTCCCGACGTCGCCTCTCCGGTTCCGGTGCCAGCCTCGGCTCCGGCCTCAACAGTGCCGGAAGCCCCACCGCCGGCACCACCGGCGGGACGGCCTCCAGCCCCGGAACCGCCCACACCGGCGGCACCGGCATCGGAACGCAGCATGTCGACCAGGGCATGCACCTCGTCGACGGAGCGACGGGAGGTCTCTCCGATGACGGCCAGGGCCTCGTCGGCGGCCGCCGGATCGGTGGCCAGGATGGCCCGGGCTCCCTCGGCCTGCATGGCGATGACGGTGAGACTATGGCCGAGCAGGTCATGGACGTCACGGGCGATGCGCTGCTGGGTCTCGATGACCGCGAGGCGCCGCTCGGTGGCCTGCTGCGCCTCGAGCACCGAGGCCCGCTCGAGGGCCCGGTTGTAGCGGTCACGGCTACGGCGCCGCGCAGCGCCGACGAAGGCCGCCACGATCGTCACCAGCCAGATATTGACGACGACCACGGACCGTGCCTCACCTGCGTGGACGTAGCCGCCGATGAGGTGGAACACGCGCGCCGTCGCCAGCTCCACGCCCACGATCTCGAGGACGAGCGCCACCCACCGCCATGGCGCCTCCAGGCGGGACTGCGTCGTCTCCACCGCGATCAGGCCGGTCACGACGAAGAAGACGGAGAACCCCGTGAACAGCACCAGGTGCGCGCTCAGGCAGATGCCGGCCACCACAACGAAGAGCAGCGGGCAGCGGCGCCGGACGGCCAGAGCCAGGGCGCAGGCCCCCACCAGCAGGGCGTGGAGCACCGGCCCCGCCTCCTCGACGAGCCAGAACGCCGAGTCGGGCCGGCCAAGGCACAACAGGAAGAAGAAGGCCAGAGCGATGACGACGTCGACCGCGCTCGTCCACGGGACCGAGCGCGGGTCGCGCCAGGCAACCGGGGTCGATCCCACCGGCGCCGCCGGCCCGGTCGGGGCGGGGTCCACCGAGTCGGCCCGCGCCGCCTCACGCCCCAGCCGCTTTCTCATGCCTGAACCGTACCGTCGCGACCGCACGCCTCCGAGGCCGCCGCCAGGATTTCATACCCGGGTATGAGTCGCGCCATCCCACCGATTCACGGAGCAGACCACGGGCTGATGCTCACCAGGTCCAACGCGAGCATCCTTGTTCCCATGACGACCTCGCATCGCATCCCACCAGCGCCTTCAGCACCTCTCCAGGCGCAGGCGGCCGCCTCCAGCACGCCGGCTCAGCCAGGCCGGACCTCCTCTCCGGCCCCCCTCCCGCAGGCCGGCGGGCCGGCCTCGGGAACGCCTGCCTCCGACACCGTCGTCCTGACCCACGACCTCACCAAGACCTTCGGCAGGCGCACCGTCGTCGAGGGGCTCAACCTCGTGGTGCCCCGCGGGGCCGTCTACGGCTTCCTGGGCCCCAACGGCTCGGGCAAGTCGACGACGATGAAGATGCTGCTGGGACTCCTGGCGCCCACGCGCGGGCAGATCAGCGTGCTGGGGAGGCCCTTCAGCCCGACCACGCGCGCCGAGATCATGTCGCGCACCGGCTCGATGATCGAGAACCCGCCCGGCTACAGCCACCTCACGGGCGCGGAGAACATGCGGATCGCGGCGAAGATGCAGGCACTGAGCGACCAGCAGATCAGTCGCGCCCTTGCCCTGGTGCGCCTGACTGAGCACAAGGACCGCCTGGTGCGCACCTACTCACTGGGCATGAAGCAGCGCCTCGGGATCGCTCTGGCACTGGCCCGCCAGCCCGAGCTGCTCATCCTCGATGAGCCCACCAACGGCCTGGACCCGGCCGGTATCGAGGAGGTGCGCCGGCTGCTGGTCGAGCTCTCCGGCGAGGGCGTCACCGTCATGGTCTCCAGCCACCTGCTCGACGAGATCGACCGCATGGCGTCCACGCTCGGCATCCTGTCGGGCGGGCGCCTGGTCTTCCAGGGCACGCGCGCCGAGCTCATGGAGCGTTCGGTGCCGGACGTGCTCGTCGTCACCCCGACGCCGCAGGCCGTCCTGAGCCCTCAGGTCCTGAACGGGCTCGTGCCGACGCAGGTAGTCGCGACGGCGGCCGGCGCCCCCGGCGCATCCGCCTCGCCCAACCCGACCGCTGTTCCCGTCACCGGTGCTGCCACCGGCCCGACGCTGACGCCGCAGGGCGTGCGCATCCCGGGAATGTCGAAGGAGGCGGTCGCCGAGCTCATCAACCGGCTGGTGAGCGCCGGCGTCGAGCTGTACGAGGTACGGCGCGAGGCCCAGAGCCTCGAGGACGTCTTCATGGACCTCACCGGTCGCGGAGGTGTGCTGTGACGACCAGCGCCGCACTCTCCTCCGTCCCCGCCGTCGTTGCTCCGACGTCGGATCATGGCTCGCCCGGTTCCCGGCAGTCATCCGCACCCGGCTTCCTGACGGCTGTGGGTGTCGAGCTCCTCAAGATGCGCCGACTGCGCACGCCTGTGATCACGGCACTGATCGTCGGCACATCGGTGGCTTTGTGCAGCATGAGCCTCTTCAGCGCGTCGTTCACGGAGAGCTCCCATGACCCGCATGCGATGCCGTGGGCAAGGCTGTTACTGACCACGGGCTTCTTCAACGCGATGATCGGGCCGATCCTCGTCTCCGTGCTCGCCAGCCGGCAGACGGATATCGAACACACCGGCTCCGGCTGGAACCTGGCCGCCGCCTCCGGCCTGACGCCGGGAACCCTGTGCCGGGCCAAGCTCGTCGCCCTGTCACTCCTCATCGTCCCAGCTGTGACGGGTCAGAGTCTGGGCATCATCACGCTCGCCCGTTTCAGAGGACTGTCGGTGGCGCTCGACGTCGGCCCCTGGGCCACGTACACGACTCTCCTCATCTGCGTGGACTTGGCCATGTGCGCCTACTTCCTGTGGCTGGCAGCCGTGGTGGAGAACCAGATGATCGTCATGAGCACCGGGCTGCTCAGCGGCTTCATCGGAATCTTCACCCTGCTCGTACCACCTGAGATAGTCCAATGGACCCCCTGGGGGTACTACGCCCTCATCACTCCCGCCGCCATGAGCGCCACCGCGCACTCTCAGCCGGACGTCACCTACATTGACGTCCCGGCGGGGTGGATCGCCGGCTTCCTCATCCTGACGGTTCTCCTCTTCACCGTTGTCACCCACCGGCTCGACAAGATCGAGAGGTAGTCCCGTGAGCACTTCTGCACTCATTCCCGTCACGACCCGCCGCGCGGGCAACACCGGCTTCCCGTCCCTGCTGGCCGCCGAGGTCATCAAGCTCAAGCGCTCCTCGGTGTGGGTGGTGGCCGTTCTGCTGCCGCTGCTCGCAGTCATCACCGGCACCTTCAACTTCTACCGAAACCAGGGGGTCTTCTCCGCGGAGTGGGGGAGTCTGACATCCCAGATATCCTTGTTCTACTCGATGTTCTTCTGCTCGTTGGGGGTGGCCCTGCTGGCCTCCTCCGCATGGCGGATGGAGCACCGGGGCACGAGCTGGAACGCCATGCGGACCTCCCCGCACTCCCCGGTATCCGTCGTCCTGGCCAAGACCCTGGTCATTGTGCTTCCGGTGCTGACCATGCAGGTGGCGCTCATCGTGCTGGCCTGGATCTCGGGGGCCTTCGTGATGGGTCTCGGTCTCGCAATGCCCAGCACCGTCATCGCCTCCAATCTTCTGGCAGTGGTCAGCATCATCCCGCTCATCGCCCTGCAGTCACTGCTGAGCATGCTCATGCGGTCCTTCGCCGCGCCAGTGGCACTGGGATTCGTCGGCTGCGTCCTCGGATTCGGCCTGGGAGCGGCACAGAACCCTCTGGCCTACGCCATCCCCCAAGGGCTTGTCAGCATGACACTGTCTCTGGGATCGACCGCCTTGACGGCCGGGGAACTGGATGCGGCGAGCATGCTCCCTCTCCTGCTCTCCATTGTTGGTGTCGGCGCTGTCATGTGGGGTCTGCTGGTCCTTGTCGCCCGCCGAACCGACGGCGTGCGCTAGCAGATCGGCACTGCGCCCCCGCCCGGCGTCGTCGAGAACGTGCCTTTCCATCCAGAACTGCGTTCTCCCGCAGGTGCCTGGGGACAGATCTCAGTCATCTGCGGGAGAAGTGCGTCCCCGACGAAAAACGCAGTCGCTGGCGGCGTTCCCCCCGAAGCGGCGCACAGTGCGGCCGCCGGCGTTCACCCAGCCGTGGCGAAGTGGTTAAGCAGGGAGTCGATGTCCTGCTGAATGCGGCCCCAGCGCACGACGTGGGCGCCGGTGTCCTCGTAGCGCTCGTAGCCGATGCCGGCGCCGTCGAGCGCCTTCCCGAAGCTCTGCTGGCTGGGTAAGACAACGCTCTCGTAGCGATCGCTCTCGGTGCCGGAGACCAGGAAGACGCGCTTGCCGCGGTAGCTCTCCACGTGTTCGACCGGGTTGTCGGCGCTCACCCGCGCTTGGTCCCACGGGATCCCGTAGATGGTGCCGCCCTTGAGGTCGGTGGCGCCGGCGGTGAAGTTCGCCCAGTGGACCACCGCCCCATCCTGGATGCGCAGGTCGGCCGGCCCCGAGTGGCTGGAGACCGACGCGAAGAGCTCGGGGTACTTCGCGGCGTACTTCAGGGCTCCGAAGCCGCCCATCGAGAAGCCGGAGATCGCGCGGCGGGAAGCCTGCCCGGTGGTGGCGAAGGTGGCATCGACCCAGGGGATGAGCTCCTTGATGTGGAAGGTCTCCCAGTTGCGCGGCCCCACGTTGGAGGACTCGGGGTCGCAGTACCAGCCGGCCGCCCCGCCGTCGGGCATGACGACGATGAGGTCGCGTCCTGCGGTGTGGTTGCGGATGTCGTACTTCGTGTCGAAGGTCGAGTAGTTCTCGCCTCCGCCGTGCAGCAGGAAGAGCACCGGGTAGCGGTGCGAGGCGTCGTAGCCGTCGGGCAGCAGCACGTTGACGCGCGGCAGCCAGCCAACCGACGACGTGGCCAGCTTGTAGTACTGCATGCGACCGTGGTCCTCGTGCTCGGCCACCGTGACGGCTGCCTGGGCCGGGGCCGATCCGGCGACGACGGCGCCGCCCCCAATGACGGAGGCGGCGGCGAGCCCACCCACACCCTTGAGCAGGGTCCGTCGGCTGAACCGGTGGGAGCAGACGCGGCTGTACTGGAAGTGGGATGGCGAGTCAGCGGGCGAGGTCTGTGCGCTGAATGACATGGCGTGTCCTTGGTGAGTCGACGATGACGGCAGTGGCGGGGCGGACCTGCCGCCCCGGAGTCCGGTCGACCGACGGACACCGGTCGACCCTTGCGACGGGGCCTCACGGTGGCGCCTCCATCGGCGCCCACCTATGAGACTTGCTTCACACCATACGCTAACCGCTCGGTTAATACCCCCCCCATCAAGCCCCACCCTTCGGGAGCCAGGCGTCGAGCAGGGCACGCAGGTTCCACACCGATCGCCCGAAGACCTCTCGGCCGGACACGACGGTGGTGCCGGAGTTCCGAGAGGCGAAGCGGAAGGCAATACGACCTCAGACCTCCAGCGCCGATGGCGTCAGCAGACAGACACAACTCATGCAGCCAACACAACATGCATACAAACCCAGAATGGCGATGCACTGATAGCATCCAACAGAACCACCACCAACGTTACAACTGCCGCACACGAGCTTGATGATGGAACATCACCGGGTAGCGTTGTCACGACCACTGGGATTGAGTGAGAAGAAAAGTTCATCGCAGCCGGAAGCCCGCCATCAACTGAATCCACCGAAGAAGACTCTCTCAGCAGAAAAGGGTGTACGTGAATAAGATTCACTCATGCGAACGTATCGACTTAAGCCGCCTGCATGAATCCTACTTCTTTGGCCTCGCAGCCGTGATATGCTTCGGCGCCGCCGCTCTTTTTATCAACCTCACCTCCGCCCCTATGGAGATTCTATACCTAGGGGTCGGCTTGTTCCTCACTTCCCATGCCATCAATCGAAATATGCAGTTCAAGTTCGCTCAGCACTCCTACAAAAAATGGAATGCTGGACCAGACCGCATTGAGTTCGGTCCATGCTGGTTCTTCAACTTGTGGAGCATCCTGACGATAATCATTCTAGTACTTACTACAGTCACCGCGACCTGGTTGACGTTTTTTGGTGGAACACCTTACTCGGGCCGGACACAAATGAAGATCACAATCATGGCCGGGGCCTTGCTGATATTATCGGCGACAGGCCTGGTTTCATTTCCGTTTGGGCGATGGACGAAGCCTGAAATCATTATCGACTCGGTCGGAGTTCACCTATGGCCCGCTGGGCGCTATCGAACCACGATCCCTTGGGCAGCACTGCCGAGAGTTTTGGGCTGTGTGATACATAACGGCACGCCCGTTGCTCTCATAGAGACCAGAACCAACTCTTTTTACTATTTTCCGATGTTCACACTCCCCCTGGGGTACGTGCAGCTTCAAAGAGTTCTCGAGTTCTACTCAGGTTACACTGATGCACGTCGAAGCATCGGTACACCACAAGGCCTTGTACACGTACGAAGCCTGATGGATTTTCCAGTCTCCGACATAGCCAAGGACCTTCATAACCAGTGAACTTCGACGTTCTGTAGCGAGAAGATCTACGTCTCAATAGGTGGCATACCTCTCGGCTGCGAACAGCTACACAAGCTCTTGGTGTTCTACCGCGATCATCCTGAACTTCGTGGTGAACTCGCTCAACGGCGCGGCCTGGAACGGGTCCGGGAACTGATGTACGCCTCATTGAATGAGGTGGAAGCAGGTCTCGCCAGGGAACGCACACAGTCCGCGAATCAACCGGCCCCCTCACTACCCCCGTCCCGACAGCACCCATCGAGACCTCCAGCATCACGGTCAGCCGCCGAACCACCCACCTCAGCCGGCAACGGGGGAAATACGACGTCGGCCGAATGATCACCGGCCCCCTCGCACGAGCTCCAGCCACTCAGCCTCAGGCGTCAAGCAGAGCACGCCGGTTGCGCACTGATCAGACGAAGGCCTCTCGGCCGGACACGACGGTGGTGCCGGAGTTCCGGGAGGTGAACCGGCAGGCGACGCAGCCTCGCCCCTCAATGGCGACGACGCCGGCAAGCAGGCACCACAGACCCAGCCGCCTGACGCACACGCAAGCCCGACAAGGCTGGCAACCACAGCATCGGTTGCGCCAACACAGTGACCGGCATCACCATCTAGTCGGTAAAAATTGCTGCGAGAGACGCGGTGTCTCGATAGCGTCGAGACATGAGATCCGCTCGCGACTTCATGCTGCTGACCCCTCCAGAGCAGACTGAGACTGCTCCGCCCCTGGGTGACGAGGACTCCCTCGGCCCCGACCCCGACCACCCCTTCGTGCCTCCCGCACTGTACCTGCCCGCCACTGGAGTGCCCAACGCGCAGGGCACGGAGATCGAGCTGCGGCGCTTGAGAGACGGTCGAATGGCCCTGCTGGCATACACCGCCGTCGACCGCCTGGTGAAGTGCATGGGACCCAACCAACCCTGGGCGCTGTTCCTCACGGAGAACCTCAAAGACCTCGCTGAGAAACAGCCCTTCGACGTCATCATGCTGGACCAGCGCATACCCCAAGAGCTCTGGCGCCAAGAGGAAAGGAGATAGTAATGGCTAATGAAACTAAAATGGACTACGACGAGGCGGAGGACCTGAAGAAAAAATTCTACGACGCCGAAAACGACTTGGAAGAAAATAAGAATGACTTTCCCAGCGACGTTGACGGAGGGGAAGCCAATGACTATATCGTTGCGATGCTTACCACGATTGCCGAAGAAGCGGGCGACATAGCCATCGCATCAGGATTGGGCGGCGACAAGCTGGGCGCGGCGATAGATAAAGTGAAGGGCGTAGACGAGAGTGTCGCTCAAACCTTTCGAAGCATGGCAGAGGAGATGCAATGAGCGCTGATGGAGATATCGACGTCACAATCCCCGGAAACTCGGGGTCCGTCAAAAGTGCAGCAGAGTGGATGGGGAGGCTGCGAGATGACGCAAACACAGCCAGTGAACTACATAATAAGATCTTTGTTAGCGACGCCACCGGAGGAGAGGTCGCTAAGGCCATCGCCTCCTATAGCGCCCCTCTTAGGGACGCCAGCCATGACGTCTACCAACGAGCAAGGGGCGCTTCGGACGTCATGCATAGCTTCGCGAAGCAGCTCAAGTGGCGCAAAGACGACATGAACGAGCATCTCGAAACAGCTAGAAACGACGGCCTAAAAGTCGAAGGAAATATCATAAAACGCCCTTCCGAATTCGAGAAACCTGGCGACTTTCCTTGGCGAGGAACATGGGAAGCACAGAGCGACTGGAATATGAAGGATGCCGCATACGATGAGTACGTCAGGAAATTGCGGGACTTCAAGAAGATTCAAGGGAGGGTTCAAGCCACTTTCCAGGAGCTGAACGACTGGATCGTAAACAATCTCGTTGCCGCTAAGGAAGCTGCGATTAAAAGCCTCCATGGGAACGTCATCAAAACCTTTACCGAGAACACTTTAGGCACCGCGGTGGCAGACGGTGGCGCTTACGAGAATGTATATCACAAGATCGCCTCAGATCTTCGCACCACAGCCGCCAAACTTGCTGGCAACCGGGGCGCCGCCACTTCTGCTGCAACCCACAGTAAACCACCAAGCCAAAAAGAGATCGACAGGGCCTTGAAAAGGTCAAAGGCTTCAATGATGGAGCGAGTCGCAGAAGACATCGAATCTGCAGGAGATGGAGTAAGGAAGTTTGTTGGAAAGGCTGTCGCCATAGGTGGGCCAATAGCCGATTTAGCTATGGGAACTCCTGCCGCAGAAGTGGCGATATCGACCGTCGCAGGTATCGGTGCAGTTGCCCTGCTTCCAGAGGAAGCCGCTGCCGCGACAGTGATCACCGTAGGCACTGTCGCGGCTGTAGGTGCTGGATGGGCCTACAACCAGATGGTTCCAATGAAATATCGCGAGCAGATCAATCACCCTTGGGAAGAAGCGAAACATGGGGCTTCGAAAGCAGTGGACAGCGCGACGAACTGGGCACAGGATGCTACGGACTCGGTTAAGGATGCGGCGTCGGATGCTTGGCATTTTGCTTCCGGGTACGTGGGACGACACACAAACTGGATGTAGAGACCATGCCCATGTCCTACCATTATATACTGGCACCTGAGAGGTCATAGCCTCATCTCAAGAGGAAGCGTGTTTGTATGACTGTGTTTCAGAAGCTCTCCCCTATGGGCGGAGGCGAGCCCGCAGCGCAGAATTATGGACGCGCAGACCAGTTGAGGGGCCTGGAAGCATTCATCATGCTGATAGCCGGGGCCGGCCTGGTACTCCTGTCCTTCACCTATCACTCATCCACTGCTTTCATGGCGTGGATGCTGCTCATGGGCTGCTCCAGCATCGCATACGGGTTCCACAGATACATCATCTACGCTCAAATACACCACGCAGAACGCCATTGGCGCCACAACGGAACTCGCATCGCATTCGCCCCGCCTTGGCTGTGCGAGACCGGCGAGATTCTCGTGACCTCAATGATGACTCTGTCATCACTGCTTTCTCTGTGTCTTGCAGTACTCTCTGGCCTCAATGAACCAGGTGACACCAAGGCTTTCTGGCTCTCGCTCCTGACGAGCGCCTTTTGTGCATTCGCATGGACATCCACTCCCCTGTATCGTCCCGGATCTCCCGTCTTCGAGGCATCTCCTCACGGCATTCATCTGCGGACAGCAGGGCTTCGCCGCACATTCGCCTCCTGGGACTCATCACCTACGTTCCAGACATACGGAACAATAAGAGGAATCCCTCATGTCACCCTGGCAACGAGTAGCGAGAAGATCTACGTCTCAATAGGTGGCATACCTCTCGGCTGTGAACAGCTACACAAGCTCTTGGTGTTCTACCGCGATCATCCTGAACTTCGTGGTG
>ERZ773054.716-NODE-716-length-23481-cov-5.876206_pt1 | contig 23481 bp, 16 predicted proteins | sample MGYA00580630_ERZ773054 | MGnify/ENA primary metagenome ERZ773054 (study PRJEB29015, sample SAMEA2737994) | human oral metagenome | biome: human oral; feature: human-associated habitat; material: dental | place: China | collected 2115 ... | reverse complement strand
CGCGAGCTGGGTTCAGAACGTCGTGAGACAGTTCGGTCCCTATCCACTGCAGGCGCTTGAATACTGAAAAGATCTGACCTTAGTACGAGAGGACCGGGTTGGACAGACCTCTGATGCATCAGCTGTCACGCCAGTGGCACGGCTGAGTAGTCACGTCTGGCACGGATAACCGCTGAAAGCATCTAAGCGGGAAGCCAGCTTTGAGATGAGTATTCGCAGTATCCATAGAGAACATATGGTTGATAGGCTGGGGGTGCAAGTGCAGCAATGCATTCAGCTGACCAGTACTAATATTACGTCTGCTTTTAAGATGATCTTTTACTTCTGCTATTTATTTCTCATTGTCTTGATAGGCAGCATATATATCCAGTTTGGTGATGATAGCGACAGGGATACACCCGGTAACATTTCGAACCCGGCAGTTAAGTCTGTTAGCGCCTAAAATACTTGGACTTTTCCTGGGAAGATAGGCAGTTGCCAAACTTTTTTGAATATGTGTGTCTCCGTAGCTCAGCTGGTTAGAGCATCTGACTGTTAATCAGAGGGCCGTTGGTTCAAGTCCAACCGGGGACGCCATTTTTTTTATTTATAAGGAAATTAAATTCATATTTTTTAGGCATTTACTGATATATTTGATAATTTTAAAAGAGGCGTCAGCCTCTTTTCCTCTTCTTTTGTCAAATAAATATATAAATGTCTACGACAAAATATCCAACCTAGTTGGATTAATAAAATATTAATAGTATTTTTTGAGGGGCGGATATCTGTAATGATAAAATTCCCATACAATCATTTTAACCTTGCTGACTTTTGTTCTTATAAATCATATCTAAAAATAGAAAATGTATATTATATTTGGAATTTATGTTAAAGAAAACTAATTTCCTGTTTAATTGTTCACAGTTTTGGGAACACTCTAATTTTTAAAATTCTTACTTATCTAAAATAGATAAATATAAATCTAGTTTCTGATTTAAATACCTAGCAAACATATCTGACATTGCTGAGATATTATGCTTTACATGATATTCATCAAAAGCTTCATAATATCTCATCCGATCAGTAAACTTGATGTCTATAGGTGGATATCCCTCCTTCATAAGTTCTAAATTTATTAATAATCTTCCAGTTCTTCCGTTTCCATCAATAAAAGGATGAATACTTTCAAATTTTATATGAAAACGGGCAAGCTTAGTTACAATGTCTTCCTTGCTGTTTTTATAACGTTTCAATAATTCTTCCATTTTCGGAATAATTAGATATGGTTGTACGGGTTCACGAGCTGCTCCCATAATTCTAACAGGAACTCTACGGTATATTCCTCTATCCTCTTTCTTATCAGCCAATATCAAATAATGAATATCCTTAATTACTTTTTCGGATATTTCAACATTTTCACTAACAAGTTTTCTTACATACTCAAATGCTTCTTTGTGTCCAATTACTTCCAAATGCTCCTTTAATGATTTTTGATTAATGGTAAGCCCTTTAAGAATCATGTTTGTTTCACGTAAAGTTAAAGTGTTCCCTTCAATTGCATTTGAGTTATAGGTATATTCTGTTAAAAATTCTTCATTTAATCTTTCCGATTCACCTTCTGTTAAAGGTCTCCTTGCTTTAAGATTATCTAATTTTTCTTCCAGTATTGGAATGAGCGTTCCTGTAATTTTATATCTTCCATCAGTTGGTTTTATTGCATCATATGGTATTTTCCAAGTTCTTCCTTCTTGATATGCATCAGGTATTTTCCCTTCAGAGCATAAAACTCTTACTCTTCTATCAGATATACCCCATTTTTCAGCAGCTTGTTTAACTGTGATATACATAAAATCTCTCCAATCTTTTTATAGTATACTATTTTATCGGAATAATATCAATGCTATCGGAATGAAATATATTGATTGTCGGAACAGTACTTTTTTGAAAAATTTGAAACAAAAGTTAAAATTATTTATGATGGTATAAAAGTGGAGTTTACTCAAAATCTTAGACAGATAATTTGTGGGAGACTCGGAAATAGTATTCAAAATCGGACTTTTTCAGAATCTATACTTCCAAAAAAAATATACATTGTTTAGTTTAATTTCAGATAATCCTTGTTGTAAAAAATAGAGCTTTTTTATTAGGAAAATAAATTTATTTTTAACATAGGAGTAAAATTATGAAAATAAATTTTAAAAAAGTAACTGAAATTTTACTGGCAACTTACTGACAACTTTTATATTTCAAATACCCATTTTTAGCGAAATAATTATGCGTGGGCACCATTATTATTGATTTTAAACAAATTTTTCATAATATTGCAAAATACAATTCATTAGAAATAGTGAATTGTATTTTTTTTGAAATATTGTTTATATAATTATTAAGAATAGGAGTATTATTATGTGTAAAAAAGTTTTTATAGATACAAATATATTTATTGGTGAAAAATTTATGTTATCAAATGATAAATTTGAAAAGTTAAAAACATATATTGAAAACGATAAAATAATATTGTTAAATAATGAAATAACAGAAAGAGAATTAGAAGTTCATATAATCAAAGATGTAAAAGAAGTAATAAACAGTTATAATAAAGTATTAAGCAAAAGTCCTTTTTTAGAAATATTAAGCGAAACTCCGATTAAATTATCTGCTGAAGATGAAACATACATAATTTCTTTTCTTAAAACAGAATTGATAAAATTTTTTGATGATTCTATAAAATTATCTTTAGAAGATGTAGATATAAAATTAATATTAGAAGATCATTTTAACTTAAACTTACTATTTGAGAAGACAAAGCAAAATGAATTTAAGGATGCTTTTGTTGCACAAATAATAAAAAAATATCAAAAAAAGAATAACGAAAAAATTTATATTATTTCAAAAGATGACGGATTTAGGAAAACGTTTGACAATAATGATCAAAACTTTATAATTTTTGAAAATTTATCAAAATTTATAGAAGAAAAATGGCAAAAAATAACAGATATAAAAAACGGGTATGGAGATCTGCTGTTTGCAACGGATAAAGTGGCTAAAAATGTAGCTGCACCGTTGATAAAATATATTTATAATGACATAAATTCTTCAAATCATAAAGTAACAGTGCTTGTTGGACACGATTCGAATGTAACTGCTATGCTTTCTGCGTTAGGTTTTAAAGATTATAAATTGGAAGAACAAGTTGAAAAAACTCCAATTGGTGGAAAAATATTTTTTGAAATTTGGAAAGATAAAAAAACAAATGAAAGAAAAGTAAAAATTGAGTATGTGTATCAAACATTAAGCCAGATAAGGGAAACAAAGAGACTAACAAAGGAAAATCCGCCAAAACATACAATTTTAGAAATGAAAAGCTGTAAAATTGATAAAGAAGGATATTGTCCGTATTCTAAATTTATGACAGAATTAAAAAAATTTAATTAAATATTTAAATCAAAGAAAAAAATTATTTGAACTACATCTAAACTATTATAACAGGATAGGAGTTGTAGTTTTTTTATTTTTTTGCTCTTCAGTATCGTAGGGTAATTGCATATTAAATTTTTCTCTTTATGAAATCCTTTATTTATGGAATAAAATGAATAAATTGACTTTTTTATAAAAGAAAAATTAAATATTGATTCAACCCCTTTAAAAATCAATCATTCGGACTTATGAATTTTTTTTCTTGCGATTGCCTTGCATTATCGTATAAAAAAATGACAAAATTGAAAAAATATAGTATAATGTATGATATTATGTAAAAGTTTTGTGAATTTATAGATATATACTAAATTTTTTCAAATATTGAACTAATGAAATGTGATAACTATTTAGGTTCATTGGATAAAAAAATTTAAGAAAATAAAATTTTTAGAAAGGAAGACGAAATGAATAAAAGAAAAATCGAGGGTATAATTTGGTTTGTTGTGGGGTTTATATTGGTTTTATTGATGGCGAATAAATCCAGTATGTTAAGTGATAATGTTGGAGAAAATATTTTTGCACTTATATTAAGTGGAATTACGTTGTTTTTTGGAAAAATGACATGGTTTATAGCGATAGCTTCGATGATATATGGAATAATAATATTCTTTTATGAAAAAATTGGATTTCATATAACACAAGGAAAAATAGTTGCACTTATCGGATTATTTTTAAGCTGGTCGATGATTTTAATAAGAGGTTCTGTTGTCAAAGGGAATCCACTGGCAAATACTTTTACTGAGGCTGGAAGAAAATTGCTGGAGATAGGGTTTAATCGTGAGAGTGGAGGTATTCCGGGAGCGTTACTTTCAATGCCGTTTTATAGCGTTTTACATTTAAAAATTATGTTAATTGGTTTAATAGTTTTAGTGATAGCTTTCTTAGGTTGGTTAGTTAAGGATATGATTGAGCTGGGGTATGAACTTTTGAAAGAAGTTATGAAATATTATAAAAGTGACGATTATAAAGAGAAAAAGAGAAAGTTGGCTGCGAAAAAATATGCTGAAAATTTGAAAAAGACAGATTATAAGCGTTATCAGCGAGAAATGTTAAAAGCAAAAATTATACAATCAAGAAACGAAAAATTAAGTTTTGAAATTGCTAAAAAGCCAAAGGATAATTTTTTACAAAAGACGGAAGTTTATTCAAAAGAAGAACTTGCTGAAAAAGAAAAAGAATGGATTGAACTTTTTGAAGAGAAGGAAAAAGAAAAACAAAGTAATTTACAAAATATGAAAAAAAATTCAAATGAACAGAAAAATGATGTAAAAGAGTCTGAACTTAAATTGGAAAATATTGTAAAACCATCGGAAAATGTGAAAAGTTCTGAAATAGTAGAGGAACAAAATGAAAAAACAGCAGATTCTGAAAAATTTGAAGATAAAAAAGAAGAAACAGAAGAAAATAAAAAAATAGAGAAAAAGGTAGAAATAAAAGAAAAAGCTGAAAAAGAAGATAAGAGAGAACCTAAATTGGAAATTGTAACACCATTAAGGCGAGAAATGATAAATTCCGCACAAATGGATCCAAATTTTCAGGAGTTCCCCAAACTTGAGGCATTTGAGAATCCAGAGGTTGTAGAAAAAGGGTTTGAAGAAGAATTAAAAAAAGTGAATGCGATGTTTGACAATAACAAAGGATATGATGATGTTGTGAAAAAATCAATTTCTGAAATTTTTAAATCAAAACCTATGGATTTGAAAAAGAAAGAACAAATTGAAAAAAGTATAAGAGAAAATGTGAGTCATCTAGAAAATGTGCTAAAGGAATTTGGTGTGGAAGCAAAAGTTGTGAACTATGAATATGGCCCTACCATTACAAGATATGAGATTGTTATTCCAAAAGGTGTGAAAGTAAGTAAAGTTACGGGACTTTCAGACGATATAGCCATGAATCTAGCTGCAGAAAGCATTCGTATAGAAGCACCGATTCCAGGAAAAAATACTATTGGTATTGAAACTCCAAATAAAATAAAGGAGCCTGTTCATTTTTCAAATATTATAAAGAATAAAGAGCTGGACAGTGGAGAATTAAAAGTAATATTAGGAAAAGATATTGTTGGACAGGATAAATTTATAGATATTGCTAAAATGCCACATTTGCTAATAGCGGGACAAACTGGATCAGGGAAGTCTGTTGCTGTAAATACGTTGATTTCCACATTGATTTCTAAAAAATCTGAAAATGAAGTGAAGTTTATAATGGTAGATCCCAAAATGGTAGAACTTATGCCGTATAATGATATTCCACATTTACTTGTACCTGTAATTATAGATCCTCATCAAGCTGCAATAGCTTTAAAATGGGCAGTTAACGAGATGGAAAACAGATACAAGAAACTTATGGAAAATGGCGTTAGAAATATAAAAAGTTATAATGGACTTAGTTATGTTGAAAAAATGCCATATATTGTAATAATAATTGATGAGCTTGCTGATTTGATGATGGTTGCATCTGGAAGTGTGGAGGAATCTATAGCGAGAATCGCACAAAAAGCTAGAGCTGTAGGAATACATCTAGTTGTAGCTACACAGCGTCCGTCTACAGATGTTATTACAGGGATGATAAAGGCTAATTTACCAAGTAGAATTTCTTTTGCATTAAGATCACAAGTTGATTCGAGAACAATACTGGATAGTGCAGGTGCTGAAAAACTTCTAGGACAGGGAGATATGCTGCTTCTTGCCAATGGAACTTCAAAATTACAAAGAATCCAAGGTGCATATATTTCAGATGAGGAAGTTAGAAATTTAACAGATACACTAAAATCTGCTAAAAAGGTAAAATATAGGAATGAAATTTTAGAAGAAATTGAAGATGAAACAATTGATATTGATCCATTTTTTGAAAATGCAGTAAATATAGTAAAACAAGAGGAAAAAATATCAATTTCAATGTTACAACGTAAACTAAAAATAGGATTTAACAGAGCTTCACGAATTTATGATCAGTTGAAGGAACATGGAATTATCAATTATGATAACCAATTAATAGGAGATAATATTGATGAAATTGATTAAAAAATGAATAAATTTTCCAATATTATTTGTAATTATGAAAATTCAGTATTAAAGTTGCTTGAGTATATTTGAAAAAAATGGTAAAATAGTTAATAATGAAAATAACATATAGCAATTCTAATTTAAAATGGAAGTAGAAGATTAGGCTATATCTATAGTCAATCTATTGTTTTTAAATATTTTTACTCTAATTTTAAAGTGGATTGACTATAATTAAATAAAGATACTTTAAAGTAAAAAATAAAATGAAGGAGATAGAATAGATGAAATTTTTTGATATTTTTAAGACAAATATAGCACCAAAAACTACACGAGATATAGCTATTGATTTGGGAACTGCGAATACAGTTGTATATGTAAAAGGTGAAGGAATTCAAGTAGATGAACCAACTTATGTTGCAATTAACAAAAAAACAGAAGAATTGGAACATATTGGTGAAAAAGCTAAGGAAATTATTGGAAGAACTGCAAAACATACCGAAATTATCCGTCCATTAAAAAATGGAGTAATTTCAAATTATGAAGTTACTGAAAGAATGCTTGAAGAATTTTTACATAGAATAAAAAAAGATAAATTTCAAAGTTCAAGAGTTATAATATGTGTACCAAGTGGGGTTACACAAGTAGAAAGAAGAGCTGTAATTGAAGTTGTAAAAGATGCAGGAGCGAAAGAGGTTTATTTGATTGAAGAGCCAATAGCGGCTGCAATTGGTGTTGGAATTGACTTATTTGAACCAAAAGGACATTTGATTGTCGATATAGGTGGAGGAACTACAGAAATTGCATTTATTGTATCTGGTGGAGCAGCATTATCAAAATCAGTTAAAATCGCAGGTGATCATTTAAATGAAGATATTATGGAATATGTAAAGGATGCACATAATTTACTAATTGGTGAAAGAACAGCTGAAGAATTAAAAATGAATACAATAAGTCAACAAGATCCTGAGTTTGAGTACGAAATTAGAGGTCGTGAATTAGGGGTTGGATTGCCGAAAAGTATGAAAATAAAAGCAGCTGAAATTGATGGAGCAATCAGAAAACATATTGATGCGATTATTGATGAAGTAAGACTTACAATAGAAGAAATTGAGCCTGAGGTTGCAGCAGATATTTATGAAACAGGAATTTTCCTATCTGGTGGTGGAGCAGGAATCAGAATTTTGAAAGAAAGAATTGAAAAAGAATTGTTGTTGAAAGTGACAGTTGAGGAAGATGCGATTCATGCTGTAGTAACAGGAATTGCAGAAGTACTTACAGACTTTAATAAATACAAGAATATCATTATTTCACCAACATACGAATATTAATTGAATAATCTAGAAATTTAGGGGAATTTTCTGAACTTACAGTTAAAGGAGAATTCCCCTATTAACGCAAAATAACAAGTTTATTTGGCAAAAATAAAATAATGAAGATAAATGGTAGAATATGGAAAATTTTGAAAGCAAAAAAATTGAAATAAAAGAAAATAAAGATAGAGAAGAAACTATAAAAAATAAAATTAATGATATTGAAGAAAAAATTGAAACGATTATTTTTTTATCAAAAGAAATGATTACTGTGAAAGAACTTGCACAGTTTTATGGAATGGAATATTTTGAAATAGAGGAAATATTGCGTAATTTAAAGGAAAAGCGGAAAAATACAGGAATAAATGTAAAAATTGAAAATGGAATCGTATGCCTTGTATCAAATCCACTTTTTGGCTCTGATGTGAAACGGTTTTTTAATCCAGAAATGAAATTAAAGAAATTATCTCGTTCAGCAATGGAAACATTGGCAATCATCGCATATAAAGGGCCTATAACTAAAGCAGAAATAGAGCAGATCAGAAGTGTCGGTGTAGACAAAACTATGTCAAATCTGTTGGAAAGAAAACTAATTTATATTTCTGGACGGAAAAAAACAGCTGGAACACCAAATTTGTACGAAGTAACAGATGATTTTTACAGTTATCTGAATATCCATGGAAAACAGGAACTGCCAGGAAATGAGCAGTTTCAAAAAATTGAGCTGCTTTACAAAGAAGATGAGAAGGCAGAAAATGAAGACTCAAAAGAGGGAGAAAAATTAAATTCAGAAGAAGATTCGGAACCAAAAGCAAAAGAAGAAATTGAAAAAATAAAAGAGTAGAAAAAAGAGGTAAATAAAATGAGATTAAATAAATTTATAGCTGAAACGGGATTTTGTTCACGTAGGAAGGCTGATGAACTGATAAACGAAGGAAGAGTTACAGTAAATAAGCACGAGGCGATTATTGGGATGGATGTGAAACCTGAAGATGTGGTTAGAATTGATGGAGAAAGAGTAAAACTTAATACAAGATACGAATATTATATTTTAAACAAGCCAAAAAGAGTGCTTTGCTCAAATGAAGACAAGTTTGGGCGTAGACTTGCAGTAGACTTTATAAAATCACGTGCCAGACTTTTCACTTATGGAAGATTGGACTTTATGACAGAAGGGTTAATTATAATCAGTAATGATGGGGAAGTTTATAATCACGTGATGCATCCAAGAAAGAAATTGTACAAAAGCTACATTGCAAAAGTTAGCCGTGAAATTGAAGACAAGGATATTGAGGCATTGCAATATGGAGTTGTAATTGATGGGAAAAGAACGGCACCAGCTAAAGTTAAAAAAATTGACAAAAAGGAACTTAGAATTGCAATTTTTGAAGGAAGAAACAGACAGATAAGAAAAATGCTGGAAACATTGGGATACAATGTTAATTCATTGAAACGAATTAAAGTGGGAGAACTTACGCTTGGACATTTGCAAGTGGGAGAATATCGTGCCTTGAATGAAGATGAAATTGAATATCTGAAAAATTTATAAAATTTTTTGTCAGGAGAAAAAAATTGGAAAATAATGAAAAAATAATCTTTTTAATAGATTTTGATATAACAATCAGTAAAAAAGATTCGACAGATGTTTTGCTTGAAACGCATCAGCCTGAATTTAAACAGGAACTTCGAAAAAGATACAGAGCTGGAGAATACTCTATAAGAGAGTTTATAAAATATGGACTGGGTTCCCTAAATATCACAAGAGAGCAGTATATTAAAACTTTACAGGAAAATGTACTAATTGATGAAACTTTTATAGATTTTACAAAAAGTGGAATAGAATTTAAAATCGTGAGTGCCGGTTCAAGGCTAAATGTACAGGGAACACTTTTGAAATATGGAATAAACTTACCAGATAGCGAAGTTATCTCGAATGATTTAAAATTTAACGGAGCTGATAAAAACGAAATTACTGTGGAAAATCCATTTTTGGACAAGGAAGGATATTATGGCGTTGATAAAAAGGAAGCAGTAGAAAATTATAAGAAACAAGGCTACACAACTTATTTTGTAGGCGATGGTCCATCTGATTACAAGGCATTGGAAGTGGCTGATTTTGCTTTTGTGAGAAAAGGGACTAGGGCGGTTAAGTTTTGTGAAGAAAATGGAATTGAATTTTTTGAGTTTGGGGATTTTAATGAGATTTTGGAGTGGAGAAAAAAGTAAAAAATGACACAAATAAAAGTAAAGCCATTTTTAAAATGGGTAGGTGGAAAAGGGCAACTAATAGATAAAATTGAAAAGTTTTATCCATTTGATAATAAAATTAATAAATATGCAGAACCGTTTATTGGTGGAGGAGCAGTTTTATTTGATATTTTAAATAAATTTGAATTAGAAAAAATATATATTAGTGATGTTAATATTGAGTTATTGAACTGTTATAAAGTTATAAAAGAAAAAGTTCAAAAATTAGTAGATAAATTAAAAGTATTTGAAAACGAATTTTTAGTTAAAGATAAAGAAGATAGAAAAATTTATTACTATGAAAAAAGAGAACAATTTAACAACTTAAAATTAGAAAATAATAGTGAAGAAGTTAAACGTGCAGCATTAATGATATTTTTGAATAGAACCTGTTTTAATGGACTTTATAGAGTAAATAAAAAAGGATTATTTAATGTTCCAATGGGTGATTATAAAAATCCTAAAATATGTGATGAAGAAAATTTAATTAATATATCAAAAAAGTTGAAAAATGTGGATATTATTTATGGAGATTATAAAAAATCTTATGATTTTATAGATAAAAATACATTTGTCTATTTTGATCCACCATATCGACCACTTAATCAGACTTCATCATTTACATCGTATACAGAATATACTTTTGGGGATAAGGAACAGATTGAACTTTCAGAATATTTTAAACTGTTGAATGAAAAAGGAGCTAAGTTATTACTTAGTAATTCTGATCCTAAAAATGAAAATATTGAAGATAACTTTTTTGATGATTTATATAAAGAATTTGATATAAGTCGGATTGAAGCGAACAGGTCGATTAATAGTAATGGTGAAAAAAGAGGAAAGATAACAGAAATTTTAGTAAATAATATGGAAGGAACTAAAGAAAATACTATGAAAAAAAGAAATTTTAATAAATGGTTAGAAAATTTTCGTAGTAGTATCGCAAGCTATGAATATTATACAAATTTTGAAAAAATTTTTAAAAATGTTAATGATATAAAAATAGAATTGAATATTTTAAATTCTTTGATTGGTTCTCAAAATATAAAAGAAGATTTTGAAAATATAATAGAAAAGTATCCTGAAACATTAAAATGCATTCCTATTTTATTGGCAGTAAGAACAAATGAAATTTATGTAACCGACGTTAATGGAGAATATGTATATTCCTTTAAAAATAGAAATTATCCTGTGGATCAATATTCTGAATTTATGGAAAAAACAGGGCTATTTAAATTATTAAAAGAGCATATAGTTAATAATTTATTTGATTATGTCACTGGTGTTGAAACAGGATTAGATTCTAACGGTAGAAAAAATCGTGGTGGACATCTTATGGAAGATTTAGTAGAAAGTTTTATACAAAATTCTGGATTTGAAAAAAATAAAAATTATTTTAAAGAAATGTATACTAGTGAAATTGAAAAAAAATGGAATATTGATTTATCTGCAATTTCAAATACAGGTAAAACAGAAAAAAGATTTGATTTTGTAATAAAAACAGATAATCAGATATATGTTATAGAAACAAATTTTTATGCTTCGGGTGGTTCAAAATTAAATGAAACAGCAAGAAGTTATAAAACTATTACAAGGGAAGTAAATACAATAGAAGGGGTTACATTTGTCTGGGTTACAGACGGTATTGGGTGGAAAAGTGCCAGACATAATCTTGAAGAGACATTCGATGTGTTAGAGCATATTTATAGTATCAATGATTTGGAAAATGATATTATAAGAAAAATAATAAAATAAATTTAAGGTGGGGGAAATGGTAAAAAAAATAAAAAAATGGGAACCTGAAGAATTTGAGCTTGAAATGAATACAGTGTGGAGTTTTCCAGATAGAGGAAAATGGGCAACTCATGATGCAAAATATCGGGGAAACTGGTCACCGTATATTCCAAGAAATCTTTTATTAAGATATTCAAATGAGGGGAATTTAATTTTAGACCAGTTTGCGGGTGGAGGCACTACATTAGTTGAAGCAAAATTATTAAATAGAAATGTTATAGGGGTTGATATTAATAACAATGCACTTGAACGTTGTAAAGAAAAATGTGACTTTGAATATGAAAATTCAGGAAAAGTTTATTTTTACGAAGCTGATGCAAGAAATTTAAATTTTATTCCAGATGAAAGTATTGATTTTATATGTACTCATCCTCCTTATGCTAATATTATTAAATATAGTGAGGATATAGAAAATGATTTATCACATTTAAAAGTAAAAGATTTCTTAATTGAAATGGAAAAAGTTGCATCAGAAAGTTATCGAGTTTTAAAAAAAGACAAATTTTGTGCTATTTTGATGGGAGATACAAGACAAAAAGGACATATAATACCCATGAGTTTTGAAGTCATGAAAATATTTGAAAAAGTAGGATTTAAAACTAAGGAAATCATTATAAAAGAACAACATAACTGCAAAGCTACAGGTTTTTGGAAAACAAACAGCGTAAAATATAACTTTTTGTTAATTGCACATGAGTATTTGTTTGTATTTAGAAAGTGAGAAGCTAATGATTAGTATAGAAAAAATAAAAATTGAAAGATTTCGTTCAATATTGAAATTAGAATTGAGTATTGATACATCTTTTAATTTAGTTTCAATTTGTGGACAAAATAATGTGGGAAAGACTAATACACTTAGAGCTATAAACTTATTTTTTAATCCAGAAGAATATGATATTTTTTTAGATAGACCAGTATTAAAACAGGCTCAGGGTGGAGCAAGTATAGATCCCACGATAACTATTACTTTTTTTAATTCGGATAATAGTTTCTATTATGAAATTTCTCGAAGCTTAAAAGAATATGAAGAAAATAAACAGTTTAGTGGGCTAAAAGGTTGCAAATATGAAAAGAAGAATACACAAAAAATATCAAATGTTGAATTGAAAAATGATGAAATTTCTAGTTTGCTAAAAGAAATAAGATTTCGCTATATAGAATCAATTAATATAGATATTCCAAATTTAATAGAAGATTTAACTGAAAATATAATAGATGTTGAATATACTAAAACCAGATTATCTAAGACTAAAAAGGAATTATACAATGCTTATAAAAAATATACGGAAGGATTACAAGAAATATTAGATATTTTTTCTGATAAAATTTCGGAGACTTTTAATAATTTTAAATCTGAATGGGATATAAAATTTCATGTTCCCTCCTCTGTTCAAACATTTAGGGATCTTATTTCAAATGATGTTGAATTACGAATAGACGATGGAGGAGGTTTTAATACTGAACAAAAAGGATCAGGATTACAAAGACTGGCAGTAATTTTATTAAATTTCGAAATTTTGAAACGAATGGAAGATAAAAGTCACATAATATGTATTGATGAACCAGATATATATTTACATCAAGGTCTACAAAAAAAATTAAAAAATTTTTTTGAAAAAAATTTTGAAAAAATTCAAATTTTTTATACAACACACTCTGAAATTTTTATAGATTCTAATTTATTAAGAAATGTTAAATTATTAGATGCTGAAATAGAAAAAAAGTGGTCAACAAGAAAAAATAAGGAAATAGATGTTGTAAAAACAAAAGAAATTAAATTAGACATAGATGAAGGATATGATAAAATTTGTGAACACTTGGGTATTGAAAAAATAGATCTTAAGGAATTAGAAAGAGAAAATATATTAGTTGAAGGTAATTGTGATAAAAAATACCTTGAAGGACTTGGTCAATATTTTAGATTAAAAATACCTAAGATTATTTCTATGGATGGAATCTCAAATGTAGAAAAATATTTGTATTATTATAGCTCATACTATAGTAGTAATAATAAAGGATTTAAACCTAAAATAAAAGTATTGTTTGATAATGATAATGCTGGAAGAAAACAATTTAATCAAATAAAAAATAAAAAATATCAAGAACTGGATATTGATATGGTGCTGTTAAAAAATTACTTAGGAAATTCTGAAGAAAAAAATATTAATCATGAAATAGAAGATTTTATATATCCTGAAATAATAGTATATTTAACAAATGAAATTTTAAAAAATATAAACTTAGAACTAATTAGTCAGGAAGAGGTTGATAAAAAATTATCTGCTAGTAAATCTTTATCTTCTAAAGGAATTTTAGAATTTATTGAATATAAAAAAAATGATAATAATCCAGAAAATGGAAATATTATAGTGCTAAATACTCCAAGCCATAAGAAGAATATGGCTGAAAAATTTAATTTAGAAGACAAAGAAATATCTAATATCATTAAAGAAAATAGAAATAAATATCCTTTTGTAGAAGAATTTATTAGAGATTTATTTAATTTTACAAAAGAAAACAAAAAATATAAGTAAGGAGGAAAAAATTAAATGTTAAGCAAAGAAGATGTTTTAAAAATAGCGGTACTTTCTAAATTGGAATTTTCGGAAAGTGAAATTGAGAAATTTAGGGTGGATTTGAATAAAATATTTGAGCATATGGAAGAGTTGAATGGGGTTGATACGACTGATGTAGAGCCACTTTTTAATGTGCTGGACTTAAAAGATAAATTGAGAGAAGATAAAGTTAGGGATGCTGGAATTAAGAAGGAAATTTTAGAAAATTCGCCTAATAAGGATGAGGAATTTATAATTGTACCAAAAGTTGTTGGAGAAAATGCGGATAATTAGAAAAATTGGAAAGGTGGAAAAATGAATTTATACAAAAAAACGGCTAGCGAACTGGCTGAAATGATAAAGAATAAAGAGATTACTTCAGAAGAAGTTACAAGAAATTTTTTAGATAGAATAAAAGCAGTTGAAGATAAGGTTGGGGCTTTTTCTAATATTTTTGAGGAGAAGGCATTGGAACAGGCTCGAAAAATTGACGGGGAAAACAATGAAGAAGGAAGAAAAAATTATGAAAATACAGGACTTTTTGGAGTGCCTGTGGCATTGAAGGATAATATTATTTCAAAGGGAGATTTGACAACGGCGGCTTCACAAATTTTGAAAAATTATGTGGGAGTTTATGATGCAACTGTTGTGAAAAAGTTAAAGGAAGCTGGAGCAGTACTAGTTGGAAAGGCTAATATGGATGAATTTGCGATGGGATCTTCAAATGAAAATTCGTCAATAAAGCCAGCATCTAATCCTTGGGATTTGGAAAGAGTGCCAGGAGGAAGTAGTGGGGGATCGGCAGCTGCGGTTGCGGCTAGTGAAATACCTGTTGCTTTGGGAACAGATACTGGTGGAAGTATTAGACAGCCTGCGAGCTTGACTGGAACTGTGGGAATAAAGCCAACTTATGGAAGAGTTTCGAGATACGGTCTTATGGCATTTGGTTCTTCATTGGATCAGATTGGGGCTTTGGCAAAAAGTTCGCAAGATTTGGCAAGAGTTATGCAGATAATTTCAGGATATGATGAAAATGATCCGACAACTGCAGATGTAGAAGTGCCAGATTATTTATCTTTGCTTGAAAAAGATATTAAAGGATTAAAAATTGGGCTTCCAAAAGAATATTTTTCAGATGAACTGGATAAGTCGATAAAGGAAGTTGCCGATAAAACTGTGGAAACATTGAAAAAACTTGGAGCAGAAGTGAAGGAAGTATCGTTGCCTTACACAAAATACGCAATTTCCACTTATTATATAATTTCATCGGCTGAAGCCGCTTCAAACTTGTCAAGATATGACGGAGTGAGATATGGAGTTAGAAAAAGTGATGAAAATATTGAGAAAATGTATGTAAAATCACGAACAGAAGGTTTTGGAGATGAAGTGAAGCGTAGAATTATGATTGGAAATTATGTCTTAAGTTCTGGATTTTATGATGCTTATTACAAAAAGGCTTCGCAAGTTAGAAGATTAATAAGAGATGATTTTTCACGAGTTCTTTCAGAAGTTGACTTAATTTTGACACCAGTTTCTCCAACAACAGCATTTAAAAAAGGTGAAAAAAACACAGATCCTGTTCAAATGTACCTAGCTGATATCTACACAGTTTCGGTAAATATGGCTGGATTGCCTGCAATTTCAGTTCCAGCAGGATTTGTAAATGGACTTCCTGTGGGAATACAGCTGATTGGAAATTACTTTAGGGAAGATTTGCTGTTTAATGTGGCGAATAAATTCGAGAAGGAACGTGGAGAGATAGAATATCCAGAACTTTAAAAAATTGGAGGAAATATGAAGAAGATAAAAGTAACACTATTTTTAATATTAAGTATTTGTATTTTAGCAAGCTGTGGGAACAAAAAAACGAAAGTCAAAGAAACTGTAAAAACTAAAAGTTATGAAGAGGTGTCAGAAATAGATTTCTCCAATACTGAATTAAAAAAAGGCGAAAAGGCAATTTTATTATATATGGAAAATCCTAAAAAATTTAATTTATATGGTTATTTATTAGAGGGATATACAATGTTGTTTGGTTATGATACTTTTTACGAACTGTATTCAGAGAAATTTTTAGATAACAAAAATAAATTTATTCATAATGAAAATAGTGCTTCTTCGTTTTCATTGGCACTTTCTACTATTGATATGAATGATGAAAGTATTAAAGCATACAAAAATACACTTATATCAGAATTAAAAAAAGAAATGAATAAAGAAACTGATATTAAAGCCAAAGATATTAATGAAGAATTTAAAAAGTTTATTTCTTTAGTTGAAGAAAAAATTGATTTAATGGAAGAAATAAAAAAATACTATGTTTCAGGAGAATATAGAAAAGATAATTTTGCTAAAGGAAAACTACTAAATGATAAATATCTGATAAATCAGGAAAAAACGGAACAAAAATATAAAGAAGTTTATAATTTATTTTTTGAAGCAGAAAAAATAGTCTTAAATAATTCAATTATACATTTAGAGTTGGGTGGATTAGTAGCAAAAGAAAACTTGTTAAAAACAAGAGAGCTTTTAAAAATGTTTTCCAAAGAATTTTACGCTACAAAACTTGATTTTGATGAGAGTATGAGAAAAAAAGATGAATCTGTTGTAGTTATAAAAGAAGAAGACAAAGAAAATTATATTAATAATTTGAAAAGAATACAAAAAACATTGGATAAAACTATTTTAAATATGGAAAAAATTGACAAAGATACTATTAAAAAGGAAAATATGAATGTTGAGAATTACGGAAAAGTTTTAGTAGAAATTAAAGAAATGTCAAAACTAACAAAAGAAATAATCACTAAAATGGAAAAAAATGATGATGAAGAACTAGATTTATTAATTCCAAAATATGTCTATATGAATTTTAATATAGAAAAAGATTTTGTAAATTTATTGAAATAATATTATTTAAAATATAACAGAATTTTAAGAAAGGGAAAAATTAAAAAAATGAGTATGGAATATGAAACAGTCATTGGACTGGAAGTGCATTGTCAATTGAAAACGAATACGAAAGTATGGTGTTCTTGTGATGCGGATTATGATAATAAAGAGCCTAATACTGCGGTATGTCCTATTTGTACAGGGCAGCCTGGGGCTTTGCCGAAGTTGAATGAAAAGGTGCTGGATTATGCGATAAAGGCGGCACTTGCACTTGGGTGTGAGATAAACAGGGAGAGTTATTTTGATAGAAAAAATTATTTTTATCCTGATTCGCCAAAAAATTATCAAATAACACAGTTTTTTAAGCCTTATGCTGAAAATGGAGTTTTGGAAATTACGACGAATAGTCGAAAAGAGGCAAGTGTCGGGATTGAAAGAATACAGATTGAGGAAGATACGGCGAAAAGTATTCATACGGCTTCTGAAACTTTGCTAAATTATAATAGGGCCTCTGTACCGTTAATCGAGATTATTTCAAAGCCTGAGATAAAAAATGCTGAGGAAGCATATGCTTATTTGAATACATTGAAGGATAGGCTGAAATATACAAAAGTCAGTGATGTAAGTATGGAACTTGGATCACTTAGATGCGATGCTAATGTTTCTGTTAGAAAAAAAGGTGAAACAAAACTTGGGACTAGAACGGAAACTAAGAACTTGAACTCGTTTAAGGCGGTTGTAAAGGCGATTGAGTATGAGACAAACAGACAAATTGAAGTGCTTGAAAATGGTGGACGTGTAGTTCAGGAAACAAGACTCTGGGATGAGGAAAATGCAGTTACAAAGCCGATGAGAAGTAAAGAGGAAGCAATGGATTACAGATATTTTCCAGAGCCTGACTTGCCAGCGATTATCATTACTGAATCAAGACTTTCAAATGTAAAAGATGAAATGCCTGAATTTGCAGATGAGAAGGCAAAAAGATTTATTAATGAATATAAATTGAATGAAATGGAAGCGGCGACTCTTTCATCAGAGCAGGAACTGGCTGAATATTATGAGCAAGTTGTAAAAGTTTCGGATAATGCAAGACTTGCGGCAAACTGGGTATTAACAGAAATTTTACGTGTGTTGAAGGAAAAAAATATCTCTATTGAGGAGTTTTCTGTTGAGCCTGAAAATATCGGGAAATTAATTAAATTGATAAAAGATAATACGATTAGTTCAAAAATTGCAAAGGATGTATTTGAAATATTGCTTTCAGAAAATAAAGATCCTGAAATTATCGTAAAGGAAAAAGGGCTTGTGCAAATTACAGATAATAGCGAAATTGAAAAGATTGTAGAGCAGGTACTGGCTGAAAATCCTCAGTCTGTGGAAGATTACAAGGCTGGAAAGAGCAATGCGTTAAAATATCTTGTGGGACAGTCAATGAGATTGTCTAAAGGCAAGGCTAATCCGCAAATGATTAATGAAATGATTTTAGCAAGACTGGAAGGTTAATATTGGTTAAAGTAGGAGAAAAATGAAAAAGGGTAATAAAAAAAGTAGTATTATTGACAGAGCAAAGTCAAATATGGAAGAAAATAGGAGAAAACAGAAGTTACAAAAAATTTGTAAAAAACTGTTTAAATATTTTAACACATTTAACGGACGATTTGTATTGATATTTCTTTTTACAATTATAGGATTTGCAGCCTTAATTGGAAGAGTTTATTATCTTCAAACAAAAGGTGGACAAAAGATAAGAGAAGATTCAGAAAAAAAATATTCTTACAAAACGTATAAAAAAGCTAAAAGAGGGAAAATATCCACGAGTGATGGGCAAATTTTGGCATACGATAATGAGGATTATTTTGTTATACTAGATCCAACTTTGATTGATGAGGAAAGTATTGATACATTGCTAGATATGTTAAAAAGATACATTGAATCTTTGGATATTCAAAAATATAAACTTGAGTATTTGGAGAAAAAAAAGGCAGGTAGGCAATATTTAAAAATAGATGATAAAATTTCATATAGAACAAAAATAGAAATTGAGTCAGAGATTGATAATGATAAAAATGAGGCTATTAAACAAAAAAAAGAAAAGTATAAAAGGCGGTTTAAAGGAATAGTATTTGAAACGGTTTTCACAAGAAATTATGTGCAGAGTGAGGCTTTTCAGGAAACACTTGGATTTGTAAACAATGAGAATAAAGGTGTTTATGGGATTGAAAAATACTATGATGAACAACTTGCTGGAGAAATGGGAGTTGAGCCAAGACTTAGAATACCAAAGCCATTTTTAGAAATTGTAAAAGTAAAAAATAAAAATGAAGCAAAACCAGCTGTTGAAGGACAAAATCTTGTGCTTACACTTGACAGTGTTATGCAGTATAATCTTGATGACGAGCTTCAAAAAGCATATATAGAACATAGTGCAACTTCAACAATGGGAATTTTAATAGAAGTAGAAACAGGAAAAATATTGGCAATGTCTTCGTATCCAAAGGCTGAAGATAAGTCAACTATAAAAAATAGGACAATCGTTGATTTTTTTGAGCCAGGTTCGATATTTAAGCCTATAACAGTTGCAATAGGACTGGATACAAAAGTGATTAATGAAAATACAAAAATTTATTCACCTGGTTTTATTCGAGTATATGATAGAATAATAAGAGATCACGATAGTTCAACGATTGGAAATTTAGGTTTAGCAGATATAATTGCACATTCTGGAAACGTAGCAATGGTAAAAATACAGGAAAAGATTGATAAAAATACTTTTTATCGTTATTTAATAGACATTGGACTAGGTGGAAAAACAAATGTAGATACATATTTTGAAGCAACACAAAAACTTCGTGAATTTAAAACTTTAAAAGATGAAGTAAGAAGAGCTAATATATCTTTTGGACAAGGAATTGCAGTAACACAAATTCAAATGATAACAGCATTAAATACAGTTATAAACAATGGTAAATTAATAAAGCCTTATTTAGTGGACAGAATAGAAGACAATAAGGGAAATATAATAAAGCAAAATAATCCTGTTATGATAAGAAAAGTATTTAGTGATGAAGCATCAAGATTAAATAGAAGGTACATGGAAGCAAGTGTAAATCGTGGAACTAGTGGAGGAGCATATATACCTGGTTATCGTGTTGGTGGAAAAACAGGAACTGCTCAAAAAGCAGAAAAAGGTGGATATGGAAATAGACATATTAGTTCGTTTTTTGCATTTTTTCCAGCAGATAATCCTAAATATGCTATATTGATAACAATTAGCGAACCTAAAGGTGGAAAATATTATGGAGCTCAAGTTGCCTTACCTTCAGTAAGAAGAGTATTGGAAAAATTAATTGAGTATAAGAGAATAAAACCAAATGGGAAGGTAAAAACTCCAGAAAAAATTACTGAAGTTGTTCAGCAGGAAAAGAAAAAGGACTTAGGAAAGATAAAGCAGGATTTTGATAAAAATATTATGCCTGATTTAACTGGAATTAGTTTGAGAGAGTTTTTATCAATTTATCCGCAAGGGAAGTTTGCTCAGTACGAAATTACTGGAAGTGGAGCGGTTGTATCACAATTTCCTGAAAAAGGGACTAAACTCGATAAGCATACGAAGATACAGATAATGCTGGAATAAAAGTATTTTTTATAAAAATTAATTGAGGAAGAAATGTTAAGGGGTAAAAATGTATTATTATGAAATTTATGTGGAGAATAATCAGGGAATATACACATATAAATCGGAAGAGAAGTATGAAATTGGGCAATGGTGCATTGTCAATTTTATAAATAAGGATAAAATGGGGCTTATTGTAGCAATTGTTAATGAAAATCAGATTCAGTTTGATATTTCAAAAGTGAAAAAAATTAAGGATGCTGCCCCAGTTTTGTCTATTCCAAATGATATTATGCAGCTTATAAGATGGATAAAAAATTATTATATAAGTGATTATTACAACGTAATAAAGGCAGTTTATCCAGGAGCATTGAAGTTAAATTATTCCAAAAAAGCCATTTACCAAAAGGAATTTTCTGAAAATGATGAAACTTTGGAAGTGGAAAAAATTGAGGAAATGAAAAAATTTAATGAATATATGAAAAAACGGCAGGAAGTTACCATCGCAACTTTGAAAAAGAATTTTTCCAGTGAAATTGTGGAGCAGGCGATAAATGAAAAGGTTATTTCCATTGAAAAGAAAGTGATTTTAAATTCTAAAATTTCAAAAAGTGAAAAGGAAAAAAGTGAAATTGTAGAAAAGGAAATTATTTTGAATGATGAGCAGCAAAAGGCTGTGGATACAATAAAAAATAGTGAAAATCAGATTTTCTTGTTAAAGGGGATAACTGGCTCAGGGAAGACGGAAATTTATATTAACTTGATAAAGGAAGCCTTGAAACAAGGCTTTGGAAGTATCTTTCTAGTGCCTGAAATTTCACTTACAGTTCAGATGATACAAAGGCTTGAGGAGGAATTTCACAATGAAGTGGCTATTCTTCATAGCAAACTTACAGACAAGGAAAAGCGGGAAGAATGGACTTTTATACGAAATGGAGAAAAGAAAATTGTGATTGGAGCAAGATCGGCAGTTTTTGCACCTGTTCAGAACTTGAAATATATTATTGTGGATGAGGAACATGAAAATACGTATAAGCAGGAGAATAATCCACGGTATCACGTAAAAAATGTGGCAATAAAAAGAGCATTTTTACAAAACGAAAATTTGAAAAAAGATGAGAAACTTGAAAAAAATAGTGAATTAGAGAAAAATGATAATTTGGAAGAAGCTGAAATTGTAAAAAGTGAAAAGATAAAAGTGATTTTAGGTTCAGCAACTCCATCTTTTGAAACTTATTATCAGGCACAGCAGGGCGATATTGAATTAATTGAGCTGACAAAACGGTATAAGAATGCTAAACTGCCAAAATTTGAAATTGTGGATTTGAATGAAACAACGGAAAATTTTTCGGAAGAACTGCTGGATAGGATTTCACAGACTTTGCAAAAAAATGAACAGGTTATCTTAATTTTGAATAGAAAAGCATTTTCAAACTTGCTGAAATGCAAGGATTGCGGAAATATTCCAACTTGTCCGAATTGTAGTATTTCCTTAAATTATTACAAATATGATAATCGCCTCAAATGCCATTACTGTGGATATGAAAAACGCTTTGACAACACGTGTGATGAATGTGGCGGACATAAAATGAGACAAATTGGGGCTGGAACTGAAAAAATTGAAGAGGAACTGACGACGGCGTTTCCATCGGCAAGAATTGTGAGAGTAGACTCTGAAAGCATAAAAACAAAGCAAAATTATGAAAAAGCCTACAACGACTTTAAAAATCATAAATACGACATAATGCTTGGAACACAGATTATCGCAAAGGGACTGCATTTTTCAAACGTAACATTAGTCGGAGTAATTAATGCGGACATAATTCTTAATTTTCCAGACTTTCGGGCCTCAGAAAAGACTTTTCAGCTGCTGACACAGGCTTCAGGGCGTGCCGGACGTGGAGAAAAGGATGGGGAAGTGATTATTCAGACTTTTAATGGCGAAAATGATGTAATAAAGAAAACTATTGAAAGTGATTATGAAGGCTATTACAAAAACGAGATGATTATGCGAAAAATGCTGAATTATCCGCCTTTTGGAAGAATTGTAATTTTGGTAATTTCGGCAACGGAGGAAAATCTGGTAACGGAAAAAGCCAAAATTTTGCGTGAAGAAATTATAAGAAATGTAAATGCAGCAATGAACTTGACTTCAAATGATTTTATCTCAGACGCTTTCAAATCCCCAATTTACAAAATAAACGGCAGATACAGATACCAGATATTTTTTAAATTTGAAAGAGAAAATATCTTAAAAATTAAAAAAATCATAAAAAAATGTGTAGGCAAATTTCGAGAAAGAGAAAAGAAAGTTAGGGTAACAATTGATGTAGATCCTATAAATATGATGTAATTTTTTTGAAACTTAATGTATTTTGAAGTGGGATTTTTTAGATTCTGCTTCTTTTTTTGTTTTAAAAGGGGAATTGTACTCTAGAACTAGAATTAGTATTAAAAAATTTACTATGTATAATCATCTTGTTTTTTCCCCCATAATATGTTATCCTATAATCACGAAAATTAAAAAAATATATAGTAAAAAATATATAAATAAGGAGAAAAATTAATAATGTTTAATAATTTAGGAGATAGATTTAAAGATATATTTAAAAAAG
>ERZ773054.715-NODE-715-length-23522-cov-3.194230_pt1 | contig 23522 bp, 18 predicted proteins | sample MGYA00580630_ERZ773054 | MGnify/ENA primary metagenome ERZ773054 (study PRJEB29015, sample SAMEA2737994) | human oral metagenome | biome: human oral; feature: human-associated habitat; material: dental | place: China | collected 2115 ... | reverse complement strand
TAAAAGATGCCGATGGGCGAAAGCTTAGCGTCAGACTACTGGTGAATGTTGAGCCGGTCAAGCAAGCCAAGCTGGCGACACTCCATGCCTTGCCTTATACGGTATCTGCTTCACTACTGGTGGCACTGCTCTTTTCCTACTGCTACAGCCGATTCATAACCAAGCCAATTCGCCGGATGGCTAAGGTCACCACTCTGATGCAGCGCCTGGAGAAAGGAGTGCAGTATCCAGCCGAGAGCAGCGACGAAATTGGTGTGCTGGGGCGCAACATTAACGAACTTTATCAGAGCCTATGGCAAACGATCCGCTCGCTGGAGCAGGAAAATAGGCGAATTAGCAAGCTGGAGAAAGAAAGGCTGGTGCTGCTAAGGGCTACATCGCACGAGCTTAAGACGCCGCTAGCCAGTCTGCGAATTATGCTGGAGAATATGCAGCTGAATATCGGCGAGTATCAAGACCGTGACCGCTACCTGGCGGAATCGCTAGCGCAGGTTGATCGCCTGACTAAAATGGTTAATGACATCTTAAGGGCAGGTAGTCTAGCTGAGAATGCCTTGCGAGATGAGAAGAAGCTGCGGATTGATCAGATCGTTGCTGAGGTAGTCGATGATTATCGCTTGCTAGCCAAAGCTCGTCGGGTCGCCTGCCGGCTTGATCTAACGCCAACCTTTACCAAGGCTAACTACGATATGATGCGCCACGTCATCTCGAACCTGGTCTCAAATGCCGTACGCTATAGCGAGGCGGGCAGCGTGGTCAAGATTACCTGCCGTCAGCATAGATTGGTGGTAACCAATAAATGTCAGCCACTTACTCAGGCACAGTTACAGCGGGTGTTTGACCCCTTTTATCACACAGATCGTCAAGTGTCGCCGGAGTCAGATGGGAGTGGGGTGGGGCTATATATCGTTAAAATGCTGCTGGAGGCTAAGAGGCTAGAATACAGCTTCTCTCCGGTCAAGCAGGGCATGGCTTTTACTATCTGTTTTTCATAATTGCGCCTATATCGCTTAATCATTCGCAACTGCTTATATCATTTCATACTCATTTCACATATGCCTGTTAGATTAGCTCAGGATATATTTGAAAGGAGGAAAATGTCATTCGTTCGAAGAGCTTGGCTATATATTACTAGGAAAAAGCTCAAAACACTGATCCTGCTAGCGATCCTGCTCTGTATGGCGACGGTGATGCTAAGCGGCTTCGCCATTAAGCATTCGACAGACAGGGCAGCGCAGTCGCTGGATAAAACACTGAAAGTCGGTTTTAACCTGGGGAACAACCCTCGCACTAACCCCGGTACGGCTCGTGGCTCAGGTACCGTCTCGGGCAAAGCTATCGAGGAGATCAGGAAACTGCCGGGGGTAACCGACTATGTCAAGCGCCAGAACGCCACGGTGGACTTCACTGACACCAAGTTAGTCCCCTTACCTAACGGCGGTAGCGGCTACGACGCCGAGAAGGACAAGCAGTTCGGCAATGCGGCAACAATTCTAGGAGTTAACAAATCAGAGCTGGAGAACAAGTTTCGGGCGGGGTCACTCAAACTGGTGGCGGGGCGTCACATCACTGAGCGGGATAGCCACAAGATATTGGTACACCAGGCTTTTGCTAAGGCAAATAAGCTTAGGCTGGGTAGTAAGCTTAAACTCAAGGCCAACGAATACGACACCGACAATGAGCACCCGTCAAAGGACGAAGTGGAGGTCGAGGTTGTCGGCATATTTAGCGGGAAGAATCCCAAGGAAGCTGCCTACCAGGTGGAACTCTTTGAGAATATCTTCCTGACCGACATAGCGACGACTCGTCAGCTCAATGCTTATACAGCACAGAATGAGATTTACCAAGATGCTAACTTCTTCACCAAAGGCAGCAAGCAGCTTGATGAGGTGATGAACCAAGCTCGTCAACTGTCAGTTGACTGGAATAAATATCAGCTGAACAAGAATAGCCAAGAGTTAGCTAGTGTGACCGAGTCGGTAAATGGCGTCTATCATCTGGTGGATGGTATGCTCTGGGCAACTGCACTGGTCAGCATAGCCGTGATCGGTATGGTGCTATATCTGTGGATGAACGAACGCAAGCGTGAGGCGGGTGTGCTGATGGCGACGGGCATATCGCAGTCTGAGGTCATCTTGCAATACGTAGCCGAGCTGGTCATGATAGCTATACTCAGCTTCGGTGCATCCTACTTTACCTCCGGGCTAATCGCTCAGCAGCTAGGCAACCAGATGGTGTCGCAGGCTTCGCAGGCTGCTGCGAGCCAGGCGAGTGAGTCGCTCAACGGAGCTTCGCTGGGAGCTGATGCTGATTCGGTCACTTCGTCTCGCACCTTAGACAAAGTAACTGTTGGTACTACTCCGGCTGACCTGATAGCGGTATGGGGAGTGGGGCTGGTGGTGATCGTCATCGCTGTGCTATTCGCTTCTCGCCCAATCACCGGGTCAACGCCAAAGAAGCTATTAACTGACATAAACTAGGAGGGGGTGCGATGATCAAGCAAGCTTTATTAGCCGTCCGACGCAAACGCCAGCGTAGCCTCGTCATTGGTCTGATCATGACTCTGGTTCTAACTCTGCTAGTTAGCACTTTGACCGTACAGCATACTATGGAGCAGCTCAGGAAATCCGTTGAGGGTGGTATCAGGGCGGGCTTTAGCCTAACTAGTCGACGAAAATCAGATGTCGTACCAAGTAGCCTAGCCCGGAAAGTTAGTCAGCTCAAGGGAGTCAAGGCGCATAACTACCAAGTGGAAGCAGTCGCAGCTCTACCGGATAAACGCTTGGTTGAGGCGGCTAGCCCGGGGGTTCAGCTGGATGCTCAGCCAACCGAGGAGACTAAGTTGGTCGGAGTAGAACGAAGTGATTACTTGAGCGAATTCACCGGTAGACTCTACCGTTTAAGGCGGGGTAAGCACATCACGCCCGGTAGTAAGAATGTTGCGTTGATCCATGAGGTATTCGCTAGGCAAAACAAACTCAAGCTGGGCGATCAGATGGTGATTGCTAGAGGAGAGCGACGAGTGACGGTCACGATCGTCGGTATATTTGACGGTCGGAATGAAAAGCCGACTATCATGCCGGCCGACATGGCGGAGAATCGGCTAATCACCAGTCTCGAAACAGCGCAGCAACTCAGCGGCGACACTGCTTTGACCGGAGCCACGTATCTGGTTAAGCGTCCGGATCAACTCAAAGAAGTTACTAATCAGACCCGGAAGTTGCCCGGCGTAGATTGGGGTCGATATAACCTGACCGATAACGCCGCCTCCTTCGCCGGCGTACTAGAAAACATCATGCGGATTCAGCGCATCCTTACTATAGCCACTATCGCCGTGGCGGTGGCGGGACTGGTAGTTATGTCGCTGGTACTAGTCTTCTGGGTGAGAGGGCGATTGCATGAGATTGGCATCTTGCTGGCGATTGGTACGCCGAAGCGTCAGATCGTCGGGCAGTTCATCATTGAGCTGGCGGTCGTAGCTGTAGTCAGTTCCGTCTGTGCCGCCCTGGTCGGCTCGGTTATCTCGGCGCAACTATCGACAAGCCTAACCTCGTCGGTAGACCATAATCAGTTGGCTGGGAGCTCGGGTGGGGTAGTCGTAGCGCCGATCGCTTATCTTAGGGCATTTGCTTTAGGCTATCTGGTGATGGGTCTGTCAACCGTCGTTGTTATGACACCGATAATGAGCCAACCACCCAAACGTATTTTAAGTAAAATGAATTAAGGAGGACTATGTCTATATTAACGCTACAGAATATCGCCTATTCGTATGCTGATGGTACTAAGAACGTACTTAGCGGAGCTAACTATCAGTTTGAACAGGGTAAGTTTTATGCCATCGTGGGTAATTCCGGCACCGGTAAGTCAACGCTGCTGGGACTATTAGCCGGGCTGGATAAGCCGACCAGTGGGCAAATCCTGTTTAAGAATAAGGATATCGTTCAGCAGGGTTATTCTTATCACCGCAAGCATCACATCTCACTCGTCTTTCAGAATTACAATCTGATCGACTATCTCACGCCACTGGAGAACCTTAAGCTGGTTAACCCTCGAGCCACCACCAAGACTTTACGCACGATGGGGCTGGATGACGAGCATATCAATCGCAATGTCATGAAGCTCTCCGGCGGACAGCAACAGCGAGTGGCTATCGGCAGAGCACTGGTATCACCGGCGCCGATTATCTTGGCGGATGAGCCGACCGGCAATCTGGATGAAGCGACCGCCAGTGATATCATCGACATACTCCACCAGGTGACCAAGCGAGACAACAAGTGCGTCATCGTAGTTACTCACAGCAAACGTCTAGCGAAGACGGCAGATATAGTACTCAGATTAAAGGCGGGTAAGCTGGTCGAGCAGGGAAACGCCGACTGAGCGCTGTAGCGCTTGAACTTATCGCCATATCTGCTACTATACTTGTAACGTTATCGGAGACAGTGGCGGTCGCTATAAGAGTAATAGCACTTAATCAAGCTACCGAGATAAACCCTTTTCTAGATAACGATACCTTGACAATTAGGTTCGCATTTATCTAAAACTATCTAAAACCAAAGGAGATTTATGGCTATATCACGTAGCAAGAAAGAAGCTTTGGTTGCCGAATTAGTCCAAGATCTGGCTAATGCACAGATGGTCGTCTACGCCGAGTACAGTGGTATTAGCGTGGCTGACTTGCAGCAATTGCGTCGTCAAGCGAGAGAAAATGGTGTCACCATCAAGGTGGTCAAGAATCGCCTGATGAGAGTCGCCATGGATCAGCATGATGCGCTGAAACAGACTGACACTAGTGCCATGAAAGGGCAAGTACTCTACGCCATTTCCAATGACGACGAGGTGCTGCCGGCTAAGGTGCTGGCTCAGTTCGCTGATAAAACTCCCGAGCTAAAGCTGGTTGGAGCTTTTAATAGCCTGAGGCAGAGTCTGAGTACGGCTGAAGTGACTGATCTGGCTAAGCTACCGACCAAGAACGAGCTGATCGCTCAGACGGTGGCTCAGCTGCTGTCGCCAGTCAACGACACCGTCAATGCACTGTCCGGCAATCTATCGGCATTGCTGGATGGCATTGCTGACCACGCCTCGGCGTAATTCGGTAATCATAATAAATATCTAAGGAGATAACTATGGCTGATGTAAAGAAATTAGCAGAAGAGCTAACCAAGTTGACCGTACTTGAGGTCAACGAGCTAAAGAACGTACTAAAAGACGAATATGGTATCGAGCCGGCTGCGGCAGCTGTCGCTGTAGCAGCCGGTCCGGCCGCCAGTGCTGACGCCGGCGAGGAGAAGACGGAGTTTGACGTAGTCCTCAAGGAAGTCGGTGGACAAAAGGTCGCCGTTATCAAGGCGGTCAAGGAGATCACCGGTCTGAGCTTGGGCGAAGCGAAAGCCATTGTCGAGGACGCCCCCAAGGCAGTCAAGGAGAAAGTTAGTAAAGACGAAGCTGAGACAGCCAAGAAAGCCCTGGAAGACGCCGGCGCTACCGTTGAGCTAGCTTAGTAAAAATAACCGAACCTAATTGTTATACTTAAAGCCGATCTTCTAGCGGGGTCGGCTTTTTGTAATATTCGCAATGGCTAGACAAGCGGTCGGAATAGCCGCTTGATACTTGCAATACTTCAGCATTTATTCATCAATATCACAACGTATCACACTTAACCTCTGGTGCAGTTGTGGAAAGTCGGTCGTTAAATCTACTATAAAAAGAGCGACGTTAATGACTGTGATAATTGGCGACGTCGGTTGCACCGGTATTTCTCGGGGTTATTTACTTTTCCGGCGCAGTTCTTTGTAGCTAGCTAGAGTAGCCTGTTCAATCGTCTGTTTAGTCTTAGATAGATAACGTTTGACTAAATAATAGCCCAGTTTATATCCCGTCCAGCGGGGCAACAGATCATTACCGGAGAAAAAGATCATTTCGTAGTCGTACTCCGTGTCATCGAATTTATCCTTTAAGGCTGTCATCATAGTACTGATTTCTTTCAGTTCTGTCCGCCGGACTTCAGTCAGGAAGAACTGCCGTAGCTCATAGCCGGATTGATTCATTGCTTGCTCCTCCAGCACTACCGCCAGACCTTCCATGACCATACTGTCAAATAACGTCTCGGCAAACTCGGGCACTTTCTCCCAGCGTAGCGAGTGGGATAGCTCATGACAGACCGTCTCAAAGATAAAGTCCTCGCTCGGTTCGTGCTGACTTTTATCCAGTGCTATGACTATTAGACGAGAGTGATAAGTTCGTCCGCCAATACCGTCCTGCGGGATAGTCGGTGTCGTGGGTGATGATGAGACAACCATCAGATCAAGGTCGTAATCAAATGACCGGAATACCCCGGAGACGAAGGTCTCCGCTCTCTTAACGGCACGACGGATAGCGGTCACGTCCGTATCGGTAAAATCCTTGCCGGCATTGGCGATGTAGAGATGTATCCGACTCATGATCTGATTATACACCTGAGCCCCGGCGCAGTTGTGGAAAGTCTCGGCTATTGACTACAGACAGACTCGGCGGTATAATCCAGCCAGTATAGGTTAAGATACAGACAGAAAGAGAGTCTACTTATGAGCGAGAATAATATAGACGACTCAGCCCTGCCCGAGAAGCAAGTCAAGCGACTGCAGGTTCTTCTTAGCGAGGCTGAGACTAATTTGGCGGCAGCCAGAGAGCTGCTGACTTCTATCCTGGGACCAAATGATATCCCGGCTCGGACTAACGAGCAGCTGACGGGGCGAGTGATAGAAGGTGTCTTTGACGGGCAAACCATGCATGACGGTGAGGGCAAATCTTACCCCGTGCCGGCGAACTACGCCTCGAAGTCAAAGCTGGTTGAGGGCGATATCTTAAAGCTGACCATCGCCGACGACGGCTCGTTCATCTATAAGCAGATCGGTCCGGTCGCTCGCAAGCAGGTAGTCGGTGTCTTGACTCAGCACGACGGTGCTTACTATGTTGAGGCGGGCACCAAGGAGTATCGAGTGTTGCTGGCCTCGGTTACATTCTTCAAGGCGCATATCGGTGATCAGCTATCGGTAATTATTCCCGAAGATAATCGTGATGCCGAGTGGGCGGCGGTTGAGGCGATACTATAGTTATGGCTGAGTCCAATCAATCCAATAAGGAAGCCGGCGGTAATCAGTTTAATTACACACCGATCTCCCCGGAAGAGCGGCAAGCCAAGCAAAAGCAGGTCATCAGAGGCGCAGTAACTTTAGTGGCGATGATCGTCGTCTTCGTCTTGATTGTGGTCGGCTTTATCAGCTACTCCGTCGGTTATGATGCGGGCAAGAAGAGCAGCAAGGGTAATTCTGCCTCGGCTAAGTCAGCCGACTCAGAGAAGTCGAATACTGCTCAGTCAAGCGATGACGACTCAAGCTCTAGTATCTCGGGCGAGGCGAGCGAGTATCAGTCACCGGGCAAGGTGGGCGAAGGTAAGATCCCCGACCACTTCCGGGGTAAAGAAGGGGCTAAGGTAGTGGCCATTGAGTATGCAGATTTCACCTGTCCGTACTGTGTCCGGCTAGCTACTAACCTCATCTCGGTTCATGATAAATACGACAAGAAGGTGCAGTTCATCTATCGTCACTACAATGTTGGCCACACTTACTCAGAGGTCACCTCTAAGATCGCCGAGGCGGCTTATCTGGTGGGAGGCGAAGATGCGTTCTGGAAGGCTGCCGACCAGATGTACCGAGATAGCACCTGGATGGCAGGCGAGTACATGAATACCGACCAGTTGCAAGATAAGATTCGTCAGCTGGCAGATAAAGTCGGGCTTGATAGCGGAGCAGTGGTTGACAAGTATAACGACAGCGCCAATAACGGCATAGACGAAAAGATTAAGCGAGACCGTCAGCTAGCACAAGACTCGAGCGTGGCCGGTACGCCGACTTGGTTTATCAATAAAAAGAAGGTAAATAGCTCGGCCTCTGCTATCTCCGGCACACTCGAAGAATTGACCAAGTGAGCTTTAGCGTTTTTCATTTGCTATAATAACCTCATGAATAATAGTGGAGGTGGTACTAGGCTTGCCCTGTATCGTAAGTATCGACCAACTAGCTTGGCTCAGGTGATCGGTCAGCCGCAAGTGACGGAAATATTACAAGCCTCGCTTGACCGTGGCGCCTTTGCTCACGCTTATCTCTTTACCGGGCAGCGAGGTACCGGCAAGACGACCGTAGCTCGTATTCTGGCGCATTTAGTCAATGGGCTGGACTACAGCGACAACCTGAATAACGACAGCATTGATATTATCGAGATAGATGCCGCCAGTAATAATGGCGTAGATGATGTACGGCAGATCCGGGACAGTGTCCAACTGGCACCGATGAACTGTCGCTACAAGATCTATATCATTGACGAGTTTCATATGCTTAGTAAGCCGGCTTTCAACGCTCTACTCAAAACGATTGAGGAGCCGCCCGAGTATGTCATCTTCGTCCTCGCCACTACCGAGCTACAAAAGGTGCCGGCTACCATCTTGTCACGGGTGCAGCGGTTTCATTTCAAGCCCGTACCGGTCGATCTCTTGACTAAACATCTGCGCATGATCGCTGAGTCGGAACAGATCAATGTTGATGACGATGCTCTGAGATTGATTGCTGAGCACGGTGGCGGCAGTGTGCGTGATGCGATTACTCTGTTGGATCAGCTAGCCGGCAACCAATCCATCACCGTAGAGACGGTCAATGACGTCCTGGGGTTGATCTCGCAAGCTGAGATGAGCCAATTAGCGACCAATATCACCGAGAGGGAACCTCAGCCGGTCATCAGCCGGGTCAACGAGCTGATCGGTAACGGAGTCGGTGCTACGGCTTTAGCTAAGCAACTAATCGACCACCTGACTAAGCTGGCACCGGATCAGCCCGAGCTTTATCGGCTAATAGAGCGCCTGTTGGAGGTCGGTCGAGCCGGCCTGCCCGAGGTCAAGCTGATGGCTATCTTAGTCGACGCATCATTGCCGAGAGTGTCCACCAGTCCGTCAGTTGTACCTAGAGCTACGAAACCAGCTCAATCCACCGTAGCCCAAGCGACTGCTAAATCTACCCCGGTATCCAAACCCGCCACTAAGGCTAACTCGGCTAATGACAGCCAGCCGAAGACGACAAACACTAAGAAAACTACTCTAACTGCTACTCCGGTATCGGCTGAGCCAACGGAGGCAACCGAGTCGATCAAAGAGCTGGTCTGGGAGGACGTGATCAACCAACTGGCAGAGCAGAATCTTCCTTCTGCTAAATCACTGCTGGAGCAAGCGGACTATCGCTACAGTGCCTCGACGAATACTCTGACATTATTCTTTGGTAAGACCTTTCATCGCAAGCAAGCCAAGACCGGTCGTTTCCAAGATAGCTTGCTAACCACGCTGGACGAGCTCTATCAGGTTAAGCCAACGATTGTCATATCAGAGGAACCGGCTCCACTTGACTCTGATATTGCTGCAGTTCTAAGTGTAGTGGGCGGAGAGGTAACCACTATTAGCGATGGCACGATCTAGTTCTACTTCAGCTGATTTATCTGATAGTCGCCCCGGCGACCAGCCACTGGTCGAGGCGGCTATTGCCGGCTCGGTTGATTACTCCGGCACGGTTGAGACCACAACTGCCGAAGGAGGCAAGCTTCCACCGCAGAATTTGGCTGCCGAGATGTCTCTCCTGGGGGCACTCCTGATTGATGATGAGACTCTGGTTGACATAGCCGATCAAGTCAAAGCGGATGATTTCTACGACCGACGCCACCAGGCTATTTTTAAGGCTATCATGAAGCTGTATCAGAAGAACGCCCGGGTTGATCTGCTGACCGTAAGTAGCGAGCTTAGTAAGGCGCACCAGCTTGATCAAGCCGGCGGGCGTAGCTACCTCAGTGACCTAACCAACACCATACCGAGCGCCAGCCACGCCGTTGACTATGCTCGGATTGTTCGAGAGGCGTCAGTCCGACGCAAGCTGACTAAGGCAGGAGAAGCGATCTCGGATCTGGCCAACAAATCAGCGGACGACATCCAGGAGATTCTATCGCAGGCGGAGGCAAGTCTCTATGCTGTCAGCTCCGGCTCGCAGCACAGCGACATGGTTTCGCTGGAGTCTTTGCTCAGTGATGCCTTCGAAAAGATGTCCTACCTGCACCAAAATAAGGGCGAGCTACGAGGCATCCGTACCGGATTTAAGGACTTAGACAAGATGACGGCTGGCTTGCAGAAGTCCGACCTGATCGTCCTGGCGGCTCGGCCGGCTATGGGTAAGTCCACCCTGGCTCAGAATATCGCTTACAATGTGGCGATGCGGGAAGGCAAGTCTGTTCTCTTCTTTAGCCTGGAGATGAGTAACTCGCAAGTGGTCGACCGGATGATCTCAGAGGCCTCCGGGGTTGATAGCTGGAATATCCGCACCGGCAACCTTACTCAAGAAGACTTTAGCAAGATTAGCGATACCATGGGGGAGATGAGCGAGATACCGATCAAGTTTGAAGACAAGCCCGGCATGACCATGCTGGAGATGAAAGTCAAGGCACAACGAGAGGCGCACAAGAACCCCCTCGGACTGATCATCGTTGACTATCTCCAGCTAATGTCGGGTAGTCGCCAGTACGGCGATAACCGAGTACAAGAGATCAGCGAGATCTCCCGGGGGCTCAAGCTGATGGCACGAGAGCTGGACGTACCGGTACTGGCACTGTCTCAGCTAAGCCGCTCTGTCGAGCAACGCCCCGACAAGCGACCAATGCTATCTGACTTACGAGAGTCCGGCTCTATCGAGCAAGATGCCGACATCGTCATGTTCGTCTACCGCGAGGATTATTACAATCCCGACACTGAGCGTCAACACATCACTGACCTGATTATCGGTAAACACCGTAATGGTCCGGTCGGTACCGTCGAGCTGTACTTCCACCCCGAGAAACTCAAGTTTATGTCGCTGGAGAAACGCAAACACGATAAATAACCCCGGACCGAATCTGGTCCTAGCTCGCTTCCGGTTAGCTTGAGCCGACTTATTCGTAGACGGCAAGCAATAGTGAGTCGTGCTGGAGCCAGCCGGTGTAGACATGGCTCAGCTTCAGCTTCTGCACATCAGACCTGATCGCCTTACCGGTGATCGCCAGCTTGAGCGGCGGGGCTTTCGAATCAACCAGGCTGCCACCGGTTTGCTTTGCCTCAAGTGACTTGATTAGCTCATTTATTCGTCTATCATCGTGGCGGTAGACCCGTAGATTACTATAGTGATTAGTCAGCAAGCTATATAGCTGATAGTCCGTCTCTGAGTGTACTACCAGTCGTATCTCAGCGTGGGGGTTGCTCGTGAGGAGCTGGTTGACGGCAGGTAAGGTCTGGTCATACTGATAGACCACGCTGGCCCGGTAGTTGACCGCACTGATGTAACGGTTGATATCTAATAGGCTGATCGAACCAATCAGGATTGACAGAGCCAAGATGGCGAGGCTACGGGCGTAGGGATTCTGAGGGAAGAGCCCATGCCATTTGTCAACGATATATCCGATGGCAATAACCTCCAGCAGGATAGTCGGGACGAATAACATGTAGATATAGTCAGGGTTAAACGTAGTCATACTCACGCCGGCAACCAACAGACTGATGATCACATATGAGCGCAGACTAAGTAGTCCGCCTCGCCTAGCTAGAGTAGTCAAGCCAATGACCACCATGATAGCGCCGGTGATAGTCAGCATCGGGGTCATTAGTCCACCGGTCAGACCGGCTGAGCCGGCGACATAGCCGGACGCAAGCTGACGCAGGTTGGCCGGACTGGGAGTACCGATAACTAGTAGGCTCGCCAAGGTGGTGCGACTCCTACCGATTAGTAGCATGGGGACAAGCAACAAGATCACATAAGCCACGGCTACCCCGGCGAGCAGCTTCTTGTGGCGCTTGATAATGTAGCGAGATTTGGGGTGGAGGAGAGCAACCACCGCCAGTGCAACTACGATGTAAAGTCCACCCGACATATAGCTAAGTGCCATCAGATCCAGTGCTAAACCAACCGCCGGGGCGACCTTTTGCTTGGCATTGACGACATAGTAGCCAAGTAAAATTACCAGAGTCAGTAGCAGTACCGTCATGACTGCCGGCGTGCCGGCTCGCCCCAGGCTGATAGTAAAGGCTGAGCAAGCCATCAGTAGACCGCCCATCATGGCTAGACTTGGTCGATAGATAGCTCTGATCGCCAGCATCATCGTCAAGATACTGGCCACCACCAACAACAAAGCAGGTAATCTCAGGGCAAAAATCGTCATGCCGTAGAGCTTGATCGCTAGGGCCTCTAGGATCAGCCAAGGAGCATTGACTAGGCCGGTAATATTACCACTAGCTAGCCGTCCGCTAGCTATCGCCGATAGCTTCTCGCTAGCTGACAGACCGGACGGTACTGACCAGAAGCGATAGATACTGATAGCCAACACTATCACCGCCAGCAAAATGCTAGCCAGTAGATAGCGATACCGATAGAGCCAACTCCGCTGGATGGAACGCTTGCGTCTCATTTACTGCCCATTTTAGCATATGTTATAATCTGAGGAGTTTTAAGAGAAGGAGGATAATGGCTGGATTCAAGGATCAGATGGCGATGATGCAGAAGTTGCGCAAGGCGCAGAAGGAACTAGCTAATGAGCTGGTCGAGGTTGAAGCAGGCGACGGGGCAGTAGTGATTCAGTTTAGCGGTGAGCTCAAAGTAGTAGATGTCAAGATTGATCCGGAGCTGATTGACCTGGACAATAAGGCCCAGCTGGAGGGCTGGATCAAGAGTGCTATCCGTGACGGCTTGAAAGCCGCCCAGGAGGTTGCTACCGAGAAGATGAAGCCGCTAATGGGCGGTCTGGGCGGCATGATGGGCATGTAGAGTCGATGCCACCTAGCGATTATTCTGCTCTACCTCGTGCTCTAAATGAGCTGATTGAGGCTTTTAGTGCCCTGCCCGGCGTCGGCTTTAAGACCGCCGAGCGCTATGCTTACGCTTGCCTCAAGAGCGACCGGTCTAAGTCTCGTCAATTAGCCTCGACCCTGAGTGCTCTGCACGATAAGGTCAAGCGTTGCCCGGTCACTTTCGCCTTGATCGATACCGATGATGAGGTGTCGCCCCTATATAGCGACGATCGTCGCAACAAGCAATTGGTCGCCGTGGTCGAAGATCCTTTCGATGTGCTGGCGCTGGAGTCAACCGGGCAATACCGGGGGACTTATCATGTGCTGGGCGGGGTTATCTCGCCAATTGACGGTATCGGTCCGGACCAGCTGCATATCAGCGAGTTGATTGACCGCCTGCGTCGTGACCGGGTCAAGGAGGTCATCTTGGCCACTAACGCCAGTGTCGAAGGCGAGTCGACAGCCCTCTATATCCAGCGTCAACTAGAAGAGGCGAAGCTGGCGGATCTGATGGTGAGCCGTCTGGCTCGAGGCATACCGATCGGCGTCGACTTGGAATATGCCGACAAGATCACTCTGGGGCATGCTTTGAGCGGGCGCAAGCGACTGGACTAACTGCCCCCCTGCTTCTCTTTTGCAGGATTAATATAAAAATATAGCCGGCACGCTTAGTACCGGCTATGTCACAGCGGCTTGCCACCTGGTTGCTAATCAGCGAAATCGTCCGCAAAGACTGCTTCGTCGACACTGGTCAGATTGAGCCCGGTTGACACCCTGGTTACCTTGAAAGTAGCGTTCTTTAGTGCTTCCTGAGTCTCATTATCCATATACTGGAAGACGTCGACATCCTGCACTCTCTTGCTGTCCAGATTGATGACTCGGACTACATCGCTGGCAATCTTGTCACCATTGGCGTTGTAGGCATCGATCCAGATCGAGTACGACATCTCTCTCGACTCCAGGTTGCGCACACTGACCGGCACGCTCATGGTCTGCTCGCCATACTGATTAGTGGTCTGGCGCAACTTGCCGATCTTGACATCGACAGAAGCACTGAGCAGCTTATCTGTTTTCTTGCCCGACATGCTATCTGCCACGTTAGCTACCCGGTTAAAGATTCGGCTGGTGCTGGCCAGTCCCCAGACAGCCATACGAGCCACGATCACGTACATACCGATGGTGATAAATAGGGTGATCGCTCCAAGGACGACGGAGGCAATAGCCTGGCTACCGCCAATCCTCTTATTAACACCGACCACACCAAAGATCAGCGCCAAGATACCCATGACGAACGCCATGAAATTGATAACGGGGATAAACGACAGCACGATGCCGACGATACCCAAGATAAACCCGGCTGTAATCATCGGGTTGTTGTCATTTTTCGATGAATCAGATTTAGCTCCTGTTTCCATACACCTCCTTAGTGGTTATGTTTGTGTCTGCATTATAGCACACCGATTCCGCAGATCGTGCTATCATAATCAGTGATAAAGCTAGGTCATAGATAGAAAATGAGATCAAACAAGCAAGAACCGGCCCCGAGTAACTATCCGGGAAATGAACAAGATAGCGGCTGGGACTTTGCCGACGTTTCAGTGGAAACTGGCTTACCCGATAAACCATCCCTCCGGTCAAAGATAGGTAAGATGGCGACTTCTATCGCCGATTGGATTAAAAACGAATCTACCGGTGAGCCGGATAGACTACCTGATAATCAGGATAAGGTTGAGGTTGTCTCGCTCAGCCGGCTGATGGAGACCGCTCTTACGCCCGAACAACGAAAGGAAGTAGAAAGTATCGCCTTTAGGCTGTCCGATGCAATAGGACTCCAGAAGCAGTCACCACCTGAAAGCCTGGCGGAAAAACTGACGATAATGGAGCAGCCGGCTAGGGATCTCGCCATTAAAAAGGTATTAGATGGAGTGGTCGACTTCGGTTTACCCTCATTGCTGACTGCAACCACTCAATTTCTGACTGATCGCCACCTACTTCTGGAGAATTATGACGGCTTAGCCGAGACTACAATTTCATTCTTGAATAATTTCTCGCAGTCGACGATGGACGTTGATGAATCTCCCTATGCTTATTTCGTCAACGGTGTTCTGAATGATGAGAAGGTAAGTCGACAAATCAAGACAGAGCTAGCAAGCAAAAAGTTTGTCTTAATTTCAACCGCAACTAGCATCTCAAAGAATATCATCATTGATAGATTCAAGTCGCACCCCCGTGACACGAAGAATCTAGCTGCCTTTGTTAAGGGTCTGGAGAATGTTGGTATCGATATAGCTACGAATGATTTCTTTATTGAAAGTTGTATTAAAAATAGCGTCATTGATGATTCCTGCCCGGGTACGATACCCCTGCAGGAGAATCTCTATCAAGCGGGGCTGATTAATGACGACAATATCAAGTGCTTGTACCATCAGCTGGCAAAAAGTTGTCAAGCGGGCATAACTGAGCATAGCGCACGGCACGGTATTTCTCTTAATATCTGTCCCGATTCGGAGGTGACGAAGTACTGGCGGCAGCTCCGGATAACGGATCAGTTCGGGACTGTGTCGCCGTCCAAGGATGGTGTGATCTCCGAGCGGGATATACTTTCTTTTCGATTTTTGCTTGAAAAAGTCGACCGTCGAACTGACAATTATGATATAGACAGGTATTTCGAGGAAGGCATTCCTGATCGACGGTATTTTCGGCGATTAAAGGGCAGGCCTGCGCTAACTAACAAACGCAGAATTGATGATTTTGTGTTCTGCCTAACAAATATGCCTTTAGTGCCGGAGGTACGCAACTTACTGGGGCCATCTCAAACAAAATTGCTGGATCTATATCAAGAGTGGGAACAAAAAGGAGCACTGCTAACTTTCTTCCAGCTGACACAGCAACCGGGTAACACCAACATCGATCGCATTGTTGACTTGAGTAGTAAAGCAGATGACTTCCTCGGTAAATATCCTCTGGCGTGCTTGATGGGTAGAGGCAAGGCAATTGATGTTTGTGCTCAAGGCAAGGATGCCATACTGGGTGAAGAATACTTTGGCGACCTAGTCATGTACGATAGCGGTGCCGACCGAGAGATTAGCACCATGGACGACGAGGCTATCGGGCGACTGCATCGGCATCTGGATACGCTTAGCCGATTCAACTTATTTGACGGCGACCGAGCCAGGATGGTGAACTACGCTGTACTAGCCGAAGGCTACGATGCGAGAAGCCGGCGACTCTTTGATGAATTAGCTAGCGTCAATGAGCTTGACGAGGCTACTCGTAATAGCCTTAATCTAGTCTGAACAAAAAATCGATACGGTATCGGGACTGTCGAAGAGCTGGAGAATTATCGAGCGGTCATTTCCGAACGAGCCACCGGCGAACTGATTGGCGAATACGTCGGAGATGCCTGTCAGGCTATCTCTTTCATCATGCTAGCCGACTTCGACGGTTATGACCTGAGTTGTTTTGACCTGGAGACACTTCGCCGGCGCCAGGTCTTGACCACAGATGACGAAGCGGTGGTAGAGCTATTCCGCCAGATTCACCCGACTAACTTCGGACTTGAGTACAATAGCCTACATGATCGACTTATACTAACGGGAGACTCTGACGAGAACGACATATATAATGGCAAGGCCACCGAGAGACTGCTTCAGATCATTGCCGGCTCACCTCTCTGTATACCGGTTGAGGACGGGAGCGGTGTAGCAAAAATCACTAAGATCGAAGGGTCGGTCTCTGATCTGATAAACAAACTTCACCACTACATCACCGATGACTGGAATAAGTCGTTGATCGATCTGGGGGGCGACAGGCGAGGGAATAGAACATTTCACCATAGACGAGGATGATCCCAGTAAGGCTCTAAAAGTAGTTAAGCTGACCGGCGCTCCTTTCAAGATGCTCAGTCACACCATCTACGAATACTACAATCGCCCTGATATTTATAACGCTCTCATAGACGATCCTAACATTTGGAACACCGCCCAAGGCTCCTCGACCATATCGACTAGCTGTATCGACGAGAAGCACTGTGACAATTATCTTCAGTCGGATACCGGTCAAAGTACTCGGGTGCTACTGGGCTTCAATCATATTCAGCCCGGCGGTATCGCCGCCATGGCGCCGAGCGACGGCTTCCTGAGAGGTGGCTTGAAGCTGAAAATGAGCGGCGTCCTATTTACTACTTGTGACGAGCTCATGCGTAAGTTTGACCGGGTAAAGCACCTGCATGATAAATTTTATCGCTATAACGAAGTCGGTCTCTCTCGTATATCGAGCGAACCCGGAGCAAGGAACGACCGCTTACAGCCATCGCACATCATCGTTCACGGCTCCGGCATTGATGACATCAATGAGAACAGTAAGAAATTCGCCCGCTACTTCGGCGTACCGGTCACTCTGATTGATGATGAAGCTTACCGCAAAAAGTATAACGTGGAGCCGGACTGAAACGTCTCCCTTGCCGGCTAACTCCGATCTAACAAGCTGCGTAAACTAGCTCGGTAAATTGCTTGTGTTATTATGTTGGTGTACTGGGATAAGGACGATATAAATGAGACACGAAAAAGCGGGGCAAGAGCAGCATGGTCACACGCCGAATGGTGGATGGGGTGGCGGCTGGGAGCCGGCTACTAAGGAAGAGTCGGCTAAAGCTGATACACTAAGGCCACCATCCCTCCGGTCAAAGATAGGCGAGATGGCGATGACCTTTGCCGAATGGCTCAAGAGAGAAGATACAGACAAATCAGATAGACTGCTCGACGATCAGAACAATAGCGTCACCACTACCGCCACCCAGGGCAGCGAGGCAAGGTGGGGCAAGTCCGACGATCGAAATAATAGTGACGCCACTGTCACCGAGAAAAGCAAAGACAACATCACCTCGCTCAGTGAGCTAATCGAGACAACCCTCACGCCCGAGCAGCAACAGGAAGTCAGGCAGACCGCCGCAGGATTGACTAAAGCCATCGTCAAGGATGACCAGCCGGTAAGCGAAGAGCTGGTGGAGAAACTAGCAGCGATGGAACAGCCGGTTAGAGACTGTACCATTAAGGAGATGTTATTCTGGACACAGCTTAAATATACCGACGAAGCTAAAGCCAGATTTGTGAGACCGATCAGCAGAGTCACCCAGCTTCTAACCGACCACCAACTATTTCTGGAGAACTACGACGGGCTAGCTAAAACAACTATCTCCTTCTTAGAGGACCTTCCGCGTTCCTATATAGACGTAGATGAGGCGCCTTATGCCTACTTTGTCAATGGCGCACTCAATGACCGGCAGGTTGGTCAACAGATTAAGCTGGAGCTAGCAAAGAGAAAATTTAACTATAAGATCAATAACATTGCCCAGGATGTCATCCTCGGCAGCTTCACCGAGCACAAAAGAGACACCAGGAACTTAACTGAGTTCGCTAGGGGGCTCAAGAATATCGGCTACGATGTAGCATCAAGTGATGATTTTCTAAAAGGGTGCATTGACTTTAGCATCATTAATGTTGATTATCCCGCCGAAGGGCGGCCTTTTCTGCAAGACAACCTATACCGAGCCGGGCTAATCAATGATGACAACATTGGTCGACTATATTGCCAACTACTCAAAGAAGACACGCCTCCCCGTCGTGGATTTCCGGAGTTTGAGTATGTTATATCTCTTAATATTTGCCCTGAGTCAGAGGTAACGAAATACTGGCGACAGCTTCAGATTGCCGGACTATTCGGAGTGACTTCACCGGCTGACAATAATTTCGTCACCCACCGAGATATCGACTCCTTTCGATCGCTATGGATTGACACAAGCACCAATCCAGATAGACTGCGAGATAGCGATCTTTATGAGTGTTTCAAGGACGGTATTCCTGACCAAAGCTATTACGACCAACTAGCCGGGGCGCCCATACTATGCGACGGCGACAGGGCCGTCGAAGCTGTCAAATGCCTAAAGAATATGCCTCTAACGTCGGAAATCCTAGACATTCTGGGTCCTAATCAAAAGAAAGTACTGGATATATATCGAGAGTGGGAGCAGAAAGGTGCTCTAGGTACCTTCTTTAAGTCTGTCAACGCATCTGATATAACCACCGTCGATGAGCTTGTCAAGCTGAGTCAGCGGGCTAGCAGCTTCCTGGATGAATACCCTTTAGCTAACCTGGTGGATAGAGAGTCGGTAATTGATGCTCACATCCAGGGTAAGGATACCATCCTGGGCGAGGAATATTTCGGTGATCTAGTCTTATACGACTGTCGTGCCGATAAATTATTAAGTGCGATGGATGAAGAGTCGATCAAACAAGTACGTCAGCACCTGGACACACTGAGTTGCTTCGATCTATTTGACGGCGATCGACCTAGAATGGTCAATTACGCCGTACTGGCTGAGGAACACTGGGAGACTGGGCAGCTTTTCAACGAACTGGCCAACGTTAGCCGGCTCGATGAAGATACGAGGAAGAACCTCAACCTCGTCTTACAGACGGGAAATCCTTATGGTATCAAGACGGTCGAAGAACTGGAGAACTATCGAGCCGTTATCGCTGAACGAGCCACCAGTGACCTGGTAAGCAACGATGTCAGAGACGCCTACAAGGCTATCTCGTTTATCATGCTATCTGACTTTGATGGCTGTAATAATGCTAATTACTTTGATCTGGAGACGCTCCGTCAACGTCATGTCTTGACTCCCGATGACGAGGCAGTCATAGATCTGTTTCGCAAGGTTGATCCCCGCAACTTCGGATTTGAGTATGATGTAGAACGACGAGAGTATGTGCCCGCCGGTTACGACGACTGGGGTGCCGTTGAGTTTGAGTACGACGAAAGACAGGGAGAATATATATCTTCTGATAGCGCCGCTACTAATGGCGTGGCTACCGAGAAGCTACTTCAGACTATCGCCAGTTCACCCCTCTGTGTACCGGTCAAGGATGAGAGCGGTGTGGCCAAGATCACCAAGATCGAGGGAGCGGGGTCTGATCTTGAAAATAAGCTCCGTCGCTACATCACCGATGACTGGAATAAGTCGTTGATCGATCTGGGGGCGACAGGCGAGGGGATAGAACATCTCACCATAGAGGAGGGCAATCCTAAAGGCGTCATCAAAGTAGTCAAGCTGACCGGTGCTCCATTTAAGATGCTTAGTCACACCATCTACGGACACTATCTTCGCCCTGATGTCTTTCATGCTCTGATCAACGATCCGAGCATCTGGAACACCGCCCAAGGCTCTGCCACTATCTCAACCAGCTGCATCGACGAGAGGCATTGCCACAATTATCTGCAGGTTGGTAGCAATGAGAGTTCTCAGGTGCTACTGGGCTTCAATCATATTCAGCCCGGCGGCATCGTGGCCATGGCGCCGAACGATGGCTATCTGCGAGGCAGCTTGGAGCTAAAGATGTTCAACGTACAATTCACCACCTGTGACGAATTGATGCGTAAGTTTGACCGGCTGACGCACAACAGACATTTGAACTATAACGAAGTCGGTCTCTCTCGCATATCGAGTGAACCTGGGTCGAGGAACGGCCGCTTGCAACCATCACACATCATCGTTCATGGCTCCAGTACTGATGACATCAATGAGAACAGCAAGAAGTTCGCCCGCTACTTCGGCGTACCGATCACCTTGATTGATGATGAGGCCTACCGCAAGAAGTATAACGTAGAGTAGAAACTCCGGCTCGACAATCATCCACATCAAGCCGACGATCATGCTTTCAGCTTAACCGGGGAATAATCATGCTATTATAATCAGTGACCAAGTATACGCAAAGAAGAAAATGGAATCAGCTCAGCAAGAATCAAACTCATATGACCTCTCTAACGACAAGCAAGATGATGATTGGGCACCCGCCAACACTTCGGCGGAAATCGACTTGTCCGATCTGTCATCTATCTGGTTGAAGCTGGGTGGGCTAGCTACTGCGTTCACCGATAGACCTAAAGAGGAGAACCAAACTGAGCAAGTCGAGCTGTCCGACGACCAAGGCGGTAGCATTAGCTCTTTAGACGACCTAATCGCAGCTACTCTCACGCCCGAGCAACAACAAGGAACAAGAGAAGTTGCTACTGAGCTCATCGAAGCAATCATTGAGGATGAAGAGCTAGCAAGCAAAGAGCTGGCAGATAAGCTAATGGCGATGGAGCAAACAACCAGAGACTACACCATTAAACAGGCTCTGGATCTATCCCAGAACGAATACGCTCGAGAGCCCGACGAATTAGATGCTGAAGTAGGATACTTTGGGGATATGACTATCAATCGGGTCACCGACTTTATGACAGACCACAGGTTATTTCTAGAAAACTACGACGGATTAGCCGAGACCACCGTTTTATTCCTGGGAAAGCTGCCTGATTTTCCGATGAGTGTAGACGAGCCATCTTATGCTTATTTCGTTAATGGCGTCCTAAATGACGAAAAGATGAGCAAACAAGTCAAGTCGGTGCTGAAAAAGAGAAAATCCGAGCTGGACGTGAGCACTATCTCGCAGAGCGTTATCATTGATAAATTCAAATCAGAACTTCGTGACACCCGGAATCTAGCTGATTTCGCTAAAGGGTTAAAAAATATTGGCTACGACATAGCCTCAAATGATACTTTCATTGAAGACTGTGTCGATAATAGTGTGATCGACGATTTTCATCCCGATGCAATTCCTCTACAAGACAATCTTTACCGAGCTGGATTGATTAATGATGACAACATTGGACGACTGTACGATCAACTAATCAAGGAATACTCAAAGTGCGGTTCCCGCAGGGGCATGAATGGAATCTCCCTCAATCTTTGTCCTGACTCTAAGGCAGCCCGGTACTGGCGGCAGTTTCAGATGACTAGCCAGATTGGAATTATCTCACCATCAGATCACGGTATAACTTCTGAGCTACACATACACTCTTTTCGAGATCTTCTGGAATGCGTCGACCAGAAATATAGTAATAAAGACTTCAGCAAATTTTTTGAAGACGGCATACCTAGCCAACAGTATTATGATCGTTTGCAAAGCAGTCCTCTATTAACCAACGACGAGGAGATCGGAAAGTTTGTCTCTTGCCTCGGGGACATGCCTCTCACACCTGAGATCTACAATATGCTCGGGCAGTCTCAGACAAAAGCATTGGATATATATAAAGAATGGTGTGAAAAGGGAGCCCCCAGCACCTTCCTTGGGTTGGCCAGCCAGCATAGTATCACCGGCATAGATTATCTCATTGATCTGATCCATAAGGCTGACAGCTTCCTTGGCAAGTACCCTCTAGCCAACTTAGCGCACAGGGAGTCGGTCATTAATGCTCATGCCCAAGGTAAGGATTCTATTTTAGGCGAAGAGTATTTCGGAGATCTGGTTCTATACAACTGTCGCGCCGATCAAATGCTGAGCACGATGGATGATGAGTCGATTGAAGTGGTGCGTCGACACCTGGATACGCTTAGCCGGTTCAACTTATTTGACGGCGATCGGGCTAGGATGGTGAATTACGCCGTACTGACTGAGTACTCCGGTAGAGTTGGTCCACTCTTTGACGAGTTGGCTACGGTCGACGAGCTTGACGAAGCTACTCGTAATAGCCTTAATCTAGTCTTGCGGACACGCAACAAATTCGGTATCAAGACAGTCGAAGAGCTGAAAAATTACCGAGCAGTCATCGCTGAGCGAGCCACCGGCGACCTGGTCAGCAACTACGTCGGGGATGCCTGTCGAGCCATCTCCTTCATCATGCTATCTGACTTCGATGGCTACGACCTGAGCTGCTTTGACCTCGACACTCTGGGTCATTGCCACGTCTTGGGTCCGGATGACGTAGCAGTAATAAACTTATTTTGCCAAATTAACCCAATCAATTTTGGACTCAAGTACGACGATTGGCGAGACATGTATATTCCTCCCGACAGACCTAAGAAGGAGATATCTAATGGTGAGGCTACCGAGAAGTTGCTTCGGATAATTGCCGACTCACCCCTCTGTGTACCGGTCGAGGACGAGAGTGGCGTAGCGAAGATCACTAAGATCGAAGGCTCGGCTTCTGACCTAATCAGTAAGCTCCGCCACTACATTATTGATGACTGGAATAAATCATTGATCGACCTGGAAGCGACAGGCGAGGGGATAGAACACCTTACTATAGACGAGGATGATCCTGGTAAAGCTCTTAAAGTAATTAAGCTGACCGGTGCTCCCTTCAAGATGCTTAGTCACACCATCTACGGACAATATATTAACCCTGACGTCTACTGCGCCCTGCTGAAAGACCCTAGCGTTTGGAACACCGCCCAAGGCTCCGCAACTATCTCGACTAGCTGTATCGATGAGAAACACTATAGCAACTATCTACGAGTCGGCAGCGACGAAGCCTCTCGGGTGTTACTGGGCTTCAATCATATTCAGCCCGGCGGCATCGTCGCCATGGCACCAAACGATGGTTACCTGCGAGGTAGCCTGAAGACAGAGATGGGTGGCGTCGAATTCAACACTTGTGATGGACTAATGCATAGATTTGATCAGGTCAAGCGCCTACATAGTAAATACTATAGCTACAATGAAGTCGGCCTCTCTCGTATGTCAAGCGAACCCGAGGCGAGGAATGGTCGCCTGCAACCATCACATATCATCGTTCACGGCTCCAGCATTGATGACATCAATGAGAACAG
>ERZ773054.709-NODE-709-length-23626-cov-44.297018_pt1 | contig 23626 bp, 23 predicted proteins | sample MGYA00580630_ERZ773054 | MGnify/ENA primary metagenome ERZ773054 (study PRJEB29015, sample SAMEA2737994) | human oral metagenome | biome: human oral; feature: human-associated habitat; material: dental | place: China | collected 2115 ... | reverse complement strand
GCGCCGCGGCTGGCGGCCGGCGCGGTGGCAGCCCGCCTAGGCAGCTGGCTGCGTCTCGATGCGGCCACGGCACTCATGCTCATCGCGGCTGCGGCCGGTGCCGGCCTGGGGGCGATGTACAACACACCCCTGGGTGGGGCGGCCTATGCCGTCGAGATCGTCATGATCCCAGGCATGCGCCGCCGTGGTGTGCTGCTAGCGGTGCCGGTCAGCTGCGTGGCGACGGTGGTCTCTTGGCTGCATTCCGGCGGCCAGCCGGCCTTCCAGGCGAGGCTGGAGACACCGGCGATGGCCACGGTCCTGGGGCTGGTCCTGCTGGTCCCGGTTGCCGCGGGCCTAGGGGTTGCTGCCCGGACGCTGTGGGCGTGGGTCAAAAGACATCGCCTGGGCGACCGCTGGATCCTGCCAGTGGCGATCGGGGGAGCCGGCCTCGCGACGGGCCTGGTGTCGCTGTGGCTGGTCATGGTGCCGGGCAATGGCCGGGACGCCATGGCGTTCGCCCTCGCATCTGATGCCCAAGGGATGGCGCTGGCCATGCTGCTGGGGGTCGTCGTCCTCAAGCCCCTGCTGACCGCCCTGACGCTGGGCGCGGGAGCCACAGGAGGTCTCCTTGCGCCGTCCTTCGGTCTGGGTGCGAGCGCTGGCGCTGCTTTGGCGGGTGGAGCGCAGCTGATGGGGTTCGACGTCAGCGTGACGATCTTGGCATTCGTGGGGGCGGCAGTGGTGCTTGCGGTCACACAGAAGGCCCCTGTCTTCGGTGCTGTCTTCGTCTGGGAGCTGGTCCGTCCTGAGGCCTGGGCGCTGGGGGCGGTGTGCATGGCCGTCGTGGCGGCTCTCCTCTTGGCCCGGGGCTCCTGGCTGGATGATGCGCTGCCTCGGCTGCTGCGCCGCCAGTCGTGAGCGCGTGCACCACTCTGGGAGGGAGTCCCTCTTGTGGGCGGGCGGCGACTACGATGCATTCGTACCCGCTTCGGGTGCCACCGAGGCGGCTTCAGCTGCAGCAGAAAGCAGGACCGATGCCCGATCGCCCTAGCGCACAACGGCCTCCCTCGCAGCCAGGTGAGAGCCGTGGCAAGCCAGCCGGTGTCGCAGCAATGCTGTCTGGAGACAACCCGACGCCGCCGCCTGCTGACATCATCGTCGAGGCCGCTTCAGTGCTCCATGCTCATGGACACACCACCAGTGCCACGATGCGCGCCGTTGCCAGATTGAATGAGATCCTGGGCACCCGGTACAAGGTGGACATTACGTGGACCCTGGTGGTGTTGTTCACCCCCGAAGGTGAGACAGTGCGGACGCACGCTGCCATGCCCTCCACAGTGCACATGGGCAGGGTGGCTCCCCTGGTGTCGACGATCTTCGCCGACAAGCCACCGACTGCGGAGCAGCTGTGGTCGGCGGTCACATCGGCGCGCACCGTCCCCCTCAGGCCGACGTGGCTGTTCGCGCTTGCAGCGGGCTTGGGCGCTGTCTGCCTGGCGCTGATCTTCGGCTCCCAGCGCCCGGGCGCATTGGCCCTCATCTTCGTCGCCGCTGCTGTAGGGGCGGTGACCCGGAGACTGCTCGCAGGACACACCACCTTCGTGACGCAGACCCTGGCCGCTGCCCTCATCGCGGGGATTGCCGGATCATTGTCGGTGTACCTGGACCTGACCAGCGCCGCCCGGCTCGTGGCCGTCTGCCCCGCGATGGTGCTGGTTCCCGGCCCGGCTTTGGTCAATGCCTGCCTCGACTTCGCAGACCGGCGGCACCGGCTCGGCATGGCCAGGCTCTGTGATGCGTCGGTGACGATCCTGATGATCTGCCTGGGGCTGCTCGTTGGCCTGTTTCTCGGCGGGACCACTCTTCCCGTCACGGCTCCGGGGGTGTCCGTCCCATGGTGGCTCGATGTTGCCGCCGCCGGTCTGGTCGCCTGTTGTTTCCCCGTCTTCTTCTCCATGCCCCACCGGTCCATCGGTTGGGCAGCGCTGGCAGGGGCGATTGGGCACGGAGCGAGGTGGCTGTGCATCGCCGGGCTGGGCTGGAGCATGCCCGCGGCCGCCCTGGTGGATTGCCTCCTGGTGGCGGCAATCCTGGCCCCGGTCTGCTTCCACAAGCACCTTCCCTTTGCGGGCGTCGGGTTCGCCGCTGTGGTGGCTCTCGTGCCTGGGGTGTTCCTGTTTCGCGCTTTCTCGGGGATCTTCCAGATCGCGGCCGGTGACACCAGTCTTGTTACCCTGGGGGCGACAGCCCAAGACGCTGCCTCAGCGCTGCTGATCATCCTGGCGATGGCCATCGGGATCGCCCTGCCCCACGAGTTCTGGCTACGCCGGATGCATCGCGACCGGAAAATCTGAGACGGCTTGTCGAAGAGATCTTAAATGTTTATGGGTAGGCTGCGTTGCCTTGCAACGCAGAGACCACTAGATTGCTTTTCGGTAAAAGATTGCCGCTTTGTATTGTGCGCAGCCAGTCTTTAGTTGTGGCGACTGCTGCGAAGTTGGACTGCAACAACACCATCAGTGTTTCGTGGATTTGCCGGGCTGAAATAGCGCCAGCCTCATTAGCCAGGTGGATAGAACCGGTGGCGTCGGACAACACCTCGACGGCAAACCCGAGTCGTTCCGCATCGGCGGCCGTAGCTATCACGCAGTTGTTGCTCATGTAGCCCACCAGGGTGACAACTTTGACGTCCTGTGTCCGGAGCCAGTCGGTCAGAGTCGTGCCAGCGAATATGCTGGCATATTGTTTAGTCACCCAATGCCATGAAGACGAGCTGCATGCCTTGAGTGCGGGATGCAGTCGCTGTCCTTGTGATCCAGCAGCGAAAGCGGCCGCGTTTTTTGGGTTCTCGTGCTGCACTATGACGGTCGGCAATCGGTCTTGTGCTGCCTCGACTGCCTCGATGATGTGCGCCAGTGATTGCTCTCGTGATGGATAGTGAATGGCCAGCGGGCCATCAAAGTATTCGTTCTGTACATCGATCACGATTAAGGCTCGTTCTTTCATGGTTATTCCTTTCCTGAGGCGTTAACCATTCTCGATGCGGTCATAGTGCTATCGTGAGTGGCTGATAGGAAGACTTTCGATGGGATTAGGCCATGCATATCGCGATCCATGCCTTCGAGGGCATCACTATGTTCCACCTGGCCGCTCCGCTGCTGGTCTTTAACGAGGTGACCCGGCGAGGTCTAGCCGACGACTGGAGCACCGTAGTGTGGAGCGACGATTCAAAGCCAATCGTTAGCGCTGAGGGTCTACGGGTCAGCAATGTCGTTTCCCTTCAGGATGTGGAGCCAGTCGACGTGCTGGTTTTCCCATCCTGGCGAACTGACGGGATGGTCCCCAGTGATGAGCTGATACGGCTGATCAATGACGCCCATACGCGTGGTGCGACCGTTGTTGGGCTTTGCTTGGGTGCGTTTCCGGTAGCAGCCAGCGGGATTGTGGACCGTAGGAGTGTTGTCACGCACTGGGCTGCGGCTGCACGACTCAGGGAACTATGTCCGAGAGTGAAGGTCTGTGACACTGCGCTCTATCTGGACCATGGTGACGTCTTGACCTCTGCCGGTACTGCTTCTGCCCTTGACGCCTGTCTACACCTGGTGAGGAACCGGCTCGGGGCCGCGGCAGCAGCAGAAGTTGCCCGGCACCTCGTTGTGGCTCCACACCGCGAAGGCGATCAAGCCCAGTACATTGAGCGACCGGTCCCAGCGGAAAGAACTGGGCCGATATCAGAAGTTATGACGTGGGTGCTGACGAACCTAGACCATCCGCTGACCGTCCCCGAACTTGCTGCTCGTGCTGCTATGAGCGTCCGGAACTTCAGTCGTAGATTCCGTGAGATGACGGGACTGCCTCCGGCGCGGTGGATACAGGCCCGCCGACTCGATGAGGCCCGCCGACTGCTGGAGGTCACGTCTTGGTCGGTGGAGAAAGTGGGTCGTTCCTGTGGCTTTGCCAGCGTCGTGACGTTCCGTCAGGGTTTCATGGCTGCCTACTCGACTACGCCGACATCATATCGGCGTCGTTTTACCGCCGAGCCATCGCGCGAGGAAATTAAACAACAGTAGCCTCAAGCTTGCAAAGCACCGCCAGATGGGGTGGGGCGTCGTGGTTGACCTGATCAACGTAGATGCTCACTGATCCCTCTTGGCGGAGGCGGTGTGCATCGTCGACCAGCCAGTCTGGCAGATAGCCGACCGGGTGTCCGTCTGCATTGAGTAGTATGGCGCGTTCATTGACCGGGTTGTGTGGCTCGTCTTTCAATGCCAGTTCCTGTCCTGGACGGAGGTCACCAAGCAGCTCCAGTCCTGGAATGACATGACGCATGCCGGAGATGAAGAATCGTCCTTCGCAACGACCCTCGCGAAGATTGAAATCCTCGACGAGCTGGTAAAAGTCAGTAGCCCGGCCTCCTCCGGTGCGGGCCATGATCTCGACTGGCAAGGCGTCTGGGTCGAGTCCTAGCCAGCCGACATACTGGTCGTAGCTTGGGCGCCGACGGTTCATGACTCGGTTGGCAAAGAAGGCTGGCAGCACCTCTGATACATAGGTCTGGGAAGGGTCTGGATACTGCGAGACGTAGGTGAAACCGTCGATATCGACTGCCTCCGGGGTGTACCTGAAGCAGTACCGGCCATCGGCCAAGGCTTCGAGCCAGCCGACATGGCTGTACCGGCCAGTTTTTGGATCCTTCCAGATCAGGCGCAGCCTACGGTCCTTCGTGGTGGCTACAGGCGAGTGGGCTTCAGCGAGCGCTGAGTGCATCGAGCAGCCTCCTTCGGTTCATCTCAACGATCTTGCAGGCAAGGCTACCTCGCTTGACTGACAGGATCTCTCCTGGGAAGGCTCTTGCTGCCTCAACGACGTCTTCAAGGCAGAAATCGAGGAGGCGGCAGCGGAAGTACTCTCGGCTGGCTTGGGAAGCAAGACGTAGCGCCTTGATAGCGAGCTCGATAAGGCGGGGTTTGCCGGCAAAGTACTTATTCCGGCCTTTCATAAGCCATTTCTTCAATTGTTCAGTGTCCTCTAATAATTCCTGTACGCGGTTATCTGGTTCAGCGAATCCGAGGGCGTTTCCATGATCGAAGGTTGGTGTCAATACGCTCGAATCGTGGTCAGGTGACTTCAGAATACCCCAATTCGTATGGTGACGGTCGCAGCCGGAAACCAGTGCATCAAGCATTAAATAGCTAGCTAACACGTCAAATGCAGTAAGGAGGTGGCCCAGTCATTTCCCTTAGAGCAATTTGAATATTTTCTACCGTGTATAACTTATATTCGCGTTCCGTGGAGCTGTCATATCCCTTGATGGCTTTAGCCAGTAGCTCGTTGCCATGTTCAAGCTCTTGTCCATTTTTTAGGAAGGTGTGAATTAGAACGCCTCTTTTATTGTCTCGCAGCGCAAGAGACGTACATACAGAGGGCAAGCCGAGGTTTTGTGCAACGACATGCACAAGGCATTCTGCCCAGTCTTCTCCGCGGGTGAAGCCATCTTTGTTGCGTGCCTGCTTCCAGAGCCATCGCTCGTCTTTTTCTTGGCTACGGAGCCAAAACTTTTCCTTCGTTCCCATTTGCTCGTCGCCGTCTATGTTGAACGAGCTCACGTCGACGGGGACCCAGTCGTAGGGCGGACAGCCTTGGCAGTGAAATGACATTTTCAAACCTTCCAGGTCATCAGAGTCAACTGGAACTTCCACGGTCTTGCAGCCCCAGCAGCGCGACCGCATTCGCTGCGACTGCGACGACCACGATCACCACCCCGAAGGCCGCCCCCGATTCCTCGCCGCTCAGCCCCACGAGCGGACTCGCCAGCCCGCCGGCGGCGAACTGGATGAAACCCAGCAGAGCTGACCCTGTCCCTGCCCGGTGGCCGGTGCGTTCCAGAGCCAGGGCCGGCAGATTCCCGAAACACAGGCCCAGGCAGGCCACATGCGCCAAGGCGAGTGCGATCACCACGATCAGGAGCGGGGTGGACCGGGTCGGTGAGCCCAGCCAGGCCAGGCAGACCCCGGCGAACACCAGGTCAACCACCAGCTGGGCCGTCAAACCGACGCGGACCTGCCTGGCAGGCGGGACCCGCCGCACCAGGGAGCCCGCGATCCCGACGGACACCGTCACCGTCAGCCCACAGGCGCCGAACACCAAGGTGTAGGGCCCTGTCGCCATGCCCAGGACGTTCTTCAGGATGAACGGCGCCGCCGACAGGAAACACATCAGCAGGGCGAAGACGAGGGCATTGACACTCACCAGGCGCACGAAGATCCCATCGCGCATCAGCTCCCGGGTACCCCGTGCCAGCTCCTTCAGCCCGCCGGAGGAACGGTCTTGCGATGGGAGAGACTCGGGCACCCAGGCAAGCACCATCAGCAGCATCACCAGGGTGAACCCCGCGACCACCGCCATGATCCCGCGCCAGCCGATGAAATCCATCAGCACCCCGCCCAGGATCGGCGCCACGACCGGGGCGACGCCCTGGATCGCCATCACGACGCTAAGCGCCTGGGTGGCGGTAGCGCCCCGGGCGCGGTCGGAGATGACGGCGCGTCCCAGCACCATGCCCGCCGCGCCGCCTAGGCCCTGGAGGAACCGGGCGGCCAGCAACGTCACTAGCCCAGGGGCCACCACCGTGCCAATGCCAGCTGCCAAAGCCAGCAGCGTTCCCCACACCAGCAGCGGACGCCGGCCAAAACGATCTGAGAGCATCCCGATCAGCAGCTGCCCAGCGGCGATGCCGACCAGGAACGTCGTCATGGTCAGCTGGATGCCCGATGCGCTCGCCTTCAGGTCGGTGGCCATCTGCGCGAAGGCGGGAAGGTACGTGTCGGTGGCCAGCGGGCCCACAGCAGCCAAGGCTGCCAAGGCCACCAGCAACGTGACGGGGAAAACAGAACGCAGGGAAGTCTCACCTGCGGAATCACTCATGGCCGCCAGCTTAGAGGCCCAGGCTGGTTGCGGTGTCCTGGCCATCTTGGGTCAGCGACTGGACCTCTGCGCCGGGTCGGGGTATCGCCAGTCGGCGAGGGCGGCTGCGATCCTAGCCCGGTCCAGACCGGTGCTGGCTATCGCCATCACCAGGTCGAAGGCCTCGTCGTCAGGGGCGTCGAGAGTGATGTTGTTCAGTCCGAGGAACACCACAGTTGCCAGCCAGCCCAGGCGTTTATTGCCGTCGACCAGGCCGCGATTCTGGATGCTGGCCTCCAGCAGGACGGCTGCCTTCTCGGTCAGGCTGGGGTATGCCTCGTGACCCCACACTACGGTCTGCGGACGATGAACCGCAGACTCCAGCAGCCCCACATCACGAACTGGGCCGACACCCAGGTCGTCAGCCAGGGCTAGGAGATCCTCAAGGGTGAGGTAGCTGGTCACCGTCCGAGACGATCCAGCAAGGAGGCATAGCGTGAGCGGGCTTGGGCTGACAACCTGTCGACAGCCTGCTCATGCCCCTGCCGGGCGGCGGCCTCGCGGATTGCCCGGATGGTGGCCTCCTGACGGCTGACCCCCTGAGATTCGGCGAGGTCGGCCAGGATCTGCTCATCAGCGGGGGTGAGCCGGAGAGTCATTGCCATGAAGGTGATGATACCAAGATGGTATCGCTCACGACTCCTGGCAGCGTCATCGTGGAGCGTCCTGGGAGCCTGCGCGTGAGTGTGTGAGCTTGGCAGTGGTTAATACCGATTTCGTGGCCGGCTGCTGGATTCACCAGGTGATCACAGCATGGGCGAATGAGCCGGTCCCTGGGGCGAGCTCACGAGTGTTTCGTATAGCTCACCCCAGGGACTTTCACGGCGACGCCGATCGGAGGTAGACGTCAGGATTTGGTGGTCAGTTTGGCATCGCCTGCGCTCATGCGAATGTCGACCTGGCTTTTGGTGCCCTGCGAGTCGGTGGTCAGCTGGTTGTCGAAGTGACCTGCGCTGACATCTGAGTTCACGCTATAGTTGCCGGCGGGGAGGGCTAGTTCGAGACTGCCGGCGGACGAGTCGATCTTCAGCTTCTCGGGCACCTGGCTGAGGCTGCCTTTGATATCGCCGGCGGACATGTGGAGGTCGGCCTGCTTGGTGCCGTCCAGGTTCAGGGTGAGGTTGCCGGCAGAGAGCCGGGCTGTGATGCTGCTGGCTGTGCCGTTTATCGTCGCTTCCCCTGCGCTCATGTCCATGTTGAGGGCGCCGAAGCGGGCATCGGCGTTCAGGTTTCCCGCGCTCAGCTTGAGATCAGCGTCTAGGTTCTGCTGGCAGGCGGCCTCGGGAATGGAGAGCGTCACCTTCTCGTTCTCCTGGGAGAACAGGCCGAACAGGCCGAACAGGTTGATCTGGACAGGCCAGGATGGTGAATTGCGACTGACCTTGACGGTGTCGCCGTCGCGTTCCAGATTCCATTTCTCGGACACCTTTTGCTGGGTCAGCGTGAAGTCGCTGGTCCCGCTGCAATTGATGGTGACATCCCCGACGGGAGCGTCCAGTTTCACGTGGGTGATGCCCTCGCTGGACAGGTGCTCGGGGTCGTAGTCACGCACCTGTGAGGATCTGATGGCGCTCATGATCGCCGATAACACCAATCCCAGAATAACGATTCCTCCGAGCACGGTGAGCAATCGACTAAGCGGGGACCGGCGGCCGGTCCTGTGTGATGTGGTCATGATTTGTTCCTTTCGTCGGCGACGTGCGCCAGGGCGGCTAGCACGCGGCGGTTGCTGTTCTCGTCGACATGGAGGTCGAGTTTGTGGAAGATGGCCGAAACGTGTTTCTCGATGCTGGCTGCGGAGAGGTACAGCATCTCGGCGATGGCCTGGTTGGAGCGCCCCTCGGCTATCAGGGCCAGCACCTGACGTTCACGCTCGCTCAGGGCGGCCAGGCGGCTGTCGTGGGAGCGCCTGGTGAGGAGCTGCGCCACCACCTCCGGGTCGAGCACCACGCCGCCGGAGGCGATGCGTTCGAGCGCGTCCAGGAATTCGACGACGTCGGTCACCCGGTCCTTGAGGAGGTAGCCGAGCGCGCCGCCGTTGGAGGCGATGAGCTCACCGGCGTAGCGTTCCTCGACGTACTGGGACAGCACGAGCACGGGCAGCTCGGGATACTGTTCGCGGACCTGGAGCGCGGCGCGGATCCCCTCGTCGGTGAACGTCGGCGGCAGCCGGACGTCGAGAATGCAGAAGTCCGGCGCATCCACGACCAGGGTGGCATGAAGGTCGGTGGCGTCGGGCAGGGCCGCGACCACCTCGTGGCCGACCTCGGTGAGTAGCCTGATGAGTCCCTCCCGCAGCAGGACGGAGTCCTCGCAGATCAGGATGCGCATGGGATGCTCACCTCCAGGGTGGTGGGGCCGCCTGCCGGGCTCGCCAGACGGAGTGTGCCGCCGGCGGCGCGTACCCGCTGGGTAATTCCGTCGAGCCCGCCGCCGGGCTGCACCTCGGCGCCTCCCACGCCGTTGTCCTCCACGCGGACCCACAGCCTTGCCTCCGGTGTGCCGGCGTCGTGGAGCCGTCCCAGCACCTGGCATTCGCTGGCGTGGGAGTGCTTGGCGGCGTTGGTGAGGGCCTCGGCGATGATGAAATAGGCGGCAGCCTCCACCTCGCGGTAGCGGGAGTTATCGATGAGAGCGCGGTCAGCTAGTCGCATATCCAGCTGCACTGGCACATGACTGCGAGCGGCCAGCGCCGAGAGCGCGGCGTCGAGCCCGCGATCAGCCAGCACCGAGGCGTGAATGCCGCGGGCGAGCTGCCTGAGCTCGGTGATGGCTGCCTTCGTTGATGTGTGGGCCTCGGTGACGAGTTCGCGGGCGCTCGCCGGATCGGTCTCGATCTTGTGCTGGGCCAGGCCGAGCGTCATTCCGATGGAGACCAGCCGGGGCTGGACGCCGTCGTGGAGGTCGCGTTCGAGGCGGGTGCGCTCCAGGCTGGCGGCCCGGACGGCGCCTTCGCGCTGCTGACTGCTGGCCTCGGCCGCCGCGGTCAGCTCCTTCCGGCTGGGGCGGCCCACCAGGTTCACGGCGATCACGGTATGGGCGTATGCCGCCAGTGGGGTGAGGAGTAGCGCGGCGACCCCTCCCAGGATGAACAGCACGCCAACTCCCAGGCCCGCCTGATCAAATTCCATGGCGCCCCGCATGATCAGTGTGATGCAGGCCGGGATGCTGACCACCACGAGAAGGCCAAAGACAGAAGCCAGCATGAATGAGCTGAACGGGCGCCAGAACTGCGGCGAGATGACCTGCCGCAGCAGCCACCGCAGTGTTGCCCAGACTCCCTTGCCGGACCGAGGCGCCAGCCGCATCTTCATCCGGGGCAGGCCGTAGAGGGTCTGCACCCGAACAGTCTCGAAATAGGCTGCGCCGATCGCGATACGGGCCAGCAGCGCGAAAAACACAAGCCCGAGCCCGAAGACAGGCAGGGTCACGATGCTGACGACGAGCAACACCGTGACCAGCGCCATGGTGATGTTGCCGACCACACCCATCAGGGCGAGGTGGCTGACCGTGAACAGTAGAGTCCCGGCGCCCCGTCTGGTCGGCCTGGGTGCCGGGGAAGAATCCGTCATGCCCTATACGCTAGTGGGAGACTCAGAGCGGTCCCAGGGGGCTACCCAGAACCTTGATTCGGGTTATCCATAAACCCCGCAGCACCTGGATGTGGCTTGCCTCATCGTGGCCTCTCCGGGCGTTGGCGTGGACTCTCACGGGCTTTCCGCAACAACGCCTGGCAGGTCGCTGAAGCGTGCTGCTGCGTCGTGACTCACGACGAGCCGTCCGGTGTGGGCGGCGATGATAGGTCGTGCGCACTGCGGAGTCTTCCGGCAGCCTGGCAATATCGAGGGTATGGATGCAACTGCTCTTCTCATGGACGCTGCGCACCGGCCCGTCGAGACGGCCCGAGCTGTGCTCGATGGGATCTCCGACGAGGCCCTCCACGCCATGCCCGGTGGGCACGGGAACTCGATTGCCTGGCTGATCTGGCACGCGGCCCGGCAGTGGGACTACCAGCTGGCCGAGCTTGCGGGTGAAGACCAGGTCTGGGTCACAGGGGAGTGGGGCGGCAGACTCGGCATCGACCGGGGCGCGAAGGAGATCGGCTTCGGCGACTCCCCGGACGACGTCGCCCGGCTTCGGGTGAAGGCCCCGGCGGCACTGCTCGACTACCTGACCGCCGTCACCGAGGCCTTCACCCGGTACGCTGGGAGCCTGTCAGCCGCCAGCCTCGATGACGTCGTCGACACCCGCTGGGATCCGCCGGTGACCCGTGGAGTCCGGCTCATCAGTGTCATCGACGATGCCGTCACCCACCTGGGTCAGGCTGCCTACGCCCGGGGCCTGGTCGAGAACTGGCGCATCGGGTACTGAACCGGGACGCACGCCGGTGGTTCAGTTCGCGCTCAGTTGCCTGCGCTTCAGGAAGGCGCGCGCGGAGTCGACCAGCAGGACGAAACCTGCACCCAGCTGGATGCAGTCCTTGATCACCAGCCGTCCGCGGCCGTTCAGGTAGGGGAAACCGAGGTCGGCGTCAGCGATGCCGTCCTTGGGGGCCGCAACCCACACCTCCGGGGTGGTGACCAGGAAGGACAGGGTCACGATGGTGAAGCCGATCACCCCGATGGCCCCCAGCATCCCCAGGGTCGGGTGCAGGTAGTGCGCCAGGATCAGCACACCGATCAGGCAGATGGTGACGCCGATGAAGATCCCCACCGTATAGGTGCCGTTAGCCTCATGCCAGGAGCGGTTGGCCTCGATGAGCGCGCCCTCGGCGTTCATGTGGGATTTGTAGTTCCCAGGGTCGCCGATCATCCATCTCATGAACGGCGAGTTCGCAATGAACGGCACGATCCCGTCAGCCTCGTACTTGAACCACTTCAGACCGCCGATCCACAGGAAAACGACGGCCACACCGAGGCGGAGCATCAGCAGGGCGAATCGGTCGAGCCTGGTTATCGCCTCGGCCAGCCGGGTGAGGGCAGAGCTGGAAGCCGGCTTGGCGCTGGACTGGTTGTCGGACATTCGGGCGCCTTTCATAGAGAAGCCAATGGGTAAGGGTAACCTGTGGGCCACGAGATGGGCGGTTCCGACTTTCCCGCTGGCATCGGGCTGCGACACCGGTGTGCTGTGCAACGGCTCAGTTGATGGGGTCCCTGGCCACCCGGTGCTGGTTCCGGCGGGACAGGCCTGATGAAACCAGGACAGGCCTGATGAAACAATGAAGCGGTGCTTCTGACTCTCACCTCGACGGCTCACGACGCCGATGACCTCGGCTACCTGCTGCACAAACACCCTGACCGGGTGCAGCAGCGCGACCTGCCGGGTGGCGTCGCCACTGTGTTCTACCCCGAATCGGGGCCCAGGCGCTGCACCGTCGCGCTGCTGGTCGAGGTCGACCCCGTGGCCCTGGTGCGTGGCACCCACAAGGACTCCTTCGCGCTCGGCCAGTACGTCAACGACCGGCCTTATGCTGCGGCGTCATTGCTGGCGGTCGCACTCGGACGACTGTTCGGAACTGCAATGAATGGGCGTTGCGACGCTTGTCCCGACCTGGTCGGGGTGCCGCTGCCTCTCAGCGTCCGGATTTCCGCGCTGCGGACCTCACCCGAGCTGGCGCGACGCCTGTTCGCACCCCTGGGATGGCAGGTCGAGACTGAGGAGGTCCCCCTGGCTGAAGGGTTCGACTGGGGGACAGCCCCGCACATCGGCCTAACCCTGACCGGTGAGCATCGCCTGGCCGATGCGCTGAGCCATCTCTACGTCCTGCTGCCCGCCCTGGATGGCGTCAAGCACTACTGGGTCAGCCGTGACGAGGTGGACAAACTGCTGCGCCGTGGCGAGCGCTGGCTGGCCGCCCACCCCGAACGCGACCTGATCACCCGCCGCTACCTCGTGGCCCGGGACCTGAGCGAGGATGCTCTCGCCCGTCTCGACGCCCTGGACGATGCTGCTCCTGAGGCGGCAGCACCGGAGGAGATTGTCCCGGCTGATGACGCTCGCCCGCTGCGGCTGGATCGCCGCGACGCGGTGTTGACCGTGCTGCGTGAGGTGGGCGCGCACCGCGTCGTCGATCTCGGCTGCGGCGAGGGTTTCTACCTGCGGGCGCTGCTCGACGACCCCACGTTCACCGAGATCCTGGGCGTCGATGTGTCCGCGCGCGAGCTGGAACGTGCGGAGCAGCGCCTGGCCCGGCTGCCCGACCGGCAGCGGGAACGGATCCGGCTCCGCCAGTCGTCGGCCACCTACCGCGACGATGAGCTGACGGGCTTTGACGCCATGCTGCTGGTCGAGGTGATCGAGCACCTCGACCCAGACCGGCTGGGTGCCCTGGAGGCCAACGTCTTCGGGCATGCAAGGCCGCGTCACGTCGTGGTGACAACACCCAATGCCGAGTACAACGCGCGCTACGAGATCCCCGAGGGGCAGTTCCGCCATCCGGATCACCGATTCGAGTTCACGCGCGGCCAGTTCCGGCAGTGGGCTGAGCGCATCGCCGGGGAATACGGCTACCGGGTGGAGACCCGGCCGGCCGGGCCGTCCGACCCGGAGCTTGGCTCACCCACCCAGCTGGCGCTGCTCACCCTGGAGGTCTCGCATGACTGAACCCATCGAACTGCCGGTTCCGGAGCTATCGCTGGTGGTGCTCGTCGGCGTCTCCGGGTCGGGGAAGTCCACCTTCGCCGCCCGCGTCTTCGAGCCCTTCGAAGTGGTCAGCTCTGACTTCTGCCGTGGCCTGGTCTCCGGCGACGAGAACGACCAGTCGGCCTCAGCGGACGCCTTCGACGTGCTGAACCACATCGTCGGCAAGCGTCTGGACCGCGGCCTGCTGACCGTCGTCGACGCCACCAATGTGACACGCGAGGCCCGCGCCGAGCTGGTGAGACTGGCCCGCGACCACGATGTGCTGCCCGTGGCGATCGTCCTCGACATCGACGCCAAGGAAGCCATCGCCCGGAACCGCACCCGACCCGGCCGCGGCTTCGGCGACGGCCCGGTCCAGCGACAGTCCCAGGCCCTGCGCCGTTCGCTGCGCGGCCTCGGACGGGAGGGCTTCCGCAAGGTGCACCGTCTGGGCAGCCCCGCCGACGTGGATGCCGCGGTCATCGTCCGCGAGCGCCTCCTCAACGACCGCCGCGACCTTCACGGTCCCTTCGACATCATCGGCGACGTCCATGGCTGCCTCGACGAGCTGGCCGAGCTTCTCGGTGAACTCGGCTACACCATCACCCGCGATGACCAGGGCCGCCCCGTTGACGCGGCCCACCCGGAGGGACGCACCGCGTTCTTCGTCGGTGACCTCATCGACCGTGGCCCCTCATCGGTGGGGGTGCTGCGGCTGGCGATGGGCATGACTGCGGCAGGTCACGCCATCGCGGTGCCCGGCAATCACGAGGCCAAGCTGATCCGCGCCCTCGACGGCAAGAACGTCCAGGTGGGACATGGCTTGGAGACCACGCTCGCGGAGCTGGAGACAGAGACCCCCGAGTTCCGCAGGCAGGTGCGCGACTGGTGCTATGACCTGGTCGCCCACCTCGTGCTGGATGACGGACGACTCGTCGTTGCCCACGCTGGCCTGAAGGAGGCCTACCACGGGCGGGCGTCGGGCCGGGTGCGGTCCTTTGCGCTGTACGGCGACACCACCGGCGAGAGCGACGAGTACGGGCTGCCGGTGCGCTACCCGTGGGCCGAGGACTACCGCGGCCGGGCGATGGTGGTCTACGGACACACCCCCACACCGACTCTCGACTGGGTCAACAACACGCTGTGCCTGGACACAGGATGCGTGTTCGGCGGGAGGCTGTCGGCGCTGCGCTACCCGGAACGGGAGACCGTCCAGGTGTCTGCACGGCGGGTCTACTACGAACCCGCTAGGCCTCTCGTCGCCCCAGGACGTCCCAGCGACGAGCTGCGCATCAGCGACGTCACCGGGCGCAGGACCGTCGAGACCTCGGAGCTGGGGCGGCTGACCATCCCGGCGGAGAGCGCGGCGGGTGCTCTGGAGGTGATGAGCCGGTTTGCGCTGCACCCGGGCCTCCTGCCGTACCTGCCGCCGACCATGTCGCCGGTGGCCACGTCGTCGCGTCCCGACTACCTCGAACATCCCGACGAGGCCTTCTCGCAGTACGCCGACTGGGGCGTCGGGGAGGTGATCTGCGAGGAGAAACACATGGGGTCGCGGGCCGTGGTGTATCTGCGGGGCGACGGTGCCGTCTACACCCGCACCGGGCGGGCCTTCTTCGGTGCGGAGCTGTCCCGCGAGTTCCTGGGCCGGGTGCGGCGCGCTGCCGAGACGACGGGGCTGTTCGACGAGCTGGGCAGCGACTGGCTGCTGCTGGACGCGGAACTCCTTCCGTGGTCGTTGAAGGCCGGAGAGCTGCTGCGCAGCCAGTACGCACCCGTTAGCGCGGCGGGCCGGCTGGCGCTGCCCCCGACGGTCGAGGTGCTGGGCCAGGCGGCCGCGCGAGGCCTCGACGTCGCCAAGCTGCTGGAGCGCAGCCGCACCCGGCTGCAGAACATCGACGCCTACGACCAGGCCTGGCGGCGCTACGCCTGGCCAACGTCCGGACTCGACGGAGTGCAGCTCGCCCCCTTCCAGGTGCTGGCCGCGGAGGGGACATCGTTCGCCGGCCGGGATCACCTGTGGCATCTGGGCGTCGCTGACCGGCTCGTCGAGGCCGATCCCGGACTGTTCCGCACGACGCGGCGGCTGGTGGTCGACACCGCCGGCGAGGCCAGCCGCGCCGAGGGCGTGCGCTGGTGGGAGGAGCTGACGGCTGGCGGCGGCGAGGGCATGGTGGTCAAACCTCTCGCCAACCTGACCCGCACCGGCCGCGGCTCCCTGGCTCAGCCCGGGTTGAAGGTGCGTGGCCGCGAGTACCTGCGCATCATCTACGGCCCCGACTACACATCGCCCGAGAACCTGACCCGGCTGCGGAATCGCAACCTGGGACGCAAACGTTCCTTGGCGCTACGGGAGTACGCGCTGGGACTGGAATCGGTCTCCCGGCTGGTCGCAGGTGAGCCGCTGTGGCGCATCCATGAGGCCGTCTTCGCAGTCCTGGCCCTGGAGTCTGAACCCGTCGATCCGAGGCTGTAGCTGCCGCAGGTAAAGACCAGCAGAATTGTCGGTGCCGATAATCCGGCCCGATGATGTGTCTGACCTGAGACGTTCCAAAATTGTGGCCATTAGCGACATTGACGACTACCACTGCCAGGAGGAACCATGACTAGGACCAACTACGCCGTCGCCCCGGAGGAGTATCTGGAAGAGTGGATCCTTGAGCAGGGCCTGTCCCAGCAGCAGGTCGCCGGCCTCCTTGGATGCAGCCGTAAGCAGGTCAACGAGATCGTGAATGGACACGCCCCCATCACAGGCGACACTGCTTCCCGGCTGGAGAGCGTGGTCGGCATCCCCGCTGACTCGTGGCTTCGCTATGAGACCGCATATCGGACAGACCTGAAGCGCATCGCTGGCTAGGAGGACCTTTCGGCACATATCGATCGCATCGATCCGAACGCTCTGGATCTATTCCACAAGCTCGGAGCGACGATAGCGACGCGATAATCTTTGGTTCATTGAGTCGGCTGGTGGGTCTGGGCCCCGGAAGTCACACTGATCGATCTGGGTTCGTGATTCCGGTCTTTCTCTTGTCGCTCTGACTACGCGAGTTGTATGGTTCTAGGCGCTGTTTGAAGTTTCAGCATTTTCGCAACACCAGCCCGCAAGGAGGCGGAATGTTCGACGAGACCACCAGCGCCGTCCTCGCGCGGCAGGAGATCGAGGTCCCATCCTGGGCCTACGGGAACTCCGGGACACGTTTCCGTGTCTTCGGGTCTCCCGGCGCGCCCCGCACCATCCACGAGAAACTGGCCGACGCCGCCCAGGTGCACCGTTTCACCGGACTGGCGCCCATCGTCGCCCTGCACTACCCGTGGGACAAGGTCAGCGACTGGCCGGGATTGGTGCAGGAGGCCCACGACCTGGGAGTCCGGATCGGCACGATCAATTCCAACACCTTCCAGGACGAGACCTACAAACTGGGCAGCCTCGCCCACCACGACCCCGCCGTCCGGTCCAAGGCCGTTGAGCATCACCTGGAATGCATCGAGGTGATGCACCAGACCGGTTCCAGCGACCTGAAGATCTGGCTCGCTGACGGCACCAACTACCCCGGCCAGGGTGACCTGCGCCGCCGCCAGGACTGGCTGGCCGAGTCCCTGGCGCAGATCTACGCCGCGCTCAGCCCACAGCAGCGGCTCGTCCTGGAGTATAAGTTCTTCGAGCCGGCGTTCTACCACACCGACGTGCCCGACTGGGGCACCTCTTACGCGCAGGTCGCAGCGCTGGGGGAGCGCGCCTTCGTCTGCCTCGACACCGGGCACCACGCCCCAGGGACCAACATCGAGTTCATCGTCGCGCAGCTGCTGCGCCTCGGACGGCTCGGCTCCTTCGACTTCAACTCCCGGTTCTACGCCGACGACGACCTCATCGTCGGTGCAGCCGACCCCTTCCAGCTGTTCCGGATCCTCTACGAGGTACGGCGCGGCGGCGGTTTCGAGCCGGACTCACCTGTGGCATTCATGCTGGACCAGTGCCACAACATCGAGGACAAGATCCCCGGGCAGATCCGGTCGGTGCTGAACGTCCAGGAGATGACGGCCCGCGCCCTGCTGGTGGATCTCGACGCGCTGCAGCAGGCGCAGCAGGCAGGCGATGTGCTGGGCGCGAACGCCATCTTCATGGACGCGTTCTACACCGACGTCCGCCCGGCCCTGGCGGCCTGGCGCGAGGAACGCGGCCTGCCCGCCGACCCAGCGCAGGCCTTCCTGGACAGCGGCTACCTGGCCCGTATCGCTGGAGAGCGGGTCGGCGGCGTGCAGTCCAGCTGGGGTGCGTGACGTGGACTGCGTGGTCGCGGTCGACCTGGGAGCCACCAGCGGCCGTGTGATCCTGGCTACCTTCGACGGAAAACTGGAGCTACGCGAGATCCATCGGTTCAGCACCGCTGCACAGTCCACCGAGATGGGGCTCCGGCTGGATGCGATGACGCTGTTTGGCCGGATCCAGGCGGGCATCGCCCATGCCATAGCGGCCGCACCCGGCCCCGTCAGGGCTGTCGGCGTCGACTCCTGGGCGGTGGACTACGGACTCCTGGCGGGTGATGAGCTGCTGGACCAGCCCTACAACTATCGCGACCCCCGCTGCGAGGACGGCCGCCGAGCCGTTCTTGAGAAGATCTCCCCGGCCGAACTATACGCTCGTACTGGAATCCAGGACCAGCCCTTCAACACCGTCAACCAGCTGGTCCACGACCTTGCCTCGGGCCGGCTCGGCGAGGCGAGCCGGTTCCTGCTGCTGCCCGACCTGATCGGCTACTGGCTGACTGGACAGCAGGTCGCTGAGCGCACCAACGCCTCCACCACCGCCCTCCTGAGTCCCGTAACTGGCGACTGGGATTGGGAGCTGATCGACTGGCTGGGGCTGCCCCGCCGGATCTTCCCCGAGGTGATCGAACCGGGGACGGTGGTCGGTCCCATCCGGTCGGGCGCAGCCGTCGGTATTCCGCTGGTGGCTGTCGGCTCCCATGACACCGCGTCGGCTGTGGCCGGTGCCCCCCTGCGAGGCCCCGACGATGTCTATCTATCGTCGGGGACCTGGTCACTGCTGGGCATGGAACTGCCGGCCCCGATCCTGACCGAGACCTCCCGCCAGGCGAATTTCACCAACGAGGCCGGCCTGGACGGCAGCGTCCGCTACCTGAAGAACATCACGGGGCTGTGGCTGCTGTCTGAGTCCATCCGCACCTGGGGGAGACAGGGGCACGACCACGCCATTCCGGAACTCATCGCTGCCGCCCGTGGGGTGCAGGACGCGCCGGTCTTCGACGCCATGGACCCGGGCCTCGTCGCACCCGGCGACATGCCGGCCCGGCTGAAGGCACTCACCGGCGATCCCCGGCTAGACGATCCCGCGGTGCTGACCCGTTCGGTCCTGGAATCCCTGGCTGTGGCATACGATCGTACTGTCCGTGAGCTGGCGTCGCTCACGGACAGAAATCCTGCCCAGATCGTGATCGTCGGCGGCGGCTCCGCCAATACGCTCCTATGCCGGCTTGCCGCAGATCACACCGGCCTGCCCATACTCGCCGGACCCAAAGAGGCCACCGCCATCGGCAACGCCCTGGTCCAGGCACGCGCCGTCGGCCTGATCACCGGGTCCTTGAGTGATGCGAGGCAAACCGTCATGGAATCCTGCGAGATCACCGAGTACCAGCCCGCGCCCACACCCCCTGCTGGGCTGTTGGAGGCCATCTGCGACCTGTCCAACGAGTTCGGGGCCGATCCCAGATTCACCCGCGCAGGTGGCGGGAACTCGTCAGCCACGTCGGATGGGGTGTTGTGGATCAAACCGAGCGGGGTCTCGATGGCGACGCTCACCCCTAAGGATCTGGTGCCGTTGCGTATCGACGTACTGACAGCGGCCCTCGATGAGCCCGACCCAGCCCCGGAGCTGGGTGACCCCGTCCAGCACCTGGCGCAGCTGGCCCGCCTCGACGAAGGGTCACGCCGGCCGAGCGTCGAGATCCTGTTCCACGCACTCATCGACGACCCCTATGTGCTGCACACCCACCCGCTCCTGATCAATGCGGTCACCTGCAACGAGGATGGAGAGACGCTAACCCGGGAACTGTTCGGTGACGAGGTGCTATGGGTGCCCTACGCTGATCCGGGGCTGCCGCTGGCCCGCGAGATCGCGTCACGGCGCCGGGAGTATGTGGAACGTACCGGCCGGTCTGCCCCGAAGGTCATATTTCTGATGAATCACGGGCTGATCGTGGCGGGGGCCTCGCCCGAGGCGATCCGCGCGACCAGCTACCGGGTCGTGGGACGGATCCAGCAGGCCCTGGATGAGGCGGCGACTGGGCTGTCCGCCATGGCCGAGGTCTTCCGGAACGCCGTGGAGGCTGCGGTGGTGGTTTTCGAGGACAGCAGGGTGGCGGTGGAGTTTCCCCTCACCCGGGAGGGGGCGCGGTTCCTGGAGCAGGGCCCGCTGATCCCGGACCAGATCGTCTACGCCGGGGCGTTCCCGGTGGTGATCGACCAGGAGAGCGATATCGCTGAGGAGGTCGCGAGATACCGGGACCGGCATGGCGCCGATCCGAAGGTCGCGGTCTTCCCAGGATGTGGGGTCGCCGCGGTGGGCGGGAACCAGGAGCAGGCCTGCACCGCCCTGGCGGTCTACATCGATGCCCTCACCGTGGCGCAGGCGGCCTCGAAGCTGGGCCGGGTCCGGGCCCTCGACGAGCGGGAACGGCGGTTCATCGAGACCTGGGAGGCCGAGGCCTACCGGCAGAAGATGCTCCACAGCTGACCAAGCTCGGGGTGCTCGGGCAGGTGAATGATCACGAGTTAGCCGCGGGAATCGATGAGGTCCCGGACCTGCGCCAGGACGTCGTCGAGCATCTGCTCGGTCAGGCGGCCGGTGAAGGTGTTCTGCTGGCTGACGTGGTAGCAGCCGACCAGGGTCACCGCGCGCCCTGATGCTTCCAGGCTGGCTGTGGCACCGTGGCCGAACCGGGGTTTGGGACGCGGCACCCTCCAGCCGAGGCGGCGGGCTGCCGCCAGGGCTGCGTCCCAGCCGATTTCCCCGAGCGCCATGATCGCTCGGATATCCGGCGACAGCTCCAGCTCACGGTCCAGCCAGGGAGAACAGGTGGTCTTCTCCACGGTGGCTGGCTTGTTCTGGGGTGGGGCGCAGTGCACGGCGGCGGTGATCCTCAGATTTGCCAGGTGCAGCCCATCCCCTGCGGCGGCGCTGGCAGGCTGGCTGGCGAACCCGGTCCGGTGGAGTGCGGCGAACAGCCAGTCCCCGGAACGGTCACCGGTGAAGACGCGCCCGGTGCGGTTGCCGCCATTCGCGGCTGGGGCGAGTCCGACGATCAGGGCCCTCGCCTGGGGGTCGCCGAATGACGGTACCGGCCGGCCCCAATACGGTTCATGCCTGAATGAGGCCCGGCGGTTCGTCGTCGCTACCGACTCGCGCCAGTCCACCAGCCGTGGGCAGGCCCGGCACACCGAGACGGCGGCATCCAGCCCGGTGAGATCTGTTGCTGCCACCGCTAGCCGGGTGACATCTTCTGCGGTTTGGGCGACGGGGGTCGCCGCGGTGGCCGGGTCCCCAGGCCAGCCGCTCCCCGCCGGAACAGGCGACGCAAAAGCATCGCCTGTTAGCGGGTGTGGATCGGTCGGCACCACCCCAGGGTAACGAGGTGTCGGCAAGCCGTGTGCCCGGTCAGGTGATCGACACGATCTCGATCATTTCCTCAAGCCCGGTGAAATCTGCGGCATTTCTTGTAATGAGTGGGAGCTTCTCAGCGATTGCCACGGAGGCGATCAGCAGATCAGCGAAACGACGTCTCGGCTGACTCCCCATCGCCAGAACCGCTGAGTAGACACGGCCGTAAGCGCGGGCGGCCTCGGTGGTGAAAGGAATTGGGTCGAAGACGGCTTCTGCACGTTGAAGCCTGTCCTGGCGGCGTGCGCGTTCGCCCGGGTCATTGCAAGCAGCTGGCCCGGCGGCGAGTTCGGCCATTGTAATCGCTGATACCGCCACCTGTTCGGGAAGTAGTTCTGCGGGAATGCGTTCCAGATCGATCACCACTGATGTGTCGAGCAAACCCGCAGCGAGCCGCTGCCTAGGCACGAGGCACGCAGGTCTGGTCGATCGCCTCGTCCAGGTCGGCCTGGAACTTCTCATGGTCCAGAGGAGGTGCGTTTCTGAAGACCTCAGTCACGGCGTGAGCATCCACGAGCCTTTGACGGCGCATAGGACGAAGCTCTCCGACAGGCTGGCTGTGCCGGGTCACGATGAAGCTCTGCCCCTCGTCCAAGGCACGCATGATCCGGCCGCTGTCATTGCGAAGTTCTCGTTGGCTAATGACCTCACTCATGAGCCAATTGTAGCACATTGTGCTACAACATGTCCGGGCTCCTCAATGACGTTATTCTCTCGCGATATCTTGAAGCGAGATGGCTGGCAGGCTAGTAGAGCGTCGCGTTTATAGTTGTGGGTAGAGGTGGCAGAGTTTGATGTGGGCGTCGCTACTGGTGAACTGCCAGATGATTTTGCGTTTGTCAGTGTTGGCGTCTGTTTGCCAGGCGGTGAGTTCAGCGTTGAGCAGGTCGAGGTTGTTGATACGCCGGCCGAGGCATTGACGGGTTAGCCGGGCCAGTTCGATCTCGGCGATGTTGAGCCAGGACCCGTGTTTGGGGGTGTAGTGGATCTCCAGGCGTTCGGCCAGTGCTCGCGCCCGGGTTGGCTCGAAGGCCTCGTACAGGGATCCGAGGGTGTGGGTGTTCAGGTTGTCCATGACCAGCACGACCGTCGGCGCGTGGGGGTAGTCGATCTCGAGGAGGTGCGCGACTTCGGTGGCCCAGTCGATGCGGGTCCGCCTGGGGCGGGCATCGACCCGGCGCTGGCCGGCGAGGGGTTCGACCCACACGAAGATCGAACAGGTGCCATGTCGGAGGTACTCCGAATCCTGCTTGCGGTCATGGCCTGGGCTGGCCGGGATCGGCTCGCGCGCGTGAGCGAGAAGTTGGTACGGCTTCTCGTCCATACACACTACCGGCACGTTCGGGTCGTAGGGCCGGTGATAGACCTCCAGGACGTCCTCCATACGGGCCACGAACTCGCCGTTGGCCTCGGGTGGGATCGTCCAGCACTGGGTCAGATGAGGACGAAGCCCCTTTTTTTGAGGAGCCTGCCGATCGTGGAGTGATCCAGCGGCGGGATCCCGTCGGTCAGCACCACATGTTTCTCCAGCAGCCGCAGCGTCCACCGCTCGTTGCCCGGCGGCGGTTGGGAACGCGCCAGCGCGATTACCCTGGCCTCCACGTCACCGGTCACCTTCGGCTCGACCGGCGGCGTCTCCCGCTTCTTCCGGCTGATCGTTACCTCAACGTCGCCGTGCGTCTCGACAAACCGTTTCGCGACCAGGTACACCGTGTTCACGCTCACCCCGGCACGTTCGGCCACCACCGGCCGATCCGGCGCCGGGCCGTCCGACTCATCCAAACACAACAGCACCCGCGCCCTGGCGATCATCCGCGCCGGATGTCTCCCGCGCGAGACCACCGCCTTCAACCGTGCCTTGTCCACCGTGGACAACACCACAACATGTTCCTTCGGCCTGGGCATGACAGTCTCCTCCCGGTCAAGTATCAACCAGGACCACCCAACCACCAATACCAACTAAATTAGCTACGACACTCTACTAGTCGTAGGGTAGAGCTGTGATGCCATATTTAAGTGGTATCGGGAAAGATCTTGAAAGGATTTTGAGGTGCCCAGAGAACGCCTGTCTGCCTTTGTTGATGCTGTTATCGCGATCGTGATGACGATTCTGGTATTAGAATTGAAAAAGCCCTCCGAAGTCACCTGGGAGGCGTTGTGGGAGCTGCGTTCTCATTTTTTCGCCTATGCGGTGTCTTTCCTCTGGCTGGGGGCAATGTGGATCAATAATCATAGCGAATGGTATAACGTCAAACGGGTGAGCCAGAAAACAGTCTGGTTGACTGTTCTCATGCTGTTCTCAGCTTCTTTCTTCCCTTACGTCACAGATCTGGAGGCTTAGTCAGAATCGGTGGCTGCAATAGTTAATTGACGTGTTGTGCGTGT
>ERZ773054.708-NODE-708-length-23630-cov-27.358006_pt1 | contig 23630 bp, 19 predicted proteins | sample MGYA00580630_ERZ773054 | MGnify/ENA primary metagenome ERZ773054 (study PRJEB29015, sample SAMEA2737994) | human oral metagenome | biome: human oral; feature: human-associated habitat; material: dental | place: China | collected 2115 ... | reverse complement strand
TCGCGTTGACGACCGCTGCGGCCAGGGATGGCCTGGGGCCCTTGGCGAGCCCGTCGAGGAGGTGCCCGGCCAGGCGCCGCGAGGGCAGCCAGCGCGGGTCTGCGACCAGGGCGTCCTGCGTCGCCGCGGGGAAGTACAGGTTGGCGAGTTGGTAGGAGGCGGTGAAGGCGGACCGCGACATGACCACGACGTCCGCGGGCGATTCGATCCTCCACTGCCCCCCCTTGCGGACCAGCGAGTACTCCTGGTCGATCGTCGTATGGGGCGAGTGGGTGAGGATCCCGACCGAGTCCACGCTGGCGATCGCGGTGAAGGAGACCGTGACCGTGACCGCCGAGTCCGAGTCGTCGTCCCCGTCGCGCGGGGCGATCGTCGGCGTGTTCTCCGTGTCGGACTCGTGGACGAGGACCTCCTCCTCCGGTTTCCAGTTGGACGCGGAGGACTCCGTGAGGAACAGCCTCGCAGTCGCGTAGTCGTCGTTCGTGCCCGCCGCGCAGGCGCGCAGGAAGTCCTTGACCAGCGACACGGGGTCCGCGCCGTCGCTGGGCCCGTCGGCGGCGAACTGCACGACCCCGTTGTCCCTGCTGGACACGTCGAAGGGCTCGGGCGGGGAGGACATGGGGAACGAGGAGCACCCCGCCAGTGCGGCGGCGCAGACGGCGGCCAGGGCGGCCCGGACGGCTCTCATGCGCCCTCCCACAACTCGAGCGGCCTGGTGACCAGTGGGTCCCCAGCTGTCTTGGGCAGGGTGAGCAGGAAGGACGCCCCCTCGCCGGGAACCCCGTGCGCCTCCAGCTGCCCGCCGTGGATCTGCGTGTCCTCGGTGGCGATGGCCAGGCCCAGGCCGGTGCCCCCCGTGGTGCGGGCGCGCGCCGTGTCGGCCCGGTAGAACCTGTCGAAGACGTGGGCGGCCGTCTCCTCGTCCATGCCCACGCCCCCGTCGCGCACGCGCACGGCCACCTCGGTGCCGCTCTGGGCGATGGTGATCACCACGTCGGAGCCGTCGGCGTGCTCGATGGCGTTGACGACCAGGTTGCGCAGCACCCGCTCGATGCGCCGCTCGTCGATCTCCGCCGCGCACCTGGCGGCGGGGGCGTCCACCACGACGCGCACGCCCTGGCGCTCCGCCAGGTCCCTGTTGGCGTCGACGACCTTGCGCACCAGGGGGCGCAGGTCGCGGACCTCCGGGTCCAGCAGCGCCGACTGCGCGTCGTAGCGCGAGATCTCGAGCAGATCCGCCAGCATCGAGTCCATGCGCTCGGTCTGCTCGTGCAGCAGCTCCGCGCTGCGCTTGGCGCCCGAGGGCAAGGAGGCGCGGTTGTGCCAGATGACGTCCTCGGCCATGCGGATCGTGGTCAGCGGGGTGCGCAGCTCGTGGGAGACGTCGGAGACGAAGCGCTGCTGCAGCCGGGAGAGCTCGTCGTACTCGTCGATCGTGTGCTGCAGGGAGGCCGTCATGTCGTTGAAGGCGTAGCCCAGGTCCGCCATCTCGTCGTCCCCGACGACCTCGACCCGCACGCTCAGGTCCCCCAGCGCCGCGTCGGTGGCGGCCTGCGCCGTCTTCCGGACGGGCGCGAGCATGCGGTGGAGCACCCAGAAGACCCCGATCGGCATGAGGACCAGGATCGGCAGCGCCGTGACGAAGAGGGTGCGGGTCACCATGGTGATCTGCCGCTGGTCGGACTCCAGCGAGTAGAGGATGTAGAGCTCGTGGCCGCCCGCTTTGGGCACCTGGACGCTCATGCCGACCAGGATGCCCGGCGCGTCGCCGTCGGTGGAGGCGATGGCGACGGACTGCCACTGGGCGGCCCCGCCGCCCCGCACGGCCTGCCGGATGGGCGCGTCTATGACGGCCTCCATCTGCTGGTCCCCGATCTGGTTGATGCGGAAGGACTCGGGGGCGCTGGGCGAGCGCAGGAGGGCGACGTTGATGGCCCCCGCCCCGGCCGCCGAGGCCCGCAGGGAGGAAAGGGTCGAGCGCACCATCTCCTGGATCTGGTCGACGGTGCTCGCCGTGGACTGGCCGAGCACCGACTGCACCGACGAGAAGCGCAGGGAGGCGTCGCCGAGGATCTGGGCGCGCCTGGAGTCGAAGACCGAGGAGCGCATCTGCGCGGAGACGACGAAGCCGAAGACCAGGACCAGTCCCAGCGTGGTCGCGGTGATGACCAGGGCGAGACGCAGGGAGAGGGTCTGGCGGATGACGGCGGCGGGGTGGGTGCTGGAGATGAAGCGCCACAGCCGGCTCCGCCTCCACGCCCTGGCGCACGAGCGCGCGAACCCGCCCAGGGGTGTGGCGAGTATGACCGCGCGGACGACGGCGCCGAGGCGGTCGTCGGACCCGGATGATGCTGCGGAGGAGGCCATGAACACGCGCGTGATCGGGACGCCGGCGCGGGCGGCCTCGGCGACCGCATTGCGGCCGCATACGACCTCATGGCCTGCGGGCACGTCGATGCGCTTCTTGGCATTATCCAGCCGTTTGGCGTGGGTGGGCTGGGCGGCCCGCGCCTCGGCGCGCGCTTTCGCCCGTGCCTTGGGATGGCCCACACGGTCCTCCGCCTTCGGCGTGGGGCCGCGTCCCTCCAGCCCTCGGCGGCGCTTGCCTCCCGAGCCCTTGGTGGGGCCCTTCTTGGCAAAGCGCCGCTTGGCTCCGGGGTACTGCTCGTTTCCGGGCATGAATGATCCTTTCGACTGCGCTCGGCGCTCAGGCCAGGTGCCAGCGGGCGCCGGCGGCCGAATCCTCAACGACGACGCCGGCAGCGGTCAGCTCATCGCGCAGGGCGTCGGCGCGGGGCCAGTCCTTAGCTGCGCGAGCCTCGGCGCGCTGATCAAGCAGGGCGGTGACGAGATGGTCGAGCGCATCCATGGCGGAATCGCTCCCGGTTTCCGAGCCGCCCAGAACGCGGGAGCGCCAGGGCTCGGCGAGGGGGTCCAGCCCCAGGACGTCGAGCTGGGAGCGCAGGTCCAGAGCGGCCCCGACGACGGCGTCGCGCTCCGGCGTCGGAGCCGCGAGCGCACTGTTGAGCCGTTTGAGGGTGGCGTGGACGACGGCCATGGCTCCGGCCAGTCCGAGATCGTCGTCCATCGCGGCCACGTACTCGTCGGGGAGAGGGCGCGTGCGCACCTCCTGAGGCGGTGCGTCCACCGGGCTGACGGCGACCGCGCCGTCAGTGTCGGAGCCGGAGCCGTCGTCGGAGCCGTTCGCGCCGCCGGTCGCCTCCCGGGCGCGCAGGACGGCGCCGCTCAGGCGCTCCCACAGGGCGGCGGCGTCGGCGAGGGTCTCGTCGGAGAACTCGACGGTGGAGCGGTGGTGGACGGTGCCCAGCGCCAGGCGGAGCACGGGGGCGTCGTACTTCTTGAGCAGCTCGGCCACGACCAGGGAGTTGCCCAGCGACTTGCTCATCTTCTCGCCCTTGACGGTGACCCAGGCGTTGTGGACCCAGTGGCGGGCGAAGCCCCAGCCGGCGCCGTGGGACTGGGCCTGCTCGTTCTCGTGGTGGGGGAAGCGCAGGTCGATGCCGCCGCCGTGGATGTCGAAGGTCTCGCCCAGGTAGCGCCTGGACATGGCCGAGCACTCCAGGTGCCAGCCCGGTCGCCCGCGGCCCCAGGGGGCGTCCCAGGCGGCGTCGGCCGGCTCGGTGGGCTTGACGGTCTTCCACAGGGCGAAGTCGCGCGGGTCGCGCTTGTCGGCCTCAAGGTCGTCGTCGATCTGGGACTCGTCCTCGGTGGTGGCCAGGTCCTCGACGCGCTGGTTGGTCAGCGACCCGTAGTCGGACAGCGAGCGCACATCGAAGTAGACGTTGCCGGCCTGGCCGATATAGGCGTGTCCGGCGTCCAGCAGGCGGCCGACCAGGTCGATCATCTCGGGGATGTGACCGGTCGCGCGCGGCTCGTACGTGGGCGGGGCCACGCCGAGCGCCCGGTAGGCGGCGTCGAACTCGCGCTCGTGGCGCTGAGCCCAGGCCCACCAGGGCACGGGGGGCTCGGCGGCCGCGGACTTGTCGAGGATCTTGTCGTCGATGTCGGTGACATTGCGGATGAGGAGGACCTTCTGGCCGCACCGCTCGAGCCAGCGGCGCAGGACGTCGAAGGCGACGCCGGAGCGCATGTGGCCGATGTGGGGTGAGCCCTGAACGGTGGCGCCACACAGGTAGACCGCCACCGTTCCCTCGGTGACGGTGGGCGCCAGGGGGACGACGCCGCGGGCGGCGGAGTCGTACAGGCGCAGGTTCAGGACAGGGCGCGCTTGAAGATCAGTGCTCACCGGCCCAGCGTACTCTGCACGCTGCGCTCTAGTGCCACGCCCTGCAATCCCGGCCGAACTCTCGCCGAGATCGGTCCACTTCCGGCTCGAGATCGGTCGTACTCCGCACCGAGATCGGTCCACCCACCGCATCCTTGTCGAGGTCGACTTTTTCGAACGAGATCGACGGTGTCACCGTCGATCTCGTTCGAAAAAGTCGACCTCGTGGATCTCGTCCGCCTCGCGGTCTATCTCGTCTGCCTCGCGGCCTACCTCGACGGGGCAGAAGGGCAGACCAGGGCGGTGGCAATCGCCATCAGCCCTTCCTCGCGCCCCAGGAAGCCCAGATGATCGGTGGTGGTGGCGGAGAAGACGACGTCGGCTCCGGCGGCGGCCGACAGGGCGGCGGAGGCCTCACTCATCCGACCCGCGACGCGCGGGCGCGCCCCGACGAGCTGGACCGCGATATTGCCGATCTCATAACCGGCCGCACGCACGCGCCGCGCCGCCTCGGCGAGGAGAACGCTGCCGGCCGCTCCTCTCCACTGCGGCTCGGCGGTTCCGAAGTTGGCGCCGAGATCCCCCAGCCCCGCGGCGGAGAAAAGAGCATCGCAGCAGGCATGGGCGACGACGTCGCCATCGGAGTGGCCTTCCAGCCCGGGCTCGCCGGGCCACGTCAGGCACGCCAGCCGCAAAGGCTCGGCCGTCTGCGAAGAGGCGAAGGCGTGTACATCGATGCCGATACCGGTACGGGGCATGAACGGCATCGCCGGCGCCGCCGACCTGGCCTCGGGCGGCACGGCGGAAGCAGAAGCGGAATCGATCATGGTGCACAGTGTGCCCGAGCGCCTGAGCCCGCGGGCACTCGCATGCGCGACGGTGCAACTGCGACACAGCGACAACGATGCAGCGACACAGCCGCCCGACCATGGGCCGTGCTGCCCATGACGCGCTTAGCCTGGCCGCACCTAACATGCCCCGCATGATCATCTGGCGCGGCTGGGGCATTGTCGGCTTCCTCCTCATCCTCGGAGGCGACATTCTGACTACGAGCGGCAGCGGCCACATCGGAACGAATACACCGGCCGGGATGATCGCCATGGGAGCGGGCTTCGCGCTGGGCGGTGCCGCCTGCGCCGTCTTCGGCTACTGGCTCAATGTGCTGCGCCCACGCCAGAAGGCCGAGGAATATCTGCCGGGTCTGCGACAGGACCTGTGGCAGCGGATGCGTGAGGGTACGTTCCAAGTCCCAGCCGGAGCGCCGGCACACAGCGAACCAGCCGGAGCGCCGGCACCCCGTGACGAGGCCGAGGCGTCCCAGCAGATCGAGCGCATCGTCGCTCAGCAGAGCCCCGAGGTCAGACGCCGGCTGCGCAACCGGAACACCCTTTTCTTCATCCCCCTCCAGTGGCTGGGCTCCATGGTCGTCATCGGCGGCATCGTCTTGATGATCCTGGGGGCGGCCGGCAGGAGTCTGTGACGCAGGCACGTTGACATGGCTGTGCACGCCCCGTGGCGTGCGCAGCTCTCCGCCGTTACCCAAGCGTTCTGCATTTCCTAGATTTCTCCCAGGTGTCATGACGGTGTTTATTCAGGTCCGTCCGGTTATATGTATGTCACCGCCGGACGGGAGTGGTCGTGAGGGTTGGGGAACCCGATGACCGGCTACGACCGAGGTGACCGAGGGTCTAAGGGAGCCCGAGGGCGCCGCTTCGGCGAAGGAGGAGCGCTCCTCCCGGAATGGGAACCCGGGAGTCGAGCCCCTCGGTGACGAAGGCCCGCGGGGCCGGGGAAGCAGCCCGGCACCGCGGGCCAAGTCATATCCAGTCATATCCAGCGCCTTCGGGGCCCACAATGTCCTCATGGTCCTCATGCGCGCCGACGCCCTCCGCCCGCCGACGTCGGCCGCCTTCTGCCGACTGCACCGCAGCGGCACCTGCCGCTCCTGCCCGCACCAGGGCATGCCGCTCGACCTCCAGCTCACTCGCAAACAGCAGCGTGTCGCGCAGATGCTCGCCGCCGCACCCAATCCCGTCCCCGCCGACGCCTGGCTGCCTCCAGTGGCAAGCGCACCCGAACGCTTCCGCAACAAGGCGAAGATGGTGGTCTCCGGGCGGGCGGCCGCCCCCGTCCTCGGCATTCTCGGTCCCGACGGCGGCATCGACCTGCGCAGCTGCCCCCTCCACATGTCCGCGATCGAGGACGCCCTGCCCGTTCTCTCCCGGGCCGTGAGCCGACTGGGCATCGGTCCCTACGACGTCGATGCACGACGCGGCGAACTCAAGCATCTTCTCGTCACCGCCTCCCCCGATGGCGACCTCATGGTCCGCTGGGTCCTGCGCTCGCATCGGCACGTGGAGCAATTGCACGACGCCCTGCCGGAATTGAGGCGGGAGCTGCCGACCCTCGCCGTCATGAGCGCCAATATTCAGCCCGTTCACCAGGCCATCATCGAGGGCGAGGAGGAGATCATCCTCACCGACGACGTCCCCTGGGGCGACCGTCTGCTCATGCGCCTGCGGCTGCCGGAACTCGTGGGCAGCGGAAGCGCGCCGGACGGAATCAGCGCAGGGCGGACCGGCGGAGCCGATCAAGCCGCGATGACCGAACTCCTGCTGTTCCTGCCCACGCGCTCCTTCTTCCAGACGAACACGGGTGTAGCGGAGCGACTCTATGCGACTGCAGCGCACTGGGCACAGGATCTCGGCCCGCAGGCCGAGGTATGGGACCTGTTCTGCGGCGTCGGAGGTTTCGCGCTCGCACTCGCACGTCCCGGTCGTCGCGTGCTGGGAGTCGAGGTCTCGGAGCCTGCGATTCGAGGGGCACGGGAGTCTGCGGCCCTCATGGGCCTGTCGTCGCGAGACGTCCGTTTCGAGTCCGGTGACGCCAGGATTCTGACCCCTGGGGCGGGGGCGGTGCCGGACCTGCTGGTGGTCAACCCGCCCCGGCGCGGAATCGGGGCCGAGCTGGCGGAGCGGATCGACAATTCGGGCGTGGCCCGGATGCTGTACTCCTCATGCAATCCGGTGAGCCTGGCCGCCGACCTTGAGGCCATGCCCTCACTGCGGGTCCGCCGGGCCCAGTTGTTCGACATGTTCCCCCACACCGATCACGCCGAGGTCCTGGTCGAGCTGGCCTGACCCCGCCCCGCGACTTCGCCGAGATCGGTCGCAACCCGCGCCGAGATCGGTCCGCTTCCGGGTCGAGATCGGTCGTACTCCGCACCGAGATCGGTCCCTCGGACCGATCTCGGCGCAATCTCGGCGTCAGGCCAACTCGGCCAGGGCCGCTTCGACGAGCACGAGGCGGGCGTCGATGTCCGCAGCCGCATAGGGCACCTCGAGATCGCGGACGGCGCCGGCGAGATCGGCCAAGTGCCGGGCCTCCGGAAACCCGTCGCGAACCAGCGAGCGGGCCAAGCGGACACTGCTCACGGCCGCCTCATCGTCCGCCCCGGCGTCGGGAACGGATCCCAGCAGGTCCAGCAGTGGACGGTCGATGGCGGTCAGGGCCTCGGCGACGTCGTCGAGCTCACCACCGACCAGTTCGGCACGGGCGTGGTACAAGGCCAAGCGCTCGGTGAGCCTCTCGGCACCGTCTCGCAGAGCCCTGGTGAGCTCGCGGAGGGAGCCGACGGCGTCGTTGGCGTCCAGCTCGTCCTCGCCGTCGATGATCTGCAGGGCGAAGAAGCCCGAGGCCAGGTTGTGCAGCCGCAGCAGGGCGATGCCGAAGCGCACCGAGTCCACGTCGCTGCGCAGTTCGGCGACCTGGCCGGCCAGCGGGTGAAGCTGCTCGATGCACTCCAGGACGAGGCCGTCAACCTCCCAGTAGCGCTCGGCGACGTCGGCCTCGCGGGTCTTCCGCCCGGATCCGAATCGCTCGACGCCGGCGAATGCTTCGCGCAGGCAGTCACGCAACCGTTGCAGGCGCGCGGACAGGGAGCCGATCTCGTCGGAACGCCTGCCCAGCAGGGCGACCATGCGACTGCACTCGTCCAGCAGGGCGACCAGATCGGCGGTCGTAACCTCAACGCCGTTCATCTCAGCAAGGACGCGGGCAAGCGGGCCATCGCCATCTCGTGCGGGGATGCCGACCCCGGCGGCGACCAGAGCCGCAACCTCATCCGGCAGCGTTCTACGGGTGAAGTCCACGGAGTCGCGGTAGCCCAGCGCCTGCAGTTCTTCGAGCAGGGCGGCCTGGCCGGCAGCTGCGGCCTCGCGACGAGAGGCGCCGGCGGTGGCAGAGGCGGCCTCGACCTGTCGCACGCGAGCGTAAACAGCCTCGACGGCGTCGCGCAGTTCAGTTCTCATAGGCAGGGTTCGCACAGACAAGAATCCGGCGCCCGAAGGCACGATCGTCGCGAAGACGCGGTATCTGCCGCCATCGGACGAGCGGTTGGTGATGTAGGCGCTGACGGCGTCTCCGGCTGTGATGTCATCCCATACACAGCGGTACAGCCCCGCCGGCATATCGGGGTGCCGCACGACGTTGTGAGCGCGCCCCACCAGGGCGCCGCGCGGGTATCCGGACAGGCGCATGAAGATCGAGTTGGCGCGACGTATCCGGCCGGAGGAGTCAGTCGTGGAGAAGAAGAGCTCATCGGCGGCGTAGGTGTGCTCATCGCCCGGGGCGTCGATAGTGGGCTCAGCGGGCTCAGCAGCCTCACTAGCTTCAGTCATATGTTCAGTCATATGGCGCCTCCCGTGGCGGATGTCGGTCTCCGACGGCGTCGGACGGCCGGGGCGGCCGCGTTCGACGACGGAGTCGGAGTGGTGATCCTCCCCGGAAGCTTACTCAGCGCACACGGCGTCAGCTCCCGGCAGGCCGGACCGATCTCGAGCCGGAGTACGACCGATCTCGACGCGGAACCGGACCGATCTCGGCGGAGTGAGTGAGGGGACGGCGTCAGCGGTGCGGAGTCACAGGAGGGAGTCGTCCCACAGCAGCAGATGCGGGGTGATGGCGGCCAGGTTCTTGACGACGACCAGCCCCGGATCGCCTGGGAAGTGCTTGGAGCTGCCGCCCACCTGAATGACCAGCAGATCGTTGGAACGGGCCGAGGCCGCCCCCGTGGGGGAATCCTCCACCGCGACGCACTCCTCGGGCCGCAGACCGAGGAATTCGATCGCAGCCGCATAGGGCGCGGGCGTCGGTTTGCCCGGCAGCCCGTCATCACCGGTGATCAGTCCGACGAACACGTCGCCGAGCGCATGAGCGACCGATTCGACGATGCGCCGCGGGGACTGGGTGACGATGACCTGCGCCAGCCCGATCTCGCTGAGCATCGACGTGATCCTCCGGGCACCGGGCAGAATCGGTGGCGTCACGCGAACCGAGGCCTCGACATCGGCGGCCATCTGGGCGAAGACCTCGGCGGTAGCGGGGTCCTGGGGAGATGGCGTAGCGCCGGTGGCGGCGATGAGCTCGCGGGTGCGCGCAATCGACGCCCCGGCGATGCCCGCCACCTGCTCGGGGGTGACGGTTCCGCCCCGCTCCCGGCAGCGGCGGAGGAAGGACTCGTCCCATATGGGCTGGGAGTCCATGAGCGTGCCGTCCATGTCCCACAGGACGGCTCTGACGTAACGGCCGGCGGCAGCGGGGCTGGTGGGCGCGGTCATCATTTCTCCTGCTGAGCGCTATTGCCTGAATTCGCTGAATTCCCAGAGCCCTCCGGCGCGCGGGCGGAGGAATTCCGACGGGGTGCGGCCCGAGCGGCCTTCTTCGCCGCTCGCCGCTCATTCTTCTCGATCTGCTCCTGCGCCCACTCGACCTGCTCGTTGAGCCAGGTCCTGGTCGAGGGGGTGAGCATCTTGTTGTCCTCGAGCAGCCCGGAGGCCCGCAGCTCCACGAACTTCAGATAGTCCGGTTCGTGAGTGCGCTCGTACTGGCGGCGGGCCTCCTGGAGGTCCGAGCCGACGCGCGCGACCTGACGCTCGATCAGGTGACGCCCGAGCAGGAGGAAGATCGCCAGGACGAGGGCGACGATGCTGCCGTAGCCCTTGGTCAGCGGGTAGAGGATGGCGGCCAGAATCGACAGACCCATGACCGGCCCCATCATGCCGTAGGTCCACCCCTCCGGGCGGTCGTCGTAGCCGCGCAGCCATTGGCGGATCTTGATGTGCCCCTGAGGGTCTCCGCCGTTGAACCAATCGCGGACCTTGGCCCCGATTCCCGCCATCATTCTGTCCTCAGCTCCTCTTCTCATCAGTTCTCATCAGTGGCGTCATGAGCCCCGACTGAAACCCCAGCAGCCCGATCAGCCCCCTCGTCCCTGCCGGCCAGAGCGCGATCGACAAGCTCGGTCATGGACCCCATGGTGCACTCGCATGCGGCGGTGACATCCGGAGGGGACCAGGGCAGGGCGACGGCGTGATCGGCGGCCTCGTGCATGGGGATGTCGTTCCACGAATCGCCGAGACTCCAGGTCTCGATGCGCGCGCCCGGGTGAGGCCCGTCAGGGCCGGTGAGCCAGGCGATCAGATCCTTCAGGCCGGAGCCCTTGGTGGCGCCGGCGGGGATGACGTCGAGGAACTCCTGGTTGCGGACCACTTCGATCTGCCCGCCCCAGCGCTCGGTCAGGTCGGCGACGATGCGCTCGCGCGCAGCGTCATCGCGCACGCGCATGGGAACTCCGATGAAGCGGTGCCCGGTCATCTCCTCGGGCGACATGGGAACGAACACCTGAAGGATCGGAGAGACCTCGTGGTAGGTGTCCGAGACGATGTGGTCGGTCTCCAGCGTGGTGGCGAAGACCGTGAGCCCGTCGATCCCCTGCAAGGACATGACGATCTCGTGAGCCAGGCCGTCGGGCAGGAAGCGGGAGGTCAGCACGCGGTAGTCGCCGTCGGCGAGCACCGCGCCGGTGAAGGCGATCGCATAGTCGAAGACGACGCCGAGCGGCTCGAGGGTGTCGCGGGTGGCGAAGACCGACTTGCCGGTGTCCACCACCAGCAGGTTCCCGGCCGCCCGCCACCGTCTCATGGCCTCGCGGTCGGCGGACGAGACTTTCCGGTCGAACAGAATGGTGCCGTCCAGGTCGGTGGCGATGAGTTGGGGCGATTGGAGAGGCTCAAGCCGCTGGGACATGTATGCGCTCCTCGAATTCCGGACATTCGTGCGGGCGGCTGCGGATGATTGAATGACTGCGGTGCTGCGGGTGACTGAGAGTGGCACTGCACCGTCAACGGGACGGAGGAGGCCGTCGGGGAACCGTGTTGAACCTGGTTCCCCGACGACCCCTCGCCATCCATCACCCGTGGGCGGGGCGCCGATTATCAGGTCGTGGGGATTCCCAGGAACCCGCTCCAGGCGCCCAGGATGCCCAGGACGAACATTCCCAGGATGATCCACAGGGCATTGATCTTCTTATTGAGAAGATACATGGACAGGAAGGTCAGGCCGAGGGCGGCGATTCCCGGAAGCAGGTCGTCCAGAATGTTCTGGAGGGTCTTCGTCTCGACTTCGCCGGTCGAGTACTGCTTCGCCTGGGAGACCACGGAGGGGAAGTCGATGTGCGTCCACTTGGAGACCAGCGCGCCCATGACGAACAGACCGGTGATGGCCGCGATCTGCGTAATGCGCTTGAGCTGGCCGCCGCCGACCTCGGTGACCATGGCGGTGCCGCGCTCGTAGCCCAGCTTCAGGCCGTACCAGCGCACGAGGACGCGGATGACGTTGATGCCGAAGAAGTAGACGAGCGGGCCGAGCCAGGATCCGGTGGCCGCCAGGGAGGCCCCGAGAGCCCCCAGCACCGGGCGGGCGGTGCCCCAGAAGATGGGGTCGCCGACGCCGGCCAGCGGCCCCATGAGGCCGATCTTGACGTTGGTGATGGTGTCGTCGCCGATGTCCTCGCCCTTGGAGCGCTGCTCCTCCATGGCGGCGGTGACGCCGAAGACGACCGAGGAGATCCACGGGTGGGTGTTGTAGAACTCCAGGTGGCGCTTGAGCGCGGCCGCCTGCTGAGTCTTGTCATTGGGGTAGAACTTCTTGATCGCGGGCACGAGGGTCAGGCAGAACCCGATGGCCTGCATACGCTCGAAGTTGTAGGAGCCGAGCAGGAAGGTGGAGCGCCAGTACATGCTCCGCAGGTCCTTGGTGGTGAGCGATCGCTCAGGAGCAGCGGCGGTATTCGCTTCAGTAGTCATAGTCGTGCTTCCTTCCAGCTCAGTCGAGCTCGTCGTCCAGGTCGTCGTCCAGGTCGGCGCCGCCACCGCCACTGCTCCCCGCTGCAACGGGCTGCGGCAATCGAGCGGGCTCCTGGAACTCGGGGTTGAGCTGGACGTAGATGAAGGCCAGGCAGACACCGAGGATGCCCAGGGCCACAAGGGTGACGCCCGTGTTCAGCGTCGTCATGAAAGTGGCGAACACGAAACCGATGAAGAAGAACGGCATGAGTTTGCGCGCCTTCATCATGTTGATGACCATGGCGTAACCGACGACGACGACAAAGCCACCGGCAATACTCAACCCGTCGGTAATAACGTGCGGAATAGCCTTGAAAGCGCGTTCAACGCTGTCGCCGGACGCCAGGACGGCGACAACAGCCGTAGGTATCGCCACTCGTAGCCCTTGGAGAGCCAGCGCTATGAAGTGCATGACCTCAATGGCCCGTATGTTCGCCTGTTCGGCGAACCTGTCCGCCTGGTGGGCGAAGAAGACGTTGATGGTGCGCACGAAGATGGTCAGGGCCTGGCCCGCGATCGCCACCGAGACGGCGATGCCAATGGCATCTTTCTGAGTCTGACCCCCGGCGATGACGACGACCGTGGAGACGGTGGAGGCGAGGGCGGCATCGGGAGCCATGGCGGCGCCGACATTCATCCACCCCAGCGCCAGGAGTTCCAGGGAGCCGCCGATCATGATGCCGGTGGTCGGGTCGCCCATGGCGAGGCCAGTGAGGGTGCACGCGATAATCGGACGGTAGAACATGCGTTCGTCCAGAACAGCATCGCAACCGACCAGGAAGGCCACAAGCGTCACGAGGATGATCTGGACCGCATTGATATCGTGCATGGGAGCTGCTTTCTCTGCGGATTTCAGCGAATCTGGTGGGAGGGGACACAGGAGGGGCGCCGGGAGGGAGCCCGGGCGCCGATGTCGTCAGCGCTCCTCTTCGAGCGTCGGCGACGTGGTCCGGTCGTGCGGCGGGTGAGGACGTCGCCGCCCGCCGCACGACCGAGAGGCGCAGAGTCTCAGGAGATGAAGCCCTTGGACTTCAGAGCCTCCATGAGATCCGAGCGGCTCGTCGAGGGAACCTGCTGGATGTACTGGGTGATGCCGCGCTTGTCGATCTCCTGGAAGGCCGCGGCGTCGTCATCGGAGATGTAGACGGCCTGGGACAGGGCCTTGGTGCCCTGCTTGAAGGTCATGCCGCCGACATTGACCTCATCGACCTCAATGCCCAGATCCAGCAGCCGGACCACGTCCGCCGGGGTCTCCACGACGATGACGGCCTTGAGGGCTTCGTACTTCGGGTTCTTGTAGACGCGCGCGGCCTTCTCCACGCCCAGGACGTGGACTTTGACCTTGCCGCCGCCGGTCTGCAGCATGAGCGTCTTGCGCAGCTCGTCATTGGCGGCGCCATCGGACACCGCAAGAATGGCCTCGGCACCGAGGCTTCCCGCCCAGTTGTTGGCGACCTGGCCGTGGACCAGGCGTGAGTCAATGCGCAGGAGCTTGACATCCATCAGAGCTCGTCTCCTTCGTCGTCGGAATCGGTAGTGGTGGGGGTGAAAACTTCGGACAGGACCTTGACGCCGCCGGCTCCGGCGGTCCGGGCCTTCTCAACCAGCTCGGCCAGAGTCCCGCCGGTCAGGCGTCCGCCGAGAACCTCGATGAGCATGGGCAGATTGACTCCGGTGACGACGTCGGCATCCTCACGCGCAGCGGCGAAGCGCGCCGCCGCGTTGTACGGACTGCCTCCCAGCAGATCCACCAGGATCAGGTACTGGTCGCTCGGAGACTTCTCGACGGCGTCGGCGTACTTGGCGAGGAGGTCATCCGGCCCCTCCGAGGACTCAAAGGTGACGGCGACGAGATCCTCCTGAGGCCCCGCAATCATGGCGGACGAGGCGATCAATCCCTCCGCCAGATGCCCGTGGGCGGCGACGATCACAGCAACCATGCGCACTCCTTCGTGAATCGCGCAGTTCCCCGCTCGGGCCGAGCGGGGAATTCGATTTATGTTAAGCAGGAGGCACGTTACCTGTATCACATAGATACGGCATGTCAAACGTCCGCCATTCGGCCACAACAAGCCCTTTTGTGTCTCATTTCACAACTGTCGACTGGGCTCATCCTCCCCTCGGCCACACCCGCGCTCGATGGCGCGCTGCCGCCGACCGCCGCGCTCACCCGGCCTCCCCCACGCCTCGCAAGGGGCAGCACTCCCCGTCAATCCGACTGACAGCATCTCCGGCCGCATCGGAGACTGTGCTTATGAGCACGTCCGACTTCGCCCGCCACCCGTCGCGCCTCTTCCCGCGCCGCAGCGCCCTCCAGTCATTCTCGGCGCTCGCGGCTCTGGCCTCCATGGGCGCCCTGACCGGCTGCAGCCACGGCTCGCCGGACAAGGTCCGCGACGATGCGCTGGCCAAGATCGACTGGCTGCCCTCGACGATGACCACCGAATCCGTCAGTCTGGACGGGCAGCGCGCGACCACCGCGGCGGCGGCCTGCGCCGGCATAGGCGCGAGCATGCTCTCGACCCGGCTCCGTGACGACGGCGCCGCCAACGCCCTGTCCTGTCCCATCGGCATCGCTCTCATCATGGCTCTCCTGTACGCCGGGGCGGAGAGCCCCGGCGAGGGCGTCAACGCCGCACTGGGTCTTGGCGCCGATGCTGACGCCCAGACCCGCGACTCCACCTGGAGCGCCGTCCAGCAGACCCTTCAGCGCTTCGACGTCACCGACACCCAGCAGCTGCGGGACTTCGACCCCGAGGCCATCCCCGACACCCCACTGCTCCACATCGCCAACAACATCCTGGCCATCGGAGACAAGACCGTCATCAACCAGGAGTACCTCGACAGCGCCAAGCGCTGGTACGCCTCCGACCTGGGCCGCGTCCCCGTCGACGACGCCAAAGCCGCCCTTGATGCCTGGGCCAACCTGCACACCGGCGGACTCATCAAGGAGTCCGGAATCGATATCGACCCCAGCATGCGCCTCGTGGCGCAGAACGCCCTCCTCTTCGCCGCCCGCTGGGCCGTCCCCTTCAAGGCCGAGGACACGCGGCAAGGCGCGTCGTTCACACTGGCAGACGGCTCCGCGTCCACCGCCGACCTCATGACCGGCACGGGCTCCTACACCCTCGTCACCGGGAAGGGCTGGCGCGCTCTCCGGCTTCCCTATTCAGCCGGGCCGGAGTCGACCGCGACGGCGTCGGGCTCCGATTCCAGCAGCTCCAGCAACCTGGTCATGGACATCATCCTGCCCGATGCCATCGGCTCCCCCGCCGACCTGCCGTCGGCCACCTGGGGCGAGGCGACCACGGCCCTGACCGCCGCCGCGTCTCAATCCCAGCAGCAGGTCGCCCTCAAGCTGCCGAAGCTCGATCTCGCCTCGGGAGTCATGAATCTCCTGCCCATCCTGTCGGATCTGGGCGTGGACCTGGGGTCGCTGGACCACATCGCCCCCGATTTCGCGGTCAATCAGGCCGTCCAACAGGTGCGACTGATCGTCGACGAGGAGGGCACCGTCGCCGCCGCACTCACAGAAGTCGGCGTCGGGGTGACATCGGTCGATGACTCGGGCGCAGTCGAATTCGTCGTCGACCACCCCTACGTCCTGCGGATCGTGGACCTGTCCTCGGGCGTGGCCATTATCGAAGCGGCCATCCTCAACCCCGCAGGCTGAGCCCGGGGCGGGCTCCCCAGACAGGCGGGAGCCCGCCCGGAGCCTCACTTTCCGGAGTACCGGTACACGTTCGTCTCGCGCAGCTCGAAGCCGCAGCGGCGGTACAGGCGGTTCGCAGCCTCACGGGTGGGGCGGGAGGTGAGGTCGACGGTACGGGCCCCGATCGTGCCGGCGTGGGCGACGGCCGCCTCGACGAGCGCCTGCCCGGCGCCCTGGCCGCGGGTGGCGGAATCGACGACGACGTCCTCCACCCAGGCGCGCAGACCGGTGGGGATCGAGAAGGTCGCCAGAGTAAGCATGCCCAGGATCGGGCGAGTGCCGTCTGCAGCCGGCTCGTCCGGCCGGAAGACGAACAGGTAGACGCCCTCCTGCGCCACGAAGGCCTCGCACTGCTCGGAAGTCAGCGCAGGAGCCGAACGGGAGAGCTGGGGGATGAGGCGCTCCATCGCCTCGACGAGTTCAGGGGTGGACTGGGCAACGATCTCAACAGTCATGGACTCTCCTCTTACGCTGTCACTGCGTTCTGCTCGGTTCTGCTCTGCGACTGCGGCGTCTGCTCGACGCAGCCCGAGTGGAGCCTACCGGCCTCGGAGGCTCGTGCGGGCGCTTGTGACCGCTCAGGCCGCGCCCTCCCCGGACTCCCCGACCCTCCCCGCGTCGAGACAGACTTTTTGGAACGAAACAGACGGCGCCACCGTCGATCTCATCCCAAAATGTCTATCTCGACGTCTGAGCGCACATCCCACAGACTTCTCCGCATGAACAGCGATCTCCAGAACGGTGCGCTGGCCGGAGCTGTGGCGGCCTGCGATGCGATCGGCGCAGCCATGCTCACCAGGCTCACCAGCCGGCTTGGCGAAGACAGCGGCGCGAGCGGGAATGTCCTGGCCTGCCCGGTCGGGCTCGCCCTGGCGCTTGCGACCCTGCGCGCGGGAGCGGCAGACAACGGCACCGGTATCGACGCCATGCTTGGCGTCGATACCGACGCCAAGACCCGCGACCGCGTCTGGTCCGCCGTTCAGCGCAGCCTGCAGCGCTTCGACGTCGCCGACACCCAGCAGCTGCAGGACTTCAACCCCGAGGCCATCCCCGACACCCCCCTGCTCCACATCGCCAACAACATCCTGGCCATCGGACAGACACAGCCGACACAGGACTACCTCGGCAACGCCAAGCGCTGGTACGGCGCCGAGGTCAACAGGGCCGAGCGCCCTAAGGCCAAAGCCGCCCTCGACGCCTGGGCCAACCTGCACACCGGCGGACTCATCAAGGAATCCGCCATCAACGTCACCCCCTTGACCCGCCTCGTGGTGCAGAACGCCCTCCTGTTCGCCGCCCGCTGGGCGAAGCATTTTAATGCGGCAGCAACTGCTGAGCGCCAGCCATTCACCCGCGCAGACGGCTCGACCTCCCGCGCCGACCTCATGAGCCGAACCGGGCGCTTGACCTTCGTGACCGGCCCGGACTGGCGCGCCCTGAGGCTGCGCTACGTTGACGGCGCGGGCGACTCGGGCAGCGCAGGCGGCTCGGCCGCAGGGTCCGAAACACTGGCCATGGACGTCATCCTGCCCAGAAAAGTCAGCTCCCCCATCGACCTGCCGCCGACCACCTGGGGCGAGGCAACCCGACGCCTCACCGCCGCCCAGACAGCAGGAACCACCACCAACGTGCACCTCCGCCTCCCCCGACTCAACCTATCCTCAAAGCCCACTGACCTCACAGGCGTCGTCAAGAGTCTCGGCGTGCGACTGGGCTTCCAAGACCATATCGCCCCGGATCTACTGGTGGGCCAGATCGTCCAACAGGTCAAGCTCGTCGTCGCCGAGGCGGGCACCGTCGCCGCCGCCCTCACCGAGATCAAGATTCGGACGGGAGCGCCCCCACGCCCGGAGGAGCCCATCGACTTCACCGTCGACCACCCCTACGTCCTGCGGATCGTGGACCTGACCTCCGGCATCGCCCTCATCGAAGCCGCCATCCTCGACCCCGCCGCATAGGGGCTGCAGCCTCCACCACCGGCACACCCGCCGCGAACATGAGCCGCTGAACCGGCCGGGGCAGGCTGAGGACGCGGTTCAGTCGGAGGCAGCGAGGGCCGAGTCAATCAGAGCCGACACCGACGTCGTCGTGCGCTCGCAGACGGCCAGGACCTCGGGGGGCGCCCCGTCCATGGCGACGGCGTGGTCGGCGGACTCGTGCATGGAGATGTCGTTCCAGGAGTCGCCCGCGCTCCAGGTCTCGATGCGCTCACCCGGGTAGGGGCCGTCGTCGGCGGTAAGGAGATCAACCAGCGCGGTCAAGCCCGCGCCCTTGGAGGAGCCGGCCGGCACGATGTCGAGGAAGTCCTGGTTCTGGAAGGCGATGGCGACGTCGCCCCAGCGGTTCGCGATCTCGGCCTGCACACGGGCCAGGAGCGCAGGATCGGTGATGCGCAGCGGGACGCCGACGACGGTGCGCCCGGCCAGATCCGTACGGGACGCCTGAGAGAACAGAGTGAGCAGGGCGGTATCGGAGCCGATCGAGTCGTAGAGCTGAAGGTCGCCGTCGAGCGTGGTGACGAAGACCGTGACACCGGTCTCGCCCTCGAGCATGTCGAGGATCTCCTCGGCGAAGCTATCGGGCAGGGTCCGGGCCTCCAGGACGCCGTAGTCGGGGCCGATCAGGGCGGCACCGGTGTAGAGCACGGAATAGTCGAAGGCCAGGTCGTAGCCGCGCAGGGCCGAGCGCAGCGCGGCCACCGACCGTCCGGTGTTGGGCACGAGGAGGTTGCCGGCGTCGCGCCAGCGTGTGACGGCGGCCAGATCAGTCGGGGAGATGGTCGCATTGAACAGGAGCGTGCCATCGATGTCGGTGGACAGGAGCTTGCGCATCGCCCTAGCCTACGGGCCGAAATCGGTTCGAAGTGCCGTCCTGACCGATTTCGATGCGGAACCGAACCGATCTCGAGCCGGAGTACGACCGATCTCGGCGGCTGGACGGCCTGGACGGCTCAGGCCGGCGGGACGTTGCGCTCGAGCTCAGCGATCCAGGCGGCGCCTGCGGCATCCGACGGCATGCGCCAGTCGCCGCGGGGGGACAGCGAACCGCCCGCCACCACCTTGGGGCCGTTGGGCAGCGTGGAGCGCTTGAACTGGTTGGAGAAGAAGCGTCGGAGGAACAGCAACTCCCACCTCCTGATGGTCGCCAAGTCGTAGGCGACCCTCTCCTCCTCCGGCAGCCCGACCGGCCACTGACCCGCGCTCGCATCCGCCCACGCCTTCTCCGCCAGGAAGGCGATGCGGCTCGGCCGGGAGCCGCGGCGCAGCACATGCCACAGGGTGAAATCCTGCAGGGCGTAGGGGCCGATCTTCGCCTGCGTGGACTGGATGGGCTCGCCATCATCGGCCGGCACTAACTCGGGGCTGATCTCGGTACCGAGAATGGCCAGCAGTACCCGCCCAACGTCGTCGGAGAAGATCCGCTCGGCCACCACCCAGCGGATGAGATGCTGAATGAGGGTCTTGGGAATGCCGGCATTGACCCCGTAGTGGGCCATCTGGTCGCCCACCCCGAAGGTGCACCAGCCCAGCGCCAGCTCGGACAGGTCACCGGTGCCCAGCACGATGCCGCCGCGCTGGTTGGCGATGCGGAACAGGAAGTCGGTGCGCAGCCCGGCCTGAACGTTCTCGAAGGTCACGTCGTAGACCTCGCGCCCCCGCTGGCCGCGCCCGTAAGGGTGGTCCATGGCGGTGAGCATCTGCTCGGCGGCGGGTCGGATGTCGAGCTCCTCGACGTGGCAGCCGAGCGCCCGCGCCAGCGCGAGCGCATTGCTCTTGGTCCCCTCGCTCGTGGCGAACCCGGGCATGGTGATGGCGTGGATGTGCTCGCGGCCCAGGCCGAGGCGGTCGACGGCGCGGGCGGCGACGATGAGCGCATGGGTGGAGTCCAGTCCACCACTGACGCCGATGACGATTGTGGGCAGGCCGATGGCCCGCAGCCGCTGAGCGAGAGCGGCCACCTGAATGCTGTATGCCTCGTAGCAGTCCTGGGCGAGGCGGGCCGGATCGTCGGGCACGAAGGGGAAGCGGTCCACCGCCCGGCGCAGGCCGATGTCGGTGCGAGGCACTCCCAGCGCCTGGGGCTCAATGCTCAGGGTGAGGAATCGGCTCGAGCCGTCAGACCCGGCGGGAGCCGCGGCCCTACTCAGCGCCGCACGGTTGTCCTCGAAGGAGCCCTGGCGCAGCCGTTCGGCCCGCAGCCCCTCGATATCGACGTCGACGACCGTGGCTCGCGGCCCATCGGGGAAGCGCTCGGTCTCCCCCAGAAGTTCGCCGTTCTCGTAGACGAAGGTCTGGCCGTCCCAGGCCAGGTCCGTGGATGACTCCCCCTGCCCGGCGGCCGCGAAGACATAGGCGGCCAGATTCCGAGCACTGGAGGCGCGGGCCAGTAGCTTGCGGTCCTCGGCCCTGCCCACGGTGATGGGAGAGCCGGAGAGGTTGACGAGCACGGTCGCCCCGGCCAGAGCCGCCAGGGAGGACGGCGGGACGGGCACCCACATGTCCTCGCAGACCTCCACGTGAAAGGTCAGGCCCGGCACATCGGCGACCTCGAAGAGCAGATGCGGGCCGAAGGGGACACGGGCGCCATCATCCCGGTCCCCGACGGCATTCCCGACGGCGGCGGCCTCTGCACCGGCGCGGACTGCGGGCAGAAGGATCCGCTGAGCGCCCGGCACGCCGTCTCCGCTCGCGAAATGCCGTTTCTCGTAGAACTCGCGGTAGGTGGGCAGGTAGGACTTCGGTGCGACGCCGCGCACGGCACCGCCCTGAATGACGACGGCGCAGTTGTAGAGGCGACTGCCGTCCCGCAGGGGCGCGCCGACGATGATCGCCGGGAGGAGGCCGGCGGAGGCCGCGCGAATGGTCTCGATGGCGGCGAGGACCTCGTCGAGCAGCACGTCGCTGAGCAGCAGGTCGTCAATGGAGTAGCCGGTCAGGCTGAGTTCGGGGAAGGCGGCCAGGCACACGCCGTCGTCGGACAGACTGCGGGCCTGCTCGATGATCGCGGCGGCATTGGCCGCAGGATCCGCCAGCGCGACGGGAAGGGTCACGGCGGCGACGCGCGCGAAGCCCTGGTCGTAGGCGGAGCGGAACTCGATGGTCGGCCGCCCGGCGGGGGGCGGCGGAGGTGCGTCCTGATGCATGTGACGATCCTCCCATGAGCTGCGCGAGGGACGGTTCTCGAATCGACGGCAGCGCCTTTCAAGCCCGTTAGAACACCCTTCACATACTCGATGTGATCGTTCCGTTACCCCATAGATTGAATCGATATCGTTTCGTTATCATGGATCACCGGAATCTCGCGGAATTCTCGCGGGGCGGGAATGGATTTCCGAGCTCGGAACCCATATAGTCTTCCTTGTCGGAACGCAGACGACACGAGGGGATCAGGGACCCTGTTGACTGCCGCTGCGTTCGGGGATGTCGCGATTCAGGGACCGCGCCCCCGAGCCCGGCGAGAGGCCCCGCACCGCAAGGTGTCGGGGCCTCCCTCTGTTCTCCGGCAGGTCATGATCGCAACACCTGCCGGAGAACCGTCGGGGAGCGCACTGCGCTCCCGTGGACCATCATCGGTGCCATGGCTTGATCGGTCCAGTTACACGCCGAGGCGCACACTGAATTCGAACGGGGATCGGATTACGTCCGGCTCCAGCGCGGCCGCCGTTCGACCGGCGATCAGTGCCCCGCAGCCTGCGGGAACAACCCCCACTGCTCCCGCAGAGCGTCTATGAAGAAGCGGACCTCGGGCACCATCGTGGTGGACAAGCGCTGATCCGCGGCGTTTCCCGGCGTCGTCGAGCACAACCACTGGATCTGCAGCCCGTCGCTGAGCGCCACGAACGATCGGGCGATCATCCTCGACGGAGCCTCCGCACGCACCGAGCCCGCTTCCTTACCGCGCTCCAAGGCGTTCTCGATCATCGTCACCGATTCCGTCAAGTGGCCGGCGAACCACTGGTGCGCCGGGTGATCGGCATCGAGCACGGACATGGCCGTCGCCGTATAGATCGCCACGAGATCCCGATGAGCAGCATTGTGCGCGACCAGCGTCGCGAACGCATGAAGCAGTTCCCAGGGGTCCTCAATCGCACCTCCCCCCAAGAAGCCGGCGAAATCATCTTGATCGCGCCACTGGAGGACTTGAGCGAAAAGTTCTTCCTTGGAGGAGAAGTGGTGGAGAAGTCCCGCTTTCGAGATATCCGACGCCGTTGCGATGTCCGACAAAGACGTACCGGCATATCCATGGGCCCCGAACAGTTTGATGGCCTCATTGAGGACCCGCTCGCGCTTGTCCTCACTGCCGACTCTGGGCCGGCCGGGCCTGCGCCGCTCGCCCTGCGCAGACGCAGCTGAATGACCACCGGAGGCTGCGTTGTCGCCACTGTTCGCACGGGTCATACCAGCATTGTGTCACTGTTAGATTCATGTAGATCCATGACCGGCCATGGAGCCCGTACGCTTCTCCAGCAACGGGTCTCACATGACCGGTCATGAAAGCTCTTTCGCACTCCCGCTCGAGCGCGACCGATCTCGAGCCGGAAGTGGACCGATCTCGGTGCGGAGTACGACCGATCTCGGCGAGATTGGGTGGGCGGAGGATCAGACGGCGCTGGTGGCGCTGGGCGCCCAGGCCTCGCCGCGGGCGGTCAGCGACAACCCGGCGAGCACGCCGTCGGGGCTCACATCCACGACGACCTCCTGACCGTCCAGGACCTCGCCGGCCAGGATCATGCGGGCCAGCTCGTCGCCGATCTCGCGCTGAACCAGGCGACGCAGCGGACGGGCGCCATAGGCGGGGTCGTAGCCCTCGTCGGCGAGCCAGGTGCGGGCCTCGTCGGTGACCGACAGGGTGAGCCGGTGGCCCGCCAGGCGGTCCTGCATCTTGGCCAGCTGGATATCGACGATCCGAGCCAGCTCCTCCTTGGTCAGCGGGTCGAAGACAAGAGTGTCGTCGAGCCGGTTGAGGAATTCGGGCTTGAAGGAGGCGCGGACCTGCGCCATGACCTCCTTGCGCTTCTCCTCCGGGCTCAGCAGCGGGTCGATGAGGAACTGGCTGCCCAGGTTGGAGGTGAGCACGAGGATGACGTTGCGGAAGTCCACGGTCCGCCCCTGCCCGTCGGTCAGGCGCCCGTCGTCGAGCACCTGGAGCAGGATGTCGAAGACCTCCGGGTGGGCCTTCTCGACCTCGTCGAGCAGGACCACCGAGTAGGGCCGGCGGCGCACCGCCTCGGTGAGCTGGCCGCCCTCCTCGTAGCCGACGTAGCCGGGGGGCGCGCCCACGAGGCGGGCCACCGCGTGCTTCTCGGAGTACTCGGACATGTCGATGCGCACCATGGCGCGCTCGTCGTCGAACAGGAAGTCCGCCAGCGCCTTGGCCAGCTCGGTCTTGCCCACGCCCGTGGGCCCCAGGAACAGGAAGGAGCCGGTGGGGCGGTCGGGGTCGGCCACCCCGGCGCGCGAGCGGCGCACGGCGTCGGCCACGGCGGCCA
>ERZ773054.704-NODE-704-length-23672-cov-9.804294_pt1 | contig 23672 bp, 21 predicted proteins | sample MGYA00580630_ERZ773054 | MGnify/ENA primary metagenome ERZ773054 (study PRJEB29015, sample SAMEA2737994) | human oral metagenome | biome: human oral; feature: human-associated habitat; material: dental | place: China | collected 2115 ... | reverse complement strand
CGCCGCCCATGGCCAGGCGCACGCCGGGGCGCTGCCACATGGCGCGCTGGCGCGCTTCGCGCACAAAGGAAGGCTCGGCCGCCGCAGCGGCTTCAGCCGTTTCCGGGCGCTGCCGGTGCGGGGCGGGTGATTTCGGGGCTTTGGGCGCTTCAGGCGCGGTCTTTCTGGTTTTGCCTGCGGACTTGCCATGCGCTTTGTCAGATGCCTTGTCGGACGCTCTGCGAGACGCCTTCTCGGAGAGCTTGCCATCCACGCGGCTCTTGGGCGCGGCTTCGGCGGCGGCAAGAGCAGGCTGGGCGGGCGCTGACGGCGTGAGCGGCGCGGCGGGAATATCCAGCGGCGCAGGCCGCGCTGGCGGCTTGTTGCCGGGAGGCGGATCAAGCGGCCACTCGTCCGGGTCAAAGGGCACAGAAGGCATGAACAGGGGCGGCTGCACGGGCTGGCGCTCGTCGCGGGCGGATTCATGCGCGGGCTGCGCGGCCATTGGCAGGGCAGGGGACTCCTCTGCCTGCGGCTGCGGTTCTGGCCCGGGCTGCGGCGCGGGTGCGGCGGCCGGTTCCGGGTCCAGCAGATAAGAGCCGATGCCGCTGAGCAGAAAGTCCACGCCGCCCGGGGGCGTTTCGGCCGGCGGAGCCACGCTCTTGTTTTCCTCATCTTCCTGCGCGGCGGCGGTGCTGGCCTGGTGCGCGGCGTTTCCGGCTTCGGCTTTAGCAACGCGGGCGGGGGCGCTGCTTTCGCCGTCTCCTTCTTCGTCAGTTTCTCCGCTGCCTGAAGCGGGGCGCTCTGGGCCTTCGCCAGCGCTTTCGGAGTCGCCCGTTTCCAGCAGGGAATAGAGGGAGGTGATACGGCCTTCCTCCGGTTCGCCGCCTTCCGCGCCAGCGGCGGCGTCGCGCAGCGCGGCGGGAGCAGGCACGGTTTCCGGCATGGGGGCCGGGGCCGAAAGCGCGCCTTCGGGATGCTGCTGGGCCGAAATCTGCTCGAACAGGGCGCGAAACTGCGTCATCTCGTCCGCCGTGGCGCGGCGCGTGCCGCTGGATGGTGCAGACGGCCCGGCAGCGGCGGCAACTGCGGCGGATGGAGCGACGGGGGCGGCCTTGGGCGCGTCTGGCACGTCTGGCAGGGGCGGCGGCGCGGATTCGGGGTCTTGCAGGTTTTTCCGGGCGTCAAACACGCGCCTGCAATGGCCGCAGCGCACCCAGCCTGCGGAGATGCGGAGCTGATCGGGCACAACCTTGAACAAGGTGGCACAAGCGGGGCAGCGGGTAATCAGTGCCATGCGCGGGGGAGGGGAAAAGAGAAGCGGATCAGAGAAAGGGCGGCAAAGGCGCGTATTTTCAGGCCGAAATGCCTCCGCCCGGCCCCCGGATTTGAAAAAGCGCGGACCGGTAGAGCTGATAGGGAGCTGATAAGGAGCCAGACGGATATGGGCCGGTACGGGCGTTTTCACCAGCCAGCGGCAGCGCAAGCGGGAAGACAGCGATGAAACAGGCGATGAGACAAGCGATGAACAGGGCGGATTGGGCGGTCTGTGCAAAGCGGCGCGCCCGGAGCTGAACAGGCGGCGTTATCCAGCCTATTTTCAGCTTCTCTATTTATAGCGATACGTCCTAGTGGAAACTGGACATAGTGGCATTTCGGGTCCCTTGAATTCGCTCCTGTTTTTTTGCTCTCTTCTCGCTGACAGGCAAGCCTTCAGACATCCTTGGCGAGCACGCGAGCACGCGAGCACGCGAGCGTGCAGACGGTCAGGGGAAGCGGGCATCACACCTTCAAGGTGATGTCTCAAGCACTGAATGATTGAGCGCAGCTTTGCCCAGCGGAGCAAGAGCCGCAGACTGTGCAAGGACTGCAAGCGGCTGCTCAATACCAGTTTGCAGTTCATTCACCTGGCATGGCCGGTCCTGCTGCTTAAGAGACTTTGAACAGGTCCTGAGAAGCGCTCTGGTTATCAGAAGAAGGAGCAAATTCAGGGGCATGGAACAGGCTATTGCGCCCATTCCACTAGGACCTATTGCTACAGAAAGAGAAGCTAAATAATGGCAAGTGTTCTGCCCCGCTCATCCAGCGCCTAGCATTCCCGTTTTTTTCACCATCCAAGGAGCACCCCCATGACGCATCCCCCCCGCCGCGCCCTGCTGCAAAACCTGCTGGCTCTGGCCGCCTGCGCCGCCCTGCCTGGCGCGGCTCTGGCCGCTGAAGCGGCCCCTGTTCAACCCGCTGGCAAGCCCGCGCCCGTGCAGGTGGCCTTCATCGAAGCCCTGTCCGGCCCCTTTGCCAACACGGGCGAATCCGTCTGGCGCAACCTGCTCATGGCCAGCGAGCGCGTCAATGCCCGTGGCGGCGCGCAAATCGAACTGCGCCGCTACGACAACAAAGGCCAGGTGGACGAATCGCTGGCCGCCTTGCGCGCGGCCATCGACCACGGCGCGCGCGTGGTGCTGCAAGGCAACTCATCGGCCGTGGCCGCCGCGCTGGTAGACGCCATCAACAAGCACAACCGCCGCGAGCCAGAGCGGCAAGTGCTGTTTCTCAACTACTCGGCCATTGACCCGGCCCTGACCAACGAGCGTTGCAGCCCCTGGCATTTCCGCTTTGACGCGCATGCCGACATGCGCATGGCCGCGCTCATGCAAGTCATCAAGGAAGACAAAGACCTCAAGCGCATCTACCTCATCGGGCAGGACTACAGCTTTGGCCAGGCCGTGCTGCGCGAAGCGCGCCGCCAGCTCGAAAAAGAGCGGCCCGACGTGCAAATCGTGGGCGACGAACTCCACCCCGTGGGCCGCGTGAAAGACTTCGCCCCCTACGCCGCCAAAATCAAAAACAGCGGCGCACAAGCCGTGCTCACCGGCAACTGGGGCAATGACCTCACCTTGCTCGTCAAGGCCGTGCGCGAAGCAGGCTTTGACGGGCGCTTCTACACCTTCTACGGCAACGCCCTGGGCGCGCCCGCCGCCATTGGCGAAGCGGGCATAGGCAAGGTTTTTGCCGTGGCCGACTGGATGCCCAACGTGTCCGCGCCCGAAAGCGCCGCCTTCTACAAGGCCTTCCGCGAGCGTTTCCCAAAACCCGAAGACGACTACGTGCACCTGCGCCAGCAACTGCTCATTGAGGCGCTGGCGCAAGCCATCGACGCCGCCAGCAAGCGCCCTGGCGGCCCCACCGCCGCCAACATCGCCGCCAGCCTTGAAAACGCCAAAGTGCAACTGGCCGGCCGCAGCGGCCACATGCGCGCGCAAGACCACCAGTTCCAGCAAAACCTCGTTGTCGGCGTGATGGACAAGCAAGGCGCGCCCGGCGTGCCTTTTGACGTGGAAGGCAGCGGTTACGGCTTTCGCATCGTGCGCGACATCCCCGCCAGCGAAGCCGAAATGCCCACCACCTGCGCCATGCAGCGGCCCTGGCAGCCATAAAAACAGCGGATTGCGTGAATTCGTTCACGCAATCCGCTGCTTGCTTGCGCGCGTGCCATTCCACACCTGACAGCGCTGGCCCTGCGCGCGCTGCGGCTGGCCGCGCAACCCGCCACCAATCCTGATCTGGCCAGTGTGCGAGGGCAGGTTGTGGATGAAGCGGGGCAGCCCCTTGCCAGCGCCACTGCACGCCTGTCGCAGGCGGGCCTGCAAACGGCGGCGGACGCGCAGGGGCGCTTCAGCTTTGAGCGCCTGGCCGCTGGCGCCTGGCAGCTGGAAATACAAGCCAGCGGCTTTCGCCCACTGATAACACCCTTGCAACTGCAACCCGGCCAGCAGCTGGATCTGGGCGCCATCCGCATGACGGCAAGCAGCAGCGGCAACGCCAGCGCCGGGGTTACCTTGAAAGGAGTTGCGCGGCAGTTCAATGGCACAAACTATTACGCCGTTTCTTCTGCCGTCATTGAAGTGGCCGGACAAAAAGCGCGCACCAATGGCAACGGCCAGTACCAACTGAATGACCTGCCGGCAGGCACGCTGGAAATTACGGCGGCTTTTTCCAACTTTCCTGCCGTCACGGCCTCGCTCAACGCCGTGGCTGGGCAGGTAATTGAATTCAACCCGGTTTTCCGCAAGCCGGAATTGCTGGTCACCGTGCTCGATGCCGACTCCGGCCAGCCCCTGCAAGGCGCCAGCGTTTTCTTCCAGGGGCGCACCGCTTACACCAGCTCAAACGGCCAGGCGGCGGCCTTGATGGTGGACGTAGCGGGCGACAACCGCATCACCATCACGCGCACCAATGCTTATGAGCGGCTTGTGGTGCCACTGGAAATGCCCCCAAAAAGCATGCGCACCGAACTGACCGTTTCCCTGCGCAAGACCATTGCAGGAAAGGTGGTTTTCAAAGGCGTCGTCACGGATGCCGGCACGCAGCAGCCCCTGGCAGGCATTTCCGTGCGGCTGGAGCGCAGCACGTGGCAGACCCAGACCAACGCTCAGGGCGAATACGAATTTGCCAGCCACGCCATTGCCGGAAACAAAACCGCTGTTTTTGAAAAAGCGGGCTATCAGACCCACAGCCAGGAGGTGCAAATACAAGGCGGCGCCACCACTGTTTTCAACGTGGCGCTCAAGCCCGAATCCGCTTCATCCGGCCCGGCCCGGCTGGAAGTGAGCGTGCAGGCGCGCGGCCTGGGCACACCGCTGGCAGGCGCCGAAATCATCCTCACCGGCGCGAACCGGCGCACCGCGCAAACGGGAGCAGACGGCCGCGCCAGCGTGGAAAACCTCGCGCCCGGCAGCACGCAAATCCAGATTTCGGCGGTGGGGCATGAATCGGCTGTGGCTTCCGTCCATGTTGAGCCGGGACGGCGCTACGAATTGCCCGTGGAGCTGCTGCCGCAAGCCAACCCTCAGCACAGGCTCTACGGGCAGGTGGTCGATGCCGTCAGCCAGCAACCCGTGGCGGGCGCGAAGGTGGCGCTCACGGGCGCAGGCGCCGTCACCACGGCGGCCAATGGCGCTTATGAGTTCGCCAGTGTTCTGCCAGGTGACGCGCAGCTTGAAGTCACGCGCGACGGCTATGCTGCCTACCGCCAAACGCTGCGCCTGACGGGCACAACCGAGGCGCGTATTCCCCTCACGCCCCTCTCGCAGCCCGGAACCATCCGATGGGACGTTTCCGGCGCCGTCGTGGACGCTGACACCCTGGAGCCACTGGCTGGCGCGCAACTGGTTCTGGAAGAAGTCTCCCTGGGCACTGCTGTACTGCGCCGCCAGACAGGCGCCACCCAAGCCGATGGCCGCTTTGCCTTCAACGGCCTGACGCAAACCAACGCCCGCGTGCTCGTAAGCCTGACTGGCTATGACTCCGCGCTATTGCCTTTTGCCTACCAGGGCGTGGCCTCGCAAGCGCTGGACACCATCAAGCTCAAGCGCAGCTACAACGCGGCCCTGCCTGACCTGATGGTCAGTCGCGCCGACCGCTCGGCGCTGACAATGGATGACCACACCTTCCGCGCCAGCGGCACTCTTTCAGCCACCGTCACCAACAACAGCAATTACGACGCGGGCGGTTTTGATGTCATCGCCTTCATCGACGCCAACGGCAACCAGGCTTGAGACGCAGGCGAAGACACCCTGCTGGGCCGCGAGCGCGTAGCCGCGCTGGCACAGCAGCAATCGCAAAGCGTGACGTTCCGGATCCGCAATGAGGAGCTGCCCTTCCGTGATGCGCCCATTTACGTCATGGCCGACAGCGGGCTGGAAGTCATTGAAAACATCGAAGGCAACAACACCCTGCGCGTGGGCGTAACCTGCGCGGGCGGCGGCAGCGTGCAGGACGTGGACGTGTGCATTGACACCTCCGGCAGCGTCAGCCACCTCTACAACCTGGAGATGGAAGGCGTCATCAAGGCGGTCGAAAACCCCAACATCATTCCGCATGACGGCTCCATCCGCTTCATGCTGGGCACTGATCAGGAGATGTACTACGGCAACGGCATTCCGCTGCATGAGGCGCAAATCATCACGCCTGCCGTGCTGCCGCAGCTCATCAAGAACTTGAAAGACAAGCGCAACTACGGCGGCTACAGCTCCGGCCCGACCTGCGTGCGGCGCATGTCCGAATACATGAAAACGCTGCCCCAGATCGCCTCCAGCAGGACCGTTATTACCGTGGGCGACGGATATTGGGAAGGCATTCCCAAGGCTCTTTCCGAGCTGTCCAAAACGGTGGCCAATGGCGTAAGCCGCGTGGACGTTATCGGCATTGGCACCGTCAATCTGCCCGAGCTGGAAGCCAACGCCTGGCCCAAGCCCGCCAACAGCCAGCATGGCGGCAAGGTCACCGTGGCCTACAGCGCGGGCGAAGTGGCTGCCGCCATGGCGCAGGCGCTGGGTACTGCCGCTCAAACGGTGGATCTGACGCTGGGACGCCTGCGCTTGATCGACCAGGGCGCGGGCCAGCCCGTGCGGCTGGCGGCGCGCGTGGGCAACGCGGGCAGCCCTGCTCAAGCCAGCGCCGTGCGCTTCTACCAAGGCACGCGCCTGCTGGGTGAAGTGGCCTTGCCAGCGCTCGGAACAGGCGAATGGCTGGATGTGGCGCTGCCCGCTGCCGCCCTGCAAGGCAACGATCCGCTGATAGCCGTGGTGGATGAAGCGCGCGCCAACGCCGAATGCAACGTAGCCAACAACCGTCAGCAAATCACCCCTGACGCAGCCGCCAATGCGCTGGCAGCGCTGCATGTGAGCACCGACCAGCCCGCCTACGGCCCCAATGCCCCCGTGAGTCTGAATGCCGCCGCCACCAATCAGGGCAGCCTGCCCGCTGACTTTGAACTGCAACTGAGCATTGAAGACAGCCAAGGCGCCGAAGTGGCCCGCTTCACCCGCCAGCCGCTGGGCACGCTGGCCGCCAGTGCTGCAAAAAGCGCCACGCAGCCCTGGAACACCGGCCTGACCCTGACCGGCAACTACACCTTGCGCGGCCAGTTGTTTGACGCCGCAGGCCGGCTCGCTGCGCAAGACAGCGCGGCGTTTGCCATCGTCGCGGGCGGCGCGGCGCGCCCCACGGCCAGCCTCGCCGTCGCCACCGACAAAGCTGTTTACGCGCCTGATGACGCCGTGTTCATCGCCAACGTGGCCGCCAGTCTGGCCGCCAACGCCATCATTGACGACGCCAGCGTGCAGCTCACGGTGCGCGGCCCGCAAGGCAGCGTGGTATTCACCCACAGCCATGCACTGGGCCAGCTGGCCCCGCGCGCCCTGCGCGAATTGCAGGCTGCCCAGAAACTGCGCAATGCCCCCGAAGGCATCTACACCGTGCAGGCCAGCCTCATCGGCAGCGGCCACAACCTCAAGCGCCAGACAGCCCGCAAGACCTACGACACCGGCGTGATCCTGGCCACCGCAACGGCGCAATACACGGTGCAGAAAAACACCGCAACGCCAACGCCAACACCGACACCGACACCGACACCGACGCCCAGCCCGTCAGGCCGCATCGCTGCCGTGCCCGCCAGCAGTCCGGCCGCGCTGGCGCTGCTTGCCGCAGCTGTGGCCCTGACCGCGCGCCGCCGCAAAAACGGCGCCATTCGCCGCGCCGCCCATCACCCCTGCCATCTTGACCACGCCACACAGGAGACCCAGCCATGACCGCCCGCTTTCTGCTCCATTCACTGCAAACGGGCGCACGCCGCCAGCTTTTAGTGCAGCACGGCGGCCTGGACCGCCCTGCCTTCTGCGGCCTGGGCGGGCGCGCCTTGCGGCTTGTGTCCTGGCTGGTCATTGCCGCCTTGCTGAACACCAGCTTCGCGCCGCTGGCGCGCGCCATGCAGCATCAAAAACAGCTGGCCGCTGCACAGGCCGCTGAAGACAGCGCCGCTTCCGACGAACAGCGCTACGCCCAGGCCCTGCAAGCCATTGAACAGGCGCTGCAAAACGAAAGCCAGGGCCGCGCCAAAGCCATGTCCGCCGCAGCCCTGGCCAGCGCGCAAACCCTGCAAACCTACGCCGAGGGCATCCGGCAGCAATCGCAGCAGCTGCGCCAGCAGTGGCAAGCCGCAGGCGTGGAGGCTGCCATCCTTGAAAGGCAAGCGGCTCTTGAGCAGCAGTTTCTTGACAAGCACCATCGTCTGATGGCCCTGCTTGAAGCCGCGCAAGGCCCCGAAGCCAAAAGCAGCGCCAGCGCCCAGGCATCCGCCCGCCGCGCCCTGCAACAGTTTCTGGCAGACAACGCCCCGCGCCCGGCTCCCTCGCTCATTGACTGGCAGCGCCTGCCCTGGCAAGTGCAAAAACCCCTTGAAGCCCGGCCCGCCGAAAGCGAAGCCGCCCTGCAACAAAAACTCGGCCTGCCGCAAGCCAAAGCCGCCAGCGCTGCCACGGCTGCCGACACGGCCTTCACGCCAGAAGCGCCCGACAGCCCCGAAATCCGCCAGCTGGCCCAAAAGCTGGAGCGCAACCCTTTGAAGATTTACCAGTGGGTGCATGACCACATTCACTACACACCCACCCAGGGCAGCGTGCAAGGTGCGGCCGATACCCTGGACAAAAAGGCGGGCAACGCCACAGACACCGCCAGCTTGCTCATTGCCTTGCTGCGCAGCAGCGGTATCGCCGCCCGCTATGTCTATGGCACGGTGGATATTCCGCTGGCGCAAGCGCAGAACTGGGCCGGGGGCCTGAAAACGCCTGAAGCCCTGCAACAAATCCTGGGCCAGGGCGGCATTGCCAACACCCTGCTGGTCAAGGGCGGCCAGCCCGTGGCCATTCGCATGGAGCACGTGTGGGCCGAAGCCTTCATTCAGTACCACCCCGGCTGGGGCGCGCGCCATGTGCCCGGCCAGAGCACACCCGACGCCTGGATTCCCATGGACGCCAGCTTCAAGCAATACACCTACAGCGACGGCATGGATCTTCAGCAGGCCGTGCCGCTGGATGCGGCCGCCCTGATCAGCGCCGCCGGGCAAGGCGCGCAAGTCAATGAGGCCGAGGGCTGGGTGCAGCACTTGAACACCGCTGCCTTGCAAGGCCAGCTCAGTGCTTATCAGCAAAGGCTCAAAGCCTATATCGACCGCCAAAACGGCGGCCAAAGCACTGTCGGCCAGGTGCTGGGCCAGCGCACGGCGCAAATCGATCCCCTGCCTTTTTTTGCCGCTACGCTGCCTTATGAAGTCAAGGCCCGAAGCCAGTCTTTCGGCGCCATTCCTGACAGCCTCAAGGCCAGGTTCAGATACGCCATCTATCCCGACAAGCAAAGCGCCGTGTTCGAGGGCAGCCCCATCTTGCAATTTGAAGCGGACACGGCCAGTCTGGCGGGCAAGAAGCTGACGCTGGCCTGGGTGGCGGCCAGCGATGCCGATCAGCGGGCCATTGAGGCGCTGATTCCTGCGCCACGCCCTGGACAGACGCTCAAGCCACAAGATTTGCCCAGAGGGCTGCCCGCCAGCATCAGCCTGAAGCCGCAGATTTTGGTGGAGGGCGCTGTCAAGGCCGAAGGCAGCGCCTTGAGAGCGGGCAGCGAGCCGGTTGGCGCCGGAGCCTTTACCCAGTACGGCAGCCGCCAATGGGATGAAACGTATGACCAGCTCATCGCCGGGCAGCAAACGGCATTGGGCCTGAGTATTCAGGGCATCAGCCAGGCGCAGATGGAAAGGCTCAAGGCCCGGATGGAAGAAACCAAACAGACGCTGGAGCGCGCGCAGGCTGCGCCCGATAGCCAGCGCGAGCAGATCCTGAAGGGCATCACCGGAGACATGCTCACGGGAGACATGCTCACGGCCACGGTATGGGGCTACTTTGCCAGTTTGCAAAGCCAGGGGCTGATTGCCGCATCACAGGCGCAAATGGTGGATGCGCCCGCCTTGAGCTATGGGCTGTTTCATGCGCAAGTCAAACCCAACAAGCTGTATGGCCTTGTCAACCGGGGCGTCACGTTTCAAGGCTTGAACATGGACATAGGCCACTTGCGGCATATTCGATGGGTTAAAGACGATGATCCCAAGAGCCAGATCAACGACAAACCTGAACTGAAGCAGAACAACAAAAGCGCGGCCCAAAACCGCTGGATTGCCTACAACAGGATGAGAGGCCAATACGCCAGCGCAATGGAGCATGCGGCGCCGGAGGCGTTCTGGGTGGATAAAATGAAGTGCAGCCATACGGATGAAAACGGGCGAATCCAGAACCCGACATTAAATCCGTGTGCGGAAGGCATCTCGGCAGTGAAAGCCATCGCCATTGCCCAAAGCGAAGGGCAGAAGATTTACACGATCAACAAACAGAATGCGCAGACGGCGCTGGCGAAACTGCCCATAGGCGGAAAAGTGGGAAGTGAAATCAGGAATGCCGTCAATGCCGGAAAGGAGGTGACCGTGCATGAGAAAAGCATCAACAAGCACGGGTGGAAGGGGTTTGGGTATATTGTGATTGATCCGGAAACCGGGGCCGGGGCTTATATCATAGAAGGGAGTGGGAATGGGGGATGGCTTGCTTTGGCAAATAATTACCTAATTTTGTATGGCCCAATGGCTTGGGAAAAAATTCGCCAAGACAGGATCACCCTACAATCCATCACAGGCCAGCTTAATGCCAACTATCGGGAAGCTGAGCATTTCTTATATGCACTTCAGCATCTTACGCCTGAACAAGGGTGGCTTGTTAATGCAATAGCTACAGAGGGATATTGGATTGTGAAAGCGTTGTCCAACCTAATACTCCAGGGATATTCACCATTCAGAGGTAGTCCGGTGACTTGGGATCAGCTGATTGCCGGCCTATATGGTGGATATTGTGCAAATTTTGGATGTGCAGGGATTCGTCAATGAAAAGAGTTTGGGTATTTTTTTTGATATTTCCATTCGCTGTTTATTTGGCCTATCAGATCAAATCAGAACATGATGAAATCAGGGATATTTGCAGCAATTCGTTAGAATTAAAAATATCAGAACTAAGTGTCCGATCAAGCAATAAGAATCTAAAATTTTCATTTAGCGATGGTACAGGTTTGATCTATGGATCAAAAACGTTTGGTCGGGTTGCGTGTTTAATAAAATATGATCTAGATGTAGTTACGAGCGCAGAATTTAGCGTTGTTGATTGAGAGTCTGGCTATGGACATAGGCCACTTGCGGCATGTGCGCTGGGTGAAAGATGATGATCCCAAGAGCCAGATCAACAACAAGCCTGAGCTAACCGCTAATGGCAAAAGTGCGGCGCAGAACCGCTGGATTGCCTACAACAAGATGAGGGGGCATTACAGCAGTGCCATGGAGCATGCGGTGCCGGAGCAGTTCTGGGTGGACAAGAACCAGTGCAAGCACACCGATGAAAACGGCATTATTAAGAATCCAGCGCTGCGACCGTGTGCGGAAGGAATATCGGCTGTCAAAGCCATTACCATAGCGCAGAGCCAAGGACAGAAGATTTACACGATCAACCGGAACAATGCGGCCATGGCTTTGCCGAAGCTCCCGGTGGGGGGAGACACAGGAGCAGAAATCCGAAACGCCATTCAGGCAGGTAAAGAGGTGACCGTACATCAAAGTCCAATCAACTCACATGGCTGGACGGGGTATGGGTATGTCGTCGTTGATCCGGATACGGGTGCCGGGGGCTACATCATCGAAGGCAAGGGAAATGGCGGGTGGATGGATTTGGCCGAGTGGATCAAAAACAACCCTGGTTGGTCGGCTATTGCTGCCCTGGTGCTTGGATTGCTGGCTGGTGTGGGCGGACTTTTAGGGGCTGTATTTTTATTGATGTCGCTCGCCATATCTGCCACATCATTATATTATGATATGATGAATATTACTTCTGAGGAATGTGGTGGACCAGCAATGGCAGGGCTATTTTCTGTGCTTGCTTTGTGTGTTTTTTTTGGGGGATTATTTTCTTCTGGTGTAAAGGTAGCCGTTTCCTTTGCTGCAGCAGGATATCTGATCTCTGAATTTCATCAGGGCGTTACTGGCGGATTAAAGGGGAACAGGATATTCTGTCCATGAATAAATACAATCCCAGGCATTGGGTTCCTTTCTACTCATCTATAGATCAGTTTAAAAATGGGGACATTTCGGCTGCCGAACTCGCTGTCGCAATGATTCTCTCTGGCAGCTTATTTCTTGGATTCCTCTGGAATATTGATCAAAGATATGCTGCCGAAGTGGTTTTTTTGTGTGTTATGATGTCCTTGTCCGGGAACTTCATGAATGAAATATCAAACAATGTGAGCCGGAAGCGTATATTTTTTTCAGTCTTGGGTTTGCTTTTTTCCACTTTGCTCTTGAGGAGGTGGCTGAATGGGGGAGAAGTAGTACATTTGGTCTCCTTTGTTTCTGGGGTTGTATATTTTACGGCTCGTATTTTCATGGAAAGTTTAGGAAAATTATTTTTTGGAAAAAATAAGGCTTAAGGTTGAAATGGGTTTATCCCGGGTTGTTGATTGAAAATAAATTGATGGATATGGATGAAAATAAGTCCTCAAGAGTTTTAAATTGGACTGGCTGAGGGGCAAATGCATTTACTGCAAGCAGATTTCATGAATTGGCGGAGCGCAGGAGATGACTCCGTCTATGCAGATCAGTTGTCGATTTTTTGGCATCCCTCGGAATGTGTTGAGCGCCATTTTTCAAGCGAAAATCCTCGATCAGAATAAACGAGCGGTTTATCTTGAGGGTGCTGGGGTCAGATATTTAGTGGTGGCGATTGGGCAAGTGCCATCAATATTGGAAATTGGCTCCACTTGGAGGATCAGGGGCAAAGTTCGCGAGGACTGTTGGCCGCTAGGACCAGAAAGTAATCCTATAGGGATACCGATTAATTCAAGGGGCTCGCATTTGGTCTTTCAGACAAGGGGTGTTTCGGCAACTGCTTGCGATCTCTGCTTTCACGGCTCGATTTGCAAAAGGATTGCAAGGAAAGCGAGACCGTATGCAATGAAGATTCCTGATCGCGCAAGCATATGCCATCAAAATAAAGCGGCATGTCAAACAGCACAGTGAAAAATGCCAAGTAAGGCTGGTGTCACGCTGTAATGATGAAGCATTATTGCTTGATTTTTGCTCTCAATTCATCGTCGGTTTCGGCGATGATGTCAAGCACGCATTCATTATTTGAAAACGGGAGGCAGTGAAGAACGTGCTTGACAGGCGTTTAAGACTTGCGCTATCTTTGCTCTCGTGATCTGCCGAAAGGCAACACGAGGCGCCTCAACTCTTGAAAGGCGCACGATCCGGCTCCCAAGGCCGGCTCCAGAGTACCTTCATCTTTGCAACCCGGACAGGGATCGCGCATCCCTGTCCCCGGCCTCAAGGCTGGTGCTGGGCTGCGTGGTTTCCGAGTCCACTTTCTTGGAGACCATCATGAACGCTTCCGCACAAGCCCAATCCAGCCACTTCAACCTGCACGTCAACGGCGTGGGATACCTAAACCGTATCCGTTGGGTTGAATCCAGCAAGAAAGCTGGTCGCCGTGGCCAACCTTTCCTTGCCTGCAGCATCAACGCCCTGCGCGGCGATGCCAACGAGCCGAACACCACCTACTTCGACCTTCGGGTCAGCGGAAGCGAAGCCATCCAGATGGTCGAGCAACTGCAGGAGGCGGTCGAGGCACGACGCAAGGTCTTTGTCTCGTTTCGCGTGGGTGACATCTATCCCCACGTATACGAGCGTGATGAGCGCGATCAGGACGGTCGCCCGACCGGCCGCAAGGAAATGGCGTCTCTCATCAAGGGACGCCTGCTTCTGATCAACAGCATCACCGTTGACGGCGAGAGCGTGTACCGACGCGATCCCGACGCTACGCCGCCCGAAGCTGAAGCCATGCCTGAAGAGGCCGGCGACAGCGAATCCGATGCCGGCGTGCCCGGGGACGCAGCGCCAGCACCGCAGCGCCCGGCCACGACACGCATGCAGCCTAACGGCCAGCAGCAAGCGCGTCCACAAGCCATGACCCGCCAGGCACGCCCGCAGGGACGTGCCTATCAGCCAGCCAGCGCAGGCCACACCTTCCGGGGTGAACGCTATCGCGCAGCCGCCTGATACAGGTCAGTCCTCCAACCCCTCGTATTCGCTTGATGGCGGATCGAGGGGTTTTCTTATTTCCACCCCAAGGGGAGCCATCCCCAAGGGGGCGCTCTCCGTTTTACTGGAGACCATCATGCGCATCGGAAGTCTGCATGCCTATGGGCAAGAACTTGACATCCATACCGACTGCTACCGGAACAAGCGGCTGGCCCTGCATTTTCTTCAACCGGATGAAGGCGAGGCTTACGGTGTTCTGACCGTCAATATCCCGGAGGCCTCAATCGGGCCGGACGAGATTCTGGTCAAGACCTGGAGCGAAAACGAGCCGTTCAGGGAGCCGGCATTGGCGACAGGCCTGTTCAGGGACACCGGAAGACGCGTTCCCACGGGCTGCGTCATGGCCGAGGTATGGCAGCTGACCCCGCGAGCCTTGGCGCTTGTCGGGGGCAGGGCGGGTTGAAATCGAAAGATTTCACCCGATAATTCAGCCTCTTTGCGAGTGTTTGGCGGTATCACTGGAACAACCGCCACGGCCCTCGGGCCATGAGACACGTCAACCCCTGAAGCGTGTACGCGCCTTGTGCGCCGGGGTACACGTAGGCACGTTTCGCTGAACTGCACACACTCAACGAATCCCGTGCCAAACCTGACAGGCTCGCAAGCCTGCCAGACACTTCAAGCCCATGGGACGCCCTGACTGCTCCAAGCGGTCCGGGCGTTTCCTTTCATTCAACCCAGCCGGGACCCAGGCCGTCCCGAAAGGGGAGGCACGTGGTCCGGCTTGATCAGGAGACATGCCGCCATGATCACCGCAGAAAACGCCGTACTGCGCATCAAGCACATCCGGCAAAGCCGCAACGGCCCCTTTTGTGTCGCCGACCTGACCACCGACTTTGGCGAGTTCAAGGTCAAGGACGCCATCCTGGAGCAGTTCGAGGAAGGCGAATACGAGGCAACCGTGTGGATTAGCGAAATCTACCTGGGCCAGTACATCGCCTACGGCAAGGCCGTCACGGAAATCCGCGCACGTCTGCATGACCTGCAGGTACATACCGAGGACCAGCGTCAGCTGGCAGCGGAACCCGTGGAACTTGATCCGGTGGATGAACCAGCGCCCCCGCGCGCCACGGCTTCAGCGGCCGCGGCAGCGCAAGAAGCATCCGGGTCCAGACCGGCCAGTGCCCTGGCCAACCTCAAGAAGAAACTCGCGGGCGTTGCCAGCGCCAGTTCCTGCGCCGGCACGGCACAGGCCAGCGCCATCTATGACAGCGAGATGCTGCAAGCCATCGAGCAGGGCGAACCCATCAAGCTCGATCTCACCATCGACCGGACGATCCTTCGTGAGCAGACCGCAGACCTCAAGGCCCGTGGCTACCGCTTCGACTCCAAGCAGCAGACCTGGTTTGCACCATGACGCCAGAGTGGCTTGACGCTTGACGCCACTCTTTGCCCGGCCCGTGCGCACACGCGCGCAGGGCTGGCCTGTGGGTCGCTCGCCGCCTGGATGAGAGGCAGGGAACAACGCGGTCCACAGGCCAGCCCTGCGCCCTGAGCGGCGCGGGCGGCGTTCGAGCTGGGTGGCGGCGACCTCATGCGCCGCAGCTTTGCGAATGGGCCGTGCCCGGCGAAAGCCAAGCCGGAGCCGTTGACCCTCGCGCCATTCCTTGATCGCCTCGACCTCCGACTTCGGCGATCCGCATGCAGATCCTCCAGGGACACCGTTGTGCCTGGCCTGCAGCGAGGGGGTAGATGTTCAAACCGTTTTCCAAGCCTGGGAATCCCGATGGGTTCCCCAAGTCCTGCCCGGTGTCCTGCAGGATTTGGGGAAACCATCCATGCCAGACCAGGGACTGGTTTCAGGCGCGCTCAACCCTGAAAGCGCGTCATGCCGGCGAAAGCCGGCCGGGTACACGTCATTTCATCAACCCCGTGGGGATGCGCCATCCCCGCAGGGAAGGGCCGTCCCCGCACTTTCCATTGGAGATGACCATGAGTTTCAAGAGCAATCCCAGCGAGCAGGAAGTAAAGCTGCGCAAGCAGTTTCACGCCATCTTCAACGACTGGCTCTCTGCGGCCGGAGAGGACGAATACCAGCAGCTGGAGCAGGCCCGTGAGCAGTTCGCACCCCACCAGGTGTGTTCGGCAATCAGGCTGGTGCGTGGCTGTCTGGCCGATCCCGTGCTGGTGACCCAGTTGCCGGCGTCCCTGCACCAACTGCTGCGAGAGCGGCATTGGCCGCAGGCTTGCGCCGACGCCCGAGCTGCCTGAGCAGCGGCAAGGCGTCCCTCAGGTCCATGTTCTCCAGCAGGTCGGTCAGATCGACCTGCCGGGGAGCATCACCACCATCAATCGTCGTCAGGCGTGGGCGTTCAGTCATGCCCGCAAGTGTCGCAGCAACAAAACACCTTCACAACCAGGAGAGCCGACCATGAATTCTTCAGAACAAGACCATCTGTTAAGCGCGCTGGAAGCAGCCCATGCACAAAGCCAGGCCAGACCGGAAATCGAGGCCCGTGGCGTCGAGTCGCTCAGGACGCTGTACGAGGCGGCGTGTGGCCATTCAGGGCAGTGCCGTGTCATCGCGGCCTTCCTGCTGGGCCTGTACAACGGTTCACGTTTTCCATTCAACCTGACGGATCTTCGGATGCTGGACAGCAGCCTCTTTGAGCACTGCATCAGGGTGCTGCACATGGATGCCCGTGTCTGCAGACAGGAAGTCCACGCCTACCTTGACGACGGTGGCCGCAAGTTCGAAGAGCTGGCCCGCCAGTGGCGAATCATCGACCACGAGCGGGTCATGGAAGACTGAACCCAGCCTGGCCCGTGTGGCCAGCCTTCTTTACCCACCCGGCAGGGCATGTCCCTGCGGGGACATCTCCTGCCTCCATTTGTGACAGGAGATACCCATGGCACTCATGTTCGCGCGCCTGGCGCGCAACTTCATCAAGAACGGCTACTTCCCCACGGACGCCGAAACCCTGCAGCGCATCCAGAATGCGCTGGAACCAGCTCAGATGCCCATGCGGCTGCTGGACCCGTGCTGCGGCGAAGGCACCGCGCTGGCCGATCTGGCCCACGGCCTGCGGCAGCAGGGCCAGGAGGAGGGCGCCGGCATTGAAACCCTGGGCATCGAGTTCGACCGCGAACGGGCCTGGCACGCAAAGACCCTGCTGGACCGGGTCATCCACGCCGACGTGCATGACGTGGTGGTCAAGCCCCGCAGCATCGGCCTGCTGTTTCTGAACCCGCCCTACGGCTACGGCCTCAAGGACAACGTGGGCAGCAGTCAGGCCAATGGCGACGCCGACCGTGCGGAACGGCTGGAGCGCACCTTTCTCAAGAAAACCGCGCCTTTGCTCATGCCAGGCGGCATCCTGGTCTTCATCGTGCCGTACTACGCACTCGATGACGAAATCCGGACCTACCTGGCCCGCCACTTCACGGCGCTGCGGTTTTTCATGGCGCCTGAGCAGCAGTTCCAGCAATGCGTCATCTTCGGCGTCAAGAGCCGGCCAGGACATCCCCGCAAGGACGTGCTGGACATGCTCTGCCAGGCGCAGGCTGGCGGGCTGCGCGAGCAGGTGCTGCCACCGCACTGGCACGAGCAGCCCTACCAGCTGCCGCACATTGCCGAAGGCAGCGAGTTCGACTTCCATGCCGTTCGCCTGGACGCAGGACAGCTGGCCGAGGAACTGAAGCGCTGGCAGCACAGTCTGCTGTGGCCCGGCTTTGGCAACTGCTTCAACCAGGCACGCTCGGCCCATCGCCGGCCGCTGCGCAACATGAGCCAGTGGCACCTGGCACTGGCCCTGGCGGCCGGTTAGGTCACGGGCCGCATCGAGTCCACCGACGGACGCACCTTTCTCATCAAGGGCGATACCTTCAAGAAAAAGGAACGCAGCGTCAGCTACGACACGGATGCCGAAGGCCAGGTGACGGAGACGATCACCATGATCGACAAGTTCGTACCCGTGATCAACGCCATCGAGTTGACGCCAGGCGAGCGCCTGGGCCAGATCGTCAGGATCAGTTGACCTGCCCACCTGCCTGCGGCCACAATGGACCGCATGTCGAACCCATCGCAGATGGGTTCCCCGAAGCCTCCGTCCACGTTCTGCCTTGGGCAGTGGCTTCCGGGAAACCTTCTGCACGCAACCGAAAGAACGGTTTCAGCCGCGCTCAACCCTGAAAGCGCGGCAGGCCAACGAAAGCCGGCCGGGTACGCATCGCACCTTCATCCACCCAGCGGGGCCACCATGTCCCGCCGGGGCCGGTGGTCCCTTTTTTGTTCAAGGAGAACCACCATGAAGAACTACACCCGTTCCGGTTACGTTCGTTCGCGCACGACCGGGCGCCTCACGGGCTATGCCCAATCCCAGACCGACAGCAAGGACGTGATTGTCCTGGAGACCAGCCGTGGCAATGACGGTGTGCTTCGCACCCTGATCACCGTCTCCGGCGATGGCTCTGGCGGCCTGCCTGCGGGCATGCGCATTGAAGCGCGCTGGCCGGCGCCCCGGTGGCGCAACCGGCTGCCGGACGCATTGGCCGTGCCACTGCATCACCTGGCGGCCATGGCCCGGCACCGTTTCTACCTCGAACCATTCGTCATGGTTGACCGCCGCTGGTATTTGCTGGTGACGGCCTGGCAGCAACTCAGGCAACACCTGGCCTGAGCGGCCTGCAACCAATCCACCAGGTTTCCGGACCTGAGCCACCTGCCTGGCAGGCAGGCATTTCATCGACCCCGCTGGGCAACCCTGTCCCGGCCGGGCGAGGTGCTCCAGCATTCTTCACAGGAGACCCGAAATGGGATGGCTATTCACCACCAAGTCACGCTCCGAGCTGATCCAGGCGCTGACACGCGCATCGGCCAGCGAAAAGGGCACCAGCACCACCCTGGCCTATGTCTTCAACGAAGCGGAGAGCGTTCTTTGGTCCGTGGTCGAGCTTCGGTTTGCACCTGATGCAGACAGCACAGACCAGGCACCCCGCAAGCACTGCATCATTTGCTGCAACCTCCTGGAATGCAGCGGTGGGCAGTGGGGCTACAAACCCATGGACGAGTCGATGAACCCGTACCGCTACAGCTGTCCGCTGGCATTTCTGACGCTCGCGCCCGTGGCATGCCAGGAATGGCGCGACAAGGTCAGGGAGTACCACAGCCATGGATGACCTGACCTACAACGAGTTCCTGACGGATCTAATGGAAATCAGACCAGGCAGTGCCGTAGTTCAACTCTTCATCATGGATGCGCCTGACAGCGGCTGGCTGGATGAGGACGATGACGTGCGCAGCCTGTCAGGCGCGGCCACACCAAAGGTCAGGGCCATGAAGCCAACGGCGCCAGCCCGCCCCGTCAAGGCGCCCACGCCTGCGGCAATGCCGAGGTCTCCAGAAGCTGTCGCAGCACGTACCGCCGTCGGAAGCGGCGAAACCCGCCAGGCCAGGACGAACCCCGAACGGAGCGCCGGGAAACCCGGAGCAAAAGCGCCGTTGCAAATCGAAGCAAAAACCCCGTCGGAAACCCGCCAAAGCGCAGCCGTTCGACCGCTGTTCCAGGCGCCAGGCCTGGCATCGAATGCCGGCGCGCACACGACTGCACGCGCAGCCGTCACAGCCCCTGTCGTGCTCACGCCCAGCTTGCCCGAGCTGCCGCAGGACACCGCCTCTCGCAAGGCGGAGCCGAGTGAGAAGGCCATCGCGTTCGTGCACTGGCTCCAGCAGGGCCTGGCTGCCCGCGTCATCAAGTACAACGAATCAGGCGCCCCCGTGCATTTCACCGAAGAAGGCATGGCACTGGTCTCGCCGCTGATTTTCAAGCTGTATGCCCGGGAAACCGGCCTGGAGTCCGAAGCGGAGGCCACCGGCCTTCAAGTGCAGCGCGAAGTCATCAAGGCCGGCTGGCACCGCATGGGCGCCGGCCAGGGCCGCAGCAAGGTCAACATCCTGCGCTACGAGGTACTCGGCCGAGGCGGAGCCAGCGTTGGCCGGCTCTCTGCCATCGTTCTGATGGCGCCGGATCGCTGGGTGCTGCCGGTGCCGCCCGCCAATCCGGTGCTCAGGTTGATGCAAGGAAACTGAGGCAGATTCGACATCCGCCATGCGCCAGACAAGCGCCGGGCATGCTATGGAAGTCAAAGCAGAAAAGTTGACACGGGCCGCTGGTGGTCGTAGAGTGGGCGCCGTGTGCAGTTCAGCGGGGCAATGGCTGCAGACTCGACCGATTGAAAAAACTGAAGCAAATCACGGACTTATGAGCCTTTTTTGAAGTCTTTATGACTTTATACGATGTGTGTTCTAGGTTCGCCAATTAATACTTTGGTAGTTTCATAGTCAGTTTGCGTTCATTGCCTCGTTGGATTGTGGTTTTAAGCCACAGTTCAGCGAGGTTCAAATGTTTGTTTTCGGTGTTGTCGCCACAAAAGGCGGCGTCGGCAAAACCACCGTTTTATGAACAACGATCTGACGTCGATCAGAGCATGAAAGCCTTCTGGCTTTCCCATAGTCGCCGGTAGGCCATCTCATCGTCGGTCGGCTCACGGTTGAGCTGCTCCAGCAACCAGGCCGCGCCGGCGGCCATTGCCTCGTCGCGGTCGAGATACTGGCCGTCGAGCGCGAAACACATGCCGCCCATCCGGTAGTTCACCTCCCACGCTTGGCCGTCATGGGTGCGGCACACGGCATAGGCGAAATAATCTTCCTTGGCGTTCATCTCCTCACACGCTGCTTGCAGCTCGGGACGGAGCGGTGGCAAGGAGTAGTGTCCGTTTCTCATACCTTCGTACCCTCCTGATCGGCAGCCGCCATCGCGTCAGCCTCGGTCAATGCGTCCTCGCGGAAGGCCCCCATGCGCACCGCCTCGGCCTGGCTCACTTCGACTGCCCATATCCGTTTCACTTGGGATGGGCTGCACCCGGCCAGTTCGGCCGTCCGGGTGATGCTGTGGCCGGACTTGCGCAGTGCGACAACCTGGGCATAGCGCTTCGGGTCAGCGCGGCGGCCCCGATACTTGCCGGCGTCCTTCGCCAGCTCGATGCCTTGGCGCTGGCGTTCGCGCCTGTCTTCGTAGTCGTCACGGGCCATCTGGAGGGCCAGCTTCAAAAGCATGTCCTGGACGGCCTCCAGAACGATTTTGGCAACGCCCTTGGCCTCGGCCGCCAGGTCGGATAGATCGACCACGCCGGGGACGGCTAGGCGTGCGCCTTTGGCCCGGATCGAGGCCACCAGGCGCTCGGCCTCGGGCAGCGGCAGGCGGCTGATTCGGTCGATCTTCTCGGCAATGATCACCTCGCCCGATTGCAGATCGGCCACCATGCGCAGCAGCTCGGGCCGGTCGGCGCGCGCGCCGGATGCCTTCTCGCGGTAGATGCCGGCGACGTAGTACCCAGCAGCCTTCGCGACCGTGATGATCCCCTCTTGGCGCTCCAAATCCTGCGCGTCCGTGCTGACACGCAGATAGACCCGCGCCATCATTGGGCTGGCATTCATGTCAAAGCCCCTTCGGCTTGTAGACGGAGACAAAGTAGGTGAGCGCGGTCAGCGCGGCGAAGTGCAGCAGGAACGTCCAGCCGGCATGCACGCCCGGCGTGCGCCAGTGGTAAAACATCCGCAGGAGTTGGAACAGCACCTCAAGGGACACCATCCATCTGAAGATCGGCCAGACCAGTACCGTCGCCATCCATACGAACTTGACCAGGCCGGCCAGCAGCCCATGACCATCAACCTTCTGAACGCCAGGCACGGAAGCTGGGGCCGGCTTCACCGGCTCGGGCGCGGCGGGCTGCTCGACCTTCTTGGGGAACTTGATGACATTGGACATGGATAGGCGCGTTTGGGTATACCTAAGTGCGCCTACTATAGCCCGGCAGGCGCATTTAACAAAGTGCAATCTATATGCGCCCTAGCTCAATGTGACAGCTTCAATAAGCCGGGCAAGACAATCAGCGTGAGGTATGCGATGGGCAAGAAGGAAACCGAGGAAGCAATTGGAGAAGCCCGACGGGGCGGCTTGAAGCGGCTCGATTCCGTCGAAGCCCTGTTCGCCGACCTGAACGCCGACGACACGCCGGAAATTGATGAAGGCAGCACGAACGTCTATGCCGACCTGGGCCGCCCCGGCGCCGACGAAATGCAGGCCAAGACCACGCTCGTAACCAAGATCAGCCAGGCGATCACGGCGCGGCAGTTGTCGAACGACCAAGCGGCGGCGGCTCTTGGATTGACGCTGGCCGAGCTGGGCGAGCTGCTGGCCGGCCGCTTCCGTGGGTATTCGGTCGATGACCTGGAACGCTTGGCGGCGCTGCTCGATGAGGCCAGCCGATGATTGACCCGAAGAACCTGGCAACCTGGCTGCATGAGAAGGCCGGCCCGGCCCATGACGCGCTCAAAGCCGACCCGGCCCGCGCCGTCTCGGCCGACCGGGTGCGCTACACGCTTGATGAGCTGCTGGCCGAAGCCGAAGCATCCGGCCAGTATCCATTGCCGCCGGAGCAGCGCGAATGGGTGGATGCCCCGGCCGTTGGCCGTGAGCTGCTGCCCGAGGACTTGCAAACCGTCGAAGCCATAGCCGCGTTCCTGGCCGATGCCGAAGCCACGGCCGACCCGGCCTGTATCCAGCACGCCCGCGAAGTTGCGGCATGTGCGCGGGCCATGCACGGTATCAAATAGCGAAGCTGGCCAGCATCGCCATTTCTGGCGGTGCTGCAGGTGGATCTCATCGCCGGAAATGACGATGCGAGATCCACTCCAAGGGGAAGGCGCAGGGCGGCCGTCATCGCTCGATCTGACGATGCTCGAGCACGCCGGCGCGCATCGTCGCTTCCAGCGATGCAGGCCCGAAAACGACAAGGGCGGCCACCGGCCGCCCTTGCTGTTCCTGGTGCGCGAGCCTACGCGGCGAGTGACTGCCGCACCGCATCCAGGGCCTGGCGGAAATCGTCCCGCGTGGCTCGGCCCGTCTCGGCCTGGTAGTACAGCACCATGAACATATTGGCGACGGCCTCAGCCATCGGTGAGAGTTGCCGCGCCGCGTCCTGGTCGATCCAGTCCAGGGCGGCGAGTTGCGCGGCCGCATGATGAACTGCCTGGGTTGCGATTGCGTTGGTAGGATTCAGGGTTGCCATGATTCACCTCTCTATCAGGTGGGTTGTGGAAGTGTCGGCCGGCCCCACGCCGGCCGGCGCGCTTTACCGCTGGCCGCTGCTGTAGAAGCCGGCAGCTTCTGCTAGCGGCGTGTTCCTGTTGCTGCCGCTGTAGCTGTTGCTCGATGACCTGGCCGCCGGCCTGGTGGCCTCGATGGCAGACGGAGCAGAGCGATCAACAAAGGCCGAAACTTCCGCCGCTGCATCAAGCTCGGTTGATTGATCGCCAGGCTGCTCAAACTCCACTGCCAGCCGCTGCACCTGGTCGAGCGCCAAGCAGTCGAAAAAGCCACTACGTTTCATAGTCACGCCTCCGATTTACCGTGCTCGCGGTTGGCGAACGCGGCCACTTCATCATCAGGATCGGCAGCGGCCGAATCGGCCCCTGCCAGGTTGTTGCCACCGAATGTCGGCACCGCCTCGACAGCGCCGGCCTGGTCGCTCTCCGCGCTCGCCCTGATCGCCGCCGCGATCTTCCCGCCGGTGGTGTCGGCGATGCGCTCGGCGGCGGCGTCGCGGATGCTGACGGCCTTGGCCTTCGCAACCTCTCCGACGCCTTGCATCAGGTTCGCGCCGGCGTCGGCTGTCACGCGGC
>ERZ773054.703-NODE-703-length-23699-cov-19.607977_pt1 | contig 23699 bp, 30 predicted proteins | sample MGYA00580630_ERZ773054 | MGnify/ENA primary metagenome ERZ773054 (study PRJEB29015, sample SAMEA2737994) | human oral metagenome | biome: human oral; feature: human-associated habitat; material: dental | place: China | collected 2115 ... | reverse complement strand
TGCCGTCCGCGCCGTTTTCCGCCCATTTGATCGGCTCGAAACCCTGCGGGCGGGCGGCGGCAATCTGCCCAGCCACAGGTGCCAAGATTCGTGCGGCTTCGGCGGCCACTTCGTTTGCCCTGTCCCGCGCCCCGTCGGCCAAAGCCTCGCGCAGGCTGCTTATCCAATCAAAGCCCTGCCCGGAAAAGCACAATGCGAACGGTTCGTCATAAAAATGTTCCGGCAGGCGGTTTTGTTGCAGTTGGCTCATGGTTTCACTCCCTCCGTAATCGGTGTTGAACGGTTTGCAAAACTTAATATGATGATTGTATGACGAATCATGCCCTTGTGCCACGCACTCAAATCAAACATGGTTTTCAGACGGCCTTATCCATTTCGCGTTACCCTTCCGTTGGATGGTTGAAGGGAAACCCCATGCCCGCCGTCATCATCGCCCCCGAAAAACTTGCCGCCGCACAAACTTTGTTTGCCGAAACCCTGCTGGCCGCGCTGCCGCAAAAAGCAGCCTGCACTTTGGAGTAAACAAAAAGTGCAGGCTGCTTTTCTTATCGCCACGTTCAGATTTTTCAATCGCATAAATCGGTCAATCCGCTTGATTTTTTCTTCCACCTTACAGTATCTTACAGTTCATTAACAATTCGCTGTCTGAAAACCAGTCCATCCACCTCACAAGCTGCTTTTTTATCTACTCAATGTTAAATTTTGTTATTGTCTGTATTGACATAAATCAACAAACAATGCTAATTTTTCGCCAACAAGGAGCTGAAAAATGACGACTTATCCCATTGTTCAAGCGACCAAACCACTCAACTGGCAAGCCATTGCTGAAATTACGGTACACGACAATGGCGAACCTTTGCTTGCCTTGCCCTTGTGTTCTCGTATTCAACTTATCCCCACTTATTTTAATCAACACATTAGCGGTGCGATTAACGCGCTGGTGCTGCGCCAAACAGTTGCCAAAAAATTGCAACATGCCGCCATTTTGTTGCCCGACACATTGGGCTTGGTGGTGTTTGACGGCTGGCGACCGCTGTGTGTTCAACAAGCTCTACGCGATGAAATCCGCCAACAAATTGTTGCCAAACACCCTAAAGCCGATGAGGTGTGGATTGAAGCGCGATTGGACGAATTTGTCGCCAACCCCAATCGCCACGATATGTGTCCACCGCATTTAACAGGCGGTTCGGTTGATGTCAGTTTGTTCCATCGTGCCACAGGCAAAGTGTTGGACATGGGCAGCGCATTTGACGAAGCAGGACATTTGTCCTACACCGCCGCATTGGAAAACGAAACCGATGCGCGATTGGATGCAGCGCGACAACATCGCCGTATCTTGGTGGGCGCAATGGTGCAGGCTGGTTTTACCAATATCCCAACCGAATGGTGGCATTTTGATTTTGGCAACCAAAATTGGGCATATTTTAGCGGTGCGGACAGGGCAATCTATGGCGCAGCGCATTGGCAGGACTAATTTACTTTTCTTTAACCCAACCAAAAGGAGTACCCAAAATGCCACTTATTTCTGCGGATAACCATTTGCTGTTGTGGACGTTTTTGATGTTAGCCGCCTCAGTCGCGATTTACATAGAACTAAATTGCCGTTGGGCGGCCAAAATCCCTGGCGCAGTGCTGGCATTGCTCATTGCCTTGGCAGCGTCCAATTTTGGGCTAATCCCCACCGATGCCCCTGCCTACGATGCCGTTTGGGGCTACATCGTGCCGCTTGCCATTCCGCTGCTGCTTTTTCAGTTGGACTTACACGCGCTGTTCAAAGAAAGCGGTCGCTTGTTGATTATTTTCCTGATTAGCTCGGTTGGCACGATGCTGGGCGCGTTAATTGGCTTTTTCATGCTCAAAGACCACATTCCCGAATTGAGTAAAATCACAGGCATGATTAGCGCGTCTTACACAGGCGGTGGCGTGAACTTTGCTGCGATGACGGCGCGATTAGAACCCAGTAAAGACATCACCGCCGCTACCATTGTGGCAGATAACTTGATGATGGCGTGTTACTTTTTTATTTTGATTGGCATTTCTGGTTCGTATGCCGTTCGCAAAATTTGGGGCAGCCCCTATCAAGACGAATTGGACAAAAATGGCACGAGCAATCAAAACATGGCGGCAGATTATTGGCAAACCAAGCCCATTTCATTGCAAAGCATCGCCCTGTCTTTGGGCGCGTCTATGGCGATTGTGGCGGTGGCGTTTACCGTGTCCAAATGGCTCAAAGGCATTTTGGGTGAAGGCAGCAATATGGCAACCAATATGCTGTTTAGCTTGGTTACAGACAAATATTTGCTGCTCACGTCTTTAACACTGCTGGTGATTGCGCTGTTCCGCAATGGTGTTCGCAAGTTAGACGGCAGCCAAGAGCTTGGCACATACGGTATTTATTTGTTTTTTGTGGTGATTGGTATTCCAGCGTCTATTCCATTGATTATTCAAAACGCGCCGTTGTTGTTTGTGTTCACGCTCACGGTGGCGATGGTTAATTTGTTGATTACCTTGATTTTTGGCAAGTTGCTCAAATTCAGCATAGAAGAGATTGTGCTGGCGTGTAATGCCAACGTAGGTGGCCCAACCACCGCTGCGGCATTGGCAATCGGCAAAGGCTGGCGCGACTTGATTGGCCCGATTTTGTTGATTGGCACGGTGGGTTATATTATTGGCAACTATATCGGTATGTTTATTTATGGCTTGATACAGTGATGACGGATTCGAGTGGCTTGGTGGATAATCCAGTCGCCCGAATGCGTTTGTAATTGTAGGTCGTAAAAAGTGCAGGCTGCTTTTCTTATCGCCGCGTTCAGATTTTTCAATCACATAAATCTGCCAATCCGCTTGACTTTTTCCGCTGGCTTACAGTATTTTACGGTTCATTAACAATTCGCAGTCGTAAAACCAGTTCATCCACCTCCAAAAGTAAAGGAACGCTTATGAGCAACGACCACACGCCTCACGGTTTGCAGCGCAATCTGAAAAACCGTCATTTGCAGCTTATCGCCATCGGCGGAGCCATCGGCACCGGCCTGTTTATGGGATCGGGGAAAACCATTCACTTGGCAGGCCCTTCCGTGCTGCTGACTTATGTCATCATCGGTACGTTTCTGTTTTTTATCATGCGTGCCATGGGCGAGCTGCTGCTTTCGAACTTGGAATATAAATCGTTTACCGATTTCACTTACGATTTGCTGGGTCCTGCCGCCGGTTTCTTTGTGGGCTGGACCTATTGGTTCTGCTGGGTCGTTATCGGCATGGCCGACATCATCGCCATTACGGGTTATACGCAGTTTTGGTGGCCGGATGTGCCGCTGTGGCTGCCCGGGCTTTTCTGTATCGTGGTGATGGCGGGCATGAACCTGCTTACGGTGAAACTGTTCGGCGAAATGGAATTTTGGTTCGCATTGATTAAAATCATTGCCATTTTGCTGCTGGTGGTGGTTGGCCTGTTCTTGGTGTTCACCGGCTTTATCGACCCGTCTTCCGGTGAAAAGGCTTCGTTTGCGCACTTGTGGAACAAAGGCGGCTTCTTCCCGAAAGGCATCGGCGGCTTCTTCTCCGCCTTCCAAATCGCCGTATTTGCCTTTGTCGGCATTGAATTGGTCGGCACGGCGGCTGCGGAAACCAAAGACCCGGAAACCAACCTGCCCAAAGCCATCAACCGCATCCCCGTCCGCGTTATCATATTTTATGTGCTGGCACTGGGCGTGATTATGACGGTAACGCCGTGGAGCGAAGTGAATCCGGCCAAAAGCCCGTTCGTGAACATGTTCACCCTTATCGGCATTCCGATTGCCGCAGGTTTGGTGAATTTGGTGGTGCTCACTTCCGCACTGTCCTCTGCCAACGGTGGCATGTTCTCCACCGGCCGCATGCTGTACGGCTTGTCCGCCGCCGATGTGGCGCCGAAAATGTTCTCCAAGCTGAACCGCAACGGCGTACCGGCCACCGGACTGCTGTATTCCTGCCTTTACTTGGTTGTGGGGATTTTCCTGCTCTACCAAAGCGGCGACATCATGAATATGTTCACCATCGTGACCACGGTTTCCAGCATCGGCTTCATTTTCGTGTGGATTATGATTTTGCTGGCCTATCTGAAATACCGCAAAACCCGTCCGCAACTGCATGAAAAATCAATCTACAAACTGCCCGGCGGCACAACCACCATTTGGCTGTGCATGGCATTCCTGGCGTTTGTACTGGTATTGTTCTCGCTGGATGCCGACACACGCCTCGGCCTGATGTACATGCCGCTGTGGTTCATTGTGTGCGGTATCCTGTATTGGCTGCTGTACCGCCGCAACCATCCGGCAAACCAAAAACAAGGTTGATGAAACTGCAGGCTGCTTTGAGTCACGTCAAAAGCAGCCTGCACCTTTTGGCCGATACGGCGGCAGCCTGTTTGCCGCATTGCCACACGCAAAAAAGCAGCCTGCACTTTGAATTTCCCAAGTGCAGGCTGCTTTTTGCATTGCCAATTCAATCCCAGCCTTGTGCCAACTCATTCGCCTCCGCCAGCCGCTCCTGCGTGCCCACGTCCAGCCACAAGCCGTCATACCATTGCCCGGAAACCTTGCCTTGCGACATGGCCGCGCGCAACAGCGGCGCCAATTTGGCAGGCGTATGCGCCGGCGTATCGGCAAACAGCTGCGGCATATAAATCCCCACGCCGCTGAACGTTCCCACTAATCCTTGCGCCTTATCCTGCGACACCGATTCCCCTTGCAGGGCAAAATCGCCTTCCGGATGATGCGGCGGATTCGGCACCAGCCACAAATGCGCCAGCTGCCCCTGCTGCTGCATTGTTCGGGCGATCTGCGGCACATCGCCAAAAGGAATCTGCGTCAGCACATCGCCGTTCACCACCAAAAACGGTTCGTCGCCCAAAAGCGGCAACGCCGTGGCAATACCGCCTGCCGTTTCCAAGCCGCCCGCCGTTTCGGCCGAATAGGCAATACGCACACCGTATGTGCCGCCGTCGCCCAAGGTCTCTTCAATTTGCCGCCCCAGCCAAGCATGGTTAATCACAATCTCTTCAAATCCGGCCGCACGCAAACGGCGCAAATGCCAGCCAATCAACGGCTCTTTACCCACGCGCAACAACGGTTTGGGCGTGTGGTCGGTCAGCGGACGCATTCTTTCGCCTCGTCCAGCGGCTAAAATCATGGCTTTCATAGCGTTTCCCGTCAGCCCTGCCACGCGGCGCGCAGCAAGACGAATGCTGCAACCAGCAGCAGGATTTTGGCCACCAGCGATACAGTTTCGTGCACAACTTGGCGGTGGCGGCGGCTGAAAAAGCGGCACACCGTCCAACCCAGCAGGCACAACACCAGCACGGTGACGGCATAACGTGTAAGTATATTCATAAACAGACAGCAAACAAAGGTGCAGGCTGCTTTTGAATCGGCTCAAAAGCAGCCTGCACTTCATGCCGGACGGATTAACGGTTCAATCGGGCAGTGGCCGCGCGGTCTAATTTGCACGAATCCAAAATAATGCTTTGTTGTGCGCCCGCGCCCTGTCCCACCGACAATTTGCCGCCGTCCACTTGGGTCACATTTTCCGCGGTGGCCGGCATGGTTGTCCACACGGTGGTGCGGTTGTTGTCTTGGCTGATGAAGCGGTTCATGGGCACAAAGCCGTCGCGCCACATGCCCGGCGTAATCTGGCGGCCGATTTTCAGTTGCGCCACCACGATATCGTTGCCTTTAAAGCCATACATGGCGGTGACTTTCTGCGGTGTCAGTTTGCCGTTGATTTCCACTTGGCAGGTGTATGCCACCTCTTTTTTACCGTCGATTTCGCTGCCGTTATTGGCGGCCGGCGTGCCGGCAGGCGCAGCCGTTGCGGCAAACGAACAGGCGGCCAGGACTGCGGCCAGCAAAGTACGGGTTTGAATCGATTTCATAAACAACTCCTTAAAAAACGGCCGTGATGCCGTGTTGGAAAAATGAAAAATTAAACGCAATCGGCGGCGGCTTGTCAAATCCGCAGCCTTGCTTTTACGCATGATTAACCTGATTTTGCGCAACCGCGCCGCGCCTGCACGCCGATTTTACACAGCGCGCCGGAAGCTGATGGCGCGGATAACGTGTTGCCGCGACACTTCTTCGTCGCCCGCCAAATCCGCCAGCGTGCGTGCCACGCGCAAAATGCGGTGGAAGCTGCGCGCCGACAAAGACAATTTTTCCAGCATGGCGCCCAAGGCTTCGCGTGCTTCCGTGCCGATGCGGGCTTCGTTGTCCAGCTCGATGGTGGACAGATGCGCGTTGGTTTTGCCCTGCCGCGCATATTGTCGTTCGCGTGCCGCCAAAACGCGCTGCAACACGCTGCTGCTGTCTTCGCCAGCCTGCGCATTGACCAAATCGGCGGCAGAGAGGGCGGGCACTTCAATCGTCAAATCAATACGGTCGAGCAGCGGGCCGGAAATGCGGTCGCGGTAACGTCTGATGCTGTCGGGCGTGCAGCGGCAGGGTTTGGACGGATGACCCAAATAGCCGCACGGACACGGGTTCATGGCGGCGACCAGTTGGAATTGTGCCGGATAAGTGGCTTGGCGGGTGGCGCGCGAAATGTGGATTTCTCCCGTTTCCAGCGGCTCACGCAGCATTTCCAGCACGCGGCGGTCGAATTCGGGCAACTCGTCCAAAAACAATACGCCGTGGTGCGCCAATGAGATTTCGCCGGGTTTCGGGTCGGAACCGCCGCCCACCAGTGCCGCCGCGCTGGCGGAATGGTGCGGATTTCGGAACGGGCGGCGCGTATCGAGGTGCAGGCTGCTTTGTTGGCCGGGCAACAGGGAGCGCAGCGTCCACACGCTCATCAGTTCGTCATCGGTCAGCGGCGGCAAAATGGACGGCAGCCGTTGCGCCAGCATGGATTTGCCTGTGCCGGGCGGCCCCATCATTAGCAGGCTGTGCCCGCCCGCCGCGGCAATTTCCAAAGCCAAACGCGCGGTCTGCTGCCCTTTCACGTCGCGCAAATCGGGCAATAGCGCGCTATCGGCGGCGGGCAATGCGGTGCGTCGGTAATCCGGCAGGGTTTGCGCGCCGTTCAAATGCGCCGCCACTTCGGCCAGGCAGCCTGCACCGTAGGCTTTGATTTTGGGCATGACGGCGGTTTGCCGGGCGTTTTCCGCAGGCAGGATAAAGGCGCGGCCGGACTGCTGCCCCTGCCACGCCATCGCCAATGCGCCGCGCACCGGACGCAATGCGCCCGACAATGCCAATTCGCCGGCCAATTCGTATTGCGCCAAATGGTCGCAGGCAATTTGCCCGCTGGCCGCCAAAATCCCGATGGCAATCGGCAAATCGAAACGTCCGGACTCTTTCGGCAAATCGGCCGGCGCCAGATTGACCGTGATTTTCTGCATGGGAAATTCAAAGCCGCTCTGCAAAATGGCGGCGCGCACACGGTCGCGGCTTTCCTTCACTTCGGTATCGGGCAGGCCGACCAGGTTGCATTGCGGCAGCCCGTTGGCCAGGTGCACTTCCACCTCCACCAACGGTGCGTTCATGCCGCACAAAGCACGGCTGTTCACCACCGCAAAACTCATCGCCCGTCCTTATTTTTTCACGGTTTTTTTGCCTGTTTCCGCTTTGGGTGCAGGCTGCATTTGCGCTTCCAGAGCCGCCAGTCGCGCTTCCAGCTCGCTCAATTTCGTGCGCGTTTTAATCAGAATCTGCTGCTGGATGTCGAACTCTTCGCGCGTTACCACGTCCATTTTGTTCAATGCGCCGGTCAGCATGGCTTTGGCGTTTTTCTCCATATCTTTGGCGGGGCTGTTCGCCAGCGTTTCGCTGACTTTTTGGCTGAAATCTTCAAACAACTGTTTGGCAATCATGATACGGCTCCTGTTTCGGTAAACAATGAAAATCTTTCAAACGAAAGCGATTTTAAACCAGTTCGGCGGCTTTGCAAAACGCGGCTCGGCAAGGTGCAGGCTGCTTTTTGCGTCAGTTTTATTCTTCTTCGGGCACGGGGCGGATGGTGACGCGTTCGATTTTGTGCCCCGCTTTTTCCGTCACCTCAAACTGCCAGCCGTGGAATTCGATGCTATCGCCCACTTCAGGCAAATCGCCCAACTGCTCCATAATCAGGCCGGCCACCGTGTGGAAGGCGGCATCTTCGGCTTGCAGCGGCAATCCGAGTTGCGGCGCGAGTTCCACATATTCCAGCGTGCCGTCCACCGTCAGGCTGGCATCGGGATTGGACTGCACGGCCGGTTCGTCTTGGCGCTCGAACTCTTCGGGGAATTCGCCGGCAATGGTTTCCAGCAAATCTTTCATGGTCACCATGCCTAAAATCGCGCCGAATTCGTCCACCACTAAAGCGTAATCCGCGCTGTGTTTGCGGAACAATTCGATTGCCATCAGTGCGGTGGCGCTTTCGGGCAGCATGAGCGGCTGTTTCAAAGCAGCCTGCACATTCCAATCGCCCGTTTCCAGCACGTTGGTCAGCAAATCTTTTTTGTTGATATAGCCCAAAGGTTCGTCCACGCCGGCCTTGCCCACCACCAGCAGGCGGGAATACGGGCATTGGATGAGTTTGGCCTTTTGCTCTTCCTTGCTTTGCGAAATGTCCAGCCGCTCGATGTCGCTGCGCGGAATCATCACGCCGAAAATGGGGCGTTCGGCCAGCGTCAGCACGCTGCGTATCATGGATTTTTCGTTTTCTTCAAAATGCGTGTTGTCGGCCGATGCGCCGCCGTCGCCCGCCAGCAGGCTTTCGCGTATGCCCATCATGCCCAACACGTTTTCGGCAGTGCGCTGCCGCCACGAGCTGCTGATGTAGTCGTTTTTCTTGGTATTTTTCTGCGAAACCTGGTTAAACACCTCAATCAAAATGGAGAATCCGATGGCGGCGTATAAATAGCCTTTCGGGATATGGAAATGGAAGGCTTCGGCAATCAGGCTGAAACCAATCATCAGCAAAAAGCCCAAGCACAGCATCACGACGGTCGGGTGTTTATCGACAAATTCGGTGAGCGGCTTGCTGGCCATAATCATCAGCACCATGGCCAGTGCCACGGCCGCCATCGCCACCACAATATGCTCCACCATCGCCACGGCGGTAATCACGCTGTCGATGGAAAACACGGCGTCCAACACCAGAATCTGTGCGACAACAGTCCAAAAGGCGGCGTGTTTTTTATGCTGGTCGGCCACTTGGAAATGGTTGGCACCTTCCAGCCGTTCGTGCAACTCGGTGGTGGCTTTGTAGAGCAGGAAAATGCCGCCGCCGAACATAATCAAATCTTTGCCCGAAACGTGCTGCTGCCCGATTTGGAACAGCGGCTCGGTCAGTGAGATGATTTTCGCCATAAAGGCCAGCATGACGAAGCGAATCAGCACGGCCAGCGACAAACCGGTGATTCGGGCGCGGTCGCGCAGGGCAGGTTTGACTTTGTTTGCCAGAATCGCCACAAAAACCAGGTTGTCGATGCCCAGTACGACTTCCAAAATCAGCAAGGTAACCAGGCCAACCCAGGTTTGCGGCTCGGCAAGCCAACTAATGTCCATAATGTTTTATTTCTCCGTATACGGGAAAAGCAGCCTTCTCTCCCAAACGAAAGTGCAGGCTGCTTTGAAAACGTTCAGCGTTGGTGGGCGGTGTTGTATTTCTTCTCCAAGCGGGCGAATATCCAACTTAACCCCATCGACAAAATCAGATAAATCAGCGCGACCGTATAAAGCGGCGCTTCGTAAATCGAGTAACGCCCCGAAATCGTGCTTTGCACATACGCCAGTTCCGCCACAGCGATGGCCGAAAGTAAAGAACTATCTTTCATCAGCGTGATAAATTCGTTGGCCAGCGGCGGCAGCATTCGGCGCAATGCCTGCGGCAGAATCACATAGCGCATGGCTTGGGCATACGTCAGCCCCAAAGAGCGGGCGGCTTCCATTTGGCCGCGGTCAATCGACTGGATGCCGGCGCGGAAGATTTCGGTGATGTACGCGCCTGCGTTCACGGTCAATGCCAAGACACCTGCCACCAACGGCCCGTAATTGCGGCGGACTTCGGCGGCCGCATCGCCGCTCAGAATCCAGCCGTCCGCCGGATTCACCAGCGCGACCGACCACACGAAATGCCAGATAAAAATCTGAACAAACAACGGTGTGCCGCGGAACAGGGTGACATAAATCAGCGACAGGGTGCGCAACAACCATGCGATACCGCGCAGAAAAACGCCACCCTTCTCAAAACGGATAATCCGCGCCAACGCGCCGAACAAGCCCAACACACTGCCCCCCAGCACGGCAACGGTGGTCAGCTTTAAAGTCATCAATGCGCCGGTCAAAAACATTTGGCGGTATTCCCAAATGATTTGCATTTGTCGGCTTTCCAGTATCCAGTCCATAAAATCAGTCCAATATTTTCAGGCCGCGTGCAGGCTGCTTTCGGCGCTGCTTTTTGCACGGCACACAACAAAACCGCGTATTTTACAATAAAATTCCGTTTCTTGTATGCAAAACGTATGAAGCCGGCCGCAAACTGGTTACAATGGCGCACTTTACAGACTTTCCGCACGTTCATGATGAAGATTTGGTTCGGGCAAAACGCGCCCCATCTGCCGCAGGGCAGCGCATTAACCATCGGCAATTTCGACGGCGTCCACACGGGGCACCGCCATATCCTGCAACGCCTGCATGTTCAGGCGCAGGAGCGCAACCTCCACGCCATCGCCATGATTTTCGAGCCGCAGCCTGCGGAATTTTTCAGCCGCGCCGCAAAGCAGCCTGCACCCAGCCGCATCACGCCCCTGCGCGACAAACTGCACCTTTTGGCGCAGACCGGCTGCCTGCACGGCGTTTGGGTGCAGCGTTTCAACGCGCATTGCGCCCAAACCGAAGCCGAAGACTTCATCCGCAACACCTTGCGCGAACGGCTGAACACGCGCTATCTGCTGGTGGGCGACGATTTCCGCTTCGGCAAAGCGCGCGGCGGCGATTTCGCCCTGCTTTCGGCGCAGGCCGATTTCGTTACCGAGCGCACGCCCAGCATTTTGGTGGCCGGCGAACGCGCCAGCAGCACCGCCGTGCGCCAAGCATTGGCCGAAGGCAGCCTGCACCGCGCCGAACAAATTTTGGGACACGGTTACAGCTTAAGCGGCCGTGTCAAACACGGCGCGAAAATCGGGCGCACATTGGGTTGCCCCACTGCAAATATTCATTTACCATCACACACATACGCATTGCAAGGCGTATTTGTCGTCAGCGTGCGCGGCGCATTTGGCGAATGCGCTGGCGTGGCATCGTTCGGGCGCAACCCCACCGTGTCCGACACCCCCGCCGCCAAGTTGGAAGTGCACCTGCTGGACTTTCACGGCGACTTATACGGCCAGCGCCTGCACATCCGCTTTCTGCACAAACTGCGCGACGAAGTCAAATTTGCCGACTTGGGCAGCCTGCAAACGCAAATCGCCGCCGACATACTGGCCGCACGGCAATGGCATGCCGCCCGCGCCCAATCGCAGCAGCAGTAAGCCCACCAGCCACCGCGAAGGAGTGGATTATGGACGGTTCCGCACTCATTATCCTGTTTACCTGCATACTGATTCTGGTCATTGCCATCCCCACCCTCCATTCCCTGCGCAGCCGCGAGCGCGAACTGGGCTATCCGAAAGAGCACGAAACGCTGGAAGATGTCCGCTTCCTGGTCGGCCTAAACGAAGAAATACTGGCGCAAAGCTGTTACCGCCGCGTTACCGGAGGCAGCCTGCGCGACGCCAAAAAATACATCGAAGCCCTGAAGAAAAACACATGATCCGCCGCATTACCGTTTTATTCCCCGCTGCCGCGCTGGCAGCCTGCACCTTGCCCGCCGCCACTGTCGGCCCCGTATCGCAACTGCAATGGTTTGCCTATACCGACGTGCAAGGCCAACGCATCCTCGCCGCCCCGAAAACCGCCGGCGAAGCACGCACGAAGGCATGGCAAGGCTGGCTGCAACAACACCGCGGCGCGTGGCGGCAAGACCGGCAGCCCGTCACCGGCCCGACACAATGGTGCGCCACATGGCTGGAAGCACAGCGCAAACAAGAAATCTGCCGGCGCGGCGGCACGCTGGTGCATTTCCAATACGGCGTGTTGCGCGATGAAGCCGCCATTCAAGCCGCACAGAAGATTTGGCTGGGCTATTAAAAAGCAGCCTGCACTTTCATTTTCCAAGGAAACCCCATGAATATCCGTATCGGACAAGGCTACGACGTCCACCGGCTCGTTGAAGGCCGCCCCCTGATTTTGGGCGGCGTTACCATTCCCCACAGCAAAGGCCTGCTCGGCCACTCCGATGCCGACGCACTGCTACACGCCATCACCGATGCCCTCTTGGGTGCCGCCGCTTTAGGCGACATCGGCAAACTCTTCCCCGACACCGCCGCCGAACACAAAGACGCCGACAGCCGACACCTGCTGCGCGAAGCCTACCAAGCCGTACAACGTGCAGGCTGGCGCGTGGTGAACGTGGACAGCACCGTCATCGCCCAACAGCCCAAGCTCCGCCCGCACATCGACGCCATGCGCGCCAACATCGCCGCCGACTTGGGGCTGCCGTTGGAATGCGTCAATATCAAAGGTAAAACCAACGAAAAGCTCGGCTATCTGGGGCGCGAAGAAGCGGTTGAAGCGCAGGCCGTCGTGCTTCTGGCGGCTGTTTGAGTGCAGGCTGCCTGCAATGTGCGACACCCCATCACACGGCATCCTGTTTTGCCGCTGCGCCGTCCCCGCAGACGATCCACGCCCCCAATGGACTCTGCGCCGCTATCACGGCCACGACTGGGCGGACTTGGAAATCGGCCGCTGCCTGCAACTGCATTATCCCGCCCAAACGCAGGATTTTGCCAATCAGCTCATTGCCGCGCTCAACAATGCGCCGCAGTTTGATTTCAACTACATGCCTGCTGAAGGCGACGTACTGAACGTTAAGCCCGGTGCAGGCAGCCTGCACAATATAATCGAACTGGAATTCACCGCAGGACAGTGGCGGCAACAGAACCAAGACAGCAGCCATTTGAACCGCAAACTCACCATCGGCAGCGGCGTGATAAAACAGCTATAAGCAGCCTGCACAGCAACCCTATGAACTACGACACCCTGCACCAAAACTTTATTTTGCTCGCCCCCGTCACGCTGAACCAATATTTGGCAGACGGCACGTTTTGGCAGACATTCACCGACTGCCTGACCCCGCTCGTGTCCCCCATAAAAGGCGCGCCGCACGTCAAAGCCGCGCAATACGACGGGCGCAAAGCCGTGAAACTGGGGCGGCTGTCTTGGCGCGCGGACGTGCTGCAAAAACTGACGGACAACTACCGCAACAGCAGCCATCCCGACACGTTCTTCTTTGAATTTCTGTCCGCCTATTTTCCAAACCTTTCCGCCTGCGTCAAACAAAACGAAACACCAAAATTAACGCTGGCACTCGAACAGCCGTACAACCGACCTTACAGCAGCCTGCTGCTCAGCCTGCTGCTCAGCCTGCGCCAAGATTATTTTGACGATTTGGGCGCGGCTTTCGCTTCAGATACCGTGACCCGGCTTTCGCAGCATATCGGCGCGACTTTGCGCCTGCACAAGCAGCGGCCATATGCTTATCCTACCACTTCGTCCCACGGCGCTTGGACGGACAGCATCCAAGACCTGCGCGCACACACGGCGGCAGAATGGGACGGCAGGAAATGGCATATTGCGGAAGCATTTGCCGACTGGGCGGCATTTTGACATTCAGGCAGCCTGCACCATGAAAAAACAGAAACTGAACCATTTTCTGAAACACGGCAGCCTGAAAACCGCCTGCATCGGCATGAGCCGCAAAGCCTTTAAGAAACAAAATCTGAAGTGCGGTAAAAAACATTTTTTCAACGACTGCGATCCGTCCGCCGGATTTTCCTATTTTCTGGGTGGTTTTGAAATCGGCTTTTACCAAAATAAAATCGCCTACCTTGCCGCCGATTTGCACCGCGCCAAATACTTTGTCGGCAAAACGCGCATCCGCCCCGATTCGCCGTTGCCGCATTTCCTATGTGCCCTGTCTGCCGCCGGCATCGCATGGCGGTTGCAGGCACACCGCTTTGAGCCGCAATGCTGCGAAATTCTGACTGAAGGCGGGATATTGGCGGTATACGAATTTGCAGCGGATAGCGGATATTTTAGCAAACTGGTTGCCGTGCGGCAGCCGTTTTAAAGCAGCCTGCACCACAGGCAGAAGCCGTGCGGCGGGACGGCGTGGTGCGCGGCAAGACGCGCGTAAACTATAACTCACTGATTATTATTGATTAACTAACATGCAAGCTGCTTTTCGGGCACGCCAAAAGCAGCCTGCACCCCACTTTGGAAGGAAAAACACCATGACTCAAGACGATTTGAAACGGCTGGCCGCCGAAAAAGCGGTCGAATTCGTGCCCGAAGGCGAATACATCGGCATCGGCACCGGCAGCACGATTAACTTTTTTATTGAAGCGCTGGGCAAAAGCGGTAAGAAAATCAAAGGCGCGGTGACCACGTCCGATAAAAGCCGCGAGCTGATGGCGAAATACGAAATCCCCGAAATCCATGCCAACGAAGTTTCGCGGCTGGGCATTTACATCGACGGTGCGGACGAAATCAACCACACGCTGCAAATGATTAAAGGCGGCGGCGCCGCGCTGCTGCCCGAAAAAATCGTCGCCAAACTGGCCGAACGCTTCATCTGCATTGCCGATGAAAGCAAATATGTTTCGCGGCTGGGCAAATTTCCGCTGCCGATTGAAGTCGTGCCGATGGCGCGTTCGATGGTGGCGCGGCAGATTGTGCAGCTGGGCGGCCAACCCGAACTGCGCATCGGCTGCAAAACGCTGCACGGCAACGAAATTTTGGATGTGCAGGGCTTGGATTTGAGCCAGCCTTTGAGCATGGAGCGCGAATTGAACAAAATCACGGGCTTGGTGGAAAACGGCCTGTTTGCCGAACGTGCGGCGGATTTGCTGATTTTGGCGCGCGAATCGGGCATTGAGCTGATTCAGCCGCATGTGTAAAGGAACGCAGTAATGAAAAAAACGATGACGTTAACCGCCGCCCTGCTTTCGGGCTTTATCCTGCTCTCCTCCGCCTGCGCCAAATCGGTCGAAGTGGAAAATCCAGAGCAGGCAGATAATGCCCGCATTTATCACGCCACCGTGAAAAGCGTGCACGACGGCGACACCATCCGCGTGACCGACAGCAACGGCCGCGAAATCCGCATCCGCATGGCGTATATCGACGCGCCCGAACTGAATCAGGCGCACGGCCAAAGCAGCCGCGACGCACTGCGCACCGTGTTGCAACGCCAAAACGTGCAGATTGAAATTTTCGACACCGACCAATACGGCCGCCAAGTGGCGCGCGTGCTGCTGAACGGGCGCGATGTGAATTTGCAGCAAATCCAGCAGGGCAATGCGTGGCACTACCGCAGCATTGCCCGCCGCAACCAAAACCCCGCCGATTATGCGCAATACGAACGCAGCGAAGCCGCCGCCAAGCAGGAACGTGCCGGCCTGTGGCGCGACCGCAGCCCCGTGGCACCTTGGACGTACCGCCAGCAACAACGGCGGAACGAACAGTAACGCCTGAAAAAGCAGCCTGCACTTCGAAAAACAGAAGGTGCAGGCTGCTTTTCGCTGCCGGCTGCGCCCTGTCCCATTTAAAGCAGTCTTTGCTATAATGGCATATTTTTCAACCGCCCACCGCCATCGAGGCCGCAACATGCCCATCACCCTATACAACACCCTCACACGCCAAAAAGAAGAATTTGTCCCGCTCAATCCCGAAAACGTCCGCATGTACGTCTGCGGCATGACCGTCTATGACTACTGCCACCTCGGCCACGCGCGCGTGCTGGTCGTGTTCGACATGATTGCCCGCTGGCTGCGGCAGCACGGCTATCCGCTCACCTATGTGCGCAACATCACCGACATCGACGACAAAATCATCGCCCGCGCCAACGAAAACGGCGAAACCATCGGCGAACTCACCGCGCGCTTCATCGCCGCCATGAACGAAGACAGCGACGCGCTCGGCGTGCTGCGCCCCGACATCGAGCCAAAAGCCACCGAACACATCGGCCAAATGATTGCCATGATTGAAGATTTGATTGCCAACGGTAAAGCCTATCCCGCGCCCAACGGCGACGTGTATTACGCCGTGCGCGAATTCGCCGCCTACGGACAACTTTCCGGCAAATCACTGGACGACCTGCGCGCCGGCGAGCGCGTGGACGTGGACACCAACAAGCGCGACCCTTTGGACTTCGTGTTGTGGAAAGCCGCCAAACCAGGCGAACCTTCGTGGGAAAGCCCGTGGGGCAACGGTCGTCCCGGCTGGCACATCGAATGTTCGGCCATGGGCGGCGAACTGTTCGGGCAAACGTTTGACATTCACGGCGGCGGCGCGGATTTGCAGTTCCCGCACCATGAAAACGAAATCGCCCAAAGCTGCGGCGCGCACGGCGGACTGTGCGGCCACAATGCGCCCCATGCCGCCGGCAAACGCATCAACAGCCATGTGAAATACTGGCTGCACAACGGTTTCATCCGCGTGGACAACGAAAAAATGTCCAAATCGCTGGGCAATTTCTTCACCATCCGCGACGTGCTGAAAAAATACGCGCCCGAAGTCGTGCGCTTCTTCATCTTGCGCGCGCATTACCGCAGCCCGCTCAATTATTCGGACGCGCATTTGGACGATGCCAAAAACTCGCTCACGCGGCTTTACAACACGCTGGGCAACGTGCAGGCTGCCGAGTTCGCCGTGCGCGAAGACGCGAACGACTACACGCGCCGCTTCTTCGCCGCAATGGACGACGATTTCAACACCGCCGAAGCCATGTCCGTGCTGTTCGAGCTGGCGAACGAAGCCAACAAAACGGGCAGCGCGGAACTTGCAGGCTGCCTGAAAGCCTTGGGCGGCACTTTGGGGCTGCTGCAAGACGACCCGCAGCACTTCCTGCAAAGCGGCGGCGAAGAAGGCGGCTTGTCGGCGGACGAAATCGAAGCGCTCATCGCCCAACGCAAAACGGCGCGCGAAACCAAAAACTGGGCGGAAAGCGACCGCATCCGCGACCTTTTGGCGGAACACAAAATCCTGCTGAAAGACGGCGCAGACGGCACGACTTGGACGCGCGGATAAGTGCAGGCTGCTTTTTGCGCCTTCCAAAAGCAGCCTGCACCTGAAAACACTCTGAAAAGGACACCACCATGCAAGAAAACATCCCCCAACACGAACTGCAAATGTCGGTGCTGATGACGCCCGACATGGCCAATTTCAGCGGCAACGTCCACGGCGGCGACTTGCTCAAACTGCTCGACCAAGTGGCCTATGCCTGCGCCAGCCGCTATTCGGGCTTCTACTGCGTTACCCTGTCGGTGGACAAAGTTACCTTCAAAGAGCCGATTTATGTGGGCGAACTGGTAACCTTCCTCGCCAGCGTGAACATGGTCGGCCGCACCTCGATGGAAGTAGGCATCCGCGTGGAAGCGCAAAACATCCGCGACCGCACCACGCGCCACACCAATTCCTGCTACTTCACCATGGTGGCGATGGACAACGGCAAACCCGTGCCCGTGCCCGAACTGGTGCTGGCCACCGAACAACAACGCTGCCGCCACACCGCCGCGCAACACCGCAAGCAACTGCGTTTGCAAGAAGCACAGGCGCACGACAACCTGCCGTGTAACGCAGCCTAACCCTATCCTTACCATGAAAAAGCAGCCTGCACTTTCATTTTCAAAGTGCAGGCTGCTTTTCCACGTTTGCCGTGCCAATCGGTTGGGTTTATTTCATGGCCGCGCTGATGGTGCGCACGTTGTAACGGAACAGGTCGGCATAGGTGGCTGCCGGTGCACCGCGCGATAAGGCATCCGAATACAGCTGGCCGCCTACGCGCGCGCCGGTTTCTTGCGCAATGCGCTGCACCATGCGGCCGTCTTTAATGTTCTCGGTGAACACGGCCTTGATGTTTTGCTGCTTGATTTGACGGATGATTTCCGCCACGGTTTGCGCCGAAGGCTGTGCTTCCGTGCTCACGCCTTGCGGTGCGAGGAAGGTGATGTTGTAGCGTTTGGCCATGTAACCGAATGCGTGATGTCCCGTCAGCACTTTGCGGCGGGCAACGGGAATGGCGCCGAATTGCTGACGGGCGTATGCGTCCAGTTGCACCAGTTGTTGTGAATATTGGCGGAAGCGGGTTTGGTAATAACGCGCGCCGGCAGGGTCGGCCTTGATGAGGGCTTGGGCGATATTGGAGGCATATTTCTGCATCAAAATCGGGTCGTGCCACACGTGCGGGTCGAATTCGCCGTGGTCGTGGTCATGATGGTGGTCGTGTTCGTCGTGGTCATGGTCATGATCGTGGTCATGATGATGGTGGTGTCCGCTGGCTTTGAGCGGCGTGATGCCTGCACTGGCTTCGACAAACGGCACTTTGCTTTGCTGCACGGCGCGCACGACATCGGCTTTTTCCAAGCCCAAACCGTTGAGCAAAATCAGTTTGGCGGCGGAGATTTTGCGTAAATCCGCGCTGTTTAATTGATAAGCGTGGGCATCGGCATCCGGTCCGACCAGGGTGCTGACATGCACGCGCTCGCCGCCGATTTGCTTGGCCACATCGCCCAAAATACTGAAACTGCTGACCACTTCCAAAGGCTCTGCGTGCAGGCTGCCTGCCAGCAACAGGGAAGCGGCAAGAAACGTCAAACGGGATTTCATGGGATTTTCCTTTGTTTGTTCGGGTTGTTTGAGTGAATAAGGTTGGGTTAGGGAGCGGATTATAGCGCAAATATGTTATATTGTAATGCATGCGCGCCAAGTAAAAACTGTTTTGCCCCGCAGGAAAACCCGGCAAATCGGTTTGATGGTATGATTCCGTCTTCAAAATATTTTTTAAGAACAGGAGCTTTGATATGAATAAAACAGTATTGGCATTGGTTTTAGCGGCGTGCGCGGCAACGGCGGGTGCTGCCGATTATAAAATTGACTCGGCACACACGAATGCGCGTTTTGCCATCGACCATTTCAACACATCGACCAACGTGGGCGGTTTTTACGGTATTGAGGGCGGCTTGCAGTTTGATGCGGCCAAGCGCACGGGCAGCATTGATGTGCGCGTGCCGATGAAAAACCTGCAAACCGGTTCGGATGCGTTCACGCACCACTTGAAATCTGCCGATTTGTTCAACGCGGAAAAATTCCCCGAAATACGCTTTGTATCAAGCAAATTTCATTTTTCGGGCAACCGCGTTACGGCGGTGGACGGCCAACTGACGCTGCTGGGACAAACCCATCCCGTGCGTTTCACGGCGCAAAAATTCAACTGCTATGAAAGCCCGATGTTGAAAACACAGGTGTGCGGCGGTGATTTCACGGCCACCATCGACCGAACCAAATGGGGCATGAATTATTTGGTGGATGCGGGCATGACAAAAAATGTAACATTAACGCTGCAAGTGGAAGCGGCCAAGCAATAAGCTCGTTTGTTTGACCATGAAAAAGCAGCCTGCACTTTGAGGGAATGGAAAGTGCAGGCTGCTTTGATTATTAAAGTTGAGCTTTAAGGTTTGGTGGCGACAAAGGCATTGATATTGTTCTGTTTCAGCCGTTGCAAAATGGTCTGCGCCTGCTGATAGTTCAAACTTTCAACGCGGACTTGATAAATATCGCCCTGAGCCGTTCTGGTTTTGTATGACTGCGCTTTGATGCCCAACAGCGCCACTTCGGCCACTTGTTGTTCCGCCCATTGCTGGTTTTGGAACGCGCCCAGTTGCACATAGCAGCGGTGGCGGTTGGCCGTAGCTGTCGGTGCGGTAGCAGGTGCTGGTGCGGAAGCAGCGGCGGGTGTATTGGTTGGTGGGGCTGCGGGTGCGGAAGCGGGTGCTGCGTGGGCAGAGACACTCCATTGGAGCAACACAAAAACGGCAGAAGCGCAGAGGGGTTTGGTCATCATTGTCAATATCCTTGTTATAAGCCGAAACCTTTGTATTTATGAAGCTCTGTCGAAGCGCAGATGCGCGGTCGGTAAAGGTTTCGAATCGGCAGATGAGTATTTCAAAATACGCAAAAACTGCATATTTACTCTAATGTAGCAAGAATAGAACTCAAACTCGAAAAATCACAAAATTTTACAATTTGTTTGATATTAATCAAATAAATCGTCCTGCGTTTGCGGCGGCAGTACCTGCATATCCGCTTGCCCTTCTGCAAATTCCACGCGCACTTTTTGTCCCAGGCGCAAACGTTCCGCCTGCCGCACCACATGGCCGCGCGCATCGCGGACCAGTGCATAACCGCGCCGTAAGACAGAGTAGGGTGATGTGGCGTCCATGAGTTGTCGGTATTGCATAACCCGTTGTATTTTATCTTGTAAATTTTGTTTTATGGCAGCGGATAAAGCAGCCTGCACTTGCGATAAGCGTTGTTTTTGTTGCGCAATATCGGGGCAGTTGGCCGCCAGGTTGTACGCCAGTTGCTGTAATCGGTGTTGCTGCCGTTCGCACCGTTGGCGGCCGTATTGCTGCATGGATTGTGCCAAATATTGTAATGTTTTGTTTTGTTCTGCCAATTTTTGTCGCGGATGCTGAATTCGCTGTGCCAGCCAGTCGGTTTTCTGCGCGGCATTGCGGTAATGCTGCCAGGCGTGTTGTTGTAAAACCTGCCCGATGTGCTGCAAACGGCGCAGATGCTCCGCATTGTTCGGGCTAACCAGTTCGGCGGCCGCCGTGGGCGTGGGCGCGCGGACGTCGGCAACGAAATCGCATAAGGTGAAATCGGTTTCGTGCCCCACGCCGCTGACCACCGGCAAGGTGCAGGCTGCCACGGCATAGACGACTGCTTCTTCGTTAAACGCCCATAAATCCTCAATGCTGCCGCCGCCGCGACACACGATAAGCACATCGACTTCCTGCCGCTGCTGCGCGGTTTGAATGGCTTGGGCAATGTGTTGTTCGCTGCCTGCGCCTTGAACGGGGGTGGGGTACACAATTACGGGGATGTGCGGCGCGCGGCGTTTGAGCGTGCTGACGACATCGCGCAATGCGGCGGCGGCCAAACTGGTCACAATGCCGATGGCGCGCGGTTGTGCAGGCAGCCTGCGTTTGCGTTCTTCATCGAAAAAGCCTTGTTCCTGCAAACGCGCTTTCAGGCGTTCGTAACGCTCGAACAGCCGTCCCAAGCCCATTTGGCGCACTTCGTTCACGGTGATTTGGAATTCGCCGCGCGCGCCGTAAATGCCGATTTTCCCCAGCACTTCGACATGGTCGCCTTCTTTGAGCGGCTGTGTCAGGCGTGCGGCGGCAAATTTGAACAGGGCGCAGCGCACTTGGGCTTGGTCGTCTTTGAGCGCGAAATAATAGTGCCCGCTGGCGGCGCGGGTCAAATTAGAAATTTCGCCGCTGACCCAATAGCCAGCCAATTCGGTTTGCAGCAAATCGTCGGCGGCGGCATTGAGTTCGGACACGGTGAGGGTGAGTGCGGAGTGGAATAAGTCGGACATTGCGGTATGGCTGGCGGGGTAAAAAGATGAATGATACCGCGTTGGCGCGCGGCGGTTCGGGTTTATAGTGGATTAAAATTGCAATGATACGGCGTTGGCTCGCCTTGACGTACTATTTGTACGCCTTGCGGCTCGCCACCTTGTCTCATTTTTATTTTAATCCACTATATTTGGGCGGCGGTATTTTAATTGCGTTTAATCACAAAATAATGGCATTTAAAAACCGCATATTACGGATTAACGGCATAAATTAACAAAAATATTTGCTATTATGCCGCCCTTGTATCAACAAAAGAATACCTTTAATGATGGTGGAAATAATCGATGATGGACAGGCAAACTGTTTTAACGGCCGGTGTTGTGGCGCTGATGACCGGTGTGGGCGTGATTTTTGCGGCCGTGAGCGCGCGGCTATATAAAGAACCGGTGGAGCCGGTGATGTGTACGCCGGCAACTGTTGTGCAAGAGCAGCCTGCACCGGCAAGACAGCAGGGCGGCATGCCGCAGGATGTGCAAGAACTGAATTTGTCGGATGTGCAGAAAACCAAAATCCGCGTGATTGTGCAGCGTTTCCGCCCGCAGGTGACCTCTGCGCGGGAAAAACAGCGTTCGCAATATGAACAGCGCGTTGAAAAAATTCTGCGCAAACCGACCTTCGACGAAGAAGAGGCGCGTTCGACTATTGCGAAATACCGGCAGGAAAATGCGGGGAAAAAACAGGAATACGCAGAACACGAATTGCAGTTGATGCGCCAAAAACACGCGATTTTCCAAGTGCTGACACCAGAGCAGCAGGAACAATATCTGCACCTGCGTTCGGCACACGCGGCCTATGACGAATATTAAGCATATTCATGGCCAAAGCAGCCTGCACTTGATTTTTCAAAGTGTAGGCTGCTTTTTGCTTTATCTCTCCGCGTGTTGTGCCAAAATATCCGGCAGGGCAATGCCGCATTGCTGCAACAACTGCACCGTTTCAAATACCGGCAGGCCCATCACGCCCGTGAAACTGCCCGATAAATGCGCCACAAAGCAGCCTGCAATGCCCTGAATGCCGTAGCTGCCCGCTTTGTCGAACGGCTCGCCGGTGGATAGGTAGGCCGCAATTTCTTCTTCATTCAAAGGTTTGAAGCGCACCTCGTTCACCTGCACGCAATGCGCCGCGCGCCCGCCCAGCGACACGCATACGCCCGTCAGCACGCGGTGGGTTTTGCCGGACAGTCGACGCAGCATTTGGCGGGCATGTTCGGGCGATTCGGGCTTGCCCAAGATTTCATCGCCCAGCACCACGCAGGTATCGGCGCTCACCACGGGCATATCGGGTGACTGTGCGGCAACAACACGGTTTTTCTCCACCGCCAGCCGCGCCACGTAATCTTCGGGCACTTCGCCGTTTTGCCGCGTTTCGTCAATATTTGCAGGCTGCTTTTGCACCTGAAAACCCAGCTGCGTCAGAAGTTCGTGGCGGCGCGGGCTGCCCGATGCCAGAATCAGAGAAATCGGTTGCATGGCAAATCCTTTCAAATCAATCATAAACAAAGTGCAGGCTGCTTTTGAATACGCTCAAAGCAGCCTGCACGTTCATGGATGCGGCAAAGGCTTAATGATGATGGCCGTGTGCGCCGTGGCTGTGGCCGTGTGCGATTTCGTCTTCAGTCGCCTCGCGCACCGCTTCCACTGTGGCTTTAAAGCGGATTTTCATGCCGGCCAAAGGATGGTTCGCATCCACCACCGCTTTGCCGTCCGCCACATCGGTCACGCGGTACACCAGCACGCCGCCGTGTTCCGGATCGTCCGCCTCGAACATCATGCCCGGCTCCACTTCGACAGGGAAGACTTTCACATCTTCAATGCGTACCAATTCAGGGTCTTGCTCGCCGAAGGCATCTTCAGGCTGCATAAACACGTCCACCGTGTCGCCCACGTTTTTCTCGTGCAAGGCCTCTTCCACCAAAGGGAAAATACCGTCATATCCGCCGTGCAGATATTCCACAGGCTCCACGGTTTTGTCCAGCAACTGGTTGTCTGCGTCAAACATTTCATAATGCAGGGTTACCACGGAATTTTTTTGAATGCTCATAACGAATCCTCATCATTAAAATTATTGGCGGATATGCGCCAAAAAACGGGCTATCATAACATAACCTTGTATATCGGAACACCCGTATCATAGCAACAAACCGCCCTGCCGCCACCCG